>VFQP010005253.1_pt1 | contig 11448 bp, 14 predicted proteins | sample 3512351 | NCBI WGS metagenome assembly VFQP01 (sample SAMN10412372, study PRJNA504923) | tailings metagenome | isolation source: Relicate 1 Philex TSF1 revegetated site | place: Philippines: Tuba, Benguet | collected 2017-08-29
AGAGCCTCTTTTCTCCAGCAGGGCACAGCAAGCCCACCTGCATGAGCGTGAGGTTGTACAGCCCCGCCGCCTGCGCCTGCCACGTGACGGCCAGCTGCCCCGGCGTGGAGGCGTTGGGTGCCAGGGCGAGGGACGCGCTGGCCGCCGCCGCCGCCGTCCAGGTGGCCACGGGCGCCGCCTGCACCTGCACACACCTCTCAGCGCAAGGCGGGTCTGGTCAGGGCCGCACCGCCGCGCAGTCGCATGCGCCACGCGCTCCTCCGCTGACTGCAGACGCCCCCTTGGAAGGCGAGGCTCGGGTGTCAGAGCTGATTCTCAGGTGGGTGGCGGCCGGGGCGCGCGCCAGGCTCACCCGGAGGAAGGCGGCGTCCTGGTCGCCGAGGCCGTAAGTCCGGAAGGCGCTGAAGAGGGCGGGGTCCACCAGGAAGGTGGGGTTGAGCCAGCGGTCGCGCGAGGTCAGCGTGCCCAGCGCGCGCGGCGCCTCGTCCGCCGTGACGGCGTCCAAGCCTGAGGCCGTGGCGAGGCACGCATCCACAGGAGGCGCTGAGCGACACCACTGCGCTGTGATGCTGAGGCGCCGGGGTTGGATACGGGGGCGTGCGAGGGCAGGCGGCGGGCAAGGGCCGTCGCTCACCCTGGAAGAGGTAGGCGCTGCTGTTGATCCTGCCCGGCCGCACCGTGATGTTGCCCACCCAAGTGCTGGACCTGCGGCGGAGCAGAGAGGCATTGTTTGCGGAATGATCAACGGCCTGGGACGCGCACCAACGCGCCGTCACTGTGCTTGCCGGGCTGTGTAGGGATTGCAGGGATGCGCTCCGTGCTGTGCGGTCGCGCTCTCACCCTCCAGAGAGCGTCAGGCGCACGGGCGCCGTGCTGTTGTCCACCGGCGACACGTGGTAGACCTGCGGCGGCGCACGGAAGCGCGCGAGGTGCGGGTGTATGGCCCCGGCACCACAGAGTGAGTGGCAAAGCAGCAGCCCCGCAAAACGATTGACCAAGCCACCCTGCCCCAGGGTGGCCCCAGGGTTGGTGGGCCTGGGAAGGGCGGCCCACGACTGTGCAGGTCGCCGCGGCACATGCTTGCTGGCGGTATGCCTCCCTTCGCGCCCCCCCCCTCACACACAGCGCTCCGTCCGTCCACCGCCCCCCTGCAGCGCGTGCTGCCTGACGCGGGCAGTGGCCTGTTCCATTGAAGCGAGATGCGCAGTACGCACCACACACCTGCAGCGCGTACTGCCCGGCCACGGTGAGCGCGGCGTTGATGCCCAGGTACCAGTTGCTGCGGAACCACGCGACGGTCATGGTCCTGCTGCCGTCCAGCGAGGAGAGGCGCACCGGCGCCGCGGGTGGGGACGCCGACGAGGCAGAGGGCGTGCCGGGCGCGGCCTGCTGCAGCGTCATGGTGGCCTGCAGGACGTCGACATGCGCACCACCACCAACACAGCCGGTGAGACAAGTCAACAGGGCAGTGGACGGCACAGCGCTGCGTGAGCACGTGCATGCCGTGCACTGTGCTGCACGCGCCCACGAGGCCAGCCACGCACCCAGAACTGGGCGGCGAGGGCGGTGCCGCGTACCCAGCTGCCAAAGCGGTCCGTCACTTGGTACATTTGCCCCACCTCGACCAGCTGGCCCGGCGCCTGCGCGCAGCCCGTCGACGAGGTGGCCAGGTCCACGCTCGTGTACTGCAGCGACACCTGCGCCTCGGGCTGCAGCCTCTGGAGCCTGCGGACACGGCCGCACGCAGCCACGAGTCCCACCACGGCGGCGCACAGGGTGAATGCGGGGTGGTGGCGCGCGGCGGCAGCAGCTAGACGAGGTGATGGGCACGCTGTGCTGGAAACCGCAGGTTTGGGGCTCACAGGAAGGGGCTGCCGGGGAGGTCCACGCCGAGGTAAGTGACGGAGATGGAGTTGTTGCCCCTGCGGGCGGCAGCGTCGGCGCCAGGACAGGCGTCGTGAGCCGCGTGGGGCGTGGGGGAGCAGCGGCCCACGCGCCCAGCGCCGCGCTGCGCCGCGTCACGCACTGGAAGAAGGACGCCGGGAGGGGGCCGCTGAAGGGTGGGGGCCACCCCGCGCCAGAGCCCCTGCACGCATGCGACACACGGGCGCGTGGCGCCTCAGCACGGTCGTCAAGCCGCTAGGCAGCGCCAGGTGGCAGCACTGCGTGATTGAGGGGCTGCGCGCCGGAGCGCGGCGCGGCGCACCAGATGGTCCCGACCATGAAGACGACCCTGTACAGGCCGGCGCCCTGGGGCTGGAGGATGGGCGCCACGTAGCAAAAGGAGGCGTTGGCGGGCGCGCGCACGTCCGTGTTGCACCGCACCTGGGCACGCCACCAGAGATGTGAGGAGCGGGCAGGCTGGGCACGCCGCACCGTACTGGCAGTGATGAGCACGCCACGCCACTGCCAGCTCCCCCCTCCCCGCGCTCACCTGCAGGTTTGCGTCGTAGAAGTCAGAGACGTTGTCGCCGTTCTCGTCCACCAGCTGCACGCCAAAGGACGTCCACTGGCCAGCGGGCACGGCGCCTGCGCCGCCCCCCAACAGCACAGAGCAGCGGTGCACCAGGCCTCGTGCAGAGCGCGTGCCCTTGCTGTGGCAGGTTGCTGCGCGAGCAGCAAGGTGAGTACCTGTCAGGTTGGAGCTGTACACCACGCTCAAGGCTGGGTCCACCACGCCGCTGGTTTGGTGCAGGCGCCGGCGCGTGGAGGGCGCCGTGGCCTGCGCTGCCGCACGTGGTTGGGCACTGCTGCTGCTGCTGCTGCTGCTGCTGGGCATGGCAGCTGGCACGAAGTCGCAGGCCGCGCCCCAGAGCTGCAGCAGCAGCAGCAGCGTGAGGCCGGCCGCTGGCGTGCTGGAGCGGCGCCTTCCCGCGCGATCATGTGGCGGGCGCATCGCCAAACGAGACATTGCGCACGCTTGCGTGTGTGTGCAGTGGCCTCTCTGTGGCCAGCGAGTGTGACTGCGTACCGCGCGGCACCGTTGGCGCGCTCGCGTGCCCCTCGGTGTGCTCCAGGGGAGACGGACAGCCACGGCCCTCGAGCGCCAGCGTTGAGCACGAAGAGGCTGCACGAGCAGCAGGGTGGATACGCGTCCAAGAAGCAAGTGGCCGTTGCGCTGCGTCGTGTTGGTGCTGCCGCGTGGTGCTCTTTCGCGGTGGGCGCGTCCAAAGGTTGCACCGAGAGAGGCAGCAACGAAATGATCGCCATACCGTGAGCAGTGCACGTCATTGAGTGAAAGCAAGCGCCCGATGTCCAACACCGCCCTGTCCCCGTCCCGCCCCCCGGCCCCCATCGCCTGCCCGGCAACCTCAGCCGTCGGCCGCCGCCGTGCCCTTCTTGCCCTTGCCGTGCGGCTCCTTGCGCGGCAAAAAGTCCTTGACGAACGGGTGCCGCAGCGCGGCGTCCGGGTCGATGCGCCGCTCCGGCTCCAGCGCCATCATCTGCGGTGCGCGCACGCACACGCACATGCAGTCGCACCGCAGATGCGGTGCCCAAGGTCGCAGCCACACCGGCATCCCGCCCTCCCACCTCTCTTCCAAGCGCCCAGCCACAGTGCGGAGGGAGCCGGGTCACGCAGCGAAGCGACGACCGCGACCTCCCCTCCCCCACCCCAGTTCCCGCCTGCGCGCTGCCCCGCATTGGCCCCCTCCCACTGCCAGTCACGGCCCCTGCCCCCCCGCACCGCACCTTGTCCAGCAGGTCGGCCAGGTGCGCGATCTTGGCCTTGTCCCCCGAGGCGCGCGCCAGCAGCTGCGTGAATCCCGCCTTGACCGACGGGTTGTGCACCAGCTTGCGCACCTGCACTCACCAACACCCGTGCGGCACGCACACATCGTGTCTCCCACATCGCCGGCCACCGCACGCACGCGCGCACAGGCCGCCCAGGTGCATGCGCGCCGCCCACCCACGCACGAGCCACGGCCGCCCCTCGGGAGCGCCGGGAGCTGCGGCTCCCGCGCCGTCAACCCTGCGCGACACACGCGCACGTCCACACACAAGCGAGCCCTCTCCCCCTCGCCCCCCGCTCCCCCCGTGCTCACCTTGTTCTTGGTGATGGGGTCCACCTCGACGCTGATGAAGGGCGAGTTGGGGTCCTGCATCTCAAAGTGCCGGTCGGCGAAGGCGCACTTGCGCAGCATCTTCTTGGTGAAGGGCCCCTTGACGTCCATGAAGAGGCGGACCATCTCGTTGTTGGTGCCGCCGGGGAAGAGGATGCGGCCGGTGAAGAGCTCGTACACCACGCACCCAATGGACCACATGTCCATGGCGTAGTCTGCGCGCACGCGTGCGGGTGGGCGCGACGAGGGCGTACGCTCGTTCCATGCACGAGGGTCTAGGCCGTGCAGGCGGCGCCGCCACAGCCCTTAAAGCAAACCATAAGTGCTCCCAGGGAGGAGGGAGGAGGAGCAAGACGCGGCCCTCCCACCTGGCCACCCTTGAACGGCGCCACTGGCGCAAAGCGCCCACATCCATGCCCCCGCACCGGGCCCACCCGCCCAGCAGCGCGCTTTGACTCACCGTACTTCATGCCGAGCACCACCTCTGGCGGGCGGTAGAAGCGCGAGACGAGGTAGGGCGTGATTTCGTTCTCTCCCGCCAGCATGGCCGAGCCAAAGTCGCACACCTTGACCTTGTTGTGCCGGTGGTTGATCAGGATGTTGTCGGGCTTGATGTCGGCGTGCAGCACCTGTTGCCACCGAGGCAGCGCGCGTCGCAACGGCGCGCTCGCGTAAGGCGGCGCCGCCCACACGCAACGCCCGCTGGCAAGCAGCACCGCCGAACCAGGTGGCGTGACGTGTGGCGGAGCGAGGTGCAGAGGCCGAGGTGGGGGGAGTCCAAGGTGCAGCCTCACCTGGTTCTTCTTGAGGTGCCTGAGCGCGATGAGCAGCTGGCAGGTGAAGAGCTGCACCGCCTCCACGTTGAGCCCCTTGTTGCGCCCCACCTTCTTGGTCAGGTCGCGCAAATTCATCTCCTGCGCGCAGCACACACACATGGAAAAACCACCGCCTCGTCGTCCCCTCGCCCCCCACGGCAGCACCAGGGCGCCGGCGCCCACGGCAGAGGTGCTCAGGCGCACGGCGGGCCGCGCCAAGCCTCACCACCGCGCCCGCTCCTGCCTCGGCCGCGCACCCGCCGTCCCCCTTCGCCCCCCCCGAAAACGCGCCCGCCGGCGGCCCCGCCCCGTCCCTTCCCCGTGACGGACGTGCATCCTCGCCGCGTGCACGCGCAAGCCCTCACCATGGGCTCAAACACGAAGCACATGTGGTGCCTGTACTCGAAGTGGCGCAGCAGGCGGATGCAGTGCTTGCGGTTGTCCGGGTCGCTCTGCGCCAGCAGCTTGAGCACCGCCAGCTCCGTCTGCGCCGCCTTGTACATGGTCTCGTTGGACCTGCGCATGGGCGTTAGGGCTTACGCAAGGGCTTACACCAAGCGCGCTAGGACCGGCGGAGCGAGCGCGGCAGGCGGGGCCCCGTCCTGGTCCCAACGCGCCAGGGGAAAGGTGTCACGGGAGCGGGCGGTGAGCAGGCAAGAGGCAGTGTGGTGGTGCGTGCGTGCGCCACGCGCTGTGCCGCACCTGATGAGCTTGATGGCCACCTCGGGGTGCTGCCCTGCGGCGTCCTTGGGCCGGCCCAGGTCGCGCGCGCGCACCACCACGCTGAACACGCCCTTGCCGTTGAACGCCACCACCTCGTACCGCTTGTCCATCACCTCGCCCACCTGCACACACACACACACACACACACACACACACACACACACACACTCACACACTCTCTCGCTTTCAACGCCCCGCTACACCGCACGCCCGTGGACAACCGTGTCGCTCATGCGCGGCGGCGAGCGTCACGCGGGCGGCGCCATGCGGCGCAAGCCCTCGCCAAGCCCTCACCTGGAAGTTGTAGTAGCCCTCCTGGTCGTCGTACGAGTCGGCCAGCGCGCCGGCGGCGCCGCGCCGCTGCTTGGCCACGCCCTCGGCGCCGGGCTCACCGCCGCCCTCGCCGCCGCCGCCCTCAGCGCCGCCCTTTGGCGGCGGGCTCTCCTCGCGGTCCGACGCAAACATGTCGTCAGACTCGGAGGACGGGGAGGCCGCCGCCGCGCCCTTGGCTTGCTCGTCGCCGCCGCCGTGGGCGCCGCTGGCGCCGCCGTGCGGCAGCGAGTGGCGGCGCAGCACGCGCTGCGGCTCCGAGGGTGGCTGGGAGGGCAGCTCCGAGGGGGGCATGGGCGGCGGCTGCGCAGGCCCACGCAACAGAGAGGGCGAGGTCAGGCGATCTGCCTCAGCCGCTTGGCATGAACGCGCGTCCCTGCCTCTCCGCCTGGCCCGAAACGCGAGCGCAAGAGAACCCATCGGTCTGCTCCCCTCCCTGGGATCCGCAAGGACTCCTTGGCGAGGAAAGGTTGGGGTGCGCCTCACCGCGTGCTTGGCGGCCGTGGCCTCAAACGCCGCCAGGCGCTCCGCCTCGGTCTCCCCGGCGTTGGGCATGATCGAGGCGGGCTCGTCCAGCGGCGGCCGGCTGTCCCCGTCCACCTGCGCAAACATTCAAATCCCGACCGGCGTCCGCGACACGCCACAACCTGCTCACCACACCGCCCACAACGCCAGCTCGACGGCAGCCCGCCGCCAGCCACCCCTGGTGTGCAAACGAAGCGCCGCGAGGAGGCAGCGGAGGGAAAGGCGCGGATCGCCCCGTCGCCGTGGCCCTCACCTCGTTGCCCCAGATGTCGAGCACGGGGCCCGCGGCGGGGTTGTCCTCGTCGTCGCTGCTGCTGGTGCGCTGCCCCTCGGGCGTGCGGTCGCCGTCGCCGCCCGCGCCCGCGCCGCCGCCAGCGCCGGCGCCGCCCTGCGCCTCCGGCTCGGCGTCGCCGGCGCCGCCCTGCGTTGCCGCGGGGGCGGCGAAGGGCGCGGGCGCGGCGAGCGTGCTGACTGGGGGCGAGGTGGCGCCGCCGGGCTGCTCCGAGAGGCCCAGCGTGGACTGGGGGCGGCTCAGCGCGGCCAGCGTGGGGTGGATGACGGACGCTGCGGGGGGGCGCGGCGGCAGCACCGCACAGCGCAAACACAGCATCAGGCTCGTACCGCCTAAACGGGCCCCAACGGGCACACCCAGGGACAGTTGCGCTCCACGCGAGCTAGGGCGTGCCTTGCCCCGCCCCAGCTCCTCACCGTTGAAGGCCTGCTGCTGCTGGTGCTTGGCCTTGATCTCCGCCAGGCGCCGCCGCCGCTCCTCAATGGCCCGCTGCTCCGCCTCCTCGGGGTCCTCCACCTCGTCGTGATCCTCCGCCGCCGCCGCCGCCGCCGCGTCACGGCCCCTGCCGCCGCCGCCCTCGCCGTCCCGCCCGCCCCGGGCGGGCCCCTCGTCGCGGCCGCCGCGCCCCCCACCGCCCGCCTCCTCCCGCTCCCGGTCCCGCCGCGCGTCGCGGTCGCGGTCGCGGTTGTCGCGGCGGTCGCCGCGCCGCGCCTGCTCGCGGTCCTCGTCCTCCTGCCGCCGGCGCCGCCGCTCCTCCTCGTCGTCGCGCCCGCGGCCCCGCGAGTCCTGCATGAGGGCACAGGTAAACAACACGCATCCCTTTCGCCGCTATGTACACAATCCAAGGGCGCTCAGCGTGCCATAGAGAGGTGCGGCAAAGCACGAGAGGCGCGCACCTGCCCTGGCCTGGCGGAACGCTCGCGCGAGTCCTCCCGCCTCCCGCCACCGCCGCTGCGCTGGTAGTAGTCGCGCTCCCGGCTGCCCGCCCGGCCGCCGCCGCCGGCGCCGCCTCTCCGCCCGGACAGGTCGTCGTCGCCGTACCGTCCACGGCCGCCCCGGCTGCGGCTGCGGCTGCGGCTGCTGCGCCGCCCGCCGTACCTGTCCCCGCCCCCCGCGTCGCCGCGGTCCCTCGCCCGCCCCGGGCTGCGCGACCTGTCCCTGCGGTCCCGGTCCCGCTCCCCGCGCGCGCCGTAGCCGCCGCGGTCGCGGTCCCTGTCGCGCTCCCGCTCGCGGCTGCGGCTGCGGGCGCGCGCGCGGCTGCGGCTGCGGGTGCGGCTGCGCTCGCGGCTGCCGCCCCTGCCGCCGCCGCCGCCGCCGCCGCGCCTGCGCGATGAGCCGTCTGCGTCCCTGCGACGGAAGCAATGCACGTGAGAGACGCACGGCGGTGCTGTGAGCCATGAGCAGCCACAGGACCGCGCGTCATGCCATGCAGCAGTTGGCAGTTGCCAAAAGTTGGCGACAGTTGGCAATCGCTGGCGCCTGCTCGCCAACAGTGTGCCACAGGCGAGACGGGCGGCAGAAGAGCGACGCACCGTGCCGCGCCGTCCTGCGAGCGAGGGGGGTCGCTGGCGGCGCCCGCCGTGCTGCCCCCGCCGTCAGAGCTGCGTCGCTGTGCCGCCCCTGCCGCGTCCTTGCGTGCCTGGGAGGGCGAGAGGCCCGCCGACGACTTGGGCGCGTCACGGGCGGCCGCGCGAGGCGAGGCGTCTGCCGCTGCTGGTGGTGGTGCTGCTGCGGGAGAGGGCGGCTCTAGGTGCCTGCTCTGCTTGCTGGCCGGAGGCCTGGCGGCGCCGTCCTCCTCGCTGGCGGCAGCGGCGGCGCCGTCGCGCGGCGGGGGCTGCGGCTCATCGCCGCTGGCGCGCCGCTCGCGCTTGCGCGAGTGCGGCCGGCCGCCGCCGTTGAGCGTGTCGGCCTGGGCGGCTGCGCGCTCTGTGCTCGTGCCGCGAGAACCACTGCGGGCACGTATGCGCGGCAGGCAGGCAGGCGGCAGGATGGCATGGTTGCGGCGATGCCGGTACGCGGCACCCCCGTCAAGCCTCCCCCGTCAAGCGCATGCAGCCGGCACACATCAGATCTGAGCCTGCCCGAGAGAAGCGGCTGCGTGCGTGGCGCACCTGGCGTGCTCGCGCTGGTCGACGCCGTGGTGGAGGGTGCCTTGAGCCCCCGCACCATCTGCGCGCAGCCTGCCATGGTGCGGCTTGTCAGTCGCATGCTCAGGCACGTCATCAGCGACAATCTCGCCGCTCTCTGGCGAGGCTGCGCGGTCCGCTCGGCCCACCTCCTTGCGCTGCGCGTCCTCCTCTCCGTCGCCGGACGAGCGCCCGCGGCGGCTCTCCTTCTCACGCTTGTGGCTCTTCTTGTGCTTGTGCTCCTTGTGCTTCTTGTGGTCCTTGTGCCTGTGCTCCTTGGAGGAGGGGCGGTCAGAAATCGCAAGATCGTCCCCGCCCCCCATACGGAACTCCCGGCGCGAGCCCGCCTGGGAACGCCCGGCTGCGCTCGACGGCGGGGCTAACCCAGCGGCGCGCGGCTGGTGAACGCGATGGGCCGCAGCTCACCGCACCCTCCACTGGCAGCGCCTGCTCTCGCCCTCCTCTCGCCCCTGCTGCTGCTGCTGCTGTCTGTGTTGTTTGTTGTGTCCTGTGTGCGTGTGCGTCCTCTGCGCTACTGTCACAAGTCCGAGCGGTTGAAGGCGCGTCATGGAGGAAGCGCATGGAGGCCCGGCGAGGGCATGCGGCGTGCACGCCGCACGACGCCATCCATCACGCCGGAGCGGCCGTGGGTCCGGGTACCAGGAACCGCGCCTCGTCCGCCCGGCGCCAGAGCGTGCAGCAGCACTCCAGCCTGCGGGCGCCGTGCACCGCAGCGCGCCCAGGTTTGGCAGGGTGACGTGCACCCGCCGGCGCTGCCCAGCCACGCCCACACAACAGCCACAGCCACCCACCACGCGGGCGTGACGACGAGCTTGCCGTTCTGCGCCGCCCACAGCGTCTTTTCCGTGCCGCGCGCCGCCGCCACCACGTGCGTGGTGCGCTCGCAGCACTGCACGTCGCACACGGCGCCGTACGCCTCGGCCATGCACCACAGCGGGTGCCCCCGGGGGTCCATGTCCACGGGGAACACCCTGCGCATCGCACGACACGCGCACCATCCACACCAGGCGCACACCACGTCAGCCATGAGCCTCTGCACACGAGCCGTCGATCGGCTGCTGCCTGAGCTGCCAGCTGGCCTGCCTGCGGCGGCTTCGAAACCAAGGAGTGCAACCGGGCGCGCCTGCCTGCACCGTCCTGCCCTTCCCCCTCCAAACAGGCGGCTCCAGCCCTGCCGAGGCGAGCAAGCAGATCCCACCCCACACACGCGCGTGCGCGCGGCGCGCGCCCCGCCACCGCACACCTGGAAAAGGCGAGGTAGACGCCGTGCAGCACCTTGCGCCGCTCGTCGTGCAGCACGTTGCGCACGTCCCAGGGCGGGCAGCGCGGCTCGGCGGGCGGCGCCGACAGCAGCTGGCCCGGCGGCCCGCGGTACTGCAGGTAGGTGAAGAGCAGCCCGTGCAGCCGCTCCATCAGGTGCCACATGGTCATGAGCATGCCACGGTCAGGGCACTCGTCCCTGCAGCCACACGCTCGCACACACGCAGCGAGCAGCAACACTCATTTGAGCCGTCTGGCCCTGCACGCTGTCGTCATCCGCAGATCGCCAGGGCCGCCCTCTGCGGTATCAGTAGCGAGCCAACCGACAGCGGCACCACGTCTGGATTCGCTGCCACACGGCCGCGGAGCGCAGCAAGAACAGCCCTTCCTGGCGGTGCGGGTGCAGCGGGCGCGGTGCGCCGCAGGGCGGCGCACCGGTTGATCTGCAGCAGCGAGCGGCCCTCGAGCCCGAACCTCCGCCGCGTGGCGGGGAAGAAGAGGTAGCGCTCGACGGCCAGCAGCGCCAGCCGGTGCTCGAGCGGCCACAGCGCGCCGGCATCGTCCACCGCCAGCACGGCGGGCGCGCGCTGCTGCAGCCCGGCCAGCAGCCGCTGGTTGTGCTGCGCGCTGGGGCCCTCGCTGCCGTCCACGCCGCCGCCCGCCGCCACGATGCGGCCCTCGAAGTAGCGGTCCTCGGGGTCGAGCAGCGAGGCCATGGCGTCGGCGTACGGCCTGCGCGCGGCCAGGCGCAAAGTGCAGGCGTAAGCGCACCCGTGCGGTTGGTCGTGTGGACAAGACAGGCTGCCCGCGCGCAAACGCCTGGCGCGGCGCAGGTCGTTGGGAGTCCCACGGGGCTGTTTGGCGGGGCAGGAGGCGGGAGGCACAAGCACAGCGGGGGCTGCACAGCGGCTGGAGGCGAGCGAGATGGCACTGCGATCTCTAGCGTTCAAGGGCGGGGGGGGGGGGGGGGGGGCGCCCCGTGTGCCTGCCGAGTAGACCCACAGCTCGAACTTTTCCGCCGCCCGCAGCAAAAACTCGCGCGCGCCGGGCCGCAGCTTGGTCCAGATCCCCAGCCGCTCGCTGCGGTACAGCTCGCGCTGGTGGTCGGGCACGGTGGAGGCCTCGAGCGCCAGGCGCTGGCCCTGCGCGCACCGTGCGCCCCGTGTTCGGGCTTGCGTGAGGGCTTGGCCGTCGCGCCGCGCCTCCAACCCAGTCACACGCCAGCCCGCCGGCACCTGCCAGCACGCCCGCCCGCCCGCCCGCCCGCCTGCCCGCACGCACCAGCTGCGCCTCCA
>VFQP010005254.1_pt1 | contig 11446 bp, 10 predicted proteins | sample 3512351 | NCBI WGS metagenome assembly VFQP01 (sample SAMN10412372, study PRJNA504923) | tailings metagenome | isolation source: Relicate 1 Philex TSF1 revegetated site | place: Philippines: Tuba, Benguet | collected 2017-08-29
CGCAACCTCACCACCGCTGCGCCGAGTTTGCATTGAAAAGCACTCGTTCCGAACTTGCCAAGTGCACTCCGGGGTCCCAAGTGCACCAGTCATCGAGTCAGAGCTGCTGCAGCAGCAAGTAGGAGGCTAGGCCCCCGGCGTAGCCCACCAGCGCCCACGGCGTGATGAGCCGCGCGTACCACCCAAACCTGCGCAGCACGCGCGCCAGACCCACCACCGCAGTGTGAGCGGCAGGCCCGACGCTCTTCCCATGCGCTCGCCAGCCTTCGCAGTGCGCTGCCCGCTCACTTGGCGCTCTCCAGGCCCATGAACGCCACGCCCGAGGCGCTGCCGATGATGAGGATGCTGCCTCCCGTGCCGGCGGCAAACGCAACCATCTGCCAAAGCGCGCTGTCCTGCGGGTACGCGTCCAGGCTGTACATGCTCATGGTGGCCGCGACGAGCGGTACGTTGTCGACCAGCGCGGACGCCAGGCCAATCGTGAAGGCCAGGAGGTCCTGGCGGCCCGCCAGCGCCGTGTCCAGGTGCGTGGCAATGTCCTGCGGCAATGTGCGTGTCGCGCCTGAGCGCGAATGACCCTCGCAGGCACGCCTGGCGCACAGGAGCCAGACTAAGCACTTTGCTTACCTGGAGCACGCCGGCGGCGTCGAGGGCGCCCACCGCCATGAGGATGCCCAGGAAGAAGAGGACGCCCTCGGTGTCGATCCTCTTGAGCGCCGACGACACTGACAGTCTCCTGCGCGCGCCGCGGCGCGGAGCGAGCGCGGTCCTGCTTGCCGCTACAGCTCTGCGCGTCAGCACCGCACCAGCCCTGCCTTGTGCCCTGCGGCCCGGGGCCCTCCCTCACCGCTTGTCCTCGCCCAGGTGCAGCGTGTCGACAAAGAGCCACATGAAGCCGAGCACCGACACCATCCCCAGCCACGGCGGGAGCCCCGTGACCGCCTTGAACACGGGCACCGACAGCAGGGCACCCAAACCTAGCGCCAGGACCAGCTTGCCGCGCGGCGCCAGGCCCTGCGCAGAAGGAGCATCAGGAGCAACGACTTGAGAGCGAGACGAAAGGTGGCGAGCAGTGCGCTTCCCCCGACGCTCAGGCCTGACCTGTTCCTGCTGTCCCGGTGCGAGCGGCGGCGTGGCGGGCATGTCGCCCTGCACCTCTGGCGCCAGCAGCGTCATGCCCGCCACGGGCAGCAGCAGGGAGACGGCGCTGGGGATGAAGAGCCCCGACATGGTGGAGGCGGTGCTGATCTGCGGCGCCATGGCGTGAGGGTGCGCCAGGGCGGGGCGAGGTGAGGTGGCAAGAGGGGAGCTTTGTGAACACGGCAAGGGTCGCAGGCGTGGAAGGCCCCCTCACCTGCCCTCCAACCCACAGCATGGTCGTGGTGACGTCGCCAATGGGGGTCCAGGCGCCGCCCGCGTTGGCGGCAATCACCACCACGGCTCCCAGGTAGCGCCGCGTCTCTGCGTGCCGCGTGCGCAGAGGCGCGACGCCACAGGTGAGACACCCAGAGCCCTGAGACACACGCAGGGCGGAGCCTGTGATCAGGCGCACCCGTGTCGGGGCAGATTTTCTGGAGCAGCGAGATCATCACGATGCAGGTAGTCAAGTTGTCTAGCACGGAGCTCATGAAGAAGGCGATCCATGCCGAGAGCCAGAGCAGCGACGCCTTGGACCTGACCCTGACCACGTCCGTGATGAGCTTGAAGCCCTGCGGTGGGCGGTGCGCGTGTGAGATCGTCATGTGCACGGGTGTGGGCACGTTGAGAGGACGAGGGACCGACTGGGAGGGGGGTGGGGGGGGGCTGATCGTGCACTCCACACTGACATGGCGGAGCAAGGCGCAGACGCCCCCACCAGCGCGCACCTGGTGCTGGTCGACGCACTCGACGATGGTCATGGCGCCGATGAGGAAGAAGACGACGGCAGACACATCGCTCAGCGACTCGGTGATCTCTGCCTGGACCTGCACACACGCACGCACGCGCCACACGCGCCGTGTGAGCGCGCCAGCAAGTTTCGGTCCCCGCCCCATCGCTCCTCCTGCTCCTTCCCTGCTCCTTCCCATGCCCTCCCGCTCCTGCTCCTGTTCCTTCCCTTCCTCATTCGGTCGGTGCACGCACCAAGGGGGAGGCGTCGGCGCGGATGGCCCACAGCGCGGCGGCCATGAGCAGCGCCACGCCCGCCTTGTTCATCTCGAGGAGCTCCTCGACGATGATGCCGAGGTACCCGGCACCAAAGACGAGCAGCATGACGAGCTCCTGGTGGGCGGCGATGAGCTCCCTGTTGGACTCTACCAGCACCGCCAGCAGCGCCACCACGGCGGTCACCGCCGCCGCGCGCGTCAGGTCCTGCCGCACCTCGCCCGGCGCTGAGGGGATGGCGTCCTCAAGGCTGTTGAGCGGCGCTGCCACTGCCGACGGCGCGCTGCTGGTGCTGGTGGTGGTGCTGCTGCCGGTGGTGCTGATGCCGGTGGTGCTGCTGTCCCCAGGTGCACCTTCCGGTGGGCCCGCCGCCGCGCGTTGCCGTGTGCGCCGATGCGCCTTTCGTGCCAGGCACGTGCGTAGCCCCCATGCATGCTCCCATCCCGTGTGCTGATGGTGGCAGCTGCTCGTCCTGCTGCACACCGCAACGCGCGGCCGCAGGCGGCCAAGGCTGGATGGGCATATCCGATGGCAGCCCAGGGGCTGCAGCACACCGTGTGCCATCGCCAATGTGCGCGGTAGCAGCTTGCAGCAGCAGCTCTGGGCTCTCTGGAGCGCCCTCATGCGTGCCACCACAAAGTCCACCCGCAGCCCGCACGAATCGTCACAACACCAGCACCAGCACGACACCACCACTACTCTGTCTGTCGCCCGCACATCTCTCGCAGCCTTCTTCTCCTCGACCAGGGAAGCTCAACGCCGTGAAGGTGGCAGCGGGCAGCCGCAGAAGCAGCACGCGCGCACATCCAGCAGCAGGACCTTTGTGCAATCGTGTCCATCGCCAGCTGCTTAGGGCCTCTACACGGCGCTTCTGCACACCGTGAGCACACTGATGCGGCCTTGACAGCCCGGCCGAACGCTGAGCGCCACAGAGACCGCCCACGGCCAGCACGGCGAGCTTCTCCATCACCATCATGAGCCGTTGCCGCTGGTCGCGCGGCGCGCTGTGGGCCGTGGCGCTCGTCATTTGGGCGTCGTGCGGCGCCGTTCGCGCGTGCGGGCACCACGGCCACGTCCACCAGACCACCGAGGAGCACGCACGCCTGCACCAGCAGCACAAGCAGCTGCTCAGGGACGTCGCGCAGGTGCGTCTCGCTGTTCATCGGAGGGGACTCGTCCTCATCGAGTCGTGTCCAAGGCACCCCGAGAAATGACCCGTATCCGACCTCGACTCGACCCACACACGCGCAGGAGAACGGCCTGCAGGGCGTCATCCCTGCACCTCACGATGACGGCGCCGCAGCGGTGCCTCAAGTTGAGCCCCGTGGTGCATCGGCCGGCGACGTCCAGCAGGCGCTCGTGCGCCGGCGCCGGCGTGTGCAGGAGCTGCAGGACCCAGCCTTCGCGGCGCAGGAGCCCCTGGTGCAGCAGCTCGCGCGCATCCACCAGCAGCTGCAGCACCAGCAGCAGGCGGCCGAGCAGCAGGCGCCTCTGGCGGCGGCGCTGGCCCTCAGCGGCGAGGCGTCAGATGCTGCCGGCGCCGCGCCCGTGCGCCTGCACGTGGAGTTCCAGGCCGAGCAGCTGGACAGCGTGGCGCACGCCACGCTGGTGGCCGTGACCAGCACGGTGGTGCGCGTGCTGCAGGGCTACCTCTCGGTGCGTCTCAGCGTGCCTCTTCGTGTTCCGCCAGAGGAACGCGCTCAGCAGCACCGCCGCCGTGCCCACTCGCTCGTGCGGCACACCTCACGCCGCACGCCTCTCCCTCTGCCCCCTCACTGCTCTCACCTGCGCAGGTGCGGGCGCCCGTGCAGGGCCCGCTGCTCGTATCCCCCGTCTGCACCGACGTGTCGCGCGACCGCCGCACCTGCGTCAAGTGGTTCCCCTCGTTCAACACGTCGTCCCGCTCCTCCTCCTCCTCCTTCCCCGCGCCGGGCACCAAGGACGTGGCCATGTGCGGGCGCGCAGTCATCAACCCCGCGCACATCCTGGACCCCGACTCGTGCACGCTGGGCGCCGACGGGCGGCTGGCCAGCGCCTGCGCCAGCCACGCCGGCACCAAGGGCCAGCCCGCCGACATGTACCTGTACGTCTCCGCGGTGCAGGACGAGCAGTGCGCGCGCGGCGCCGCCGCCTGGGCGCTGCCCTGCATGTTTGACCCGGCCACCAACCGGCCGCTGCTGGCCAGCGCCAACGTGTGCCCCTTCTCGCTGGCGGGCACCACCAGCACCGACCTGCTCGTCTCCATCATCCTGCACGAGGTGCGGTGTGTGTGTGTGTGGGCGCATGCATGGGCGCGCCGCTGTGGGTACCAGGGGGCCGCGCAGCCCTGGGCGTGCAGCCCACCTCGTTGGCCACCACGGCTGCTGCGTGCGCACAGGTGATGCACGCGCTGGGCTTCACCAACGCGCTCTTCTCCTCATTCATCGACCCGGCCACGCGCATGGAGCTGCCCCTGTCCAGGGTGCAGCGGCAGCTCATCGTGGCGGGCCGGCAGGTCACGCGCGTCATCTCGCCGGGCGTGGCGCGCGAGGCGCAGGCGCAGTTCGGCTGCAGCACGCTGGACGGCGCGCAGCTCGAGGACGAGGGGGGCAGCGGCAGCGCCAACGCGCACTGGTGAGGAGCCCCTCTTCTCACACAAGCAGTCGCCCCTCTCATCCCGTCCCTGCCTGACGGCGATCACCTCATCACGTGTCGCATGCTGTGCCCGTTGCGCGCGCCTGGGCACTCACACGTGCAGGGAGTACTCGCACTACCAGGGCGAGCTCATGCTGGCCAGCACGCTCTTCTCGGTGGCCGGCGAGGCGCCGCGCCTCTCGCGCATCACGCTCGCGCTCATGGAGGACTCGGGTGCGCGCGCCGGCGGCAACCGGGCTGCGGGCGGCGCAGCAACCTCTTCGTGGCGAGGGGAGCGGCATGGCGGCAACGCAGCTGTGCATACGTGCGCGTGCGTGCGTGCATCACGCGCAGGGTGGTACGTGGGCAACTGGACGGCGGCGGGCGGCCCTCTGCCCTGGGCGCGCGACACGGGCTGCACGCTGCCCACGCAGGGCTGCCAGGCGTTCGCCAGCACCACGCAGGCCGTGACGGGCCAGCAGCTCTTTTGCGACGCCGGCGCCTCGGCGGCGCAGGGCGGCAAGCTGCGCTACACGCCCAGCGCCTCGTTCCGCTCGGTGGGGCAGTGCTCCACGCTGGCCTTCGGCAACAACTGCAGCATGGTGCTGGCGCGCGGCGGGGCGCCCACGTGCACGCTCGTCAACTACCAGTACAGTGAGTGCACAGGCCACATGCACGCCTCCCTCCCTCCACGTGAGGGTCCCGCTCGCCCCGCAGAGCACCCACCTCGCGCCCGAGCGCACACTCAATGCTCGCATCGCGCTCATACCCCCCACAAACACCCTGTGCGTGCGCAGACGACCCTGACGTGTACGGCTGGCGCCACACGCCCTCCTCGCGCGCCTACGCCGTCACGTACAAGATGTCGGTGCCTCTCAACGACGGCTCGGGCGGCTACATGTTCTTCCCCGCCGCCGGCGGTCAGGGCGAGCGCGACGCCGTGTGCTACCCGTCCAGCTGCCGGGGCGGCCAGCTCTTCCTCAACGTGCGCGGCAACCAGGTCCGCTGCCCCACGGGCCGCTACGTGGACCTGGCGCTGGCGCTGCCCTCGCTCTTCAGCCAGGGCCTGGTGGGGCCCTGCCCCAACGAGGCGCTGGTCTGCCGCACGCTGGGCTGCGCGCCCGACGCCTGCAACCCGGCCGGCGGCGCCTGCTACGACGGCGCCTGCGTGTGCAAGATCGGCGGGTCGGGCGACGACTGCTCCTTCAGCATGCTCACCAACGCCACGGCGCCCTTCCCCGCCGACGGGGACGACGGCGCGCCGCTGCCGCCGCCGCCCGCCGGCGCGCCGGCGCCGCCGCCCATGCAGAACCTCACCGTTTGGTTCCAGCAGGTGACGGTGGCGTTTGAGCTGGCGGGCCTGGACCTGGGGTCGGTGGGCGCGCGCGCCGGCGAGCTGCAGGGCGCGCTGGCGGCGTGGGCCGACGTGGCGCCGCAGCAGGTGCGGCTGGTGGGCGCGGCGCTCGTGGCGTCCAATGCCACGGGCAACGCCTCGGCGTCGGCGGCCGTGGTGCTTGAGTCGCCGCTGGTGCGGACCGCGCCACGCGAGGGCAGCCTGGTGGCGGTGCAGCAGCAGGAGCGCGCGACGGAGGACGCGCTGCCGGCGCTGAGCTCGGGCGTGGTGCGGCCCGCGGCGGGGCGGCGGCGGCTACGGGCCGAGGATGCGTCGGGCGCCACCGCCGGGCGGGGCACGGGCTGGTGGGCGAGGGCCCGGCGGGCGACGCGGCGCGTGCTGTGGGACATGTTGGGCAGCACCGGCGCGGTGGAGGCGTCGCCAGGGTCGGCGCAACGCGTGGTGGTGAGTGGTTCACTTCTGAGGGGGGTGAGCCGTCTCACCTGTGGCTGAGGGGATCCTGCGGTGCAGTTGCTGACGACGTGCGTGCGTGCCATGCGCTCTGTGCAGGTGACGTTGGGCGTGCGGCCGGGCAGCACGCTGTCCACCACTCTGCTGGTGAACCGACTGGCCGACGCCTCGCAGCAGGCGGAGCTGCAGGCGCAGCTGGCCGCCGCCGGCTTCACCATGGTGCCGGGCAGCGTGGCGCACTCGCTCAGCATCCAGCAGGAGACGCTGGTCGTGCCCGTCTCCACGCCGCCGGCGCAGGCCATCGCCGACAGGGCACAGGTGAGCCTTGCTCTGGGTGCAGAAGAAACGCCCCGCGCGCTGTTCGCACCCTCGTCGCCCTCCTCACGCACCATCGCGCCACGCCGCTGCTGCTCCCGCCCGTGTGCAGGAGAGCGCCAGCCAGTCCGCCAGCTCCAGCCGCAAGACGAGCTGGGACGTGATTGTGCTGGCGTCGGCGGTCGGCGCCGGCGCCATGATCATCGTGGCGGCGGTGCTGGGCCTGGCCTTCCTGGGCCGCCGCGCCGCCTCGCGCCAGCAGCAGAGCGCGCTGCTGCTCCAGGGCGGGGCGGGACACCTCTCTGCGCCCGGCCCGCGGACCGGAGCCTCCACCATGGTGCTGCTGCCGCCGCCGCCGCAGCAGCAGCAGCTGCCGGCAATGGCGTCGCCCCAGCAGCAGCAGCAGCAGCCCCTGCCCGCCATGCCCATGCACGACGTGGCGGCGGCGGCGCTGGCGGACGCCGGTCTGGGCATGGTGATGGGGTCGCCGGCGCGCAGCGACAAGCACCTGGCGGACACCGACCCGGCCACCTGGTACCGCATGCCCGTGCTGGGCAGCCCCGCGGGGCGTGCGGCGGGGCAGATGTCGGGGGCGTCGCCGCGCACCGGGGGCAGGTCGCCTCTGCCCTCCAGCCGCATGGCGAGCACGGGCCTGGCGAGCACGGGCCTGGCGGTGCTGGTGTCGCCGCGGCAGCTGCAGCAGCAGTCCCCGCACCCGCACCCGTCCAGCCTGGTCTACAGCCCCACCTTGGACATGGCGGGGGCGGTGGCTGGGGTGGTGCAGGGCAACCCCGTGCTGGTGCCGCTGGCCGCGCCCACCGTGTCGGGCACGCCCGTGCCCACCCGGAGCCAGGGGCGGCGGCGAGGCACCGGGTCCTCGGGGGCCCAGTCCGCCAGCAGCGTGAGCATGGAGAGCAATCCCATGTACACGCGGAGCCCCCACCGGTACCACGACGAGGCGTTTGAGTGAGCATGACTGGGGAGCGCGAGTGTGCGTGAGCGGTGGGCGCGAGCGAGCGTGATCGAGAGTATCTGTCGTTGCTGTTGATGCCCACCTCGTAGCTTGAAGCTTTTTGCAGTTGATGTGTTGTCGTGACCGTGACGATTGCGCACGCGCCTGGCGCCTGGATGACGTGATTGCGAGCGCTGGACAGCATTTTGCGCGCGTGTTGATGGATGTTTCCTGCTGCTGTGCCGCTCCCTGGGTTTCTGGAACTCTCTTTTCTCGAGAACGTGGAGCTGTCGCCGGCGCCCGAGTTCAAACGAAGCGAAAAGTTCAAGTTGAACTTGGCGCAGCACGCCAGAGCCACACACATCAGAACTTCGTGAGAGAGATGTCGACGCGCAAGCCGCCGGTGGCGCCGAGCAGCAAGCAGCATGGCCCCACCACGACCGCACGCACGACCCGCTCCAGGGGCAAGCGGGCGCACACGGAGGACCTGTTCGCGGAGGAGGAGGACCTCTCTTCGCACGGCGCCGCTGCGTCTGCAGCCATCGCTGCGAACGTGCCGAAGCGGCGCAAGCATCAGCAGGGCAAGCTGCAGGCTCCCGCGGCACTGCAGGGCGACAGCTCTCAACAGGAGGAGGCTACCGTGTGCGTGACGGCGCAGCAGCAGGAGCACCAGCACGCCGCAGCTGACGACGAGGCCACCAGCCCCGCCCCCGTCCCAGTCAGGCACAAGCGCGGCCAGCGGGGCGCCGGCAAGGCGGCGGCGGCCCCCCAGCAGCCATCCGCAGCGCAAGAGCGGCAACAGCAGCAGCCGCACAGCGAAGAGGAGGACGACGAGCAAGCGCCAGAGGCCGCGGAGCCCGAGCGCTTCGACGTCCGCCGCGCCGAGCACGTGTCGCTCGTGCTGCAGGCGCTCCGCAGCGGCCACCCCCAGCAGCTCGCAGCGCCCCCCTCCACGCTGCAGCCGTGCGCCAGCGGCAGCGTCGCGACGGCTGACGCCGGGCAGCCAGCGGCCGCAGCGCACAGCGCGGGCGGCAAGGAGGCCACCACCGCGGCGCCTGGCAAGCCCCCCAAGCCGGCCCGCAGGAGCACCCCCACATCGCGCGCCACCAGCGCCGGCAGCCCCTCGGCAGCACCGCCCCCTCTCGCCAGGACTGGCAGCACGTCCGCGGAGGCGGGCCCGCAGGCGGGCGCGGCGCACGACGAGGAGGAGGGCGGCGAGGCGGCGCCTTGCGGCCGCGAGTCGCACTACCAGCAGCTGATGCAGGTGCTGGGCGAGGCCTGCGACACGGGCGTGGGCAGGTGCGCGGCTCCTTCTTTTGCTGTGCCCCGCCGGGCGGCGGGCGGCGTGCCCCGTCCTCCCCGCCACAACCCCTCGCTGCCTTTGAAAGGACCGGCGTCGTGCTGCCAGCGATGCGACACATGGCTCCGCGCGTCGTGGTGGTGATGTGAGTGTGGTGTGTTCTCCTGGTGTGTGGCGCGCAGGGCCGTGTACGTGTGTGGCCTGCCTGGCACGGGCAAGAGCCACACGGTGCGCACCGCCATCCGCGCCCTCAAGCAGCAGCAGCAGCAGCAGGGCGGCGCGGCGGGAGAGGCGGGCGGCGTGGGCGTGGCGGCGGCGTTTGTGAGCTGCTTTGCGCAGGACCAGGCGGGCCGCGTGCACGCGGCGGTCCTCGACCAGGTGGCGGCGGAGACGGGTGCGTGGGGCCGGCCAGGAGGGAAGGGCGCATTCAACGGGGAATGGCGACAGCACGCGCTGCGTCCCTTACATGCAGCCCCACACAACGTGGCGGCGCGGCAGGGCACGTCACGCGAGCAGGTACTGCCCTCTTGCACGTGGCTGCGCGTGTGACGGCGCGCAGGGCACCCGCACGTGGCGGGCAGCGCGTCCTCCCTCAACGCCGAGCAGGCGCACCACAAGCTGCTGGGCTTTTTGCAGAGCCTCAACAAGCAGCAGCGCCCCGCCGCGTCGGCCGCCGCGTCCTCGGGCACCAGCCGTGGCGCCGCTGCCGGGCAGCGCGGCACGCGCCAGCAGCAGCAGCAGCAGCAGCAGCGGGGTGGGGGTGCGGGCGGGGCGGCCCAGGGCGGGGGGTCCCCAGGCGGGCGGCTGGTGGTGGTGGTGCTGGATGAGGTGGACCGGCTGCTGTCGGCGCGCACAGGCCTGGAGGACCTGGTGCGCCTCTTCATGATGCCGCACGTGGCAGGTGAGGGCGCCTTGTGTGTGTTTGGGGGGGGGGCAGGAAGGGGCACGGGGAGGGTCCCCAAGCGGGCACGTCGTGGATCCAACCAGCCGTGCAGTGTGGGACTCTGCGGCACACGGCGAGGCGCCACTTCAGGCCACAGCACGCACTGCCAGGCGTCCCTGATGCGGACGACGGGGCGGCAGAGCGCGGCCAATGCCTGCCTGACTGCCTGGCCACACCTGCCTGCGCCCTTTTGGTCGCTCGCCCCTGCCCGCAGGCGTGCGCTGCTGCGTGCTGGCGCTGGCCAACTCGCTCGACATCACCGAGCGCTGCCTGCCCGAGCTCAAGCTCAGGGGCTGCGCCGCGCTGTGCCTCTCCTTCCAGGGCTACAGCCGCCCACAGGTGAGAGTGCGGGGCGGCGCGCACAGCGCGCAGGCAGCCCTGGCAAGCGGCCCACGGGCCGCCACGCCATGGGGGGACGTCACCCGCCGCGGCGCGCCCCAGCCCCACACGCAAGCCAGCTGTCTCTCGCTGTTGCTTGCGCACCCTCACCACTGCGTGGTGGTGCCGGCGGTGCCTGCCGTCGCGTGCGGCCGCAGGTGCTGTCCATCCTGACGAGTCGCCTGGCGCGGCTGCCCTGGCCCGCCTTTGACCCCGTGGCGCTGGAGCTGGCGGCGCGCAAGGTGTCGGCGGCGGGAGGCGACGCGCGCAAGGCGCTGCAGGTGCGTGGGCCGCGGAAGGGGGCGGCCGGCGCGCCTGCCAAGGGGGTTGCGCACGGTGGCAAGCTTGCGTGTGAGGGCGAGCGTGCGGTGGCGACGGGTGGTGACGCGTACGTGATCCTTCCTGCATGGGACGTGGCGCGGTGGCCCGTTCCCTTGATGCAAGATGCACACACATACGTGCGCTTGCTGCGCCCTCCCGCGCAGGCATGCCGCGTGGCGCTGGGCCTCCTGCAGGAGCAGCAACAACAGCAGCAGCAGCAGCAGCAGGACACCCAGCAGCAGCAGCAACCACAGGCGCAGGAGGCGGAGGGCCCCCAGGACGGCGCCGCTCCCTCCGAGGCGCCGCCGCGCGCCGCCCCGCCGCCGCCGCCGCCGCCGCCCCTGGTGTCCATCCGCGAGATGCAGGCCGCCCTCAACCGCCTGGCGTACGCCTCAACGGGCGCCGGCGGGGGCCCGGGCGCCGGCGGCTCGACGGCCGGCGCCGTGCGGGGCCTGCCGCAGCAGCAGCAGCTGTGCCTGCTGTCGCTGGCGTGCGCGCTGGCGGCGGCCGAGGCAGAGGCGGCCAAGGCGCGGCAGCGGGAGCAGGCGGCGCAGCAGCACGCCGTGACGCTGCCGCCGGGGGCCGGCGGCGCCGGGCGGGCGGGGTACTGGGGGGCCACGTGGGGCGGCGCGGCGCGCGGCGCCCCGCAGCAGCAGCTGGGGTCCAACCCGTTTGCGG
>VFQP010005255.1_pt1 | contig 11444 bp, 7 predicted proteins | sample 3512351 | NCBI WGS metagenome assembly VFQP01 (sample SAMN10412372, study PRJNA504923) | tailings metagenome | isolation source: Relicate 1 Philex TSF1 revegetated site | place: Philippines: Tuba, Benguet | collected 2017-08-29
AGCACCCCCACCTCCGCCACCGCAGCAGCAGCAGCAGCAGCAGCGGCAGACTCGCCGGCGCCGCAGCACCGCCACACCGGCAGCGTGGACGGCAGCGGCGGCGGCAGCCGCCGCCGCGGCGCCGCCGCCTCTTCCCGCCCGCACCACCAGCGCGGTCAGTCGGGCGGCGTGGCAAACCTGCCCGGCCACAGCCCGCAGCGCCCCTACTTTTACCCTGGCACCATCGGCCAGCAGCAGCAGATGGACAGCAAGTCGACGTGCAGCACCGACACGGCGGGCAGCGCCTCGGAGCGCTTCCTGGCCAGCGAGCTGGCGGCCATGCGCCTCAAGGTGCAGCAAGCAGAGTCCAGGGCAGAGCAGCTAGAGGCGCAGCTGCGCGACGCGCGGGCGGCGGCCGAGGGCGGCGCCGCCGAGGCGGCGGCGCGGGCCGAGCATCTGCAGGCGCAGCTCCGCGAGGCGCTGGCCGCGCGGCCGCCGCCGCTGACGCCGATGGGCAGCGGCGGGCCGGACGGGCGGGCGCCTGGCGGCGCCGGGAGGCTGCAGCCGTCTGCATCGTCTGGCGGGGCCTTGCCCGAGGAGGATGGTAGTGGCGGGGGGCAGTCGGCACTGGCGGCGTCGACGCAGGTGCTGGGCGCGCTGATCCGCAGCGCGGCGGCGGGGCAGCAGCAGCAGCGGGAGGGCGACAGTGGAGGTGGGGGTGGTGGCGGTGGGGGGGCGGCGGGCGCGGCGGTGCTGGCCGAGCGGCTCCAGAGCTTTGACGGCAAGCTGGAGACGCTGGAGCGGTCGCTGCAGCAGGCGCTGGGAGAGGAGGGCAAGCTCAAGCAGGTGCGCTCCGCTCTTTGTCCCCCTCTTCCGCTGTACCTTTCAGAGAGGCAGAGCCCGTCTCTCTCTCTTGGCTGTGTGTGAACGTCCTGCTCGAGTTGGGACCCAGAGCGGCGAACGCGTCCCGCTGAGACGGAATCCGTGTTTTGCTCGCTTTGGGTGGCGAGAGAGCGGGCCGAGGGTGGGTGGTGCGAGGACTGACCAGCGTGTGCGGGGGCCGTGCGCGACTGACTGGCTCGCTCCCCGCAGGACCTGCAGGACTCGCGGCGGCAGCTCTACACGGCCGAGGGCGAGCTGCGCGACTGGCGCATGAAGTGCCAGCGGCTGCAGTCGCGCAACGAGGAGCTGGGCGCCGAGCTCAGGCAGGCCAAGGCGCAGCTGCTCGAGGCGGCCACGGCGGCGGCGGCCGTGGCCGGCGCCAGCGCCGGCAGCACGCCGGGCGGGCTCAACGAGCTCGCCACCTCGGACAAGGTGAGCGCCGTGCGCAAACGGAACGTTCGCTTTGGTCAGCAAGGTCGGGTGTAGAGAGGCTGCAGAGTGGGCGAGCGAGCCGCGGCGGCCGAGGACGATGTGCCGCGCTGCAGGGAGAAGGGGAGGGGAGGCTTCTGCGCTGGTTCGGGGGGCTTGGTCGGGGCGTGTTGGAGCACAGGGTGTGAGCGTGCCGTGTGGCGTGGCGTGGCGTGTGTGGTGCTGGGCGCAGGCGGCGGTGCTCAAGGCGCGGCTGGTGCAGCAGGAGGAGCTGCACGCCGACCGCATGCAGGCGCTGCAGGCAGAGCTGGAGCAGGCGCAGGCGCACGTGAGTGCGCGCACGCTCGCCCTTTCCCTCCCCCTTTCGCCATGCCTCACCAGCACGGTGCCGGAAAGCGCGCCGCCGCGTTCGCTGCGCCCCTCGCCCGTTCGCCCTTCTGCCACGCCTCACCAGCAGCAAAGCACACTGTGGGTCCCCGTGCCGTCACGTCAGTGTACGTGGCATGACTGCCCATCGTGGACGATCGCTCCCGCGTGCGGTCGCAGGCCGAGGCGCGGCAGCGTGAGCTGGAGCAGCAGCTGCACGACGCCGCGCGGCGCGCCGAGGCGTCGGAGGACCGCGCCGGCGCGCTGGCCGCCGAGCTGCAGCAGGCGCAGGCGCAGCTGGGCCGGCTGTCCGGCGAGCTGGGCCACGTGGAGGAGACGCTCGCCAGCGCCAGGGCAGAGGCCGCCGCTAACGCCGCCGCCGCCGCCACCACGGGTGCGCGCTGCCAAGCACTATGCTCTCCGCTGTGCTTTGCCCAGACGTGCTGCACGCGGCCGCCCTGCCCGTCTAGCGGTGTCCGAGCAGCGGCAGAGACAGAAGCAGCGCTGCGCGTGTGTGTTTGTGTTGGATTTGCATCTGTTTGGGAACTTCGGTGGGGCGTATCCGATGCGCGCGTTACCGTGCGTGCTTGTGTGCAGGCGCGCTGGACGCGCTGCAGGGCATGCACGAGCAGCTGCGGGGCCTGCAGGCGCTGCAGTCCGAGGCGCAGGCGCTGCGCGAGCAGCTGGCGCAGCGCGAGGAGGAGCTCGACCTGGCCAAGCTCGAGCTGCAGGGCACCAGCTCGGAGCTCGAGGCCTCGGAGCACACCATCGCCGCGCTGCAGCAGGAGCTCGCCGCGCTGGAGCACGTGCGCGAGTGGCAGGGTCGCCGCTGCACGCCTTCGCTGAGAGGCAGGGCTCGCGAGTCGCACGCGTGCGCTGCCTGACGCTCAACGGGTCCACAGGGCAGCGAGGAGGCGTCATGGCGTGGGGCGGAAGTTGGAGGATCGCCCCCTGCCTGGACGCTCAGCGCAGCGGTGACGAGCAGCTGCGTGGTGAGATTGTGTTGGCTGCGCTGGCCTGCTTGTGTGTTTACGCAGGTGGCGCTGGCCGCTCAGGAGCAGGCGGCGCGTCTCACAGACGCTGAGGCGCAGCAGACCGCCCAGGCGCAGCAGGCCGCCGCCCGCCTGCAGCAGGCGCACGGCGAGGAGCTGCGGGAGCTGCGGGAGCAGCTCAGCACGGCGCAGCGCGAGCTCAGCGCGGCGCAGCACGAGCTCAGCGCGGCGCAGCACGAGCTCGGCGCGGCGCAGCGGCGGCGCGAGGAGGAGGCGCAGGCGGTGGCTTCGCAGCTGCTAGAGGTGCAGCTGGCGGCGGAGGCGGCAGCCGAGGCGGCCCGCGCTGCGAGCGACGCCGAGGCGGCGGCGCTGCGGGCCGAGTGCGCCGCGCTGGCGGCCCAGCTGGCGGCCGCCAGGCAGCGCGGCGAGGAGGCGGCGGCGTCCGGCGCGGAGCTTGAGGCCGTGCGGCGCGAGCTCGGCGAGTGGAAGGCGGCGGCAGAGGGCGCGCAGCGGCAGCTGGCCGAGGAGGAGCGGCAGGTCGCGGCGGCGCTGCGGCGGTGCGAGGAGCTGGCGGCAGAGGCGGAGCTGCAGAAGGGGCAGCAGGAGGCGGCGGCGGCGGCGCTGGCGGAGGCGGAGGCGGAGCGCGCAACGCTGGCGGCCCAGGCGGCAGCGGCAGAGGAGCGGGCGCAGGAGGCGCGGGCGAGCCTCGCGGCGCTGCAGTCGCAGCTCGAGCAGCAGCGGGAGAGGGGCGTCGCTGCAGCTGCGACGTCGTCGGGCGAGGCGGCGGCGGAGGCTGCGACGTCAGAGGTTGAGCAGCTGCGCGGCGAGGTGGAGCGCCTGTCCCAGGAGCTGTCTGGCGCCAAGGAGGCCTACACGGCCAAGCTGCGCGCCGCCATCAAGAAGGGCAAGGGCTTTGAGGCGGAGGCGGCGGCCAAGGCGCAGCAGCTGGCCGAGCAGCAGCAGCAGCTGGACGCTGAACAGCGGCGCCTGGCAGAGGTGCAAGCCGTTCTCGAGGCGGAGCAATCCAAGGTCGCTGAGCTCCAGGCCGCCTTGGACGCCCAGCGGGCCGCCGCCGCGGCGGCCGTCGAGGCGGCCCTGGCGGCTGAGCGGGCGGCCGCCGCGTCGGCGCTGGAGGCAGCGTCGCGCTCGGAGCGGGCGGCGGCCGGGGCGGCGGTAGAGGCGGCGCTGCACTCCGAGCGCGCCGCCGCCGCGTCGGCGGTGGAGGCGGCCCTGGCGGCGGAGCGGCAGCTGCTCGCCGAGGTGCAGGCGGTGCTCGAGGCGGAACAGGCCAGCGTCGCCGAGCTGCGCGCCGCGCTCGACTCGGAGCGAGACGCCGTCCAGGCCAAGGTGGACGCCGCAGTGGCCGCCGAGCGCGACGCCGTCCAGGCCAAGGTGGAGGCCGCCGCCGCCGCCGAGCGCGCCGCCGCGGCGGAGCAGCACGGCGCCGCGCTCGCCGCCGTGCGGCAGCAGCTGGCGGCGGCCGAGCAGCAGCTGGCGGACGCCGCCCAGCAGCGCGCCGCGCTGCGGGAGCTCGAGGGCAGCAACGAGCGGCACGCCGCCGCCATCGCCGGGCTGCAGGCCACCGTCACGGACCTGGCGCAGCAGCTGCAGGACGCCACCAAACTGCACGCCAGCGTGGTCTCGGAGCTTGAGGCGGCCAAGACCGACTTTGCCCAGCGGCTGGCAGAGGCCGCCAGCCAGGGCGGCGCCAGGGAGGCGTCGGAGCTGGATGCGCTGAGGGCGCGGCTGGCGGAGGCCGAGGCGGCGCGGGCGGCGGAGCGGGCGCGATGGCTCGAGCGCGAGCGTGGGCGGGCCGAGGCGGAGCAGCAGCGCATTGCCGTGGACGTGGAGGACGCGAGGGCGCTCGAGGCGGTGGGTGCCGAGCTGAGGCACTGGGCGGGCGAGTTCGCCGCCGCGCAGGAGCGGGCCGCGGCGGCGTGGGCGCAGGCGGCGCCGCTTCAGGCGGAGCTCAGCAGCACGCAGGCGCAGCTGGAGGAGGTGCGGCGGCAGCTGGGCGCGAGCCAGGCGGAGCTGGCGGGAAGCCGGGCGGAAGCCGCGGCGCAGCTGCGCGAGCTGGAGGCGAGCCGAGCGGAGCTGGCGGCGGCGTCGGAGCAGCTGCGGGCGAGCCAAGAGCGGTTGGTGGAGGCGGCGGCGGCGGACGCGAGGGTGGAGGCGCTGGCGGGGCAGCTGCACGAGGCGCAGGCGGCGCTGGCGGCGGCGGAGCAGCGCGAGCGCGAGGGCGACGAGGCGCTGGCGCTGGCGCAGGCCGACCTGCACGCGCTGCGCGGGGAGGCGGTGGCGCTGCGGCGGCGGCTGGCTGCGCTGCGCTCGGCTAGCGGGCGCGCGTCGTCGGGCGCCGGCAGCGGCGCGCTCCGCAGCACCGGCGGCGGAGGGGCGGGGGCGGCCGAGGAGCCGCCGCAGCCTCCCGGAGTGGAGGAGGTGGACGACGCGGAGGCAGCGGTGGAGGCGGAGCAGGAGCTCGAGGTCCTGGAGAGCGAGGTGCGCTTTCCTATCCTATTGGTGTTGATGTGGATACTGCGTGCCTTCAGGGCCCTGGGCCGGCTGTTCGGGGGGGGGCGCAACCAGGCAGCGGGCTGCGCTCTTTGCTTCGCTCCCAGTTGCCGGCTCTGTGTCCTGCTGTCGCCAGTACAAGGACAGGGACGTGACGCTGCCGCGTGCCCTCTCGGTCCATGCGCGCCGTCGTCTTGCCGTCCGCAGGTGCTGTCGCTACGGGAGCAGCGCGGCGCGCACGAGGCGGAGCTGGTCGAGGCGCGGGCGCGCTGCGAGCAGCTCACACAGCGGCTGCGTCAGCTGGAGGGCACGCTGCTGGACGAGGCGGAGACGGCGGCGGGGCAGCTCGCCACCACGCGCTCGGGCCTCGAGTCGGCGGAGGCGCACGCCGCCGCGCTAGAGGCGCAGCTCAGCGAGGCGCGGGCGGCGGCCGAGGGCGCTGAGGGCCGCGCAGCTGATGCAGAGGCGCACGCCGCCGCGCTAGAGGCGCAGCTTCAGGACGCGCGGGTGGCGGCCGAGGGCGCCGAGGGCCGCGCGGCTGACGTGGCGGCCAGGGCGCAGCAGCTAGAGGCGCAGCTCGGCGAGGCGCGGGCGGCCGTGGAGGGCGCCGAGGGCCGCGCGGCCGCGGCTGCCGCACGCGCGGAGGAGCTGGACGCGCGGCTTCAGGAGGCGCGGGCGGGCCTCGCGGCGCTGCAGGCGCAGCTTGACCAGCAGCAGCAGCAGCAACGGGCGGCGGGCGTCGCTGCGGCCGCGACGTCGGGCGAGGCGGCGGCGGAGGCAGCGGCGTCCGAGGTGGAGCAGCTGCGTGGCGAGGTGGAACGCCTGTCCCAGGAGCTGTCTGGCGCCAAGGAGGCCTACACGGCCAAGCTGCGCGCCGCCATCAAGAAGGGCAAGGGCTTTGAGGCGGAGGCGGCGGCCAAGGCGCAGCAGCTGGCCGAGCAGCAGCAGCAGCTGGACGCGCTGCGCGCCGACCTTGACGCCACGCGGCGGCGCCTGGAGGCCGCCAAGGAGGCGGCGCAGCGCGCCGGCGCCAGCGGCGGCGGCGTTGCGGTGGCGCGCGGCGAGCCCGAGGGCGGGAACGGCTGGGGCCTGGAGGACCCGTCGGAGTTCCTACCCTTCCCGCCGCCGGCAGAGGCGGCGGGCGGCGCTGCGGCGGACGCGGCGGCGCGTGAGGGCGAGGCGGCGGCGCGCGCGCTGGAGGCTGAGGTGGCGGCGCTGCGGGGCGAGCTGGAGGCGGCGCGGGCCAGCCTGCAGGTGCGCCGTTCGCTTCTTACTGTCGACGAGGGCAGCGTCACGAAGGTCAGGGCCAGGGGCATCGCTTGCTTTCGCCGGCCTGACAGCGTGCGCATACGGTGTACGGTGACGCCGCAGGAGGCCCAGGAGAAGCTGGACGTGAGGTGCAGAGAGCTCGAGTCGGCGGCGGGGCAGCTGGCCGCGCTCGCCGCGCGCGCCGAGGCGGCGGAGGCCGAGCTGGAGGAAGCCGGGCGGAAGCTGCAGCAGCGCGAGGAGCAGGTGCGGCTCTTGCGGTGCTCCGCCCTCCCCTGCCCAGTGCAGGCGTGCCCAGGTCGCTTTGGCCAGGCGCCGGCAAGTGCACACCCGTGGACAAATGTGGCATGCGCACAGGTGCAAGCCCTGGAGCAGGGCTTGGAGGAGCGGGAGGACGAGGCGCTTGCGCTGCGCAGCCAGCTGCGGCAAAAGGGCGCGCAGGTGGAACAGGAGGAGGGGCAGCTGCTGGCGCTGCAGGCAGAGCTGCGCGGCGCGCGGGACGCGCTGGCGGCGGCCGAGGAGCGCGCGCGGGCGGCCGAGGCCGCCTCTGGCGCCCAGGCGGCGGCGCTGCAGGCCGCGCAGGACGCGCTGGCCGAGGCGCGGCGGGCGCTGGAGCAAGAGCGCGGCGCGGCGGAGCAGCGGGAGCGGGAGCGCGGCGGCAAAGGTGGCGCTGCCTCGGCGGAACGCGTGGAGGCCCTGGAGGCGGAGCTGCAGGCGCTTCGGGCGCAGCTGGAGGACAAGGAGCAGCAGCTGGAGGCCCGCACCCAGGTGCGCACGGAGCACCATCTTGCCGCCTTGCACCCAAGGCCACCTTGCACCTAAGGCCTTGAACCAAGGCGCTAACAGAACCTGCTGTTCCTTCAGCCTTCAGCAACCCGCAGGCCAAACGGTGTGCTCTCGCCACCGGTATGCCATCTTGCTCGCCTGCGCTCATTGATGCCATCTTGCTCTCCTGCGCTCATTGCGCGACACGCAGGAGGTTGCCGACGCCAAGGAGCGCCTGCGCGCCGCCATCCGCAAGGGCAAGCGCATCGAGGCCGAGCTGCAAGCCCTAACCGCCGGCGCCGGCCCAACCGCCGCCACCGCCGCCGTCGCCTCAACCGCCAGCTCCGAGGCGGGCGGCGTGGCGACGCCCTCGCTCGAGCTGTCGCCGGCCAGGCCAGCGGTCGACGCCTCGCCGGGCGGCCGCAGCAGCGGCACCGCCGCGCAGGGCGGCGACGGCGGCGCCGCGGCCGTGGCGGCGGCGCAGGCCGAGGCGGAGGAGGGCCGGCGGCGCGCCGAGGCGCTCGAGGCCGAGGCGGCGCAGCTGCGCGAAAAGCTCCAGGTGCGTCGTCGTTTCGTCTCGTCGTTGGCGCGGCACGCGCGGTGCTGCGCTGCCGCTGCGCCGCACGTCGCACGTCCCTGCTCACAAATCCTCGGGGGCGCTTTTCGCCACGTGGGAGGGCACGGCGCTTGGTGCTTGGGGGCGCTGAGGTGGCGACGAGCGCAGTTCAGGCTGTGAGGGCAGGCCACGCGCCCGGGGCGTTGCGCGCAGGTGGCGGAGAAGCGGGTGGCCGTGGCGCAGCTCATGGCGGGGCAGGCGGACCTGCTGAGTCAGCAGATTGACGCGCTGCAGGTGCGAGCGGGACGTGTTTGCACGCCTGAATGGGGGCACGTGGCTCGGGCCGTGCCGGGGAGGCAGTGTGCATGCTTGCACAAGGGCTTGATCCTGTGCCAAGGGCAGGGCGGCGCGGAATCCATGAGTCACCCCGTCGCCGCACGCTTGACGCTTCAACGGGGGCGCCGCGCGCCAGAGCTCACGAAACAGCCTCTGCGCCTGGTGCCACTGAGGGTCGTGCTCTGCCGCCGTGCCCCTCTGGATCCTGTGCGCAGGCGCAGCTGGCCGAGGCGCGCGGCGCGGCGGCCGGGGCGGCGGAAGCCAGGCGGCAGCTGGAGGAGGCCGCCGAGCAGCTGGAGGCGGCGCGGGGCGAGGCGGCGCAGCTGTCGTCGCAGCTGGAGGACGCGGCGGCCGACGCGGCGGCGCTGCACGCGCAGCAGGCGGCGCTCAAGGAGGCGCTGGCCGCGGCCAACAAGTGCGCGCATGCCGGTGGGGGCTTTAGGGCTTAGGGGTGTGCGCGCTCATCCTCCGAGCCCACACGTGCCGCGGGCTGTAGGGGCTTCAAGCTGAGCGGGGCGAGGAGCAGCGCTCTTGCTCGGCGCAAGAGTGGCGTGCGGCGTGGCGTGCTGGGCGCGTGACGCTGTCTGTGGCCGCGGTGCGTGCGTTCGTGTGTGTGTGCCGCAGGAAGCTCGAGTCGACGGATGCCTTGCACCAGCGCGCCATGGAGCTTGAGCTGTCCCTGGTGCAGTCGGGGTCGGCGCAGCGACAGCTGCAGGTGCGCCGCGCGTGCTGCGCGCGCTGCGGGAAGAAGTTCTGGTGCGTCAGACGCAGCGCAGAGGCTGAGTGAGGTGTTTGGTGCTCTGCTGCGAGTGGTGGCGTGGTGGGGGCGGCGCGGTGTGCGCGCGCAGGAGCAGTGCCGGCGGCTGGAGGCGCAGCTGCAGCGGCAGGGCGAGGCGGCGCGGGAGGAGCACGCCGCGCTGCGCGCGCTGTGCGACCGCCTGCAGGTGCGGAAGACGGGGCCCTTGGCCGCACTCTCGTCTCGTCAGGCAGGGACGGCAGCTCGACAGTCGCACGTCACGCGCTTGCGCTTGACGAGAGCGCTCCAGGCACCATAGCGCCCACGGACGGGCTAGCTTTCCTGATGCGCACCGCTGCGTGCCGTGTGCTGGCCTGATTCGCGCAGGAGGAGGGCGCTGGGCTCAAGCAGCAGGGCGCCGAGCGGGAGGAGCGCCTCGCCGCGCTGGAGTCGGCGCTGCAGGCGGCGCGGGAGGAGGCGCAGCGCGCGCAGCGCGAGCTGGAGGAGGGCCGGGCGGCCTGGCGCGGCGCCGAGGCGGAGCTGGGCGCGCGCGCGGCGGCGGCCGAGGGCAGGGTGGAGAGGCTGCAGCAGCAGGCCGACGAGGCGCGCGAGCAGGTGACCACTTGTCGCACCTGTTGAGAGTGGGGGGCGCTCGTTTGGGACTGGCGGCCTGCCACGAGCTCCTGCATGCTGGCACGAAGCGCACGCTCCAGAGGGGTCCGTCCGCACAGCACCCCTCAGACTCTGCACCGGGATGCGTCTGGCAGGCGCTGGCAAGCTCGAAGAAACGCAGCGTCGGGTGGGCGTGCACGTGCCCTGCACAGGTGGAGCGCCTCACACGGCTTTGTGTGGCTGCGGCCTTCCCGAGCAGCGTCTGATCACCATCGTTGCTTTGCTCACACAGCGCCGCGCTTTGCGCCGCAATGCCCGGCGCAGGTGGAGCGCCTCACGCGGGAGCTTCACGAGGCTCAGGCGTCGCTGGCGCCGGTGGCCGAGCTCAAGCGGCGCGCCGAGCAGGGCGGCCGCGTGGTGGCCGAGCTGCGGGGGCAGATCCGCGAGCTGCAGGCCGCCAACGAGTCCATGCAGGTGAGGGCTTTGGGGCTTGCGCACCGAGGTGCAGGCGCAGGGCCCTACACGCTCAGCGACGCTGTGCGAGGGCAGCTGCAGTTGTTCCATGACACCTGGCACTGTGTCCAAGCTTTGGAGGATGCACTGGTGGCGTGTACTGCAGGGAGAGCTGCTGGGCCTGAGGCTGGCGGCGCAGATCGAGCACAAGCGCGAGGGCCAGCAGCAGCAGCAGCGCCAGGACGGAGGCGCCGTGGCGGCGGCGCTCGGCGCGGCGGCCACCGCCGCCGTGGCCGCCACCGCCGCCGTCGCGGCCTCTTCCCTCTCCGCCGCCGGCGCGCCGGGCGACGCTCTGGTGGGTGATGGTGGTGGCAGCGGCCCGCATGCAGCATCTGTGAAGACGAACGGCGTGCCGCAGCAAACCTGCATCTGCAGAATGCGAGCTCGCCGAGTGTGCTTTGCCCACGTGCAGGCGCGCGGGCTGGCGGGCGCAGCTTCCGCCCAGCTTCCCGACGCGGCGGCCGAGCTGCAAGCGCAGCTGCAGCAGCTGCGCCAGGACCTGGAGGCCACGCAGCAGGAGGCGACTCAGCACGCGCAGCGCGCAGAGCACGCTCAGCGCGACGTGGAGGCGGCCAGGGAGGAGGCGGCTCAGCACGCGCAGCGCGCCGAGCGCGCGCAGCGGGAGCTGGAGGCGGCGCGGGAGGAGCTGGAGGCGGCGCGCGACGAGGCGCAGCGGGCGCTGCGGCAGCAGGAGCGGCAGCTGCGGTGGGAGCTGGACTCCCTGCGGGCGCAGGCGGGCGACGCGCTGCGGGCGGCGCGCGACGGCGTGGCGCACGTGGTTCGCGAGGCGGCGCGCGCGTGCGGGCGGGCGGGCGTGCGGCTGGACGCCGCCGTGGCGCTGCGGGCGGACGACGACCGGCGCAAGGAGAGCAACGAGGAGGAGGAGGAGGAGGAGGACCTCGAGGCCATCCAGGACGTGCTGCTGCAGGTGCGGCGCAGCGCAACCCTCGCATTCGCTCCCACGCGCTGCACCAGCGCCGCGCGATAAGATCCACGATTGGATCCAACGGCTCTGAGCATCAGCTGACAGGGGGCAAGACTTGGTTTCTGTCTGTGCGACGTGCCGGGTGTGCCGCTGTTGCCCGCAGGACGTGGAGCTGCTCTCTCAGGCGCTGGCGGCGCTGCTGGCCTGGCTGGATGAGCACGCCGCGCCGTCGGCGGCAGCGGGCGCCTCGCAGCAGCAGCAGCAGCAGCTGGCCGCCTCCCTCGCCGCCCAGGAGGTGAGCCCGCCGCCCCTCCCGCCTTTCCCCTGCGGTCGCCCTGGTTTGCCGCCTACTGTATGCGCGACGCGAGCGTTCCTCGCGCAACATGTCACGCGTGCGTCTGCCCTAACACGTGCCCCAACGTGCGGGTCCACCGTGCGCCTGCAGGCGTACACGGCGCAGCTCCAGGCGCGCTGCGACGAGCTGCAGGCCGCCCTCGCCGCCCTCCAGCTGCAGCAGCAGCAGCAGCAAGCAACCAGGGCGGCGGCGCCGGGCGACGACCCTCGCCTGGCCACGCC
>VFQP010005256.1_pt1 | contig 11443 bp, 9 predicted proteins | sample 3512351 | NCBI WGS metagenome assembly VFQP01 (sample SAMN10412372, study PRJNA504923) | tailings metagenome | isolation source: Relicate 1 Philex TSF1 revegetated site | place: Philippines: Tuba, Benguet | collected 2017-08-29
ATCGCTTTGCGGCCGCCGCAAAGGATGGCTTCCAGGCCGTGGAGTACCTGTTCCCGTACGATCATCCGGCTGCCGAGATCCGCCAGCGGCTCGACGACCACGGCCTGACCCAGGCCCTGTTCAACGCGCCCCCCGGCGACTGGGCCGCCGGCGAGCGCGGCATGGCCGCCCTGCCCGGCCGCGAGACCGAGTTCCGCACCGCATTTGCCAAGGGGCTGGAATATGCGGCGGTAATCGGCAACGACCGCATTCACGTGATGGCCGGCATTGTCCCCGCCGATGCCGACCGCGCGCGCTGCCGTGCCGTCTACCTGGAAAACCTGGCCTACGCGGCGGCCTCGGCCGCGGCCCATGGCATCACGGTGCTGATCGAGCCGATCAACACGCGCGACATGCCGGGCTACTTCCTGAACCTGCAGGGCGATGGCCAGACCATCTGCCAGCAGGTGGGCGCAGCCAACCTCAAGGTGCAGTTCGACTGCTACCACTGCCAGATCATGGAAGGCGACCTCGCGAAGAAGCTCCAGCGCGACTTTGCCGGTATCGGCCATATCCAGATTGCCGGTGTGCCCGAGCGGCACGAGCCCGATATCGGCGAGCTGAACTATCCGTACCTGTTCGACGTGATCGACCAATTGGGCTATGGCGGGTGGATTGGCTGCGAATACCGGCCGCGTGCCGGGACCTCGGACGGCCTCGGCTGGCTCAAGCCGTATCTGCAACGTTAATTACCGGATCATCGCAACCATGAAAGTACTGATCACCGGCGGCGCCGGTTTCCTGGGCCTGCAACTGGCCCGGCTGCTGCTCAAGCGCGGCGCGCTGAGCCTTGAAGGCAAGGCCGTCACGATCGACCAGCTCACGCTGCTTGACGTGGTGGCACCACAAATCGACGATGCACGCGTGCGTGTCGTTACGGGCGATTTGTCCGATCCCGCCGTGCTGGCGCAGGCCATCGACAAAGACACCGGCGCAATCTTCCACCTGGCCGCGGTGGTCAGCGGACAGGCCGAGGCCGATTTCGACCTGGGCATGCGCGTGAACCTCGATGCCTCGCGCGCGCTGCTGGAAACCTGCCGCCAGTTGGGTCACCAGCCACGCGTGGTGTTCACGAGCTCGGTGGCGGTGTATGGCGGCAAGCTGCCGCCGGTGGTGCAGGACGACACCGCGCTGAATCCGCAATCGTCGTACGGTGTGCAGAAGGCAATTGGCGAACTGCTGCTGTCCGACTACAGCCGCCGCGGCTTTGTCGATGGCCGCGTGCTGCGGCTGCCGACCATCAGCGTACGGCCGGGCAAGCCCAATGCGGCAGCATCGTCGTTTGCGAGCGGCATCATTCGCGAACCGCTGTCGGGCGTGGCGGCAAATTGCCCGGTAACCCCGGAGACCTCGCTGTGGCTGCTGTCGCCGCGCGGTGCAATCCAGGCACTGGTCAATGGCATCGAACTCGACGGCAAGCGTTTCGGCAACCGTCGCGTGGTGAATCTGCCGGGTCTGTCGGTCACGGCGGCACAGATGGTGGAAGCGCTGCGCCGCGTGGCAGGTGATGCCGTGGCAGATCGCGTGACATGGGAGCGCGAGGAACGGATCGAGAAAATCGTCGGCACATGGCCGGCGGCATGGGATGTGTCCCGCGCCGTGGAACTGGGCTTCGAAAGCGATGCCAGCTTCGACGATGTCATCCGCGCGTATGCGGAGGATGCGGGCGTCAAGCTCTGACTTGCCCTTGCTTTCTCCCATCTCCCGCAGTTGCGGGAGATGGGAGCAAAACCTTACCCAGCCGGCTTCACGAGCTCCCAGGCTTCGATCGTTTCCCTGACCTGCGCAGGAATCGGTGCCGACTTCTGCGTCTTCGGGTCTGCACACACGTAGACGATCTCCCCGGTGATCAGGTGCTGGTCGCCGCGATACATTTCCACGCGGAACAGCATGCTAGAGCGGCCTAGCCGCGCCATGCGGCCGCGGATCTCCAGCATGTCGTCGAATCGCGCGGACGCGTGGTACTCGAGCGTGGACTTGACCACGAAGATATCCACTCCATGCGCGTGCAGCACGTCCTCCGGGTAGCGGATGCCTACCGCGCGCCAGTACTCGGTCACGCAGATATCGCAGTAAGTCAGGTAGTGGGCGTTGAAGACGATCGATTGCGGATCGACTTCAGCCCACCGGACTCGCAACGGCACACTGTGCCGGAAATCCTCGCTGGCCATCTGCGACTTACTGGGGCTTGCCCAGGCCGAGCTTTTCGATGATCGCGCGCTCGCGCTTGACCGTATCGGCCGCGAATGCCGTGTACTGGCTGCTACTCATGTAGTACGGTTCCATGTCGAACTTGGCCAGCGACTCGCGATAGTTCGGCATTTCCATGGCCTGCTTGAACGCGTCATGCAGCTTCTTGACGATTGCCGGATCGGTGCCCTTGGGGGCCACGAGGCCAAACGGCGAAGTCTGCACGATGCCCATGCCCAGTTCCTTGAGCGTCGGCACGTTCGGGAAGCGCGGCGAACGCTTTTCGCCCCACGTGGACAACAGCCGCAGCTTGCCCGATTCCACATACTGCGCCCAGGCCGGCGTGTCGGCTACCGACATCACGTGCCCACCGAGCAGCGCCTGCATCGATTCCGAATTGCCCTTGTATGGAATATGCGAGAACTGCACGCCCTGCCGCATCGCAAGGTCTTCCATGGTCAGGTGCAGCGTGGTCATCGAGCCCGGCGAGCCATAGGTCAGCTTGCCCGGATTGGCCTTGGCATAGGCGATGTACTCCTGCATCGTCTTGATCGGGGAATCGGCCGGTACCACCAGACCGAACGAATAGCCGGCCAGGTTGATCACATAGCTCAGGTCCTTGACCGGGTCCCAGTTGATCTTGGTGGTGTACGGCAGGCGGTACACGGGCATGGCCACCTGGGCCAGCGTGTAGCCGTCCGGCGCAGTGGCCTGCATCATCTGGGCAGGCAGCACGCCGCCGGCACCGGGCTTGTTCTCCACGATCACGGGCTGGCCCAGGATCTTCGAGGCATTATCCGCGAGCACGCGGAACGGAATGTCGGTGGAACCGCCCGCGGTGTAGCCGATCACCAGCCGGATCGGCCGGTTCGGGAACTTTTCCGCCTGCGCGTTTGCCGGCATGGCGGCCATTCCTACTGCGGCCGATGCGGCAATCATGCCCATGTGGGCCATAAAGTGGCGGCGTTGCATAAGTCCTTGTCTCCTTCTGCTGCAAAAATGCACTGTTGCGATTTCGATCAAACCACTTGTTGCAGGCCCGCTCCATTTTGTTTTATGGGAGTCAGGCCAGGATCCGGACGCTATCGATATCGCTATCGCTAACCTATTGGTCGAAAGCCCCCCGCAATGCGGCAATCGCATCGGCGTGGGCACCGGCAACGGCGCCGATAAATCGTCCGAGCTTGAAAAAATCGTGAATCATGGCCGGGTAGTCGGCCAGCGTTGCCTTGACGCCAGCCGCTTCGAGTTTTGCCGCGTAGGCGACCCCTTCGTCATGCAAGGGGTCATAGCCCGCCACCGCAATCCACGCCGGACATACCCCATCGACATTGGCGCCCTGCCCGCCACCATCGAGTGGCGCAAAACGCCAGTCATCGCGGCTGGCGTCCTGGTCCAGGTATTGCGCAAAGAACCACTGGATCATCTCCGCGGTCAGCAGATAGCCTTCGGCCAATGCACGATGCGAGGCCGTATCCTGGCGCGCGCTGGTGCCGGGATAGATCAGCATCTGCAGCACCGGCGCCAGGCCGGTGTTGCGCGCCTCGATCGCGCAAGCGGCCGCCAGCGTGCCACCGGCACTGTCGCCACCGATCGCAATGCGCCCGGCATCGGCGCCAAGCCGGGCGGCCTCGTCGAAGACCCACTGCAGCACGTCGAACGCATCGTTGGCCGCTGTCGGGAATTTCCATTCGGGACCCAGCCGGTAGTCGACCGACAGCACCAGGCATTGCGCGCCATTGCAAAACACACGGCACAGCGAGTCGTGCGAATTGATGCTGCCGACGGTAAAGCCACCCCCATGGAAATAGACCAGCAGCGGCAATGGATCCGCCCAGCTGGCCTCGCGCGGCGCATACAGCCGCACCGGGATGTCGAACCCGTCGCGCGCGGGAACGCTCAAATCCTCCACGCCGTGTACGGGCGCCGGTGACAGGTCAAGGATCGGCGCGCTCTTCTCATAGCCGATCTTGGCGTCCGCCGTCTCCATCGTATGGATCGACGGTCGTTTGGCCCTCGCAATCAGTTCAAGCAGCTGCGCGACCTGTGGGTCGAGCGGCTGGACAGGCAAGCCTGGAACGGATGGTGACGGTTGAGCGGACATATTGACGATGGTAGCCAGACAATCGGACATATTAGACCGATAGTCAGCCAGGCCCTGACAAGACCACAAGATTCGAATAGTGAACGGTCGTTCGATTTTCGTATCATGCCAGCATTTCCGGTATGCAGCATTACGAAATAACCCTCAGGACACCTCTTGCTACACGTTTTGCGCGATCACCGGCCATGCTGCGAACTGCACGTTCGCCGCCTATGCTTGGTAGGAATGCAGCGCATGACGCAGGATCAGCAGGCCCGACCAAATCAGGAGACACCATGACAGGCGAACACTTGCAGGTTGTGCACGGGGACATTACGCGGATGGCGGTCGACGCCATTGTCAACGCGGCCAATAGCGGACTACTGGGCGGCGGTGGCGTGGATGGGGCAATTCATGGCGCGGGCGGTCCCGCCATCAGGACCGCGTGCCGCGCAATCCACGATGCGCAAGGCGGCTGCCCCACCGGCGAAGCGGTGATCACGACGGGCGGCCTGTTGGCGGCACCCTATGTCATTCATGCGGTCGGGCCGGTCTGGCACGGCGGCTCAAAGAATGAGGATGCGCTACTGGCCAGCGCCTACCGCAACAGTATCCGGCTCGCGGCAGAGCACAAACTGCGCACGGTGGCATTCCCGAACATCAGTACCGGCGTTTACGGCTTTCCACGTGAACGGGCGGTCGATATCGCCATTGCCGCCGTGCGCGAGGCACTGGCCAAGGCGCCGTCCATCGAACAGGTCACGTTCGTGTGCTTCGATGATGAGAATTTCCGGCTCTATCGCCAGCGGCTCACCTAGACCGATGCGATATTCGTTTTGCCCTACTCATAGTCCACGTTAATAGTGGCCCGCACTGTCACATCCCCGGCACGCAACTGCCGGGGCCCCGCAATAAACATGTACCTGAGCGCAAAATGCAGCGTCAATGGCGTATTGATATTGCCTAGCACGGGGTAGACAGTGCCCATGTTGACCGGATTGTTGGCGGCATCCACCAATTGCACGCCAACCCCCTGCGCCGCGACGCCGAGGCTCAGGTTTGCCGGCAGGCTGACGCCGAGATTGCGCAGCACGCTTGGCAGGTACACTGTTTGCCCGTCAAAACGATAGGTCAGGCGCGTGGCATGCCGGCAACTCACGTCAAGCCGGAACGGCGTGGGCGTTGTGGTCGACCCGACCCCCTGATAGGCATTGCGCCACGCCGTGGCCATCGTGATGGTCCGGTTCAGACCATTGGTGAACTGGCAGGTGGGTGCCGCGGGCACAGGCACGGTCCCGGTATCCGAAAAGGGGGTGCCTGAACAGTGTCCCTGGGTCAGATTAAAAGGCGGACGGCCTTGGCCGTAGCTGTCCATATGCAGATATTCGCGGTAGCAAACGGTGCCAAAGCCTCCGGTGTTGATACTGCCTGACCCGATGCGCGCAGCGGTACGGATAAACCGCACACGTACCGTGTAGGAAAAGTTGATCATCTGGAAACTTCCGCCGCGCTGCTTGCCAGCTGCCAGCAGGTTCTGGCGGCCGCGCATCACCGCGCATGGTTCGCCAGTCATGACCGGCATCGACGCCTGGGGTGCCGGGCCCGCCAGCATCGGCATCCACGAACCACCGCAATGCCCACTCGCCGTGGCGCTGGCGCCGCCGCGACGCTGGTAACCAATGACAACGCCAATCCCGGCGATATTCGTCGGAAACACATCATAGGCCACGCCATCCTCGGTGTACGTCCCGACTCGCGAAGGCAGCGCCAGCGAAAGCTCGCCAATATGCCCGCCACGTAAATCGGTATTCGTTTCGCTGCAGTTCACGCCGCTGCCACTGCGCGTGCCCCATGCGGAGACCGGAGTGCCTATCTCCGACGCATAAGGGCTGGCATTGAGGGCCGGCAGGCGGAACGTTACGGATCCCGTGCATTGGGTCGCGCCAGCCTGCGTGCACGCGCCTCCTGCCACCAACATAGGGAACAACCATCGAGCTGTTGGCCGCAGATTTCTCATTGTCGATCCTCAGCGTTGCAAGTAACGCTCAATGCAGGGCGTTGCGGTGCCTGACGGTCGCCAGGCACCGCGCCGACCGTGTGATGGAACACGCAACGCTGATGGGGAGCAGCGCCCCACTTGACCGTAAACGTGTGCATGCCGGGCTGGCTGCGCAAGAAAATCAAGCCACCTTGCCCGGCTGTGGCAATCGACATGCCGCCTGAGCCAAATACCTGCGCGCCTGGCGGCACGGGCTTCCCACTGGCACGCAACACGCGGAACATGAGCGGCTGGCCCTGCCTGGTCGCAAGCTTGACTACCACTACCGCCCCCGAACCGGGCACGACCTGCGACGAACTGTCCAACATGTCAATGTCGTCGCCCAGACCCGCGCCATCCAGGCCAACTTCATTCATGCGATAAGGCGCCAGCATCGGCTGAATGGCGTAGCCACGGCCATTTATCCGGACTCCGTTGGCGTTGAGCAACGAGGCACCGGTGGCCCCTGGCGCGGCAACTACGGCCACGGCTTCGCCAATGCGGCGGGACATGGTCAGACCGAGTGGATGCGCTACCAGACCTCCGGACATCGTTGCACCCATCTGGAAGTATCCGGCTCCCCCGCTAACCGCAGCGCCCAGCGTGCCAATGCCGGAGTTGTAGCTGACACTGAAGCCGCCATTGCCTGAGCCGCCATCACGATTGGCTGACCCGCAGCACGACCGCCGATACTCGCCGTACGCGTTGTAGTGCAATGTCCGTTCGTCGTTACCAGCGCCAGACACCGACGCCTGTGTCGCAACGGCATCGCCGCTGCCATAGCCAACGCGCAGTTGCGTGACCGGCGTACCCGACAGCCTTCCCAGTGGCAGGCTGACGGTCACCATCGCCTGCGTATCGAACCGCCCCCACTGTGTCCGACCGCGCTGCACAGTGAGGTTCAGCATGCCGAAACGAAACGCCCGACTGTATCCGGCGGCGAAGCCGAGATCGGAGGCGGACGGTTGCCAATAGCTGGCCGAGTACCCATTGAAGTAGAGGCTGCCCAGGCTTCGTGGCAGATGCTGGGACAGCGAGAGCTGCAGTCGGCGGCGCATGCGTGTTGGCGCATGGAATGTGCTGTCCCGCCAACGCTCCACGTCGGGCAACGACATAAAGCCCTCGCTTGAATACTGGAAGGCACCCAACGTGATGTTGCTGTCCGTGAGTTCGAGGCGCTTGCTGTAGCTCAGCCGGTAGGTCCGGCCATGCACCACACGGCGATCCGCGCCTTGCGCGGACATATCCGGAATCCCCTGCGCCCAGGAGTGCGCGATATCCGCCGAAATGGCGCCCACCGGCGTGGAGAAGGCAGCGCCGCCCAGCACTGACTGGTACTGCCCGGCGATCGTCATACCGCCATAGAGCGTCACGCCGTTGTTGACGCCGTGCCGGTACGTACCTTGCAAAAAGGGGGGATTGCCGCTTGCGTTCTGGTCGCGCAAGGTTCCCGCCGAAGTACTGAACCGATACGTGCCGGGACGCAGCAGCTGCGCAATGCTGGCGTAGGGCACCAGAAATTCATGGCTACTGTCGTCAGCCTCGGTCACTGTGACCGCGAGGTCGCCGGCATAGCCGGTGTCGTAGAGATCATCGATGACAAACGGCCCGGGCGGCACCGACGTTTCGTACACCACGGAACTTCCCTGCCGAACCGTGACCCTCGCGTTGCTCGATGCCACGCCGCGTACAACGGGAGCATAGCTGCGCACTGTGTCCGGCAACATACGGTCATCGCTGGAAAACTGTACGCCGGTGAATCCGAAGCCATCGAACATGTCGCCCGGCGTAAAGAACTGGCCGCCGACAAACCGGGCGTGAAGCGATCTGATGTCGCGGCGAACATGAGAGTTCAGTACCGTGTATCGCGCCATCGCCGAACCCGCACCTGGCTGGCCAATGGTGACGTTGCCCTGGTGCCGCAGTTGCCAGCCATGGAGGTTGAACCCGCCATCGAGGCCAAGATAGCCATGCGTACTGACGACACCCTGGGAGCCGCTCCGATACACATTGGCGTCGTAGCCAAGCAGTGCCGCGGTGACGCCGTCATCCCACAAGTCCGGGTCCACGTAGCCGCGCGGCACGCGCCGCAGGTAAGCCTGCGGGAGTTCAAGATCCAGCCGCTGCTCTGCGCTGTCGAACCGTACACGCGCGCCGGGAACGGTCTTGACCGGGTTGATACACGGTGCGTCAGCCAGCAGGCTCCCGGTACCCGCGACGCCAGGCAGCGTCTGGATATCGAAACCGGCCTGCAGCAGTGTTGCCAGGTCCAGACAGACCGCTGCCGCACCGTTGTCCTCGACGCCAATATCGAGATCCCGCCTCGACACCCAGACACCGTTGATATACAACTCGACCGTATAGTTGCCTGGCGACACCGGATTGCCGTGTGAAAACCGGCTGACATCCATTGGATTACCGTCCGCATCACGGAAATACTGATTGGTGAACCTGGGCACGCCGGCAGGAACGGCCACAACGCCGGCCACCTCCGCGCGTACCGTGCCAGGGTCCGCCATCGACAACGCCAAGGCCAAGGCGTACGGCGTACGCCGCAACTTGGTCGGAAATGCTCGCCGCTTGCGCTGCAGCACATTTACCCTGTTCTTCTGTCTCATGAAAATGGCAAACAGTGGCCACTCCAGCGCCGCATCATGCGACGAGGAATCGCGTCAAACCTTGGGAGGCGACTTCTGGATGCCCGGGTACTTGCCAGGCGCAGCGGGAACTTGTCTTCAGCCCGGTGCGGGCATGTCCGGCGTTTCCGCAACGGTCAATGAAGCGCTTGCATCAATTCCCGCGCCAAAATCATTGATCCACTGGTATCGGACACTCGATACGTTCGCATCCACCAGTGTGGGCGGCCCGGGCAGCCTCAAATCGAGGCTCGCGCCGGGCGGCACCATGCCACCACGGTCATATGGCCACGAACGCTCGCCCACTTGCAGTGCGATGCGGTTGAAGGACACGTGATACGCACCAGGGTTGCTGACGCGCAGCAGCGTGGTCTCCGGGGTATCGGATGGCAGCACGCGCCATTGCAGCGAACGTACCGAATCCTCCAGCGAGCCAGCAAGCTGCACGGGACGATAGAAGATCTTGACGCGCGTTCGCACGGCCAACTGCACAAAATTCTCTTCACCCTCGCCCACGTCCGGCTCAGGCGGAACGTCGAGCACGTTGAGCCAGAATACGGATTCGCGGTCAGATGGCACTGTTTCGCCCGCATACCTGATGCGGAGTACCTGCGACCTGCCCGCATCCAGCCGGAAAACGGGCGGCGTCACCAGGAACGGCGCATCTTCAAGGGTTTCGGGCGTTAGCGGCGATTCGCGCAGGTCGTCTGGCCGATCGGCCCACACTTGCACCAATGATGGCAGTTTGCCGGCATTGGTCAGCCGGATCACAACCTGTTGTGCCGAGGCCGGATAAATCACCCGCGTGCCGCCAAGTGTTACGTCAGCGCGAGCCGCCGGTAACGTCAACACACCGACCAGAGCCGCAACGAAAAGACTTCGGATGTATGCAGTCATGGCGTAATGCCTCGCAAAGCCGGTACGGCTCGCCGCCGATAGAACCGGGGAGCGCGTACCGGACAAGTGGGCGGGAATCAGTTATAGGCGAGTGTGAAGCCCAGACGCGATGAAAATGCCCCCGCCGTTGCGTTGCCCCTGGAGATATAGCGCATGTAGTAATCAAAGTTGGCCGCACCCTCCGTGGTGGCAAGGGCCTGCGACCCCCGATTCGTCACGATATGGATCGGCTGCATGGAATTGTTGAGCAACTGCACTTCGACATTGGTTGCCGCATTTGTACCCGTCGTGGCGTTGGTCAGCGTCCCCTGCTCCAGGTTGGTATTACCATTGGCTTCGAAGTGCATGTAGTACGTGCCAGCCGGACACTCGGTCAGCGCAATTCGGAACGGCCGCAGGCCAGTCGTCGAGCCCGCGGTTCGCAGCGCTGTGCGGCTCACAGTCGGCAATGCCACATTGACTGCAATATCCTGATCCTGGGTCGAACCGTTAACCCGGCAGTTCTGACCAAGCAACTGGCCTGTAACGACGATCGTGCCAGAATCAGCCTGTGCACCCGTCGACACCACCACCCCCAACGAAAGCACCGTGGCAGCAATTCGAGTCTTGAACGTGAATTTCATGATTCAGAATCCTCCGGTTAGCGAAACGTTGTGGCGCGACGATTGACTGCGTCAGATAATGCCGACCGTGCCGCACCACGCGACTGCGCATCCAGGAGAAACCCTTTCGCGCAGATCGCAAGGTCATTTTCCGGATCATCAGAATCGCGTAGATAGCAGAACTCTTGTAAAGATTAGTATTTTCAAGAAAACCATCTCATTGCAATATCAGATGCATAAAAAGAGAAAATGACCCGTCATTGATGGACCAGCTACATCAATTACATGGCAGCATTCAAAAACAAAGGCGCCATCTGGCGCCTTTGTCTTGTCACACGGGTAATGAATGCTCAGGGCAACATACTCCGGATCAGCAGGTTGATCCGTTCCGGCTGCTCATGAATGACCCAGTGCGTGCCTTCGGGAATCCGCTCGAGCCGCAGATCCGGCACGAACTCGTCGAGCCCGCTGACCAGCGATTTTGGCAACGCCCGGTCGTTCTCGCCCCAGATCACCAGCGTAGGCACCCGGATCACGAACATGGCCGGGTCGAGGCGCGAGATGTCCGGCGCGGTCTCGCCCGAAGCCGGCGGGTGCATTGGCGTGGCGCGGTAGTAGTTCACGCCGCCTGTCAGCGGGTGCGACCCTTCATCGCCGGGCTCCGACCACGCCGCGTGATACTTCGCCCGGGTCTCGCCTGCGAACCACGCCGGCAGGACGCCAGCCTCGCCAGTCAGCATTTTCTCCAACAATGCAAAATCATTCGCCGCCAGCGCCTGTTCCGCTCCGGGCTTGCGCAGCCAGTTCATGTACGCCGACGCCTGCTGCTGCGCCGGGTCCGCCGACAGCGCGCGCGCGAACAGATACGGATGCGGCGAATTGATGATGACGAAGCGCTCGATCAGGTCGGGAAACTGCGCGGCCAGGTTCCAGCACACCGCCCCACCCCAGTCATGCG
>VFQP010005257.1_pt1 | contig 11440 bp, 14 predicted proteins | sample 3512351 | NCBI WGS metagenome assembly VFQP01 (sample SAMN10412372, study PRJNA504923) | tailings metagenome | isolation source: Relicate 1 Philex TSF1 revegetated site | place: Philippines: Tuba, Benguet | collected 2017-08-29
AGATCGGGAGAGAAGCAGGCAATCTCCACGCCGGCGCGCAAGGGGCACGGGAAAGCGGTCAGCAGCGTGGCAAACGAAAGGGCGACCTGGTGGCCACACGCGCACTGTGTATGCACCTCTCGCCAGGCGCCATCACGTGCGACGCCAACGCCACCGCCCTCGACCTCCTGAGCGCGGGGTACGTGCTGCTCTCGCGCTACGACGCCATCGACTACAACATGTACGACCCGGACCCCGTGCTGAGCGAGGCTCAGCACCCTGACGGTGTCGTGGACCTGAGCGAGGGGATGGTGACCTCCATTGCTCAAGCGGCCATGCAGTGCACGCTGACGCCGTCCTGCCAGGCCTTCAACCTGGCCTTTGTGTCCTTTGACCAGTCGGCAGCGCACACCTGGCGCAAGCGGGGCGTCGACAACGCGATGATCAACCTGCTCAACGCACGGGGCACGGGCTCTGCGGAGACCATTGGCGAGGAGAGCGCGTTCACCAACTTGTGAGCCCTTTGGTCGTCATCGTCTTGTCCGCACCGCATCTTCCGTCAGGCGGCTACATTGTGTTGCTTGCTCGACCTGTACATGATGCTGCTCGCAGCTGCCAGGGCCTCTACGTCAGCGTGCGGGGCCTGGGTGAGTCGTCTGCTTGAGTCGGGCACGAGTCTGGCTGCGCCTCCCACCGACGCGTCTACAGAGCTCCCCTGCACTCCGCCACGTGCTCGGTTCTGTGCACGCGCAGACCGCGCGTCCATGCAGTGCATCAAGAGCAACGCCCAGTCGCCCACGGCCATCATGGCGTGCCTGAAGTGCGGCTACGACCCCGCGTTTGCCGTGACGCGCGACGCGTGCGCACGCTGTGAGTTGAAAACGAGCAGCGGGCAACGCTTGAGTGTGTGTGTGCGGCTTGCATCAACGGAACGGGCCACCGCCCGCATCAGGCAGGAAGGATCAGCAGGGAGGAAGATTAGGCACCAGCCCAGGCCTTTGCGTCACCCGACTGCAAGCCGCGAGCGGCGGAACAGCAAAGCTGAGCTTGAGTGGATCGAGTGGAGCAAACAGCCCTGCTGCAGTGTGGCCCTGCACGCAACGCAGGCGTCAGCGGCCTCAAGCCGGCGAACTACAAGGGCGTGGAGGAGCGCTGCGTCAAGCAGTACGACTGCAGCAAGGCCCCCGTGGGCGCGCGCAAATGGTGAGCGGCTCGGTGAGGGCCCATGGATGAAAAAAAGGGCACGCCCTGTACCGCCTTGGATCAAGCCTGCGTTGCGCTGTGCTGCGTGCAGCAAGGACTGCGTGGCCAAGCTGCGCGCCAGCGCCCACCCCGAGTGGACGCGCTTCTGCACGACCGTGCGCAAGTGCAAAGCTGTGGACTGTGAGCGGCGTCCTCAAAACCATCCTGAGCGGGGACCCAGGCTGCTTTGCACGTTGTTCCAGCTGTTCCCTCTTGCCGTTCTCGTGACGTCACCCCGCAGTCCTGCTCAAGAACCGGATGGACACGCTCTTCAACGCCGAGGGATGCCCCAAGCTGCACTGAGGACGCGCTGCCACTGATAACATGCGTTGGCCGTGGATGCCGCACGTCCTGACTCGCCGCGCTTGCAGAACGTCGTTCAGTCAGTCCGCGTCATGCGCTCACAGGCGCCGCCGCACTTGTCAACGAGCTTCTCCCGTTGCGTCCTACTGCTGGCAACAAGCATCAACGCCGCGTCCGCGTCCCAGGGTCACGCCACGTCAAGTCTATCTACAGAGCGCTCCCCGGCCCCTGACGCGCGTGTGCACGTCCAAACAGCCACACGAGCAGAGCGAGGGAGCTCAGGGAGGGTTGGACGAGGGCGGCGCGCCGCCTCCGGACTGCCCCTTGGTCGCCGCCGGCATGGCCGGGATCTGCTTGATGACGGGCTGCGGCGGCGCGCTGGACTGCGTGGCCAGCAGCTGCGTGTACCACCCGATGCCAATCATGGCCACGCACACGCCCAGGAAGCGCTCCCACGGCATGGCGTCCTGCGCGCGCGCACACACACACACATGGTCGGGTGTGCACGCAGCGCACGCTGAATGAGCCCCCTCCCTGCTCACCCTTCACCGCACTCCCCACCGGCGGCGGAGCACTTCCCCCTCCCCGCCGCCGCCCGCTCACCCCGAAGATGAAGACGCCTCCCGTGAGGATGATGACTGTCTTGAGGTGCCCCACGATGTTGTAGGTGAGCGAGCTGGTGGCGCCAATCACCAAAAAGGTGGTGAGCGAGACGAGGATGCCCAGCACGGCCGACAGCACAATGGCGAAGACGGCCTCTCCCGTGTAGCGGTAGCCCAGCAGCGTGTCAGGGTCGCTAGGGTTGGACCACCCCACGTTCTCAAACAGCGGCACCAGGCCGCCCAGCAGCCACGTGGCGTGCGGCGTGTAGGCGTGCAGCAGCTGGGAGCTGTTGGCCTGCAGCTCCTTTTGCTTGGAGCCCGCCCAGATCTGGTAGAGCGCCGTGACGAGCGTGGCGCCGAACCCCACCAGCAGGCCCTGCATGTTGTTGATGGCCACGTTGTCGCTGACCGTGGCGCCCGTGATGCCGGCGCACACAATGAAGACGGCCACCAGCATGAGCCGGCTGGGCAGCTTGTTGAACATGAAGTACTCCATCACCACCACGGTGGGAGCGATGGCAATCTTCATGATCTGCACGCACGAGGGGCAGGGGGTGGGAGGAGGGAGCAGTGACGCCAGCCCGTCGCTCAGGCTCGTGTTTGGCAGGGCGTCGCACTCGTCCTGTCGGCGCGCACCTGGTAGAAGCCCACGCTGTTGATTTGCAGCGAGATGTTGCACAGCACCACGTAGCCGACGAACCCGAGCGCCACGGGGATGACCTTGGCGGGCGGTAGCTTCTTGGGCGTGAAGAAGCCCAGCGCCGCCAGCACCGACATGCCGCCCCACGTGAAGACCTGTGGAGCAGGGTCGGCGATGGCCATGTGGGCAGCTGCTGCGTCCTGGTTGGGAAGGCCCTCAGATGCTGTGCTGGAGGCCCCCTCTGCCCCGTCCCCTCGCCTGCTGCTCGCCGGTGCGGCGGTGCTCACCGTGTGAATCCAGGTGAGCGCCACCACAAACTTGAAGTTGTAGTAGGAGAACACTGCCTTGTTCGCAAACACGATGGACGCTGCGCACGCCACGAGCAGAGGGGAGGCGCTGTCTCAAAGCGCACCTGTCGATCTCCAGGCTGTGCTCACGCAGCTCCGGCCTCCCGGCCCCACCTGCCACGATGATGTTGGACGCGCAGTAGAAGGCCGCGAGCATGGGGTGCGGCTTGACCGGGCCATCGCTGGGCTGCGCGTCCCCCTTCTTGGGTGTTTCAGGCTGCAGCCGAAGGCACCACGAAGTCACAGTGCGGGCGTGACCACGCGACGTGAAGTGCGCGTCGCACTGCCTTGCAGACTGAGGGGAGCAGCGAATTGCCTGGTGTGCAGGCAGCAGAGCCTGTACCTCCTGCACGGGAGAGCTGAGCAGCTTTTGCTTCTCGGGGTCGTCCGCCATTTTGGTGGCGCGGCGCGACGAGGAGGCTCACGCGCGACGGGCCCTCAGCCTCCTGCTGCCTGGCAATCGTCCTGCTGAAGAGGCTGAGGAGTGTGGGGGCCAGCCCTGCGGAGAGCACGATTTTTCGAGTTGCGCCCGAAGCGAGCGTTCGCCGACAGCTGCTGGAGAGGAGAGGAGAAGAGCAGCAGCAGGTCCGAGGAAGGGCTCAGGCACACGAGCACAGAGAGAGGTGAACAGCACGCTCCGCTCGGCGCGGGCGCGGCATCACGGACGTGCAGGAGCACGTGCAGGCACCCGGTGGGACCTCGGTGGGCCCAGCATCAAGGCGAGCAGGCCTCCAGACAAGGCAAAGTGTCCCAGCCTCGGCGCGACATCGTGGCGCGCTCCAGCATCACCATCATCCTGCCGCGGCACCTATGCCACCACTGCTGCTGCTACGTTGATGGTGGTGCTGCTGCTGCTGCTGACCACCATGTTGACTCCCTCCACCAGTGCTGCTGCGCTGCGCTGAGGCCTCCTGCTGCTGGTCCTCCACATCGCCCCCTCCTTCCGCAGCAGCTGCTCCAGCGTCACCGCCCAGGTTGAGCATCTCCAGGAACGGCTCGTAGTACTCGTCGTGCTTGAGCGTGCATGTCAGGAACGCCTTGAACTGCGCCCGAGCAAGGGAGCACGCCGCGATCACGACGGTCAACATCGCCCTCGCACCCCAGGGGCCGCCAGCGTCCCACCCCATTGCTAGAGAGCGGCCTCACCGTCTCATGGCACTCGTCCACGTAGTCCTTGCCGGCCTCCTTGGCCGCCTCTCGGCACGCCACCCACGTCTGCGCGCACGCCCCAGCGAGCAGGCGCTGCGCGGGCTGGTCAGCGGCGCGCCGTGCCGTCCATGGGCAGCGTGCGCCACCGCACGGGTGTCAGCGATCTCCCTCCTGGCCCTCTGGCGCCTACCTTGTGCGTGTCGCCGCACGGCCCCGCCTCAATGAAGGCGCAGATGGGGCAGGTGCTGGCTGACGCTTCAGGAGAGTACGGAGAGGTGCTCATCTTCTCAGCGCCTTGAGCTCCTGCTCTCTGCTTGCAGAGAGCAGGAGCGCCGACGCATGGCGAGCAAGCCTCCATCGCCGCCCAGGGGCCGCGCGAGCACGCGCTCAGCGCAGCTCTCGATGCTGGCGCTGCGCCCCTGCCCACGCAGCTGCAAAGGCGCGCTCGTCTGCGACCCACGGCTGCGGCGTTGGAGGTGCATCCCCGCAACGGCGACGCCGCAGAGCAGCATGGTCTCCACCGCGCAGCCGGAGCAGCAGCAGCAGCATGACGCGGCTGCTTCCACGCCGTCCAACAGTGGCCGCCAGCTGCTGTCCATCGCCCCAATGTGCGCCGCCGGGGCGGGCGGGACGCCGAGCACCGCACGTTGCGGGTGCCCCCAGCGCCACCCTGCCTCCGCAATCACACCACCACCGCCGCCACCCACTCGCGCAGGATGGACTGGACCGACGTGCACTATCGCCAGATGGCGCGGCTCATCTCGCGCCGCACCTGGCTGTGGACCGAAATGGTGGTGGACAAGACGGTGCTCCACACGCCGCACATCGACAAGTTCCTGTGGTTCCCGCCCGAGCAGCGCCCCATCGTGTTCCAGCTCGGGGGCAGCGACCCCGAGACGCTGGGCGCGGCGGCGCGCAAGGTGGCCCAGTACGGCTACGACGAAATCAACCTCAACTGCGGCTGCCCCAGGTACCTACAACGACGAGCCCTTTGCGGAGGCCGCCCGCTGCGCACGTGTGTGGCCACTGGCGCTACCAGTGCCGACCGCCGCCTGCTCACGGCGGGCGCTGCTTGCTGCCTGTGACTGCGCAGCGACCGCGTGGCGGGCGCCGGGTGCTTTGGCGCGTCGCTGATGCTGGAGCCCGAGCTGGTGGCGCGCTGCATGGCGGCCATCGCCGAGGCGGCGCCCGGGGTGGCCGTTACGGTCAAGTGCCGCCTGGGCGTGGACGACGTGAGTGGACGCGCGTGCTGAGCTTCACACCTGTCAAGCAGGTGCCCAGCAACAGCGACAGGCAACAGCGTGCCCAGGACGAAAGCAGGAGACGAAATTTTTTGCGAGGACGCTGGCCACCCCAGGAGAGGGATGAGCTTCGACGCGTCGTGCTCGTGCGTGCTGGTGGGCTGCGGGGGCGTGCTCGCAGGTGGACTCGTACGAGGCGATGCGGCGGTTTGTGCAAGTGGTGTCTGAGGGGTCGCCCACGCGGCACTTCATCATCCACGCCCGCAAGTGCCTGCTCAAGGTGACGCTTTTCTGCACCTCTCGCGCTCAAAGGGGGCGAGCGCCACCTGATGCTGAAGCTCGTGCTCTTGACGGTGGCGTCGGACACCACGACCGTGTTGCAGGGTCTGAGCCCGCAGCAGAACCGCACGGTGCCCCCGCTGCGCTACGCCTGGGTCTACGCCCTCAAGCGCGACTTCCCGCACCTGCAGTTCAGGTCAGGCTCGCCCCGCCACGCACGCTCGAGTGCGACCGCCAGGACGCTCAAAGCCTCACGGCCTCGACGCGCTCCGCGTACTGTGCGCGTGCTGTGCGCAGCTTGAACGGCGGCATCCAGGGCACGTACGAGGCGCGCGCGTACCTGGACCACACGGGCCCGTTTGCGCTGCCGCCCACAGATGCCGACCCCGAGTTGGCGGACGCGCAGCTCCAGGAGCAGCCGCTGGCGCTCCTGGACAGCGCCAGCGGGCAGCCCTGGCAGCGCGCGGCAGTGGACGACGACGGGGCGCACGGCGAGGGCGACGTGGCCGAGCGGCGGTGGATCGAGGGCGTCATGATTGGGCGGCAGGCGTACAACGACCCGTGGAACGTGCTCGGCGACGTGGACCGGGCCGTGTTTGACGAGCCCACCAACGGCGCGCTCAGCCGCCGGCAGGTGCGCGGCGACCTGCGGCATCGCCCGCGCTCGGGGTTGGGACCACCGAGGGCGGGGCGCGCGTGGCCTGGCTTGGTTGCTCGCCAACGGTTGGGCGGCGGCGCTCCCTCTGGCGCTTGCGAGCGCAGGTGCTGGAGCGGTACGCCGAGTACGCCGACGAGGTGCAGCGGCGCTGGTCGGCGCTGCACGAGGACGGGCGCGTGGACCCCAGCGTGCGCACGCTCGTCAAGCCGCTGCTCAACCTCTTCCACGGGGAGCCCGGCTCCAAAAAGTGAGCGAGCTGCGGCGCCAGCTCTTTGCGCTGTCCCGCAGCCACCGCCCTCCACGCTGTCGCGGCGCGCCCGCAACAAAGGTCAACTCGCGTGGTCCTCGTTCTCACCGCGTGGCAGGTGGAAGTCGGAGCTGGACCTGCTGATGCGCTCGGAGCACGCCAGCGTGGCGGACTTGCTGGCAAAGTCGCTTCACCTGCTGCCCGACGCCGTGCTGGACGCGCCGCCCAGGCAGGGCCCGCTGGCAGAGCTGGCGCAGCGCAACGTGCTCAGCATGGTCGAGCCGGCGCCGGTGAGTGAGGGATGGGGGAGAGGGGGCGCACGACACCCAGCGCACGTCACACGGCTCATCGCACAGCATGCTGCGGCTTTCCTCGCGGTGTGCAGATCCCCGTCCTGCGCTTCCCACGGCCCGAGGACCGGGCGGGCGACAAGAGCCGCAGCGACGTGGTGGCGGTGGTGGACCTGACAGGCGCTGCGCCCGCGCAACCCCCGCCCCAGCAGGAGCCCTCAGAGGGCGAGCAGCACGAGGTGTCGCCAGACGCCTGCTGCATCCGCCAGGCGTCCCTGGCGCATTCGCCCGCAGACCACCTCACATCCGGCAGCAACGGCCACGCCCCGCACGCGCTGGCCAACGGCCAGAACGGCGCCGGCGCGCCGCACAGCAACGGCTCGGGCGGCGACGCCCGACGCCCCGTGGAATGCGTGCTCTCCGTCGGCGGGTGATTCCAGCGATGCATTTGCACGTGTGGTCCGAAAAGCTGCAAAACTCTGGCGCCCGGCAAGCCAAAAAAAACCCTCAGCGGGAGCACGCGCCACACGTCCAGGGAGCCACACGTCAAGTCTACTCCTTGCTCTCGGGCGGGGGCGACCCCAAGAAGGGCAGCGGCAGCTTGCCGATCTTCCACAGGCCGTAGGCGGTGCTGGCCGCCAGGAAGAGGCCCACCAGGCCCGTGTAGTTCGGGTACAGCGTGTCCTCGATGAAGGCGTCCCAGTCCTCAGGCAAAAAGCCCTGCGCGTCGACAAGGCATGTGCGGGGCAGGGGCAAAGGGTGCCCTGTCGAGCGGGCGGCGGGCAGGCGGCATGCACCAGCCACGCCGGCCCGGCTGGAGCAAGCGCCCCGCTGAGCGGCGGCCAGCCCTTGCTCACCGAGCCGGCGATGAGCAGCCCCTCGACCATCACGAGGCCAAAGAGGAAGAGCATGGCCAGCACAAAGTTGCCCTCGGCCTGCTGCTGCGGCGTGACCTCGGTCTTGCCTTGCACGGCGTCCACCGTGGCGCTCTCCACCTTGACCTTGGCCTCCACGCGCTTGGCGCGCCGGCTCCTCTGCGCATGCCCCCCACAGGCAGGAGCGTGTGTGCACCCAGAGTCACCGTGCCGGCAGCCGTGTGGGTGGCCAAGCGCCGCGCGATGCGCTGCCAGCCCGCCGGCAGCATCCGCCTCACCATGCGCGCCTCCAGGGCCTCAATTGCGTCGTCCTGAGGCCCCCCTGCCGCTGCGGGATTGGCCTCCTGCGCCGCGCTGCCGCTGCTGTTGCTCGTGTCCGTGGATCCAAACCCCTTGCTGCTCGCCACCGCGATGAGCCGCCGGGAGGAGCACGCCACCGCGACCTGCTGCTGCGCGCACGCTGCTCCCGCTGCCGCCGCGGTGCGTGCGCTGCAGCTTCCTTGGCTCCGCGCTTGCCACGGAGCAGAGCAGCCGGGCCGGCCGTTGGACAGATGCCGCGCCACGCGCATGGGGCACGCCGGGGAGAGCATCGTGCACATCGCGCTCATGCCGTCGTGCAGCGGCGCTGGACCGCGCGTAGCGGATCCCAAAGCCCGGCACGCCCATGCACGATGGGGGCAGAAGAGCGCGTGCGATGCGGCTTGCTGGCAACAGCTGCATGGAGGACAGCGGCGCTGGCGCCGCCATCATCCTGTTCGTGCGGCTGCCCGTGCCTGGGAGGGTCAAGACGCGGCTGGCGGCGGGCGTGGGCGCAGGCGCGGCGTGCGACTTTTACCGCGCCTGCGCCAGCGCCGCCATGCGCACCTGCGCAAGCTTGGCCGGCCCACGGCTCTCACTGGTGGTGCAGCACAGCAGCGGCGACGCCAGCGACGGCGTGCGGGCCTGGGTGGACGACGTGCTGGGCGAGCGCGAGGTGAGCGCGAGATCTTGTGTTGGGGGCAGTGCTCAAGTGCACGCCCACTAGTGCATCGGCATGGCAGCACGCTGTGCCGCATGCACGTGTCGTGCACGCGCCGTGCAGTGCAGGCTGAGAGTGCACGCGAAGGGTCGCGTGCTGAGCCCGCCAGCGTCCGGCAGCATGTCAGCGTGCTGCCGCAGTCGCCTGACCCTGACCTGGGCGTCAAGATGCGCACGGCCCTAGTGGCGCAGCTCAGCCGGCCTGGCATACACAAGGTGCGCCGCCCTGCCGCAGGGCGCTGCTGCCGTCACGGTCCACACGCGCGAGATGCGTGGATCATCATCTTGGGACGGCACGATGATGGCTGCTGCAGGCCCTGCTGGTGGGCAGCGACATCCCGGACCTGTCGGCCGGGGTGCTCCAAGCGGCACTGCGGGTGCTGGACGCTCACCAGGCCGTGTTTGGGCCGGCCGCTGATGGAGGCTACTACTTGGTGGGGGCGAGGGAGCGCGTCGTCCCCGAGCTGTTCCAGGTGCGTGTGGCGGCAATGAGCCTTGGTGCGAGAGACCACACGGGCTGGAGGGGTGGGACGGCGGCTCACCGGCGAACAGTGCACACGGTCGGTTGTGCGCGCCGCAGGGCATCACGTGGAGCACGCCCACGGTGCTGCAGGACACGCTGGCGGCCGGGCGCCCGGTGGGCGCGGACGTGGCGCCCGCCGGCACGCTGCCCACGCTGCGTGATGTGGACACGGTGGACGACCTGAAGGAGTGGCTCAGCAGCGTCGTGGAGCATCCTGAGCAACACGACGCGGGGATGGAGTTGGTGCAGTGCGTGCGGCGCGTCCTGCAGCTCAGCGCGCCCACCGCAGCGGAAGGCCCGTCCAGCGCCGGGACATGACTCGGTTCGCTCCACGCTTGAACTGCCAGCTGCTTCTGCTGCTGCGCTGCTGCTGCTTGCTGCTGCTGCTGCTTGCCCACTCTACCTCCCAAGAAGGTCTTCAGACTTTTCTCGTGCCCGTGTGCGCGAGGAGCCTGCAGCGATCGATCAGACATGGCGTGGCTTCCCGAGTCTGAGCGCCGGCGCATCGCTGCCGTGTCGGACTCGGAGGACGATGAAGGGGAGCAGAGAGCCGCACGGCGAGGGGCAGCCAGGCAGCAGGAGGAGGAGGACGAGCTCGCTGGACTTGAGGAAGCGGAGGAGGAGGAGCCGCCACCAGAGCCAGAGCAGCATCGGAGGAGGCGGCCAAGGCGTAATGACGACGAAGAAGAAGAGGGCGCGGCGCCGCACGTGCAGGAGGAGCCGCAGCTGCGCAAGCGCCCGCGGCGCGAGGAAGAGGAGGAGGAGCCGCCGCAGGAGCAGCAGCAGCAGGAGGAGCCCCATGCGGCGCCCAGCGGCGCCCCTGCACCACCACCCGCACCGGCGGAGGGCGCGGAGGACCAGGTCGCCGTGGCCCTGCGCCGCATCACCACGCACATCGGCAACCCCTCCAAGTTCGCCAAGGCCTCCCCGCTGCTCCGGCAGCTGCTGGACAGCGGCACGCTGGGCAAGGCGCACCGCCAGCTGACGTTCGACGCCGTACGCACCGTCTTTTCCCTCAAGCCCGGCGCCCACAAGCACCTGGTCGACCCCGTCAACCGCAGGTGCTGGTTTTCTTCGGCGCTGGGGGCGCTGGGCGTGCGCTGTCGGCGCCGCTCAGAACGCTCAGGGCGTCCGCGGCGGGTGGCCAGGGACCCAGGTGCCGCTGCCGCTGCTGCTGCTGCTGCAGGGAGGTGCTCAAGCTCATGGCGGCGGTGGACGCGCTGGCGCAGACCGGTTACTTCCTGCGCCCCGAGCGGCTGCAGATCGCCGAGGTGTACGCGCCGCTGGGCGTGCTGTGCAACGAGATGCAGACCGACGACAGCTTTGTCTTCTCCAAGGTGATGAGGGAAGGCTAGGGGAGGGGGATTTTGCGGCGCAGCTGCAGCGACCGCGCCGCAGCTGCGTGTGTGTGCGCCGTCGTGACCATGCAGGCGTTGCATCGTGTGACCACGCACGCGGTGCACGCAGGTGATTGCGCGGCTGCGTGAGCTGGTGGACAAGCTGCCAGAGGTGGAGGACCCGCACGAGGCGGACGCTGCCCACGCGCACGTGGCGCAGGACCTGCCCGGGTCGGCCCAGGGCGCCGAGCAGGCGGCCCAAGGGTCGCCGCAGGCGCCCGCGCAGCCCGCGGCGCCAGCACCACCGGCACAAGAGCAGCAGCAGCAGGAGGAGGAGGACGACCCGTTTGGGCTGGGGGCGCTCATGGAGCCCAAGCGCGCGCCCCCGCCCCGGGCGCCGGCATCCCAGGTGGGGGCCCAAGGCTGCTGGGCTCGCCCGCCGCACGTTGGTGGGTGCGACTCCTGGAAGTGCGCGCGCACAGAGGAGGCAGTGGTGGTGCACGCGCGGTGCCTGCAGGCGCCGGCGCCCAAGCCGCCCGAGCTCTCCACGTCCGCCTGGGGGCCTGTCGAGGTGCGGCGGCGCAAGCTGTTGGGCTCGTGTCACGCCTGCCCCCCACGATGTTGTCACTGGCGGTCCCGTTGTCGTGCACGCTGCGTCCCGGTGATCCCGCAGTTGGTGGCGGCCCGGCGGTGCGCCGTGCTCGCGGCGCT
>VFQP010005258.1_pt1 | contig 11440 bp, 13 predicted proteins | sample 3512351 | NCBI WGS metagenome assembly VFQP01 (sample SAMN10412372, study PRJNA504923) | tailings metagenome | isolation source: Relicate 1 Philex TSF1 revegetated site | place: Philippines: Tuba, Benguet | collected 2017-08-29
CTCGCGGCGCCGACGCGCGGGGCGCAGCTCTTGTCCCCGCCGGGCCAAGACGGCGCGCGCCGATGCGCGCCCGAGGGGGCAAAGCCTGGCTCTCCCCGTCTCGCGGCCCAAGGCCTGCCGCTCAGCAGCAGCACACGCAGGCCGCGGCACTCGCTCACCTGCCGGGCGAATGCTTTTGCTGGCGCGCCATGTGCAGGCACATACCCGACGCCAGGGAAGACGCTCAAGCTGGCGTGCAAGCCCGACATTTCCGACGACTTCTCCTTCCAGTGCTATATCACGCAGGTGCGGCAACCCCACCACCTGCGCGCGGCGGTGGCGCACGCTCAGTGCCGACCAGGGCGCGGGAGGAGCCTGAGCGACGCTCCCACCGGGAAAATTGGCAGCGTCGGGCGCGCGGGACGCTCGCGCACGTGCGACCGCCGGCCACCCACCTTGTGCGTGCGTCTCTGCGCCGCAGGAGGGCTCGTACGTCTCCTCCCTGGGCATGCGCTGCAAGACCTCCACCTGCGTCTACAAGCAACCTGACCCCAGCCCCTCCCCGCCGCCCCCGCCGCCCCCGCTGCCGCCCCCGGCGCCCTCCCCCGAGCCCCAACCTGACCCCTCGCCCGGCCCCAGCCCCGAACCAGGGCCCACGCCCCCGCCCGGCCCCGACCCCTAGCCGTCCCCCGACTCCCCGCCGCCCCCGCCCGACGCGCCGCCCTCGCCGTCCCCGCCGCCGCCGCGCCCGCCGCCGCCGCCGCCCCGTCCGCCGCGCCCGCCGCCAAAGCCCGCGCCCAAGCAGGAGGCCGGCCTCATTGCCTCGCTCGGCGTCGCCGTCTCGCTCGTCGTCGCCGGCGCCTGCTACCTCTCATACCTCGACGCCAAGCGCACGGCGCACTGGATGGCCGCCCAGGTCGCCGCGCCGCCCAACGGCGGCCCCTCGGACCCCGGCCCCTTCTACTCCTCCTCCTCCTTCTCGCGCCGCAGCGCCAGCGGCCGCGGCGCCGGCGCCAGCTGGCTCGGCTGGTTCCGCTGGGGCTTTGGCCGCGCCGCCGGCAGCCGCCGCGCGCAGGCGCTGGACGAGCCGCTGCTGCCGTCGTCGGCGCCGGCGCGCGCCGACGACGGACCCGAGACCATCGTTTCGTTGTCGCTTGGCGCGGCGGACGACGTGGTGCCGACCACCACGTCGACGCTGCTGCGCGGCGGCTCGCCGCGGGGCCCTGCGGGCGGTGGCGCCGGCGAGGGCGGCGAGGCGCTGGTGCCGCTGACGCCCGTCACGCTGACGTGGCAGGACGTGCACTTTCGGGTCCAGCGGCACGACGGCGTGACGCTGCACATCCTCAAGGGGGTGGCCGGCGCGGCGGGGCCGCTGGCGGGCGGCGGCGCGCCGCCGCGGTCGGCGGGCGGCGCCTCGCCGGGCGGCGCGTCGCGGGGCCCGGTGGCGCCGAGCGACGGCGGGTGGGAGGACGACGTCGACGGCAGCAACAACGGCGGCGCGGCGCAGCCGTTCCAGTTTGGAGGGGAGCCGCAGCCGGCGGAGGAGGCGGGCGAGAGCAAGCGGGGAGCGGCGGCGGCGGCTGTGGGAGTGGAGGAGCGGGAGGGGTGCATGTGCGCGGTGCTAGGCCCATCTGGCGCAGGTGCGGTGAGGGATGGGCCAGGGTGCGTTGTGGATGTCCGTGTGCAGGCTGGCCCACTGGGGCGCGGTTGCGGCGCCAGGGTGTGCCCGGGCACTCAGCTGTGGTGCAGGCTCTTGCGGTGGGTGTTGCGCCCGCAGGCAAGACGACGCTGCTGGACGTGCTGTCGGGGCGGCGGCACGGCCGCGGCGTGTCTGGCGAGGTGCGCGCTTTGCTGGGGGCGGGTTTGGCGGCGGCACTGCGGCGCGCTGTGGCCCGAGGCGAGGGCTGGCGGCGGAGCGGAGGTGTGGAGGTGATGCTGGCTGCCTCGCGACGACCGCGGTGCTGTGTGGTACTGTCTGTGTGCGTGGCGGCAGGTGCGGTTCAACGGACACCTGGCCAGCCCAGCGCAGATGAAGGCGCTGTGCGGCTACGTCATGCAGGTGCGTCAGGGTTGAGGTAGGGTTGAGGTTAGGCAGTTGGGCGCGCTTCCGCTCGCTCACGAGTTGCCTGCGCTGCCGTGCGCCTGCATGGTCGTGCAACGCAGGACGACGTACTGCCGGGCACGCTGACCGTGTACGAGTACCTCATGTTCAGCGCCGCGCTCAAGCTGCCACCCGCCGCGGTGGAGGACGGCCCGCACGGCAGCAACAGCCACAGCAAGACGGTGAGCGGTGGGGGAGGACGAGGGCCCGCACGGCAGCAACAGCCACACCAACGGTGCGCTTGCTACGTTGCCAAAGTCATTTGCGGCAGCCACGCAGACGGGACGGCGCGTGGGCCACGGCGCTGTTGGCTTGCTACGGGTACAGCTTTGCGTGCGCAGTCGTCTCTGGCCGCCACATCATGCCGCAAGCGGAACGCTGCGCTCACACGTGGGTGTGAACGGCTGTGGGCGCAGGCGTGGTCCATTATCAAGGAGCTGGGCCTCACCAAGGTGGCGCACAGCTTCATCGGCGACGCATTCGTGCGGGGCCTGTCGGGTGGCGAGAAGCGCCGCGTGAGCATCGCCGTGGAGCTGCTCACGCGCCCGGGCGTGCTGCTGCTGGACGAGCCCACCACGGGCCTCGACTCGACCAACGCCGCGCGCGTGGTGGACATCATGGCGGCGCTGGCGCGGCAGGGCGTCACGGTCGTCATGTCCATCCACCAGCCCAGGCCAGACATCTTTAGGCTCATGGACCGCGTGCTGCTCATGAGCGGCCACGGAGAGGTGCGCAGGACTTCCTGCTCCCTCCGCTCTCCTCCGTGCGTCACCTGCCAATCGGCCTCCTGTCTGAATCCTGCGAGACGCATGACCCACGGACGCGCGTGCCGGCCGCTTGCACGTTGCCGTCGCCCCGCCTTGCAGGCCGTGTATAGCGGCCCGGTGGCGCACGCCACGGAGCACCTGCGCGCGCTGGGCGCGCCGCTGCCCGACGCCAGCGTGGCCGTGCCCGACTTCATGCTCGACCTGGTGATCCGCAGCAGCCGCGAGCACGTGGTCGAGCTGGTGGACGCCTTCAAGGGGTGCAGGTGGGTCGCTACTTGTAGAGTCTGAAGCCTGAGCTACACCTGATGAAGCCTGAGCTACACCTGCCACTTGAATCTCCAGCAACACGTGTTGGGTGGGCGATCTCCACGCCCCGACCCGCGTGCTGGGCAGCGTGGCGCCTGAGGGCCTGGGCCTGAGCGCTGCGAGCAGGTGCTGGGCGCGGGTTTTCAGCGGAAGTGTTCCAGTGAAGGGAGCGCGTTGCTGCTGCTGCGTGGCCTCGTTCGCGCAGCATCGCCAACCAGGACGAGGTGCTGGCGCTGCGCCTGGCCGAGCAGCCGCTGCCGCTCCCGCCGCCCAAGTACAGCGCACCCTTCTACACCCAGGCGAGTCAAGTCAAGTCAGTCATTTGCCCTTGAGCCGTCCAGACGAAGCCATCTCACCTCGCCTGCTCTTCGCTGGGGCTGCTCATGAGGTCGGGCCCTGACGGCGCCCTTGCCCGTGCCCGGAATCGCCTCGCCGCGCAGTTCGCGGCGCTGTCCAGCCGCCTGTTCCGCAACACGTACCGCCACCCCTTCCTCGTCACGGTCAACTTCACCGCCACGCTCTTTGCCGCCATCGCGCTCGGACTCATCTTCTACGACAGCGGTGCGCGCGTGCCCCGCGCCCTTCGCCCAGACCCACCCCTCGCTCGCTCACTGGCTTCCAAGCCGATGCCGCTTGCGCACGCAAGGAGCATTCCCTCATTCCCTCGCCTGCTCCGCTCGCCGCACTGCCCGCACACACCTCGCTTGCTCGGCTCCTGACGGACCGACGTCGCGTCGAGCGCACCGCCGCCTTTCCTCCCCGTGAGGCTCCCGCCGCACTGACTCACTTGCCACGTTGCGCGCATGGACGACCACCCCCGCTGCAGGCACCGACACGGGCGGCATCCAGAACCGGCTGGGCGTGCTCTTCTTCTGCCTGCTCTACCTGGCGCTCATGACGCTCAGCTCGCTGCCCGTCTGGCGCCAGGAGCGGCTGCTCTACCTCCGCGAGCGGGACACGGGCGCCTACAAGACGCCCGCCTACTTTGCCGCGGTGAGAGCCGGCGCCCCGCTCTCTGCCCACGCTGCTTTGCAGGACGCTATGAGCCGGCGCGCTGCGGCCGCATCGGGAGGGAGGCTCCTGGTTCTGATGCTGACAACGCTGGCGTCCGCGCAGTGAGAGGCAATGCTCACCCGGCAATGCAACGCGCTGGTGCTGGTGACCTGCTGGCATGCAGGTGGTCATGTTTGAGCTTCTGCCGCTGCGTGTTATCCCGCCGTTTTTCTTCGCGCTCTTCTCCTACTGGATGATTGACCTGCACCCCGGGTGAGCCACGCCGAGGGGGCCGCGCTGCGCACGAGTCAACCACGCATCGTGTTGCGTGCACAGCACGGGTCTTTCGTCGCCACAGCAACGCAGACCTGCAGCCGCTGTCCCGGCCTGAAGCGAATTGATGTGGGCTGGTGGGCTGTGGCGCGTGGCTGGCCCTTTGTGCGCAGGTGCGCGGCGTGCCTGCTGTGGTTCATCTGGGTGCTGGTCGCCGGCAACATCACCAGCACCACGCTGTGCATGGCCATCGGCGCCGCCGCGCCGTCCAACAGCGTCTCCAACCTGGTGCGCCCAGGCACACTGGTGCACGCGGCTGCGCGGCGGCCTCCCAGGAGGCTTTTGGCATCGTGCGCTGGGCCCTCCAGGGGGCGGCCTTCCAGGAGGCTTGTGCATATCATGCGCTGGGCCCTTCAGGGGGCGGCCTTCCAGGAGCCTTTTGCATCATGCGCTGGGGATGGCGACCCTCTCTCGCGTTTGCTTGCCACATGCACACACACGCACACACACATACACACGTGCGGCCCTTCCGGGGGGGTTGCGCATGTCGTCAGGGAGTGCACGCCTCATACCACGCACGGCCACACACGCACGTGCGGCCTCTCCAGGGGTCCAAGCACCTCCCTAGGGGACGCGGCACACCCTTGGCACCATGCACGCACGCAAGCACGCACGCACACCAAGCGCAGACCTCCACCGGAGGCTGTGGCCATCCCCTCAAGACCTCAGGCACTGCAAGAGAAACCCAGGCGCCCAGGCGCAGACCTCCCCCGCAGGCCCTCTGCAAGCCTCCCCAGGGAGGCACGCTCACCTCCGCAAAGGAGGTGAGCGCGGCGCGCTTGTGCACCCCCGCTCGCCTGCACTCTGTTGTCCCGCAGGTGGCGTCGCTGGTCGTCATGGCCTTCATGCTGTTTGGCGGCTTCCTACTCAACAAGGAGCGCGTGCCCGTCTACTGCCGCTGGGTGTCGGACTTCAGCTTCTTCAACTATGCCTACGAGGTGCGCCGGGGGCGCGTCGATCCATGGTGTGCGTGTCCGTGTGCTCTTTTTGGCCACCGCGGCGCGGCTGGCGCCCCGGCAACGGGCGCGTTTGACGCCCGGTGTGTGCGCGTGCGCGGCGGCATGGTTGGCGGCGGCAGCCGCCATCTTTGGTTTCGGACAGCCTCTGGCGGGGTCGTGGGCGCATCATCATTGGCTTTGCGGGGGCAGGAGGGAGCCGAGCGCCACATCTTGGCTGCATTGGCGGCACGTGAGCGCGGCGATGGTTTGCGCAGGCGCTGGTGGTGAACGAGTTCCACAAGTACCCAGCCGACTTTTACTTCACGGCGCCGCTCAACACGAGCATTCTGCCGCCGCTGCGTATCACCGGCGACGGCGTGCTCAAGGAGTTTGGCTTTGAGCAGGTGCGCGCGCGGCATGCGCGCGCCGGCTGACTCCACCGGCCATGCGTCCCTGCGCTGACGAGCCGGGCGACGTTTCGCCCCAGAGGCCTTTTTCGCCATTCCCCCACCCGCAAGGCTTTGCGGTGTGCGCCTCTTGCTCCCTGCGCTTTGCGTGCGCGTTCCCCGCAGGACAACTTCACCGTCGACGCGTGGATGCTGGTGGTGCTCACGGCCCTCAACTGCGTGCTCACGTATGTGGTGCTGGCGCTCATGGGCACGCCCACGGGCGAGGCCATCCAGGCCACGGTGGCCAAGGCCTTCTCCGACGCCGGCACATGGTGAGTTTGTGTTGGCGTCGATGAGAGGCTTTCCGTCGGTTCGGATGGAGCGCACGCGCCGGGGGCGTCCCCGCCCTGTTCTCCTCACTGGGTGATTGCTGACGCGTGTTGCTGTCTTCGTCGTCGCGCCCCGCAGGCTGCGCACGGCGCTGGCCCGGGGCACGGGGTACGCACCTGACCACCCTCTCGCCGGGCAGGACGGCGACGAACTGCCCGAGGGCTCCAACCACCCGCCAACCGCCGCCCCAACCGGCGGCGCGGCGTACCGCCCGCCCACCATCCCCATCGCCATCTCCCCGCGCGGCCCGCCGGCGGCCAACGGCGCGCAGGCGGCGCCGGAGGGGCGGCAGCAGGGCGACGGCGCGGCGGCGGCGGCGGCGGCGGCGGGCCTGCCGCCGGCGTCGCCGCCGCTGCCGCTGCCGCTTTCTCCGGTGGAGGTCCTGCAGGGGCAGCTGCTGCTGGGCGGCGGCGGCGGTGGCAGTGGCGGCGAGGGGGCGGCAGGCGGGCCGCGGGGGCAGGAGGGCCGGTCGCCGTTTTTCCGCTCGAGCATCGACGACGTGGTAGAGGGGGCGGACGGCGTGGCGGCCGTGTCTCCCGTCCTGGCTGGCGGCGGCGACGGCGAGGCGCGGCGGCCACTGCTGCAGGACGACGAGGGCGGGGAGGCGGGCGGCGCGGCGGCGGCGGCGGCAGCGGCGGCGTTGGGCGAGGGGCAGGAGGCGATTGCCGTGCCGTGCGTGCTGTCGTGGGAGAACGTGTCGGTGCGGCTGCCGCTGCCGGGCGGCAAGGAGCGCTACATCCTCCAGGTGCGTTTGGGGCGCCGCTTGAAATGATGCTGTCGTAGTGTGTGGCCTGAGGGTGGCCAGCTCGGGTGCGGTGCGGTGGCGCTGTCGTTGCGTCGCCGTCGCCTTCATCGGAAGGCAAACAGTGCTGCGGCCTGCTAGCTCGTCAAGACCGAAGGGCGCCGGTCATGACGGCAAATGTCCGCTAATGGGGCGTGGCGTGGCGTGCGGCCGCAGACCGTGAGCGGCGTGGCGGGCCCGGCGGCGCTGCACCCGTCGCTGGCGGCGGCGGGCGACGCGGCGCCAGGCGACGGCGGCAAGCGGCGGGGCAAGGCGGCCGCCGGGGCGGGCAGGGGCGGCGGCGGCTCGTGCGTGTTCGCCGTGCTGGGTCCCTCGGGCGCAGGTGCGAGCCAGTGGGGACAGGCTAGCTGCGCACCAGCGGCCCAGCGATGGAGCTTTGCTCGTGTGCGTGCCGGCCCCCTGGGGCATGGGCGCGACGGCACTGAGTGTGTGCGCGTGTTGGATTTTTGCATCGTGTGGATACCTGGGCGGGGCCGGAGCCCAGCTACCTGGCATATCGGATGTCTCGCAGCGCAGAGGCACGGACACATGCGCAGGTGCACGGACACAGTGTGTGCTGGACTGTCAGCTGTGGTGCCGGCGCTTGTGGTGTTGCGCCCGCAGGCAAGACGACGCTGCTGGACGTGCTGTCGGGGCGCAAGCAGGGCCCCCGCGTGTCGGGCGAGGTCCGCATCAGCGGCCGCCGCGCGCTGCCGCTGGAGCTGGCCCGCGTGTCTGGGTGAGCGGCCCCACCGTCTCTCACTTTCTGCACTCCTGCGCTCGCAAGACAACTTCCGCCGTCGGCGGTTCAGCTGCGGCCGGCAGCACGAGCGCCACGGCGCCCGAGTCGCGTCGAGGCCTCCCTCACTCAACCCTGCGTCGCCTTAACACTGCTCGCACTTGCGTTACGCCACTGCAGGTACGTGCACCAGGACCCCGTGCTGCCGGGCACGTCGACCGTGCGCGAGTACCTCACGTTCCACGCGCGGCTGCGCATGCCGGCGGGCACGTTGCCCTCGGCCGTCGCCGCGCGTGTGGCGGCCGTCGAGTCGCAGCTGAGCCTGCTGAAGGTGGCCGACAGCTTCATCGGCGATGCGTTCGTGCGGGGCCTGTCGGGTGGCGAGAAGCGCCGCGTGAGCATCGCCGTGGAGCTGCTCACGCGCCCGGGCGTGCTGCTGCTGGACGAGCCCACCACGGGCCTCGACTCGACCAACGCCGCGCGCGTGGTGGACATCATGGCGGCGCTGGCGCGGCAGGGCGTCACGGTCGTCATGTCCATCCACCAGCCCAGGCCAGACATCTTTAGGCTCATGGACCGCATCCTCATCATGAGCAGCGACGGGCAAGTGGTGTTCTCGGGCCCCACGCACCTGGCCACGGCGCACTTTGCCGCGCTGGGCCACGTCGCCAGCTCGCCCTCGGTGTCCATCGCCGACCAAGTCCTCGACCTCGTCATCAAGGTGCGCGACTCTTTTCCTGTGCTTGCTCGACCACAGCGACTCGCGCGTCTCTCTTGTGCCGCTGGGAGTTCCACTCCCGCCAGGCTCACCTTCGCCTCGATCGATTCCCTGCCACACTTGGGGCGGTCGCAGGCGCCTCAGTCGACGGTGAACCAGCTGCTGGCGGCTTGGGCCCGCTCGGACATCGGCCGGCAGGACGGCGCCTGGGTCGAGCGCCTCGTGCTGGACGACGCGCGCGCCGCGGCCACGTCGCCAGAGGTGCGCCTCTCTGCGATTCTTGCTGCGCGAGTGCGGGAGGGAGCGCGCTTGACACTTCGTCGTCTTCGCGCCGTGGCACTTGCTGCGCAGGCGCCGCTGGCGCTGGCTGTGCGCAAGTACGAGGCGAGCTACTCGCAGCAGCTGTCGGCGCTGGCGGCGCGCCTCTCGTCCAACCTGGTGCGCCACCCGCTGCTCATCACGCTCAACTTCGCCTTCACGTTCGTGATCGCGCTGGGCATCGGCGCCGTCTACTGGGACAGCGGCACCGACACGGGCGGCATCCAGGTGCGGCGCTCGAGTAATTTGCGGTCGCTCGTTGCCAGGGGCGCGACTGGCCCAACACGCGCCACGACCTGGCTCTCGCTCGACGACCGCAGGACCGCTTCGGCTCGCTGTTCTTCGAGCTTCTCTACCTCGCGCTCATGGGCCTCAGCTCGCTGCCCATCTGGGCCGACGACCGGCTGCTCTTCCTGAGGGAGCGGGAGGCTGGCGCCTACGGCACGGCGGCCTACTTCACCGCGGTGAGCCGCAGCATGACCTTGAACTGATCTCGCGAGGAGCACGCAGCGATCGCGACTTGCCCGTGGCGAGCTTCGCTTCGCGCCTGTCGGACGACGAACTAGCGTGCGTGACGTGGTGCCCTTCTCCTCTCTCCTGCGCAGGTGGTGGTGTTCGACCTCTTGCCCATGCGCGTGCTGCCGCCCGTCTTCTTCGTGGCCTTCAGCTACTGGATGATCGGCCTGCGCAAGGGCGCCTTTTACTGGGCGCGCTCGCTGCTGGTGAGCGCGACCGCTCGCCTCTAACCATTCCCTGGCCGCCCGCGTGAGCACTCCGACAACAGAGCCACAGCTGGCCCAGCGCGTGCCGCTCACTTCACCCCCTGTGCGTCCCTCGGATCCACCTCCCCTGCCGCAGGTGCTGGTGCTGGGCAACATCACGGCCACCTCGCTGTCCATGGCCATCGGCGCCGCCGTGCCCTCGGTCGCGCTCGCAAACATGGTGAGGCGCCCGCCTCCTCGCGGCACAGCGCCTGCCGGCTTTGGTGACTCGCGGAGGTTTGTGCGCTGCCCGCCAGCGCTGCCTGCGGCCGTCACGCACGCGGCTCGGTCTCTCCATTTCCCCACGCGCCCCCCCCCCCCCCGTTGGCTCGCTGCTGCTGCTGCTGTGCACCTGTGTGCTCCCCTCGCCTCCCTCGCTGCGCTCCCCTCGCCTCCCTCCCTGCTCCCCTCGCCTCCCTCCCTGCGCCGAAGGAAAGCAAGAACCTCTGTCGCGCCCTGCCCTGCCTCGCCCGCAGTTTGGCTCGCTGGCGCTGCTGCTGGCCATGCTCTTTGGCGGCTTCCTGCTCAGCCGCAACAAGATGCCAGGCGTGGTCGGCTGGGCCGCCAACCTGTCATACGTCCGGTGAGCGCGCCGACCCTTTGGCTGCCGGGCGGCGCGTGCGCTCGCGCCCTCCGCGGCTCGCACAGACGCGCCGCTTGCTTGCGCCTGTGCTGCTTTTCGCGGCGGGGGAGGAGGGAGCGGCGCAGCGCGTGTGGGTGGCGGCCCGGCTCACGTGCAGTGCTCCTGCGGTGCTGCACGCGCGTGCGCACGGCGCTGCCGCAGGTACGCGTTTGAGGCGCTGGTGGACACGGAGTTCCACGGCGCCGACGGGTACCGCTTCACCGCCTTCCACCAGGTGAGGGAAGGAGGAGCTACGCGGCGGGCGGGGGCCGGGAGCGGGGCCGCGGGCGACCCAGAGCGTGGCGCGCTGCGCCCAGAGGCTCCCTGTGCCCTAGGTGCCCCCCGCGCCGTCCTGTTTCTGCCCTCTGTCAGATGAGAGCCTTATTCTCTGCCTTCTCCATCGTGCTGGCTAAGATGTGAGCCCGTCGCAAACATGTGGGTGCGTGCGAACGTGCGTGCGTGCGTGTGCGCAGCCGGGCGCACGCCCCGACCAGATCCCGCACGTGGACGTGACGGGCGACGACATCCTCATGACGTTTGGCTTCACGCTGGGCGCCTACTGGTGGGACGTGCTCATGCTGGTGGTGCTCAGCGCGCTCTTCCTCGCCGCCACCTTTGCGCTGCTCAAGTGGAGGCGCGCCTGAGGGCGCTGCTCAAGTGGAGGCGCGCCTGAGGGCGCCGGCACCTCTCGTCTTTGGCGCCTGGGCCTGGGCTCGCCAATGCCGCGCCAGCGTGTGAGCGTGGGCGGCGGCGCGCACGGGCCATGACTTATCCTGACGACGCCCCATCTGGTTTTGCTTTGGAGAGCTGAGGGCAGGCAGGTCTGAGGGCAGCTCCAGCGCTGTTGCTCAGGGCAGGCACGGCGTGGGGTGGAGTGAGCGCGCCAGCCCCAGGTCCCAGACAGCTTTACGCAAACTCGTTCTCATGACTTCACTTGCTGACTCGGGCGCCGCTGTTCTCGCTTTGCGGTGGTAGCGGTGGTGGTGTTGCATCCGTGGTGGTGGTTCGCCCAGACAGACTGACTGCGGCCCGACTTGACTGGGCGCACCCTAGACTTTGACGCTGCAGGCGCAGAGCAAGAGAGGTGGTTTTGTAGCTGCCGGTGGTGTATGCTGCTGCTGCTGCTGCTGTATGCTGCTGCTGCTGGGCTGCTTCGTCTTCCAAAGCGTGCAGCGCACTAGGCAACCCAGGGCAAGAAGTTGCATGTGCCTCCTCCTGCGCGCCACAGGCTCTCAAGTGTGCGAAGAATGTGATGAAGAAGAACAAGCAGCGCGTGCCGCTCCCTCAAAATGCGGCCGATGGCAA
>VFQP010005259.1_pt1 | contig 11437 bp, 13 predicted proteins | sample 3512351 | NCBI WGS metagenome assembly VFQP01 (sample SAMN10412372, study PRJNA504923) | tailings metagenome | isolation source: Relicate 1 Philex TSF1 revegetated site | place: Philippines: Tuba, Benguet | collected 2017-08-29
TGTTTATATTCCGACAACACCCAATCCTACTTCTGGGTTTATCATTTTGGTACCCAAACAGGACGTGATAGAGCTTTCAATGACCATCGATGAGGCTCTAAAATTTATTATTTCTTTAGGGGTGATGCATCCCTCCATAAATGACAAATCTAAACTTGATAAAAAAAAGGTGATTGAATGAGAACGCATTATTGCAACCAAGTAAACGAAACCATGCTTGATGAATCTGTTACGGTTTGTGGCTGGGTGCATAATCGACGCGATCACGGCGGGGTGATTTTTCTAGATGTTCGAGATAGTTCAGGATTGTTGCAAGTTGTCTATGAGCCAGAGCGCTCAGAAGTCTTTTCTCTGGCCGAAAAATTACGCCATGAATACGTTATTCAAATCACAGGCCAAGTACGTTCCCGGCCAAGCGGCATGGTGAATGAGCGGATGGCAACCGGGAAGATTGAAGTTGTTGGGCTTCAGTTAACCATCTTAAATCAAGCCCAAACACCGCCTTTTTTACCAGACGAGCACCAGTTTGTTAATGAAGACATGCGCTACCGATATCGTTACTTGGATTTACGTCGACGCAATATGCAATCAAATCTACGTTTGCGTCACGATCTCAATCGTTGTATCCGCCATTACTTGAACGATCGAGGATTTGTTGATATTGAAACACCCATGCTAACCAAAGCAACACCGGAAGGTGCTCGAGATTATTTGGTTCCATAGCGCGTACATACAGGTGCTTTTTATGCTTTGCCTCAATCACCGCAATTGTTCAAACAGCTGTTAATGATGTCTGGATTTGATAAATACTACCAGATCGTGCGTTGTTTTAGAGATGAAGACTTAAGAGCGGATAGACAGCCTGAATTTACCCAGTTGGATATTGAAATGTCGTTCATCGATGCTGCTGATATCCGCGAGCTAATCGAAGGCATGCTTAAAGTCGTGTTTAAAGACATATTGGATGTTGAGATCCCAGCTATTCCTTCTATGACCTATCAAGAAGCGATGCGTCGTTTTGGTAGCGATAAACCCGATTTACGCAATCCACTAGAGCTGGTTGATATCGATGATTTGGTAAAAGATTGCGGGTTTCAAGTCTTTAGCACCGCAGCAACGGATACTGATGGGCGTGTGGTCGCAATGAAACTACCCAAAGGTTGTTCATTGAGTCGTAAAGAGCTAGATGATTTGGGGGCGTTTGTCGCGATTTATGGTGCTAAAGGCTTGGCTTATGTCAAGGTCAATGACTTGTCCCAAGGATTAGCAGGGTTACAATCGCCGATTCTGAAATTCTTATCTGAGGATACCGTCCAAGCTATTTTAACACGAGTCGAAGCTCAAACAGGGGATGTTGTGTTTTTCGGTGCTGGTAAGCAATCGATGGTGAATGAGTCCATGGGTGCTTTACGAATTAAACTTGGGCAGCTTTGTCATTTGATTGAACCTGGTTGGCGTTTGGTCTGGATAGTTGATTGGCCTATGTTTGAGAAAGACGATGCAAGCCAATCATTACAGGCGATGCACCATCCGTTTACGTCACCTCAAGAGCTTTCAACAGAAATATTGCGACAAAATCCTACGGCATCTTTGGCAAAAGCATATGATATTGTTATCAATGGATATGAAATAGGAGGCGGATCGATTCGAATTCATTGCCCTCAATTACAACAAACTGTATTCGATTTGTTAGGTATTGAAGAGCAAGAAGCTAAAGAAAAATTTGGATTTCTCTTGGAGGCATTGCAATTTGGATGCCCTCCTCATGGCGGCATTGCACTGGGGCTTGATCGTTTAGCGATGTTACTGACAAACTCGAGTTCGATTCGAGACGTGATCGCATTTCCTAAAACACAATCGGCCACATGTTTGCTGACAAATGCTCCAGACCGGGTTTCAGACGCCCAACTCAACGAGTTATCCATTCGAACCATCAAAACAGATTGATGAGCTTGACTGAAGCGCAACTGCTGGCCCGTTGTCAGGCTATAGAGGGATTAACGTTTGCTCAACTGGCGGCAGAATGTGCGAGCTTTCTGCCTGAAAACCCACTGCAAAGAAAAGGGTGGCTCGGACTTTTGATTGAAAGGGCTTTAGGTGCGACCGCTGGTAATCGTCCCATACCCGATTTTGTTGACTTAGGTATTGAGCTCAAAACCCTACCAATCAACACGCTGGGGAAGCCAGCCGAGTCTACTTTTGTAACATCTATTCCTTTACTATCTTTACACCAGCAAACTTGGAAAACATCTCAATGCTATCAAAAACTGAAACGTGTTTTATGGGTTTTGGTTGAGGACGATGTGGGTATTGCTTATTCTTATCGTCGTATTGGACGCGCCTTGTTATGGTCTCCTTCTTGCGAAGAAGAAGCTACTTTAGAAAAAGATTGGTTAGAGCTTTCTCGAATGATCTGCACGGGTTATCTAGCTGATATTCATGCTGGTATGGGAGATTATTTACAAGTCAGGCCCAAGGCTGCCTCTGGAAAATCATTGTGCTATGGATACGATGAAAAAGGCCAAAAAATCTTAACATTACCCAGAGGATTTTATTTGCGTAGCCAATTTACCGCGCGTATACTGAATTTAGGGATTTAGTTGCGTTGGTTGATTATCTTGATACGGGACGAACGGAGTATATTTTCAGCTCTGAATGATTGGTTTTTGACACCACAAGGATGCCGAATTGCTTCCCATTTTGCGTCGGAGTTAGAGACTGTTAGTACCTTTTTGAACGGTCAGCGTTTATTACAGTTAGGATCCTTTGGCCAAAATCCTTGGCTATCTGTCTTATCTTACCCACAAAAATGGTTAGTAAACCCAGTTTTGAATAGCAAGGCTGTGACGTTACTATCATCGATTAGCGCATTAGCTATCGATCGTCAAGCCATCGATTGCGTGGTCGCACCTTTTAGCTTAGTGATTTCTTGTAACACGCAAACGACGATCAATGAAATTGATCGTGTTTTAGCACCCATGGGATATGTTATTTTTTTAGGTATTAATCCTTGTAGTTTGTGGGGGATGATTTTACGATTGATGCCGTCATGTTGGTTTGTTGGCTCACGTGTGAACTGGTGTTCTTCTATAACTGTGAAGCGCATGTTGATCAATCGAGGCTACGCACAATGCTTTTTGACTAATTTTTATTATATTCCGCCAGTTAAAAAGGAAAAACTCATTCATAAATTGGAATTTCTGAATGAAATGGGTAAAATGATGTGGCCTTATCCAGCGAGTTTTTATTGTTTGATCATGCAGAAATGTGATCAAGCTTCACTTGTTTCATCATTACAAGTTGAGCGGGATGGATTAATCGGTGTATGTTAGTGATCGCAAGGCGTTGTCATGTCATCGTGATACAGCCATGTAAGTAGATATCTTAGGCCGAATTTGAAACAAATTTGAAACATTATTTGAGAGGATATGATCAGATATCTTTAATCTTGACTCCTATAGGAACATATATGTCAGTACCTGGAAACATACAAACAGTATACGAACGATCGGTTCGATTATTTACAACAAAAGAAGTTGAAGCCGCATTGGATAAATTGGCACATGATATACATCAAGAACTGTTTGATAAAAATCCTATCATCATTTGTGTCATGATAGGTGGGTTAGTGCCCATGGGAAACTTACTACCAAGGCTAGATTTTCCTCTTGAAGTTGACTATGTACACGCGACGCGCTACCGAGGCGAAACACAAGGCGGCGATATTCACTGGAAAGTAAGACCGAGCACCAATCTTCGTGATCGAACTGTTTTGGTTGTTGATGATATTCTAGATGGCGGTGTCACGCTTGCTGCTATTTTAGCCGAAATGAAAACACTTGGCGCGGCCAAAGTTTACAGCGCTGTGCTGGTAGATAAATATCAAAAACGTGTTGAAAATGGTTTAAAGCATGCTGATTTTGTTGGGCTTCCTGTTGAAGATCATTATGTATTTGGTTATGGTATGGATTATAAAGAGTACTTACGTAACGCGCCGGGTATCTTCAAGGTGGACCCACAGGATGCCTAAGGATTATATAACGCATAATCTCTGGATTTTTTAATCAATTTGTTCAATATGGATATGGACTGAATCCATGCATTTATTTGTTGACTATGTGCAGCCATTGACGTTGTGGTTGCACGATCACCCTCATTGGGCATTGTTGATTACATTTATTATCTCCTGTGCTGAATCCCTGGCCATCATTGGCAGCATTATTCCTGGTTCTTTAACCATGACTGCTATCGGAATTTTGTCTGGTTCTGGGGTGATGCCAATCGATTTAACTTTATGTTTTGCTGCGCTCGGTGCGATAGCTGGTGACAGCGCAAGTTATGCACTTGGCTATGTATTTAGCGATAGATTGTCGCAAATGTGGCCATTCACAAAATATCCAAAATTAATGCGATACGGTAAAGACTTTTTTTTAAGACATGGTGGAAAAAGTGTTTTAATCGGTCGTTTTTTTGGGCCTCTTCGCTCTATTATTCCTGTGATAGCTGGCATGATGCGTATGCCGCAGTTTCATTTTTTTCTTTCTAATTTTTTGTCTGCGATTGGTTGGGCGTTGTTGTACGTTATGCCTGGTTACTTTATTGGTACAGCAAGCCATCAACTTTCAAATGAAAGCGCAAAGCGCTTGGTTATGTTTATTATTTTGTTGTTGTTTGGGATTTGGCTAGGAGGGAGAGGGATTCGCTGGTTGGCTCTCTTTATCAACCGTTGGTATGCGAAATATATTCGAACGTTGTATGTTTGGTCTAAAAATCATCCTTATCTGAAACTTTTTTTTCGTGATTTACGCGATGATCACGCTGCCAATGAAGTCACTGTGACTTTACTCTTTTTGTGGTTAAGTTGTGTTGTGATTTCACTGGTTTTTATTATCGGTGGCATCCAGGGTACTTGGCTTTATAGATTGAATGAACCAACGCTACTTTTTCTTTACAGTTTGCGTACGCAATTGTTTGATGTTTTTTTTATTTTAATGGCTTTTTTGACTCATCCTCTGACTCTGCTGACATTATGCATGGTTGCTACTGCATGGATGATATATGTAAAGGATTGGCGATTATTAAGATTTTGGTTCAGTCTAATTGGTACAACCATTTTGTTGGCTTGGATTCTTGCCAAATGCATCTTCATACCAACACTTGATTCGATGCATCAATCTGCGATGTTTTTAGACCAGCAAATAACTTGGACAACTGCGCTATTCTCATTTTTATTATTTTACTTAGCTGAAACCACAGATCAAGATGTGTATTCCTTTTTACGATTAACTTTAATTTTAATTTTGGTTTTGGCTGGTTTTGCTCATTTATATTTGGGGGATAGTTGTTTAACCAGTGTCATCGCCTCATATTTCGTCGGATTATCGGTTAGTCTTATTCATTGGATTATGCTTCAACGCCGTCCTGTTCGACCACGACGGATGAATGTGATACTGGTGTGTATGGCGATGTCAATGATATTAACTTCAGGTATAATATATCGATATCAGTTTCATCCTATTTATATTCAGCACCTGAACCGTCCACAATATTACCGCCTGACTGAAGAGGCGTGGTGGTATCAAGATAAATCTCTCTTGCCTATTTATACCACTAACCGAACCGGCAAGCATGTTGGGTTGTTTAATATTCAATATGTTGGATCATTGATCCATTTGGAACACCAGTTAAAGTTTTGTGGTTGGCAAAAGCAATCGAAAGCATGGCTATATGCTTTGTTGCTGCGCGTCAACGGTGAACATGCTATGGGGCCAATCCCACTGATGGAGCAATTGTATTTAAATAAAAAGCCGGCTTTAGCCATGACCTACCGTGTGCGTCATAACGGGAATTTATTTTTGCTACGTTTGTGGCAGTCTAATTACTACTTAAATTTTGGTGATCAACCAATTTGGTTGGGGAGTGTGGTGCTGATTAAAAAGAAAAATCAGTTTGGAACAACGCTTCAATCCATTCCTGCTGAACAATGGTCAACGTTGTTTGCACCAATGTATCCTGCACTTAAAAATTATCAAGTTAAAAGTTTGGTTTTAAAAGACTCCCAGTTAAAATCTTTGCGCTATGTTATACCGCCAGAATTATTAATGATTAAAAATAAAATGGATGTGTAACCACAATTGAGTCAAGGCATTGCTTATGCAGCGATGCCTCGTCTGCTAAACCTTGTAGAGATTTAAGTAATGATACTAAGAAAAAATGCAAATACTTATAGCTTCATTATGTTATGACGTGTCATAACATAATGAAGCGAAACCTATTCATGATAAACAGGTGTGATTCTCTGAAAAAATGTTTTCAAGGCCAACTTAATCAGCGCCCTAAATTGTTTATTCATAAAACTGATAATTTAATCCGATTCGAACTACATTTGTATAAAAATTTGTTGTCGACGAAAAAGCAGTGTTCATTGAGTGCTCTGGAATACCAAAACCACTTTGAGTATTAAAAATAGAACCAGTGGTTGTTATCGATGGAACATTGATGTACAAGTATTCAATATTCACTGACATATGTTTAAATGCTGCAATTTCCGCTCCAGCACCTATCGTCCAGCCAATTTGGTTTTGCGAGATGCCATTAAAACCACTCCCTTCTAAAGGTGAGTTATCAGAGAAGTCATTAATGACTTTTAGTTGCGTCATGGCCATTCCACCCGTTAAATAAACAAAACCAGGCACATACAGATTGTTTTGATAACCTAATCTGCTTCGAAGTGTAAATAACCAATTCGTGTTGATCGAAGAGGAGGTGGCATATTGATCACCGTTATCAAGATAGGTGTTATTTATATTATGTGATGACCGTAAAGACATTGAGCCATAATCAAGCGCTATACCATAAACTGCTTGCTTCCAAGTCCAATTATGTCCAGCCTGTAAGCCAATAATCCCTGTGCCAGGCTCTTTTTGCCAAGAGAGTGCATGATTAATTGAGTTAACGTCCGCATTTGTCGCCAAGTACGAAGCGTTGGTTACGCTGCCTACATTGGTCGATATATTATTATTTGCAAAACTCCCTCCTAAATACACACCAACGTATGGACCTTGCCAAGGAAGCGTATTTGCTTGCACCAAATTGCAGATTGAGAATAAAAAAATGAATACATAAAGCTTATATTGCTTCATCATGAGTATCCTTCCTGTAGCAGAGCCTTTTTTTTAATTCACAATAGTGTATCCTCTTAAGGGTCTCGATAAAAGGATGTTATCATGAAACTAAAAAAGTTTTTTTTATCACTCTTAATGTTGTCTTTTTTGGTTTCAGCATTTGCTAAATCCAATTCCGATTCGTTTATTACAGTACGCGATCTATACAATAACAATCAGTCTCTTTCAAATATCAGTTTGCAAAACAATAGAAATACAAGCACGACTGTTTATGGACTATATGTGCGACAATATGCTTACGTCTTACCTGGTCAAAGCTGCAACGATGCAACTATCATTTATCCAGGATCGGATAACATAGCAGCAGGGGCTTACTTGTCGCCTATTTTGATTAATCCTGGAAAAAAAGCAGCTGTTGGTGGTAATTATTTATACAATATGATTTATACAGCTATTTATTATGAAAATATTATTATTCCTTCATCGCCACCAGGATGTGCACTTCCTGGATGTACCTGGGGGAGTGATAGTACGAAATATCATTGGTGTATCTATCTAGGTGCATTGGCGCCGGTTTCGACTTCATCAGGATACATAGCCAATGTGCCTCCCGCAGCAGACTTGGTATCTAATTCTGTTCTTTATAATTACAATTTAATAAATAATTATAGCTATATCGGCCCGATAACTTGTGACGATGAAACGCTGACGTGTCTTACAGCAAGTCAACAAACTCAAGCATTTTCTTAATACGAGGATATCGCCATCATGAAGATAAAAAATTTTTTGCTATGTATATTAAGTGGAGTCCTCTTAACAACGACGGTGTGCTCAAAAAATAATGAGCTAAGCAACTTCGCGCTGATGACGGTTCGTGATCTACAGAACTCAAGTTTATCGAATATTAGTATTATCAATCAAACGGGCATGTCAGTGACAGCATCGGGATTATTTATCGCAAGTTTTGATATCAATGATTGTTCTAGCTGCTTTGGTAGCATCGTATCTGGTGATAATTTGGGTGGCGCTGTTGCTTCAACAGTTGTCTTTAAACCGAATCAATCCGTTCTGATCGGACAAAATTATTTGTATAATATGATTTATAACGGTATTTATTATATCAAAAACACAGCAGGTTCATCTCCATGTTCTTTACCTGGATGTTCTTGGCCAGGTGACGACACTAATGTTAAAGGATGGTGTATCACAATCAATGTTATTTCAAGAAACTCAAGTTACACATATTCTAATTATACGAATGGCTCGAATTCTCCGGCAAATATACCCGCATATTCTAGTGCAGGAAACTCATCGCCTTTTGATTATAAGTATGACCTGATTAATCCCAACACATTAGGAACGGGAAATGCATGCCTAGGACCCATTACTTGCGATGATAAAACATTAACATGTAGTGTGCCGACTCCTCAAAATGAGTCATTAAAACCATATACAGTTGCTTGATTGTGTATGACGACATATCGTGATGACTCACGAGTAAATCATTTACAACACACTAATCCAAACATAAACCGTTTTCTCCTTTTGACCCATCAACAGGAGAAAAATCGCCAATGGATAAAGTATCGATACGTCAGATAAAACAAGTTTTTATCCAGAGTCATACTGGTCTGGGTAATCGAGAAGCGACACGAGTACTTCACATCAGCTCAGGCAGAGTTATCATCTGCTTAACGCAAGCAATAGTGGCAGGTCTAGTATAGCCACTAAACAATAATTATTTAGGGTAAATTTCAGCCTGGGTGTGTTGAACCGACACCAATATTCTCCAAAAAATGATTATTTTTTTCCATCGTTACAGCTTTAAAAAACTTTTGGCTCTTGGAAGAGATTATTTTCAATCAATCTCAATTCATCAGGCGTCATAGGTGGTACACTGCCTGTACTTTCCATCTCGTTTCTAATGGCTTCAAGTGCGGAAAGATTCAAAGCTTCTCTGCTTGATGGTGTGTGTTGTGACTGTCTTGAAGGCGTTGTTTGTGTTGAACTTGATGTCTGTGATGCAAATGAAAAAAAAGGCCCGGAGAAAGACGTATCAATCGTTAGTTTTTGACGTTTACCCTGATTTTTTTCATGAGATGTCTTTGGACGCACGCGCTTTTTTGAAGCCAAGGCTCTTTCAACATCATCATGATATCGTTTGTGTTGGTCCCATACCGCTTGCGTGCTTGTTTTATCACTTTGGCTAAGATATAGCGTATGAGCTTTATTAAAGTTTTCAAGCGCTAGCTCGCTTTGTTTGAGTGCTAACATTAAATAGTTTGGTTCTAGGCTTTTAATTGGATTTTGCTGATAACATAAGAAATAATATGCTCTTAATGTGGTTAAGTGCAATGCATAATTAAAATATGCATCCGCGAGTTCTATTTGTTGTCTAGGTTTTAATTCACGCTGGTCAGCTGGATATTTGCTGTATTTATCTAAGTACGCCTTATATTGACTGCTGATTTTTTCCCCATCACTTTGTGCTATGACAAACTGCGTGCGAAGATTTTTTTGACTTGCTTTAGAAAAAAGTCTGGATTCAAGGTTCTGTGCATCAGCATCTATATCAGTTCGATTCATTCATTTGTTCTCGACATATCATTTGACTCAGTATGAATCTATTTTTCTCACAAATCAACACAAGATTTAGTGCAAATTGACTTATTAAAATACTAAAAAAGATAGCAAAAGCAGAATCCTTTTGAAGTTGAGCGATTTTTGATCATTAATATGGCTTACTCAGGGCGAATGGATGATGAGAAACAAAAAACTCGACACTTTATAAATTTGTCCTTTTGCTTCGTTTTTGTTACCATAGAATAAAAGTTCATAACTTATACAATAATGATTAGATTATTATCCATACTGTTATTATTAAGTTTGAGTAAAGTTTATGCAATGGCTTCTCATGTTTACTCAGAAAAAGCTATTGATGACGCCGTGGCTCGGTATGGTCTTAAAAAAGAGCCTGTACTCGTGTCTCGGTTTGCCAAAGCTGGCGTTGCCTATCCGCCTCGCGATATTGCTTTGTTGGCATTCAAAAAAGAGCAGCATATTCAACTATGGGCACAAGACCAAAAACAGAAATGGCGTCATGTTTACACTTATCCGCTTACCGCGTACAGTGGCAGTCTCGGACCGAAACTTCGCGAAAGAGACCGTCAAATACCTGAGGGCATTTATCGTTTGACCATGTTCAACCCGTTTAGCTCTATGCATTTATCCATGATGATAGATTATCCTAATAGCTTCGATAGGCTGCATGCCAGCATGGATGGTCGCCAAACATTAGGAGGAGATATTTTTTTACATGGAAAATCTTCTTCTGTCGGTTGTCTGGCTGTAGGGGACAGCGCTATAGATGAATTATTCTTACTCACCCGGCGTGTTGGTTTGGCACATGTTCAGGTGATAATCGCTCCCAACGACTTACGATATGCCAAGCCGGCAACCAGTCGATTTTCTTCGCAACCGAAATGGCTGCCAGAGCTGTACCAACAGATTACACATGCTCTGAAGCGTTTCCCTGTCTCTAAAACAGCATAATACCGTCGAAGATTTTTCGGTATTTGTCAACGAGGTAAGCATGTCTGGTGAGACAAGTTTTGGTAGGTTTTTGTGAAATGCTCTAAAAATCGTTGTTGAACTTCTTCAATGCAAATATTTGGGCAAAAATACTTCATTTGAGTCATTTTTAATGCTTGATAGCCGCAGGGATTAATACTTTGGAACGGTTTTAAGTCCATGTCGACGTTTAAGGCAATGCCATGATAAGTACAGCCCTTTTTTACACGAAGACCTATTGAAGCGATCTTCTTTTCGCCAACATATACCCCTGGAGCCCCAGGTTTTCGTTGCGCTGAGATGGTATAATCGGCAAGTAGATCGATAAGTATTTGTTCGAGCTTGCACACAAGCGTGCGTATGCCAATGTTTAAACGAATTAAATCCAGCATCACATATGCGACCAGTTGCCCTGGACCGTGATAAGTCACCTGACCGCCTCGATCACTCTGAACAATCGGGATAGATGAGGATGCTAAAATATGTTCTGCTTTCCCAGCTTGTCCCTGTGTATAGACCGCATCGTGTTCCAGCAACCAAACTTCATCTTCAGTATCATTATCTCGCGAAGCAGTGAAGCTTTTCATCTTTTCCCAGGTTACTTCATAAGGCTGACGGTCAAGCTTTTGAAAAACAATCATTACAGTACCATTTTTATATCTGGATGTTTAGTAAGCTCTTGATACAAATCATCCAAGCTCGCCTGATCATAAACTCTAATTTTTGCGGTTATTGCTAGATAA
>VFQP010005261.1_pt1 | contig 11434 bp, 10 predicted proteins | sample 3512351 | NCBI WGS metagenome assembly VFQP01 (sample SAMN10412372, study PRJNA504923) | tailings metagenome | isolation source: Relicate 1 Philex TSF1 revegetated site | place: Philippines: Tuba, Benguet | collected 2017-08-29
TGGGCCGCGTGGCGCGCCGCATCTGGGCCGTGGCCATGAAGGAGAAGTACGGCGCCAACGAGCGCAGCCAGAAGCTGAAGTACCACATCCAGACCAGCGGCCGCAGCCTGCACGCGCAGGAGATCCAGTTCAACGACATCCGCACCACGCTGCAGGCGCTGATCGCGATCTACGACAACTGCAACTCGCTGCACACCAACGCCTTCGACGAGGCCATCACCACCCCCACCGAAGATTCGGTGCGCCGGGCCATGGCCATCCAGCTCATCATCAACCGCGAGTGGGGCCTGGCCAAGAACGAGAACCCCAACCAGGGCGCCTTCATCATCGAGGAGCTGACCGAGCTGGTGGAAGAGGCCGTGCTGGCCGAGTTCGAGCGCATCGCCGAGCGCGGCGGCGTGCTGGGCGCCATGGAAACCGGCTACCAGCGCGGCCGCATCCAGGACGAGAGCATGCACTACGAGATGCTCAAGCACACGGGCGAGCTGCCCATCATCGGCGTCAACACCTTTCGCAACCCGCACGGCGACACCATCCCGGAGAAGCTGGAGCTGGCGCGCAGCACCGAGGAAGAGAAGCAGAGCCAGCTGCAGCGGCTGGCCGATTTCCACGCCCGCCACGCGGCCGAGTCGCCGGCCATGCTGGAGCGCCTGCAGCAGGCCGTGATCGAAAACGGCAACGTGTTCGAGGTGCTGATGGACGCGGTGCGGGTGTGCAGCCTGGGTCAGATCACCACCGCCCTGTTCGAGGTTGGCGGCCAGTACCGCCGAAATATGTAAGACCGCTTCCCACGGGCGGCGGCGGCTGGTTATCATTTTGTAACCTTCACCGCCGCCCCTTCAAAGGAAGCCTCATGGCCGACAACAAGTACCGCCTGGTCACCCGCAGCGATTTCGACGGCCTGGTCTGCGCCGTCCTGCTCAACGAGCTGGACCTGATCGACGAGATCACCTTTGTCCACCCCAAGGACATGCAGGACGGCAAGGTACCCATCACCGGCCGCGACATCACCACCAACCTGCCCTACGTACCGGCGGCGCACCTGGCCTTCGACCACCACGAGTCCGAGACCATCCGGAACACGGGCGAGCGGCCCAACCACATCATCTCGGCCACCGCGCCATCGGCCGCGCGCGTGGTGTACGACCACTACGGCGGCAAGAAGGCCTTCCCCCGCATCAGCGACGACATGATGGCGGCGGTGGACAAGGCCGATTCGGCCCAGTACAACCGCGACGAGGTGCTGAACCCCACCGGCTGGACGCTGCTGAACTACCTGATGGACTCGCGCACCGGCCTGGGCCGCTTCCGCGATTTCCGCATCAGCAACTACGCGCTGATGATGGACCTCATCAAGTACTGCCGCGACCACAGCATCGAGCAGATCCTGGCCCTGCCCGACGTGCACGAACGCGTGGAGCTCTACCACGAGCATGCCGAAAAGGCCAAGGCCCAAATCCAGCGCTGCGCCACGGTGCACAAGAACCTGGTGGTGCTGGACCTGCGCAGCGAAGAGACCATCTACGCGACCAACCGCTTCATGATCTACGCGCTGTTCCCGCAGACCAACATCTCCATCCACCAGATGTGGGGCCTGGCCAAGCAGAACACCGTGTTCGCCACCGGCAAGTCCATACTGGACCGCAGCAGCAAGACCAACGTGGGCGAGCTGATGCTGCAGTACGGCGGCGGCGGCCACCAGGCGGCGGGCACCTGCCAGGTGGCCAACGACCAGGCAGAAACGGTACTGAAAGCGCTGATCGCGAAGATCAACGCGGACGGTTAAACACCTGCCCCCGCCGCCGGGCCGCCCCAAGGCGGGGCAGCCCCCTCGGGGGCAGCGACCCACACGAAGTGGGGGAGCGTGGGGGCTCTAATTTGTCTGGGCTTGCGAGCGGCGCAGCCGTTCGCGGCTGTTGGACAGGTGCGTGCGCATCGCCGCCCGTGCGGCCTCTGCGTCCTGGTCACGGATGGCGCGCAGGATGCGCTCGTGCTCCCCATGCACCCGCTGCAGATAGGCCAGCCGGCCCTCTGAGGCCTGCTGCGCGGTCTTGAGCCGCGTGCGCGGAATGATCATGGTGCCCAGGTAGGTCATCAGATCGGTGAAGTGGCGGTTGCCCGTGGCGCGCGCCACCTCCATGTGAAACTGGAAGTCCGACGGCACCGCGTCGGAATCGTGCGTGATGGAGTCCTGGAAGGCGGCCAGCGCCTGCTCCATCACCGCCAGGTTGTCGGCGCTGCGGCGTTCGGCGGCCAGGCCGGCGGCCTCGCTCTCCAGGCTGATGCGCAGCTCCAGCAGCTCGATCACGTCGGCCACGGTGGCGAAGTCTTCGGGCGCGATGCGGAAGGTGCCCTGCTCGGGCGGCGCCAGCACGAAGGTGCCGATGCCGTGGCGCGTTTCCACCAGGCCCGAGGCCTGCAGCCGCGAGATCGCCTCGCGCACCACCGTGCGGCTGACCTCGAAGCGGCCCATCAGCTCCGACTCGGTGGGCAGCTTGTCGCCGGCGTTGAGCCGGCCTTCGCGCATGTCGGTGGCCAGCGTGTCCACGATTTCGGGCACCAGGCCACGCGGCCGGCGGGCCCGTGGCCGGGCCGCCGCGTCGTCTCCTAGGGTTTTCACGGGGAGCATGGCTTTTTCCTTGACGGGCCCTCGGCGGGGTTCCCACAATCCGCTCCCAGTTGTCTGACAACGGACAACTGACAACAAAACGGGCGGACTGTAGCAAACCCCTCGCCAAAGTCCAAGCCTCATCGCCAGAAGCGAAGCCACGAGACAGACGCGAGACCGAGACACCCATGGACCACGCGTTCAAGACACACCACCGCCTGCTGCTCACCGGCGCGGCCGGCGGCCTGGGCACCGCGCTGCGGGAGCGGCTCAAGGCCAACTGCGCCGTGCTGCGCCTCTCGGACAAGGCGGAGCTCGGCCCGGCGCGCGCGAACGAGGAGATCGCGCCCGCCGACCTCTCGCGCGCCGACGAGGTGGACGCCATGGTCGCCGGCTGCGACGCCATCGTGCACCTGGGCGGCATCTCGGTGGAGGCGCCCTTCGCCGACATCCTGCAGGCCAACATCGTTGGCGCGGTGAACCTGTACGAGGCGGCGCGCCGCCACGGCGTGCGGCGCATCGTCTTCGCCAGCTCCAACCACGTCACCGGCTTCTATAAGCAGAGCGAGACCATCACCGCCGACGACCCGCCGCGGCCCGACGGCTTCTACGGCCTGAGCAAGGCCTTCGGCGAGGACCTGGCGCGCCTGTACTTCGACCGCTACGGCATCGAGAGCGCCTGCCTGCGCATCGGCTCCTCCTTCCCCGAACCCAGGGACCGCCGCATGCTCGCCACCTGGCTCAGTTACGACGACCTGCACCGCCTGGTCAGCGCCTGCCTGAGCACGCCGGTGCTGGGCCACAGCATCGTCTTCGGCATGTCCGACAACGCCGTGACCTGGTGGGACAACAGCCGCGCGCGCCACATCGGCTACGTGCCGCGCGACAGCTCTGACGTGTTCCGCGAGGCCGTCTTCGCGCGCACCAGCGCACCCGACCTGAACGACCCCGCCGCCATCTACCAGGGCGGGGCCTTCGTCAAGGCCGGCCCGTTCTGAACGGCGCACACACCACCATGACCGCCACAGCCGAACTGGTGCTCGACGCCCGCAATGGCGTGGGCGAGAGCCCTGTGTGGGACGCGCAGCGCGCGTGCCTGTTCTGGGTCGACATTCCCGGCCGTGCGCTCTGGTGCTGGAACGCGGGCTCGGGCCGGTCCCGCCTCTGGGCCACGCCGGAAATGACGGGATGCATGGCCCTGGCCGCGGGCAGCGAGAACACACCGCACGGCCGCTGGGTGGCCGCCATGGAAACCGGCGTGGCGGTGCTCACGCCGCACGACGACGGCACGCTGACCCACGAACCGCTGGCCGGTGTGCGGCACCCGCAACCCGGCATGCGCTTCAACGACGGCCGCTGCGACCGCCAGGGCAGGCTGCGCGCCGGCACCATGGTGATGGACATGTCACTCGCCGCCCCCGCCGGCAGCGTGTATGCACTGGACGGAGGCTCGTTGCGCGCGCTGCGCAATGGCTTCATCACGCCCAACGGCATGGCCTTCAGCCCCGACGGCAAGACCATGTACCTCTCGGATTCGCACCCCGATGTGCAGACCATCTGGGCCTGCGACTACGACACCCACACCGGCACGCCGGGCGAGCCCCGCGTGTTCGTCGACATGAAACCCCTGCCCGGCCGGCCCGATGGCGCGGCGGTGGACGCCGACGGCGGCTACTGGATCTGCGGCAACGACGCCGGCCTGGTGCACCGCTTCACGCCCGACGGCCGGCTGGACCGATCGCTGGCCGTGCCCGTCAAAAAGCCCGCCATGTGCGCCTTTGGCGGCGCCGGGCTGGACACCCTGTTCGTCACGTCGATACGCCCCGGCGGCATCGACCTGTCCGATCAGCCGCTCGCGGGCGGCGTTTTCGCACTCCATCCAGGCGTGAAGGGCCTGGAAGAGCCCCCGTTCCGGGCCTGACCCAGGCACCGGTTCTTTATTTCCTTCTCAACCACCAACGGAGACAACCACCATGCACACCCAACGCCGTCTGCTGCTGAGCCTGACCCTGGCAGGATTGCTGCCCCTGGCCGCTCATGCGCAGAACATCGTGCTCAAGTCGCACGACACCCACCCCGCCGGCTACCCCACGGTGGTCGCAGTCGAAAACATGGGCAAGCGCCTGGATGCCGCCACCAACGGCCGCATCAAGATCCAGACCTTCCCGGGTGCCGTGCTGGGCCAGGAGAAGGAAGCCGTGGAACAGACCCAGCTGGGCGCCATCCAGCTCGCCCGCATTTCGCTGGGCGTGATCGGCCCCGTGGTGCCCGAAGTGGACGTGTTCAACATGCCCTTCGTGTTCCGTGACATCAACCACATGCGCAAGGTCATCGACGGCGCCGTGGGCCAGGACCTGCTGGACAAGGTCACCGCCTCCCCCGCCCGCCTGGTTGGCCTGGGCTGGATGGACGGCGGCTCGCGCAGCCTGTACACCAAAAAGCCGGTGCGCACCCCCGCCGACCTGAAAGGCGTGAAGGTCCGCATGATGGGCAACCCGCTGTTCGTGGACACCATGAACGCCATGGGTGGCAACGGCATCTCCATGGCCTACGGCGAGGTCTTCACCGCTCTGCAGACCGGCGTGATCGACGGCGCCGAGAACAACCCGCCCAGCTACTTCACCGCCAACCACTTCAACGCCGGCGCCAAGTACTACACCCAGACCAACCACCTGATCATCCCCGAGATCCTGGTGATGTCCAAGGTGACCTGGGACAAGCTGTCCGACGCCGACAAGGCCCTGATCAAGCGCGCCGCCCGCGAGGCCCAGATGGACCAGCGCGCGCTGTGGGACAAGAGCGTCGAGGAGTACACCGGCAAGCTCAAGGCCGCCGGTGTGGAGTTCATCAACGTGGACAACAAGCCTTTCTATGACGCCACCGCCCCGGTGCGCGCCAAGTACGGTGCCAAGTTCGGCGACCTGATGCAGCGCATCGCGGCCGTCCAGTAAGTCTTCCCCGTCTCCTGGTCCTGACCACCGTGCCCGAGCGCACGGTGGCGGGGCCCACTCACCCCGAAGACCATGAACGAGTCCATTCACAAAGCCCTGGATGTGGTGTACAGCTGCTGCATCTGGATCGCGGGCAGCTGCATCTTCGTGATGTCGCTGATCATCCCGTGGGGCATCTTCACACGCTACGTGCTCGGCACCGGCTCCCAGTGGCCCGAGCCCATCGCCATCCTGCTGATGGTGGTGTTCACCTTCCTCGGTGCCGCCGCCGCCTACCGCGCGGGCGCTCACATCGCCGTGGCCATGCTGACCGACCGCCTGCCTCGAGGCTTGCAGCGGCAACTGCGCGGCGTCGTTCACCTGCTGATGCTGGCCGTCAGCGCCTTCATGATTTTTTATGGCACCCGCCTGTGCATGGGTACCTGGGGCCAATCCATCCCCGAACTGCCCTGGCTGCCCGTAGGCCTCACCTACGTGCCTCTGCCGCTGGGCGGCTTGGTGACCTTGCTGTTCGTTCTGGAACACGTGCTGGTGGGCGATGCGTCCCAGCGCCGTGTGGTGACTTACGACTGGATGGCCGATCACAGCGCCTCCTCTGAAGAAAAGGTGGCGTGATGGACGCATTCATCCTGTTGGGCAGTTTCCTGGTGCTGATACTCATCGGCACCCCCGTCGCCTACGCCATGGGCATCTCGGCGCTCATCGGCGCCTGGTGGATCGACATCCCGCTGGACGCGGTGATGATCGCCATCGGCAGCGGCGTCAACAAGTTCTCGCTGCTGGCCATTCCTTTCTTCGTGCTGGCCGGTGCCATCATGGCCGAGGGTGGCATGGCCCGCCGCCTGGTGGCGTTTGCCAACGTGCTGGTGGGCTTCATCCGCGGCGGCCTGTCGCTGGTCAACATCCTCTCTTCCACCTTTTTCGGTGCCATCTCGGGCTCGTCCATGGCCGATACCGCTTCGGTGGGCTCGGTGCTCATCCCCGAGATGGAGAAGAAGGGCTACCCGCGCGACTTCGCCACGGCCGTCACGGTCAGCGGCTCGGTGCAGGCCATCCTGATCCCGCCCAGCCACAACGCAGTGATCTACTCGCTGGCGGCCGGTGGTTCGGTGTCCATCGCCGCCCTGTTCGTGGCCGGCGTGTTCCCAGGTTTGCTGCTGGGCGGCACGCTGGCGGTGCTGTGTCTGATCATGGCCAAGAAGCGCAACTACCCCAAGGGCGAGGTGATTCCGCTGCGGCAAGCCATCAAGATATCCATCGAGGCGCTGTGGGGCCTGATGACCATGGTCATCATCCTGGGCGGCATCCTGAGCGGTGTGTTCACCGCCACCGAGTCGGCGGCCATCGCGGTGATCTGGGCTTTTTTCGTCACCATGTGCATCTACCGCGACTACCAATGGCGCGAGATGCCCAAGCTGGTTCACCGCACGGTGAAGACACTGGCCATCGTCATGGTACTGATTGCCTTCGCGGCCAGCTTCGGCTACGTGATGACGCTGATGCAGATCCCGCTCAAGATCACGACCTTCCTGACCACGCTGTCGGACAACCGCTACGTGCTGCTGGGCCTGATCAACATCCTGCTGCTGGTGCTGGGCACGCTGATGGACATGGCGCCGCTGATCCTGATCCTCACGCCCATCCTGCTGCCGGTGGTCAAGATGATCGGCGTCGATCCGGTGCACTTCGGCATGATCATGATGGTCAACCTGGGCATAGGCCTCATCACCCCGCCGGTAGGTGGCGTGCTGTTCGTCGGCAGCGCCGTGGCCAAGCTGCCCATTGAGACCGTGGTCAAGGCGTTGCTGCCGTTCTTTGGCGCGATGCTGCTGGTGCTGGCCGCCGTGACCTACATCCCTGCGATTTCGCTGTGGCTGCCCAGCGTGGTGCTCTGATCCCATGACCTCTCACGCCATCACCGCCGTTCGCGTCACGCCCATCGCCTTCCGCGACCCGCCGCTGCTCAACGCGGCGGGCATACACGAACCCTGGGCCCTGCGCTCCATCATCGAGATCGAGACCGCCTCTGGCCTCGTGGGTATCAACGAAAGCTACGGTGACCAGCCCATGCTGGACGCCCTGGCCAAGGCCGCACCCGCGCTGCAGGGCCTGTCGCCCTGGGCACTCAACGAGATGGAGGCCCGCGTGGCCGCGCTGGTGACGCCACCGAAAACCTCGTCGGAGTTCCTGGGCACGCAGATCTCGCTCGCACCCGGCACCCACGTGTCCAAGACGGTGGCCAAGGTCATCAGCGCCTTCGAGGTGGCCATGCTGGACCTGCAGGGCCAGCTGGCCAACGCGCCGGTGGTGGACCTGCTGGGCGGCGCCGCACGCGACCGCGTGCCGTTCTCGGCCTACCTGTTCTACAAGTACGCCGAACACATCGACAAACCCTACGCACCCGATGCCTGGGGCGAGGCCGTGACGCCCGAACAGCTGGTGGCGCAGGCCCGGCGCATGATCGACCAGTACGGTTTCCAGAGCATCAAGCTCAAGGCCGGCGCGCTGCCACCCGACCAGGAAGCCGATGGCATCCTGGCCCTGGCAAAAGCGTTTCCCGGCACGCAGCTGCGCATCGACCCCAACGGCAACTGGACGGTGGCCACCAGCCTGAAGATCGTGCAGCGGCTGCGCGGCGTGCTGGAGTACTACGAAGACCCCGCCCCCGGCCTGGACGGCATGGCCGCCGTGGCGCGCGAGTGCGAGGTGCCACTGGCCACCAACATGGTGGTGACCGACTTCAACGAGTTCCGCCGCAACGCCGAGATGGGCTGCCCGGTGAAGATCGTGCTGAGCGACCACCACTACTGGGGCGGCCTTCGCGCCACGCAACGGCTGTCCACGCTGTGCCGCACCTTCGACCTGGGGCTGTCCATGCACAGCAACTCTCACCTGGGCATCAGCCTTGTGGCCATGACCCACTTGTGCGCCAGCGTGCCGCTGCTCACCTACGCCTGCGACACCCACTACCCCTGGCAGGACGAGGAGATCGTCACGGGTGGCCGGCTCGCCTTCGACAACGGCAGCCTGCGTGTGCCCACCGGCCCTGGCCTGGGCGTGACCATAGACCGCGAAGCCCTGGCCCGCCTGCACGACAACTACCAGCGCTGTGGCATACGCAACCGCGACGACCTGGGCCAGATGCGCAAGTACGACCCGTCGTTCACGGGTGTGCAGCCCCGCTTCTGAAGCACCGCCGCCGACGACCGCTTTCCCGCAACGACAACACAGGAGACACACCATGCAACGCCGAGCCCTCGTCCAACGATCCCTGGCTGCCAGCGCCCTGCTGCTGGCCGGTTTTGCCGTGCTGCCCGCTGCCGCCCAGGGCAACTGGCCCACGGGCAAGGCCATCACCTACGTGGTGCCCTTCCCGCCCGGCGGCAACACCGACACGCTGGCCCGCGTGATCGCACCGGCACTGGCCACGGCGCTGGGCACACCGGTGGTGATCGACAACAAGGGCGGCGCCGGCGGCAGCGTGGGTTCGGCCGCGGCGGCCCGCATGCCCGCCGATGGTTACACCATCCTGGGCGGCACCATCAGCTCGCACTCCATCAACGTCAGCCTCTACACCACGCCCATCGGCTACGACCCGGTGAAGTCCTTTGCCCCGGTCGCCATGCTGGGGTCTGGCCCACTGGTGCTGGCGGTGCCCGCCTCCAGCCCCTACAAGACGCTGAACGACGTGCTGGCTGCCAGCAAGGCCAAGAGTGGTGGGCTGTCCTCGGCCTCGCCCGGCACCGGCACCTCGCCCCACATGGCGCTGGAACTGCTGGCCCACCAGTCGGGCGTGAAGTTCACGCACGTGCCCTACAAAGGCAGCGGCCCGGCGGTGCAAGACCTCATCGGCGGCCAGGTGGACATGATGTTCGACACCTCGCTGATCGTGGGCCCGCACATCCAGTCCGGCAAGCTGCGCGCCATCGCCGTGACCAGCTCCAAGCGGCTGGACTCCCTGCCCGACGTGCCCACCATTGCCGAGGCCGGCCAGCGCGGCTTCGACATGGGTTCGTGGCAGGCCGTGTTCGCGCCCGCCGGCACGCCGCCCGCCATCGTGGACCGGCTGCACGCGGAGATCATGAAGATCATTGCCACGCCCGAGGTGCAGGCGCGCCTCAAAGGCTTCGGCATGGTGCCGTCCACCATGACGCCGGCCGAGCTGGGCGAATACCAGAAGGCCGAAGTGGCCAAGTGGGCCCAGGTCATCAAGGCCGCCGGCATCAAGGCCGATTGAACCCCACCGTCACCCCAACGCACCGCTCGCCCATGAGTCCGAAAGTCCCCCTGCGCATCGCCATGCACGAAGCCGACAACGTGGCCATCGTGGCCAACGCGGGCGGCCTGGCGGCGGGCACGGCGTTCGACGACGGGCTGGTGCTGGTGGACCAGGTTCCGCAGGGCCACAAGGTGTCGCTGCGGCCCATACCCGCAGGGGCCGAGGTGCTGCGCTACGGCGTGGTGATCGGCCGCGCGCTGAAGGACATTCCTGCGGGTGCCTGGGTACACGAGCGGCTGCTGGACATGCCGCAGGCCCGTGGACTCACCGGCCTGCCCGGCCCGGTGGGCACGGCCACCCTGCCGCCACTGGAGGGCTACAGCTTCCAGGGCTACCGCAACGCCGACGGCAGCGTGGGCACACGCAACCTGCTCGCCATCACCACCACCGTGCAGTGTGTGGCCGGCGTGCTGGAGGTGGCGGTGCAGCGCATCCGCGATGAACTGCTGCCCCAATACCCCCATGTGGATGGCGTGGTGGGCCTGGAGCACGGCTACGGCTGTGGTGTGGCCATCGAGGCGCCGGGTGCCGAAATCCCCATCCGCACCATCCGCAACATCGCGCTCAACCCCAACTTCGGTGGCGAGGTGATGGTGCTGAGCCTGGGCTGCGAGAAGCTGCAACCCACCCGGCTGCTGCCCGAAGGCAGCATCCCCGTGGTGCCGGCGGTGGTGACGCTGCAGGACCCCGCGCACGTGGGCTTCATGTCCATGATCGGGCACATCCTGCAGCAGGCCCGCGTACACCTGGAACGGCTGAACCGCCGCCAGCGCGAAACCTGCCCCGCGTCCGAGCTGGTGGTGGGCGTGCAGTGTGGTGGCAGCGATGCCTTCTCGGGTGTGACCGCCAACCCCGCCGTGGGTTTTGCCACCGACCTGCTGGTGCGCGCCGGTGCCACCGTGATGTTCTCGGAAGTGACCGAGGTGCGCGACGCCGTGGCCCAGCTCACGCAGCGCGCGGCCACACCCGAAGTGGCCGAGTCCATCGTGCGCGAGCTGGACTGGTACGACCGCTACCTGGAACGCGGCGCGGTGGACCGCAGCGCCAACACCACGCCGGGCAACAAGGCCGGCGGCCTGTCGAACATCGTCGAGAAGGCCATGGGCTCCATCGTGAAATCCGGCAGCGCGCCCATTGCGGGGGTGGTGCCGCCGGGTGAACGCGTGAGCACCAAGGGCCTAAACTTTGCCGCCACACCGGCCAGCGATTTCATCTGCGGCACGCTGCAGCTGGCCGCCGGCATGAACCTGCACGTGTTCACCACCGGCCGGGGCACGCCCTACGGCCTGGAAGCCTGCCCGGTGGTCAAGGTGGCCACCCGCACCGAGCTGGCCCAGCGCTGGCACGACCTCATGGACATCGACGCCGGCCGCATCGCCAGCGGCGAGGCCTCCATCGCCGACATCGGCTGGGAACTGTTCCACCACCTGCTGGCCACCGCCAGCGGCCAAAAAACCTGGGCCGAGCACTGGAGGTTGCACAACGACCTGGTGCTGTTCAACCCGGCCCCCGTGACCTGAAACCTCAAGAACCGCGAACAACCATGCAGTACACACCCCAAGACCTCAAGACCATCATGGGCCACGGCCTGTTGTC
>VFQP010005262.1_pt1 | contig 11434 bp, 13 predicted proteins | sample 3512351 | NCBI WGS metagenome assembly VFQP01 (sample SAMN10412372, study PRJNA504923) | tailings metagenome | isolation source: Relicate 1 Philex TSF1 revegetated site | place: Philippines: Tuba, Benguet | collected 2017-08-29
GGTGAGGACGATGGCCTCGACGCGGCGCCCGCCGATCGCCGAAAGCAGCGCCGCAAGATGCGCCGGTTCGTCCGGACCGGGATCGACGAGCGCGACCGTATCGTGACCGAGGATGTAGGAATTGGTGCCGGTGTAGGTATAGGGTCCGCGATTGCCCGCTGTGACACGCACTACGCCCGGTGCCACGGCCACCGCATGGCCGGTCTGCGGGTCGAAAACGGGGGCAGCTTGAGGCGTCGAACGGTCGGCCATTGCGGAAGGTTTACCCAGGCACTAGAACGCGGGTGCGTCCATATTCGCGGGGAACTTAAGCAATGACAGCCGGCGTGACCACGACCAACACCCTGTTCGACGAAGTCGGAGCGCGCTCCGGAGTGTCCCGTCTGCTGCTCGGCGCCGGCATTGCCCTCGCCGGCTCGGCGCTGCTCGCCCTCGCCGCCCGCTTCCAGGTGCCGGTGTGGCCGGTGCCGGTGACCCTGCAGTCACTGGCCGCCGCCTTGATCGCCGCCGCCTGCGGCTGGCGGATCGGCGTCGCGACCGTGGCGCTCTACATCGTCGAAGGGCTCTCCGGGTTGCCGGTCTTCGCCTCGGGTGGCGGCATCGATTACCTGTTCCGCCCCTCGTTCGGTTTCATTCTCGGCTGGCTACCGATGGCCTACCTGATCGGGCGGGCCGCCGAGGCCGGCCTGTCGCGCCGCTTCCTGCCGATGCTCGCTGTGGCCCTCGCTGCCTGCGCCATCCAGTTCGCCTTCGGCTATGCCTGGCTGGTGTCGCTGGCCGGCGCCCTCGTGCCGTCCGAGCAGAACATCTACGTCTGGGCCTGGAACGGTGCGGTGCAGCCGTTCCTCGTATGGGACGCGCTGAAGATGGCGCTCGCGACGCTGACCGTCGCCGGCGCCTGGCAGGCGTTCCGCCGCGGCTGACAGGTTCCTCCGGGGCGGCCGTGGCCGCCCCGCCTTGCTAGCGAGCGCCGCGCAGACGGCTTTCGGGCAGTACGCGCTGCGGCGGCGTGTCGCTGTCGAAATAATCGCGAATATTCACAATCACGGTCTCGCCCATCTCGATCCGCGCCTCGACGGTGGCGGAGGCCATATGCGCGGTGAGGACCACCCGCCCCGCATCGGCCAGCGCCAGCAGCCGCGGATCGATGCCGTTGCGGTTTTCAAAGACATCGAGCGCCGCACCGGCCAGCCGTCCCGCTTCGATAGCGGCGATCAGCGCCGGCTCGTCGACGAGTTCGGGCCGCGAGACGTTGACCACGAAGCTCTCCGGCCGGAGCAGAGCCAGCCGGCGCGCGTCGAGGATCTGGCTGGTCTCGCGAGTCAGCGGCGTGTGCAGCGAGACGATATCGACGGCGGCGAGCATGTCGTCGAGATCGGGCCAGTAGGTGGCGCCGAGCGATTCCTCGAGCTGCGGCGGCCGGCGGTTGCGCGAGTAATAATGGATGCCGAGCCCGAAGGCGCGGGCGCGCTGGGCGACGGCGGTGCCGATGCGGCCGAGGCCGACGATGCCCAGCCCCTTGCCGCGCAGGCGCCGGCCCAGCATCCAGGTGGGGGCCCAACCTGCCCATTGCCGCTCGCGCAGCAGGATGGCAGCGCCTTCGACGAGCCGGCGCGGCAGGCTCAGCATCAGCGCCACGGCCATGTCGGCGGTGTCCTCTGTCAGGACGCTCGGGGTGTTGGTGACGGTGAGGCCGCGGGCATAAGCGGCCTCGATGTCGATGTTGTCGACGCCATTGCCGAACTGGGCAATGAGCCGCACGCTGTCCGGCAGGGCCGCGATCAGGGCGGCGTCGAGCCGGTCGGTGATGGTGGAGACGAGCACCTCGCGGCCCGAGAGCGCGGCCAGCAGCGCCGCCGGCGGCATCGGGGCATCGTCCTCGTTGAAGGCGACGTCGAACAGGGCCGCCATGCGGGCTTCGACCGGCCCGGGAAGGCGCCGAGTGACCAGTACGCTGGGTTTGGCGTCGGCCAAGGCGGCCCCTTCAACAGTCCTTAATTCCTCGGTCCTAGTGATAGTGAAAAGCCTTCGACGTTGAAAGCCATGATCGACCTCAGGGGCCCCGGCCGCCCGCGCGCGGCACAGTCCTTTTCCCGAATCAGACGATGGATAGCGACCTTGCTGCTGGCCGTGCTGGTGGGCGCGGGCAGTCCCGCCGCCGCCATCGCCCAGCAGGCGAACAACCCCAGCGGCCTGCAGCTGCCGCGCTTCGTCACCACCCGCTCGACCCCGATCAACGTGCGGGTCGGACCGGGCACCAAGTACGGCGTCGCCTGGGTCTATGTGAAGGCCGGCGTGCCGGTCGAGGTGATCCAGGAGTTCGATACCTGGCGCAAGATCCGCGACCGCGACGGCTCGGAGGGCTGGGTGCACCAGAACCTTTTGTCGGGCAACCGCGCCGGCTATGTCTCCGCTGGAGAACAGCTGGCCCTGCTCGCCCGCGGGGCGAACGATTCCGGGGTGCGCGCCTGGCTGCCGCCGGGCTACCGCATCGACATCAGCCGTTGCGACGGGCTGTGGTGCGAGGTGAGCGCCGTCGACCATCCGCCGGGCGGCAAGACGGCGACCTACAGCGGCTACCTGCCGCAGAGCGCCATCTGGGGCGTCTATTCGGACGAAAAGTTCGACTGAGCGGTGCGGGGCGCATAGGCGTCGCGCATGACCTCGATCTCATCCAGCACCGCCGCCAGCGCCGACCAGTCGTCGCGCTCGGCGATGGGCGCCCACACCGCTTCCATCTCGTCGATGAGCATGGTCCGGGGTTCGCTGCGCGCGAAGTAGGCATGGCCGAGGTCGAGCCCGGGAACCGGATCGTGCGCCTCGAGGGCGGCGGCAAGGGGGCGGAAGCCTTCGGTGGCATAGGCCTCGGCGTATCGCCCGTCGGCTGCGCGCTGCATCGCCACCGCGCCGCCGCGCCAGTCGAAGAACAGCCGCTCGTAGGGCAGTGACGGCACGGCCGAAAGGAAGGCGAACAGAGCCGTCACCAGGTCGGCGTCCGCCGCCTCGGATCTCGGCTGGAGGCCGAGCCGGTCGAGCAGCGCCAGGGCCAGCTCGCGCCGGAACGCTGGCCAGAAGCGGTTGAGGGCCACCTCGAGGTCCGCCACCTCGGCGAGCGGCACCAGGCACTCGGCGAGCTTGGTGAGGTTCCAGGCCAGCGCCTCGGGCTGGCGGCCGAAACTGTAGAGCCCGGTCTCGTCGAAATAGGCCGCGGTAAAGCCCGGGTCGTAGGTGGGCAGGAACCGCCACGGACCGTAGTCGAAGCTTTCGCCGGTGATGTTGATGTTGTCGGTGTTGAGGACGCCGTGGACGAAGCCGGCGGCGATCCAGCGGGCGCCGGTGCGCGCGACTTTCGTCACCACGCGGTCGAGAAAGCTTACCGCGTCGCCGGCCGGCAGGTCGGGCATGTAGGTTTCGACGGCGTAGTCGAGCAGGCGCCGCAGGGCGGCGGTGTCCTCGAGCCAGGCCAGGCGCTGGAAGGTGCCGATACGTATATGCGAATGGCTGAGCCGGACGAGAACGGCGCCGCGCGTCGGCGACGGCTCGTCGTGGCGCTGCAGCGCCTCGCCGGTCTCGATCAGCGAGAAGGTCTTCGACGTGTCGACGCCCAGCGCCTCGAGCATGCTCGTGGCCAGCAGTTCGCGCACGCCGCCCTTGAGCGTCAGCCGTCCGTCGCCGCCGCGAGACCAGGGCGTGCGGCCCGAGCCCTTGGTGCCGAGGTCAAGCAGCCGCCCGTCCTCGAGATCGTGCAGCTGGGCAAAGAGAAAGCCGCGCCCGTCGCCGAGGTCGGGATTGTAGGTGCGGAACTGGTGTCCGTGGTAGCGGAGCGCCAGCGGCAGCTCGAAGCTGCCAGGCAATGGTACAAAGCGTCCGAAATGCGCGATCCACTGCGCGTCCGTCAGCGCTTCGAGGCCGACGCGGGCAGCCCAGCGGTCGTTGCGGTAGCGCAGGATGGCCTGTGGAAATTCGGCGGGCCGCACCTCATCGAAGAATTCGGTGCCGAGCACGGCGTGACGCGTCGATGGCTGATGGCGCATGCGCTGGCTCCTTCGGGCATCGGAACCAACCCCCGCCCCGGCCCGGCGTTCCGATCGTGGGCTGATGCCATGGATGCATTGTGGCGCGAAGCGGAATCCGCCGACCGGTCGCCCGGGCGGTCGGGCAGGCGCGCCTTGAAAAGGCCGACCGTTTGGCCGATATGCGGAACAGATTTTTCCTGAACAGCTGATATGCGGACACGCCACCATGAGCAGTGACGAGATCGACAACGCCGGAACCGAGGGCGCCAACGGCACCGAGGCGGCCGTCGAGACCCCCGAAACCGACCCCTCCGCGGCGCTGCGTTCCGAGAACGCCGAACTCAAGGACCGGCTGCTGCGGACGCTTGCTGAAATGGAGAACCTGCGCAAGCGCAGCGAGCGCGAAGTGCAGGATGCCCGCGCCTATGCCATTACCGGCTTCGCCCGCGACATGCTGACCGCGACCGACAACCTGTCGCGCGCCCTGACCATGCTGCCGGCGGAGGCGCGCGAGCACGCCGACGCCACGACCAAGACCCTCATCGAGGGCATCGACATGACCGAGCGCGAGATGCAGCGGCTGCTGGCCAAGCACGGCGTGACCCCCATCGAGGTCGACGAGGGCGCCAAGTTCGATCCGCACAAGCACCAGGCGATGTTCGAGGTGCCCGACCCGTCGCGCCCGGAAGGCACGGTGGTGCAGGTCTACGAGGCCGGCTATGCCATCGGCGATCGCGTGCTGCGCCATGCCCGCGTCAGCGTGGCCAAGGGCGGTCCGGCGGTTGCGCCGGGTGCAGAAAGCATCGACAAGAGCGTCTGATCTTTTCACGGGCCGGGTTTTCCGGCCCGCTTTTTTCACGTGGAACACCGATGACGGCTTATGGCGTCCACTCCTACGCCGACGATCCGCGCAACGCGTCTATCCTGATCGCCGTCAACGACCGGCTGGTGCCGCGGGCCGAAGCCACTGTCTCGGTGTTCGATTCGGGCTTCGTGCTCGGCGACGGTGTGTGGGAGGGCCTGCGCCTCCATGAAGGCGGCATTCCCTTCCTGACCGCCCATTTCGAACGCCTCTACGAGGGTGCGAAGGCGCTGGACTTCGCGGTCGGCCTGACTCCGGAAGCCTTGAAGGCGCGGGTTTTCGACTGCCTTGCGGCCAACGGGATGACCGATGGCGTGCACATAAGGCTGATGGTCACGCGCGGCATCAAGGCCACGCCCTACCAGGATCCGCGCGTCACCATCGGGCCGGCGACCATCGTCATCATTCCCGAATACAAGACGCCGAGCCCCAGGCCCGACGGCATCGCGCTCTTCACCTCGACGATCCGGCGGACGGCGCCGGACATGCAGGACCAGAAGCTCAACTCGCACAGCAAACTCAACTGCATCCAGGCCTGCATCCAGGCGGCCAAGGCCGGTGCCGACGAGGCGCTGATGCTCGACCCGCAAGGGTTTGTCGCCACCTGCAATTCCACGCATTTCTTCATCGTGCGACGCGGGGAGGTGTGGACCTCGACCGGCGACTACTGCCTCGGCGGCATCACGCGGGGCAACATCATCCGCGTCGCCGAGCGCGCCGGCATCACCGTGCGGCAGAAGAATTTTTCGCTGACCGACGTCTATGGCGCCGACGAGGCGTTCGTCACCGGTACCTTCGCCGGGTTGACGCCGGTGCGCGAGGTCGATGGGCGCCGCATGGGGCATCCGCTGACCGGACCGGGACCGATTCCCGGCCCCATGACCGTACGCCTCGCCCAGCTCTACCGCGACCTCATCGATGCCGAGACGGAGCGCCCGTGACCGTCCGCGTCGCGATGTGGTCGGGGCCGCGCAACCTGTCCACGGCGATGATGCGCAGCTTTTCGAGCCGCAGCGACTGCGCCGTGTCCGACGAGCCATTCTACGCAGCGTTCCTCGCGCGCTCCGGTCTCGTCCATCCGATGCAGGCCGAGGTAATGGCCGCCCAGCCCCGGGACCCCGCCGTGGTCGCTGCCGACATGCTCGGCCCGGTGCCAGGCGGAAAATCCGTGTGGTACCAGAAGCACATGGCGCACCACATGCTGCCCGATTTCCCTCTCGACTGGATGGGCGGGGTGCACAATGCGTTTCTCATCCGTTCGCCGGAATCCGTGCTCGCCTCCTACGTGCAGAAGCGCGAGAGTCCGGGCCTCGACGACATCGGCTTCATTCGGCAGGCGGAGTTGTTCGACAGGGTGGCGCAGCGGCTGGGCGCCGCGCCGCCGGTGATTGAGGCGGACGACGTGCGCGAAAACCCGCCAGCCGTGCTGATGGCGCTGTGCGCTGCCGTCGGCCTCGACTTCCAGCCCGCGATGCTGGGCTGGCCGGCCGGGCCGCACGCTTCGGATGGGGTTTGGGCCCCGCACTGGTACAACGCCATCTACACGACGACCGGCTTTTCCCCGCCTGAGCGGCGCGAGCCCCCGCGCCTTCCCGCCGAGCTCGCCCGCCTCGCCGAGGCGGCGCGTCCGAGCTATGAGCGCCTGCGGTCGTACAAGCTCACGGCCTGAGGCGGCGGTACCAGCGGGCGGTCTCGGCCAGCCCTTGGGCGAGGGTGAACGGCGGCGAAAATCCCGTGGCCGCCAGCCGGCTCGTGTCGAGGGCCAGCGACCCGGTGAGCCGCTCCATGGCTGCCGACCTACCGACGAGCCCCGCCGCCGCACGGAGGACACGTTCCGGTACCGGAAACAGCCGGGAGCGCTTCCCCAGCGCCCGGGCCATGGCGCCGACCAGTCTTGGCGTCGAAACATCTTCGCCATCGGAAACGAGGAACGGACCATAGGCATCGGTGGTCAGCAGGTGCAGCACGGCAGCGGCGAGATTGCCGTCATAGACGAGGCTGCGGCTGTTGCGCACCGCGCCCAGCGGCAACGGCAGGCCGCGATCGACAAGGCGCAGCAGCGACAGGAAATTGGCGCCGACGCCCGGCCCATAGACCAGCGGCGGCCGCAGGATTGCCACGCGCATGCGGCCGCGCGCCGCCACCGCGGCCAGCGCCAGCTCGGCGGCGAGTTTCGAGCGTGCGTAGGCATCGAACGGTACCGGGCCATCGGCCTCGCTGTAGGGAAGCTCGCGGCCCTCGCCCATGACCTTGGCCGTGCTCATGAACACGAAGTGCCGGACCCCCGCGGCCTCGGCGGCCTCGGCAAGGCGCACCGTACCGTCGCGGTTGGTGGCGAGAAAGGCCGCATCGTCCGTCGACGCGTTTCGGTCCATGACGTGGACGCGGCCGGCGAGGTGGACGACGGCCTCGACGCCATCGAGGGCGGCCGACCAGGCTGTGTCCGGCCCAAGCGGACCGGTCGTGACCCAGGCCAGATCCGCCAAGGGCGGGGCGCCGCGGCCACTGCCGCGCACAGCGTGGCCGGCGGCCGTCAGCACCGGCACCACGGCGCGGCCGACGAATCCCGAGGCTCCGGTCACCAGTACGCGCATGCGCTTCACCCGACGTTGCGCCAGACCTAGACCGGGGCCGGCGCGCCGGGAAGGCCGCTCCCGGTTTTCATCGGCAGAAAAACCCATTATTCACGGGGCGAGCCGCGCCGAGGCGCGAGGGAGAGGTCTACCAAATGGCAGTTGGACGTAAGGTCGGTGTCGGCATCATCGGGGCCGGCAATATTTCGGGTGCGTACCTCAAGGCGATGCAGGGCTTCGACATTCTCGACGTCCGCGGCATCGCCGACATGAAGCCGGAGGTCGCCGAGAAGAAGGCTGCCGAGTTCGGCATCCCGGCGATGAGCATCGATGCTCTCCTCGCCGACCCGTCCGTCGAAATCGTCGTCAACCTCACCATCCCACGGGCGCATGTCGACGTCGGCCTTCGCGTGCTGGCGGCCGGCAAGCACGTCTACGGCGAAAAGCCGCTCGGCATCACGTTTGCCGAGGGCAAGAAACTGGTCGACGCGGCCGACAAGGCCGGACTGCGGGTCGGTTCGGCGCCCGACACCTTCCTCGGCGGCGGACACCAGCAGGCGCGGGCAGTCGTCGATTCAGGCGCGCTCGGGCGTGTCATCGGCGGCAATGTCGCCTTTGGCGTCGCGGGGCACGAGTACTGGCACCCCGATCCGGCATTCTACTACGACATCGGCGGCGGGCCGGTGCTCGACATGGGCCCCTACTACATCACCGACCTCGTCAACCTGCTCGGGCCGGTGGCCAGAGTGCAGGCGCTCGCGATGACGCCCGCGTCCGAGCGGCCGATCCGCTCGGAACCCAAGAAGGGCCAGATGATGCCGGTGAAGGTGGATACCCACGTCACGGGAACGCTGGTTTTCGCTTCGGGTGCGCTGGTGCAGGTGCTCCTGAGCTTCGACGTGCCCAAGCACGCGCAGGTGCCCATGCAGCTCTACGGCACCGAGCAGAGCATGCTGATCCCGGACCCCAACTGGTTCGGCGGCGAGGTGAAGGTGGCGCCGCCGCGCGCCGACGACTGGACGCCGGTCGAGGTCACCCTGCCCTATGCGGACGGCAATTATCGCTCGCTCGGCGTCGCCGACATGGCCGCCGGCATCCGCGACAACCGCCCGCACCGGGCGAGCGGCGCCCTGGCGCTGCACGTGCTCGAGGTGATGGAAGCGTTCGCCGTGGCAGCGCGCGAAAGCCGCATCGTCGACATCACGACCACCGTCGAGCGGCCGCAGCCCCTGAGCGAGAGCCTCGTCGACGGCCGGGTAGCCTAGGCAGCGGGAATATCGCAGGCGTCGGCCCAGCGGCCGCCGCACAGGTCCGCCAGCCGCGCCAGCGGCAGGCGGACCGAGGCGTGGGTGTCGCCGCCGGCCGGGATCAACTCGTTGAACGCTTTGAGCGACACGTCGAGGTAGATGTCGAGCGGCGCCGGCAGGCCGAAGGGGCAGACGCCGCCGACGGCGTGGCTGGTGAGCCGCAGCACGTCGTCGGCGCCGAGCATGCGCGGGCGACCGCCGAAAGCCGCCTTGGCCTTGCTGTTGCTCAGCCGGGCATCGCCGCGCGTCACCAGAAGAAACTCGCGCTCGCCGACGCGGATGGCGAGGGTCTTGGCGATCTGCCCCGGCGCCACGCCATGCACGGCCGCGGCAAGTTCCACGGTGGCCGTCGAGTCCGGCGTGACCAGCACCTCGAGGTCGGGAGCGCGGGCCGCCAGGTCGTCGCGGACGGAATTGAGGCTCATCAGCGGTCTCGCGTGGCGATGTAGATAACGGTTTCCCTGAGACTCGCTGCCCGCTCGCCGAAGGGCAGCAGCGCCGTCAGGGCGTCGTGGACCAGTTCGCCCAGCTGCTGGCGCGCGCGCTCCTCGCCGAGGAGGGCGACCAGCGTCTGCTTGCCGGCGCCGGCATCCTTGCCGGTGGCCTTGCCGAGCGTGGCCGGCGTGGCGGTGATATCGAGCAGGTCGTCGGCGAGCTGGAAGGCCTGGCCGGCGGCACGGCCATAGTCGGCCAGCGCGGCGCGAGCGGCAGCATCGGCGCGGCCGAGAATGGCGCCCATGGCGATAGCCGCGGCAAAGAGAGCGCCGGTCTTCATCGCCTGCATCGTCAGGATGCCCATGCGATCGAGCGGCACCGTCTCGCCCTCGATGTCGCGCATCTGCCCGCCGACCATCCCGCCTGCACCGGCCGCCGCCGCAAGGGCTGCGACGAGCGATACGCGGACGTCGGCGTCGGGATGACAGCCCGGATCGGCCAGCAACCGGAAGGCCTCCGTCAGGAGCGCATCGCCGGCGAGGATGGCGGTCGCCTCGTCAAAGGCCTTGTGCACCGTCGGCCGGCCACGGCGGAGATCGTCATCGTCCATGGCCGGCAGGTCGTCGTGGACCAGCGAGTAGCAGTGCACCAGCTCGAGCGCGATGCCGGCCTGGAGGCTCTGGTCCGGCGAAACACCGAACAGCGCGGCCGTCTGACGGACCAGCAGCGGCCGCAGCCGCTTGCCGCCGGCAAGGGCGCCGTGCCGCATGGCGGCGACCAGCCGCGGCGAAGGCACGCCGCCCGCCGCCAGCGCGCTGCCGGCCAAAGCACTTTCGAGCGCCGCCTCGACGTCGGCAGCGCAGGCAGCCAGTTCCGTGGGAAAGTCGACCATGTTGGTCCGGTTGCTAACCAATCGGCACGAAGGCGGCAAGACACGGCGCCCGAGTTCTGCCACTTCGGCACGGCATCGACATCAGGGGCGACATGACGGGCGAGGCGCTGTTGGGGCGGGAGAGGGGGCAGGCACGGCGCCGGGGGTGGCTACGCCGGATTGTCGGGATCGTGCTCTTGGTTGTGGCGGTGCTGATCGCCGTCCCGCTGGTGCTGGTGCCGGTCTATGCCTTCGTCAATCCTCCTTCGGTCCCCATCCTCGTGCGGTACCTGACAGGGCAGCCGGTGGAGCAGGTGTGGCGCCCCATCGACGACATTTCCGACCGCCTGAAAGCTAGCGTGGTGCTGAGCGAAGACGGCGGCTTCTGCCGTCATCCCGGCGTCGAGTTCTCTGCCCTGCGGGACGAGATCGAGAAAATGCTGGCGGGTGAGGAGGCGCGCGGCGCCTCGACCATCACCATGCAGGTGGCGCGCAACCTGTTCCTGTGGAACGACCGCTCGATGCTGCGCAAGGTGCTGGAAATCCCGCTGGCGCTCTATATCGACCTGATCCTGCCCAAGCGCCGGATCATGGAGATCTACCTCAACATCGCCGAGTGGGGCCCGAACGGGCAGTTCGGCGTGGAAGCGGGCGCCATGGCGGCGTTCGGCGCGCATGCCGAGGCGATGAGCTGGGAACGGGCGGCGCTGCTCACCACCGCCCTGCCCAACCCGCGGCTGCGGCTGCCGGGACGACCCAGTGCCGGGCTGTTGCGGGTCGCTGCCATCGTCGAGACGCGGGCCCGTGCCTACGCCGATCGCGCCGGGTGCCTTGCCGCCAACGGCGCACTCGACGTTGAATAGGCCTAGCCAGCGGCCGGAAACTGGTCTATAGCGGCGCCGAATTTCCGTCAGGACAGATTTACGCGGCCTCGCCGCCCCGCGTGGCGAGCCGAAGCATTATACGGAGTAACGACCATGGCAGTGCCAAAGCGCAAGACCTCGCCGATGAAGCGCGGCTTCCGCCGCTCGGCCGACGCGATCGCCAACCCCACCTATGTCGAAGACAAGGATTCGGGCGAGCTGCGCCGTCCGCATCACGTCGACCTCAAGACCGGCATGTATCGCGGCCGTCAGATCCTGGCGGGCAAGAAGTAAGCCGAAAGGCTGTTTGGCGCCGATGCGCTATATCTGATATTTGACGGCCGGCCCCCAAAAGGGTCGGCCGTTTCGTTTTCCGCCGCCAAAAGAAGCGGCCTAAGGAGCAGAGGCAGAGATGAGCACGCGCGTCGAATCGGACACGATGGGAAATATCGAAGTTCCATCCGAAAAATATTACGGCGCGCAGACGGCCCGCTCCCTGATGAATTT
>VFQP010005263.1_pt1 | contig 11432 bp, 20 predicted proteins | sample 3512351 | NCBI WGS metagenome assembly VFQP01 (sample SAMN10412372, study PRJNA504923) | tailings metagenome | isolation source: Relicate 1 Philex TSF1 revegetated site | place: Philippines: Tuba, Benguet | collected 2017-08-29
GTATGTATGTATGTATGTATGTATGTATGTATGTATGTATGTATGTATGTATGTACAGCCTGGTATCTCACCTGTATATCCCACTTCACACAGGTCCTCCCCTATTACTATAGCAAAACAGTGGCTGAGAAACGAGCATGGGAAATAGCAAACGCCCAATCACAGTGGGAGTTTGTCACAATCAACCCTGGCCTTGTCATGGGGCCCCCCGCTCCAGGGTATAGGAGGAATGATAGTGAGTCTATTGATATTGCAGTGCAGTTGTGCACAGGGAAGATACCAGCAGGTGTGATGTGGGGGTGTGGGGTATGGGGTATGGGGTGGGGTGGGGTGCATGGTTTATGCTGAGGTGTCCTACACAACACACCCAAACATTGTACAATGACACACAAACATTATGAATCGCACACCCAAACCCATGACACACAAACATGACACACACCCAAACATATCACACATACATGACATATCACACATACATGACACACAGCACCCCGGGGTGGGTATGGATTGGTGGATGTGCGTGATGTGGCACTGGCACACCTACTGGCAGCACTCACCCCCACAGCAAAGGGTCGATACATCACGGTTGCAGATAGCCCAGGTGGGTTGTGTTTTTGTATGGGACAACACAGATGGTTTTTTTTTTTGTATGTGTGGTGGGTATGTGATATGATTGGGTATTGAGCATGTGTGAGCATATGCTGTGTGTGTGAGCATGTGTGAGCATATGCTGTGTGTGTGAGCATGTGTGAGCATATGCTGTGTGTGTATGCGTGTATTGGACACACAATGTATGTCATGGGACACTCTATGTCTCATTTATGTCTCATTTCATTGACAGCACCCATTGCAAACACAAGATATATCATCACCACACGCACACACACACACACACACACACACTCCCACATACACACACTCCCACACACAGTTGACTTCATGCAGATTGCCATCCCCATTGGTAAGGTATATAGCAACTACAAACTCCCACAGCGATACGCACCCACTTGGTTGGTTCGCTTGTTTGGTGGGTTCCTGGGTATCCCTGCAGATATGCGTAAACACATGATTGGTATGTTGTTTTGGGTGATGGTGGGGAGTGGTGGTCATGGTGGTGGTAGTGGTTGGTGTGGTGGTGATGGTGATGTGATGGTACCTGGTTGTGTGGTGCCTGGTTGTGTGGTGCTCGTGCTTTTGTGTTGGTGTTGTGGGGTTCATTCGTTCATGTTTGCGTGTCTCGCTCCTGCAGCACCGACACCGATCATCATCACACACCGTCATAACTCATGCCCACGCCTTCATTGTGCATCCAACATGCAACACACGTATTCCAATGGTATTCATCACGTGCACCCACCCAGGCAAGGATGTCAAGTTTGATAATAGCAAAATATTAAAGGAGCTGCACATGGAGTTTCTCCCACTGGATGTCACTATGACAGACATGGTGCAGGCACTGGCAGTGGCTGGTTTGGTGCCCAAGGGGGTGCGCAAGGAGAATAGGGCATAAAAGGGATGATATAGGAGGGGCATGTGGGGGTAGTGTTTGTGTCTAGGACTTTTGTGTACAGCCTATGCTTTTACAGCTGTTGAGTGCTGTACTGTGCGTGTGCTGTGTGTGCTGTGTGTGCTGTGTGTGCTGTGTGTATGTGCACTGCTTGCATCAAGAGTTGGCGCTACGACAACAATAGTCTGCCACCTTTGGCACCAACAATACCGTTGAGACTGTTGAGATTGTAAGGTACTGTTGAGTATTTGTACTTGTTAATTTTATATATTACTGTTGAATCTGGTAACACAGCATAAGCACTACAAATCCATGCAATGCGCAAACAAGCAGCATACTCGTGTATCGTCATCCAACAACATCGTCACACAACAACAAGAACAACAAACCAAGAAATCATCAGCACACTCCTGCTGTTAAAAAAAACATGTGATTGCTATAAAAACATGTAATTGCTATAAAAACGTGTGATTGCTATAAAAAACATGTGATTACACACAAACATGTGATTACACACAAACATGTGTAAGGAATAGAATACATATAAAAACAGCAACACACAGAAATGCGTGTTCAGTGATGCATGCTCCTGAATGCATGAATACATAGGAGGCAAACCCATGAGTACATGGAATGCACGCAACACCACGTACACCATCCCTACTGCAATGTTGTGTACGTACAGTGCGGCATACACACATGCTATGATGGTGTTGATCATGCATGTTGACCATCAAGTGCCTGTTGAGCTGGTGGAGCTCATGGTCAACATGCATGGTCAAACATGCGGGGACACAACGCAAACAGCACATTGGCCACGCCAAAGGGCACATGAATCACAAGGGGATGATGATTTCCCTTAATACACACAAGGAGGATCACCCATGCACACAGCATGCGCCACACAACATGCCGTCATTATGCACCATGCACTGGTGGCACCTGACCCAGATCACCACCCAGCCCACCACCATCGAGCAGTCCCCCACCCAAATCACCCAAACCGCCATCGCCATCATAAAACCCACCCCCACTGTTGTTTGTGGGGAGCAGGGTGTCGTGTCTGTCATACTGACCATACGCAGCAACCTGGTTATGTGTGTGGGTATGTTGTGGGTGGGTGTGTTGTGGGCGGGATGATGTTTGGACCAATACACATCCAGTACACACCCAACATCACACACCCAATACACACTCAATACACACTCCCAACACCCAATACATACCGGGTCATCTATCAAGAAATCATCCTCCCCTGCAGAAAACCCCTCCCCAAACGCCCCCTCGCCAAAAATACCACCCCCTTCCTGTTGCACCCTTTCCCTCGGCACACCCATGGTGGTGTTGGTGCTTTCTTTCGGAACACCCCCACCACGTATAGTTACACTGCCTGTTGCTGGCACACGCATAAATGACACACCACCCACACCACCACCACCACCCAAACCACTCACTACACTGGTGGTGCTGTATCGCCCAGGGAGTGGGGCTGTCTCTGCATGGGAAGGTGCATGGGAAGGTGCATGGGAAGGTGCGGAACCCTGACTGTTGCCAAGTGTCATGGTGCTATCATTGTTGTTGTTGTAGGTGTGTTGTTGTTGTTGGCTATCAGAGAGGGTGCGTCTCTTCTTACTGTGTGTGTGTGTAGTGTGGTGTGTGTGTGTGTGGTGCGTGTGTGTAGTGTGCGGTGTGTGAGTATGTAGGTGCGTAAAATGTGGGGATTGCACGTACAACACAGCACACGGGGTAAGTACACATGCATTGGATTCATATTCACTATGATCATGATGCCACCACGTGCATTGCCCGGGTGTTGAAACACAACAAAGTAGCAACACACCAACCATACCGACTGGGTTGTGATCGTTGTGCTCGTGTGTTGAAACACAACCGCTCCCCTCCACCACCCCATCCCACATCCCCATCATGCTCGCTTGACAGGGTGCCTGTGGTTGGACCTAAACTTGGAGAGGGGCCCCTGCTACTTATACCATGCTGACTAGACAGGTCCCCTGGGCTTTCCATGCTGGGTGGGGTGGGTGCACACCAATTGCCAACCAAGGGGGTGTTGTCTTTGGGAGGAGGGGGATGATGGTGAAACATGATGGTAACGATGGTGAAACATGAAGATGGTGATGGATAAACATAGTGTATATACAATGGATTGCACATAGTATGCCCATCAACATTGTCATTTCATCAGCAATACCACTTTGCCAGCAAAACATCCATACCCATCACATTACCTGGTGGCATCCCCTCGTTACGACTTGGTGGTCGTTCACGCCCCCTTGCTGCTGCCCTACGTCCAGAAGGACCACCCATACCACCCCCCACTGGTGGCGTTTTCCCACGTGCTGGTGGGTGTCTTCGCGATGGGCTTGCATCACGCCCTGATCCCTCACTCCCTGCCATGAGCGTGGGGTCTGTTCCAGCACCCATAGACATACTATTGTTTACAAGTGACACGGTGGGGGTTGGATCACGCACACGCCTTCGACATACAGCCCTGTTGTGGTGATGATGAATGTGATAATGAAGAAGGATGTGGTGATGATGTTGGGACGATCACCCTGTGTCCCATGGCCCCCCAACCCCACCACCAACAACCTATGTGAATCAAATGCTACATGCAGCATAGTACGACCACATGTGTTGCAACGAACAAGGTCGGATGGCCCCTTGTAGCCATGCAGCATTGACCATCCAAGATCACGCAGGGGTGTGGTAGACGTTCGTTGAAGTTGACCTACGTGATGTGCAAGCTTTGCCGCCTCTGACAACAGATCCAGCACAATGGGAGCTGTTTTTTGCTGAGTAGGTAGTGGATGCTTGGGGGGGCAATCCATGAGCCGCTGCCACATGTTAGTACCGCCATTGCGCTCCTCCTCCTTGATTTGCCTGTGAGTTGTGCCCATGAACAGACTCCCGTGTTGTGGTGTTTGGGTTGAGCGCACTACCATCATCATCCAAATGCACCACATACTCGGCAACACAAGGTTGGGCGTCTGCTGCACTAAAAACGCCATCTAGGCATTCCAAAAGCAATGCAGTGTTGGTGGATTGCAATGCAGCAGGTAATTGCCCAACACACTGCTGCAAGTCTGTGTGGAGAGGATGAGGTCCCGGCCGATCACACCACATGATATGTACAATCACAACGAGCAGCTGCAAACCTTGTCGCGCAGAACATTACCTTGTTGTAATTGGGAGGTTTCTGTGGGCAATTCGCCCATGTTTGCCTGCAGCATGTGCTTGCAGCAACGCTGTTTGCAGTCGATTTCTTTTGGCTGGCCTGTTTAGCAGGCGTGCGTGCACGCGTGCGTCGAGCGTTTCGTGCTATGATACATCAATGATACACTGTGCTGCGATGACCAGGTTGTGCGTGGCTGTGGAGAGATAGTGCCTATGCTGCCATGTAATTACATCGACAGTATGGTGTTTTGTACGGTGGTGCGTGGTTGTCTGTCTGCTGTGATTATTCTGTCCCCATCTGTTTGGGGATAGGATGTGGACGATTTACATGGTTTACTTTTACACATCAACACCTCACCCCGTCAACCGCACCACCTCACCACATCACACATCAAATATCACACACGCAAATTAATCACACTCTTATCTAACTGCTGCTGTCAAGCACCCACTGGATGTAGCTATGGCTGCCACCAGTGATGGGTACACTGATAACCTCACACTCGTCATATGGGTGCTTGTCACGCACCCATGTGGTCAACTGCTCCATCTTGCCTTGTTGTGTCTTTATCATCAGCAACAATTCCTTGTCCTTGTTCACCTTGCCCTCCCAGTGGTATACCGATGTCAATCCTTGGTGTGTGTACAATGGTTGTACAGGGGCACCCCCGCCCCATGCGTGGCCAACTACACAACAAACCATAGCAATGTTGATACACAACACAGCAAAATACCTGGTACAATGTTGACACATGCAGCAAGTTTTGATTCCACCAACCCAGATGCCAGTTGATCTGCCACATCCTCGGATGGCACCGTCACATACACCACCACCGCCCCTGTATCACCTTGGACATACACGCCTTGTGTGGAGGCCATGGTTGCACTTTGTCGACCTGTTGAGGTAGTAACAGGACCTGTTGTCACTGCGATGGAGAGTGATCATCAAAGCACCATGAGGCACACACACCTCGTGGTGCACAGCCTATGTTATTCACAAACACAGTATGCTTGGATACTGGCAAACATCGTGCAGTCCACACACGCTGCAACAAGGTATGGTGCACCATCAACGCGAGTCTCAGCATGTACCTTGCCACAGAAATGCCACAGCAACGATATGGAGACACAGCAATGCTATGGCAAGCTTGATCTGCATGCGATGGAATACACCATATATACATAGAATTGCATGAGAAACTCGCAGAATGAAACCAGCAAAACACAGCAACACTGTCATCATTCAGTGTTTGCACAACATAATACCATTAGCATTGTAATACTATTGCACATCAGTTGCAGATACAACCATGGCGATAGCAGCAGAGATAGAGCGTCTATACGCGGCGTACAATGCGTGGCATTGGCAACGGAATGTGACTCCCTTGTCCAGTCATACAGCGCTCATTGCAGGCGTGTGTGCGTACCTGTTGACAGTGTATTCAATCAAGGTACCCTGACTTACAAAAACAGGACACTCGGTCGTGCTGATCACACATCATCCACATCATCCACCCTCACACAACAATAGGCAATTGTGAAAAAGCCTGTGCACATACCCACATGGGTCACTGCATTGCACAACCTCAACCTCTGTATTGCTTCAGCAGTCATGTTTCTAGGGTGTGCGTGGGAGTCCATACAGGTGTGTGGGATCATTGAATATGTTGGTGTAGGACACACCCAATATACAAATCCCTCCTCCCACAGATGACAAAGGAAACAGGGTCCCTGCGATGGCTTGTATGCATGCCACCAGCCACGCGCCCTACGGTACGTGTCCAGCATCACGATGCACACTGAGGCTATGGTGGCACTCGCATCCAATCACATGTAGCCAACGTACCAAATATTTTTATGAGCCATACGTCTTTTGATAAAAGAGTTGTGATCCCTGTGATTCAGAAAAACAATGGGCACCCTCCACAAACACCCTACCACATGCACCCCAACCACAGGGCCCATTGTTCTTCTGGAGCTACCTGTACTACTTGTCAAAATACTATGAATTCCTGGACACTGTCATTTTGGCATTGAAAGCCAAGCCACTGTCATTCCTTCACGTGTCCCATCACACACTGGTGTGCCCCATGGCATACCTGTGGGTTGACCAGGCACAAAGCCTGCAGCAGGTGTGGTCGTGTTTGTGGTGGAGTGGGATTGATGGCATTTTGTATGTGGGAGTTTTGTACGTGTGTGGTGAGAGGGTGGTACATACTTGGTGAGGAGGTGCATGAATAATGCTGGTGCTTGGTGTCTTTCTCCCTTGTAAAACGTAAGCGCACCACGACAACATGATGGTGGTGCGCCTGTGCACACACCGTAGAGCATGCACAACCTTTTATCAGCCCCCCCCACCCACCCACCCGCACCCCACACACAGATTGGGTTGCTCTTCAACACAGGCATTCATGTGGTCATGTACTATTACTACTTTTTGTGCTGCCTCAAGATATACCCAGCATGGAAGCGCTTCATTACTGTCGGGCAAATTGTGCAGTTTACGTGCAGGTGTGAGGGGGGGGGAATATAGGGGGGGGAACATAAGGGGGGGAATAAAAGGGGAACAGACTAGGGATTGGGCTGGTCGTTGTGGTGTGGTGTGCAGTGCAAACACATGTTGTGACAATGCACATTGCATACACAAAACCACAAAAGAGTAATGACCTATAGGCTACAATGTCGCACAACAACATCACACAACTTCACACACCCCAACTGATCCCCCCCCTCCACTCTACAGTTTTGTATCGCTACTGCCAACGCTGTACATTCTGTTCTCCTCAAGCACCGCACCAACAGACACCTGTGCGGGCGTGCATGCGCTACTTTTCAATGGAGCATTCAATGCAATGTTGCTGGCCCTGTTTATCAATTTTCACATACAGACATACCGTGCACGAAAGACCAAACGTGCATGAATTTACATGAGAAACATATTTGGGTATTTGTAATTGCATGACGAAAGACCAAGGTGCCTGACAAACAGAAAAATGGGTATTTGTAAGTACATGGGTATTTGCAATACATGAGTAGTGGTTATTGCTTGGTTACTGCAACACACACCCCGGAAATGATGATAGAAATGATGATACACAACGCCGGTTATGCCAGTCTCAATACATCAAGAGTATCCGGAGTATCCAGAGTATCAATACATCCACTATGACAACAAGTGGATGGGGCTGCATTAAGAAATACAATGGCACAGTCAAAAAGGATCGCATGTTGGTTCACATACATCACACACAGTGTCCAAAGACTCTACATCTGTCAAGATACACTCAATCTCTGTCAAGATACACTCTATCGCTGTCCACACTTTCCACATCATTCTACCGCCCATTGACACTGCTTGCGCTCATGTTGGCACTTGGCCCCTCTCCCCCATCAACAACTTGTGGCCCCTGTCCCCCCTCAGAGGCATTCGCCCCCCCCTCAGACGCAGTCCCCTTGGGACAGGGTGTCCCAGGCAGTGGCCACTCACTGGGCTGCACTGCTGGGGCAATCACTGGCAGGCATCGAGGTGGGAGGGACCCGTGGGGGGACCTTTGGGAGTTTATTGAATTTGGGCCATTTGGATTGGGGCGACCTGCCCGCCCTATACTAGGAGGTGGGGCAAGGTCTGGCAGTCGTTGCCTGTACATGAGTGCCCTGAGTGCCGTTTGGTTTTTCCAATAGGGGGACATGGACACTTTGCATATTTGAGGCAGGCCCGGCATTGGGTTTGGGAGTTCAATGAAGTAACTGCCAGGTGCTGGAGGGGCCGTGCATCCACCTTGGGTGTTGAGGGTGATTGTGATTGTTGTGGTGAGGGTTGTGGGTGGTGTGGGTGTGCAAGAGGGTGGTGTGGGTGTGCAAGAGGGTGGTGTGCGCATGCAGCAGACATTGTGTGATGCTCCCAAACCAACCTACACCCACAAGTGAAGTACACACACACAGGACGTACTACACCCACAGGTCCCACCCTCTGTACACCCACAGGTGAGGTACACCCCCAGATTAAGGTACACCCACAGGACGTACTACACCCACAAAAACACCACCACCCTACCTGTCTTGTATTCAAATTCACGCAGCTCCACATGCACAACCTCCTCCTCCACAGAAACACAATACTCTGTGGGATAATATCCAGCCTGTGCTGCATTTTTAATCACCCCCGGCATTGGGAAGCACTCCTCAGTGAAGGGACCTTGGTCTTCTAGCCACACTGCAGCTATGAGGGGTAGGTAGGCATTGAGGGACCCGTTGAATGCTGAATAGTGCATGGTGTGATTGAATGGTGGGAATGCGTTCATGTCCATGATGCGGTAGGTGTTGGTGGGGTCGTTGTTCCACTCGCGCGCGTTGTAGTCAATGAGCAGGGTAGACTGTGGGGGGGGAGGGGGAGGGGGGGGGGTGTTTATTGTGTGGTGTTTGCTGTTTGTATGGTGTACGTTTATTGTATGGTGTACGTTTATTGTACGGTGTGTGTTTATCGTACAGTGGTTTTTTTTTGCAGATTATGGTTTTTTGCAGATGGTTATTTGGTAGGGGTTTGGTGTAGAAAATGGGGTTGAGGAGACACAAACATATTGTGGCCATGCATAACCCACGCATACCCCATGCATACCCATACACAACCCCATACAACACCCCCATACAACACCCCCATACAACACCCCCATACAAATCTCATACAACACCCCCATAACAAACCCCACCATTGACCTGCAAGGGCACAGAGAGGCCACTTTGACGCACATTGGAACCATCATCAGGCCCCGGGAAACAATCTGCAGGTACAGGCATGGTGCTTTGGTAAAACACACTGGGTGGCTTTTGACCACACAACCCCACACCATCCAATGCACTTTGTTCATCGAGGCTGTGTGGGTGTGGGGGGTATTGTTGTGTATTGTTGTTGTGTATTGTTGTTGTGTATTGTTGTGTATTGTTGTTGTGTATTGTTGTGTATTGTATGTATGTGTGTGTTATGGTACGATGTGGCGCATACACACCATGGATCAACCATAAACACCTTGTCACCCATCAACACCGTGTCAACATATACACCACATACTCAAACAGATTAAAGGAAGCCTGAAATGCTGCAGCACGTGGTTGTGCATACACATATGGCATCACCATGCCATTGGTAAACATAAAGAGCTGCACATTGTTGAATGGCATGTTTGGTATGCTGGGAAAAGACAGCGTTATTGGCTCGGGGTACTGTGTGAGGAAGGGATGTGCTTGATGGACACCCACAACATCCGGCACACAAAAACAACAAGCATGAGCCGTACATCCGTGCAGAATCGAGGCAGAAAGGGCCCAGGTGTTGGAAAGCATTCAGAGGAAATAACATCGTCAAAGACCAACTGGGTGATGATGTGTGGGTGTGTTTTGGAAAGAGTTGACAACCTCAATTCCACGTATGCCAGCCTCCCTCAATACACACACACATGTACAGCACTACCTTGGCAAGGGTTGTATTGTACACGAGTTCAAGAGGAAACGCAACTCCAACAGATTCTACACTGCCGTTGCTGCTCAGCTCAACATAGGACTGCACAACACCCGCGATTGTGTGTTGTGCATCATTGTCCACGCGTTCAGAGCATATTGTCGGGTGCAGGAGGCTGAATACTGCCAGGACCAGAGCTTGTCGTATGGTCATGGCAAACAAGTGTAGAGAGCAAGCGTTGAGAGCAAGTGTTGTTGTTGCTCTCACATGTAGGTGTTGCGATGCTGCAGTATCATATATGTGATACAAATATGTGTCGATGGGAAATTATTGACTGTTGTAAATGGTATTGTATCCTCGCTCTACACCCCGCCACTCTGTCTGAGCATGAGCTGTGCATCACGATTACCAGGCTGGATGCGCAACACCAACTCCAAATCCTCCCTCGCATCTTGCCCCAGGTGCTGCCTGTTGTGTGATGGCAAAATACAGTGCGGATGATACACCAAGATGTCCGTGATATACCACACACAATACACCCCTTGCACAGGAAAACCGCCCCCCACCGCACCGTGCAGCAGCTCTCCGCAGCAGCGCCTTGGCATTCTCTGCTTCAACTGCCAGCACGGCATTGCAGTCCTCCACGGCCTCCTTCCATTGCCCTAGCTTGATGTGACATGCAGCCCTATTGTTACGAGCGGTCAGCAGACCGGGGTCAAGTTGCAATGCTTGTGTGTAGTCCTCAATGGCCTGAGTGTATGCATGGACAATAACAGGTGTACTGGCATCAGGTAGACATGCACGTACAAAAACGTCTTGCATGCTACCTACAATTTCCACACACACCCCACATATAAAACAATCTCCCCCCACACATCCCACATACCTGTTTATACTGACCACGTTTGAATGCAGCATTTCCATTTTCCTTTGCTGCCTCTGCTGATGACAACTCCTGTATCTCAAGTTGACTGACTGATACTGGTTGAGTGCTTGATAGTGGTTGACTGCTTGATACTGGTTGACTGCTTGATACTGGTTGACTGCTTGATACTGGTTGTGTGGATACTGTGCTTGATTGTGGTTGCTGTTGTTGTTGAATGGATTGCAGTATTGCTTGTGGGTCACCACGCTGCTGACGTCGCAGGGCCTGTGCCTTGGCAGTCTGTGAAATGAAAGAGGGGGGTGAGTCTGTGAAATGAAAGGGGGGAAATAATGTTATGATGATGATGATGATGATGATGATGATGATGATGATGATGATGATGATGATGA
>VFQP010005264.1_pt1 | contig 11431 bp, 12 predicted proteins | sample 3512351 | NCBI WGS metagenome assembly VFQP01 (sample SAMN10412372, study PRJNA504923) | tailings metagenome | isolation source: Relicate 1 Philex TSF1 revegetated site | place: Philippines: Tuba, Benguet | collected 2017-08-29
GGCTCGCCGATCAGCACCGGGTTGTTCTTGCTGCGCCGCTGCAGCACCTGGATGGCGCGGCGGATCTCGTCGTCGCGGCCGATCACCGGGTCCAGCTTGCCCTGGCGGGCGCGCTCGGTCAGGTCCAGGGTGAATTTTTTCAGCGCCTCGCGCTGGCTCTCGCCTTCGGGCGAATCCATCTTCTGGCCACCGCGCACCGCCTCGATGGCGGCTTCCAGGCTCTTGCGCGAGAGCCCGCTTTCGTTGGCGATGCGGCCGATCTCGCCCTTCTGGTCGGCCACGGCCAGCAGGAACAGCTCGCTGGCGATGTAGGCGTCACCGCGCTTGATGGCCTCCTTTTCGGTGGCCTGCAGCAGCTTGATGAGGTCGGGGCTGGGCTGCACCTGCTCCTGGCCCTGCACCTCGGGCAGGCGGTTGACGGCGTCCTCGGCGGCCTTGGTCAGGCCGGGCACGTTGACGCCGGCGCGCTGCAGCAGGGATTTCGGGCCATCGGTCTGGCGCAGCATGGCCAGCAGCAGGTGGGCCGGCTCGATGTAGGCGTTGTCCTTGCCCAGGGCCAGGCTCTGGGCCTCGCCCAGGGCTTCCTGGAATTTGGTGGTGAGTTTGTCGATGCGCATGGGAAGACGCTCCGGAAAAGGTGTACTGGCATCGACTTGGGGATGCCAGCGCACATTTCAAGCATCTTCCGGCCGTGTTTGAACGGCCTTGACGCGGATCAAACCGCCGCCAGACTGACCCCGCTGATGCGCTGCAGCCGCTCCAGGGCGTGGTCGCGGGCGTCGGCGCCGTCGTTGCCGGCCCAGGCCACGAACTGGTCGGGGCGCACCAGCACCAGGCGCGCCTCGTAGCGCAGGCGCTCGCCCTCGGCGCTGTCTTCCACCACGCGCAGCGGCAGGCCCAGCTCGGCAGCCGCCTGTTCGATGGCGCGCACCGCCCCCACATCGACCCCGAAGGCCAGCAGCGTGTAGCCCGGCCCCAGCTTTTCAAAGACGTTGCTGCCGTCGGACAGCGTGGCCGGCGCCAGGTGGTGCCCGGCGCGGGCGCGGAACTCGTGGCGGCCCACGGCGCTGCCGCCTGTGGCGCCAGCCGGTGCGGCGCCCGCCACCACGGGCGAGCCCTCGTAGTGCGGCTCGAAGGCGTTGACCTCGCCGGGCGCGCCTTCGGTGCGGGCTTTCCAGGCGGCCTCGAAGCCGGCCGGGTCGCGTGCGGGGTCGTGCGCGCGCAGGAAGGCGCGGTCGGTTTCTATCGATCGGGCAATGAAGTCGCGCGCGGTGGAGGCGAACACCGGGCGGCGTTCGCGGTCGTAGGAATCCAGCAGCGCCTCGCCGCCCCAGCCTTGCAGGTGGGCGGCCAGCTTCCAGCCCAGGTTGCGGGCGTCCTCGAAACCGGTGTTGACACCGTAGCCGCCGTAGGGCGGGTGGCTGTGGGCCGCATCGCCCGCCACGAACACGCGCCCGGCGCGGTAGCGGTCGGCGATGGCGAAACGCAGGTCCCAGAAGCCGATGTGCTCGAAATCGACGTCGAATTCGGCGCCCACCGCTTCGTGCAGGTAGGCGCGGAAGTCGAAGTTGTCTCGCGTGGTGCCCGGCGGCACCGGGGCGTGGAAGAACCACTCGCTGCCCAGGTCCACCCGGCCGAAGAATTTCCAGTAGCCGTCCAGCTCGGCCTGCAGCACGTTGTAGTACGACTTGCCGGGGTAGCGCTGCAGCAGTTCGTGCAGCTGGGTGGACTTGAACACCAGCAGCACCATCATGCGGTCGTGGTCCGACAGCGTCTGGGTGATGCCGGCCTGGGTGCGCACCACCGAGCGGCTGCCATCGCAGCCTACCACGTAGTCGGCCATCAGCTCGCGGCGGGCCGAGCCGTCGCCCTGGGCGCCGGCTTCACCCACGGTCACGCGGACCTGGTCACCCTCGTCGGCCACGGCCAGCGCCTGCCAGCCGTAGAGCACCTGTACCGAAGGCAGCTGCGCCACCCGCGCGCGCAGCACCGCTTCGGTGGCGTACTGAGGCAGGCGTTCGTTGGCGGTGTAGTAATAGGGACGCACCAGGTCGCGCTGCAGCCAGTCGTAGCTGTAGGGGCCGAGCAGCGTGCCGTGGGCGGTGAGGCCACCGATGCCGTACTCCGGCGGTATGGTGCGCGCCCCTCGCAGTTCACGCTCCGCGCCCCAGAAGTGGAAATGCTCCATGGTGCGCTGGGTCAGGTTCTGGCCCTTGGGGATGCGCTGCGGCTGCGGGTAGCGCTCCACCACGGTGCAGCGCACGCCGCGCTGCCCCAGCTCGATCGCCAGGCCCATGCCCACCGGGCCCCCACCGACGATCACGACTTGTGCGTCTTGCATGCAATGTTCTCGATTCGTGTGGCGCTCTCCAGCCGGGGATGCCGCCGATCTGGCTCTGCCAGTCGGCAGGCATCGCCCCCTGGGGGGTGACGCCGAAGGCGGCGCGGGGGGTGTTTTTCAGTCTGCGGTGATGTTGTTGCGGCGGATGACTTCGCCCCAGCGCGGGAAATCCTTGGCCACCTGGGCACCCAGTTCGGCCGGGGTGGAGGCTTCGGCGTCCATGCCGCCCTTGCCCAGCAGCTCGCGCACCTCGGCCGTGCGGATGATGGCGGCGATCTCGGTGTTCAGGCGGTTGACCACAGGTGCCGGCGTGCGGGTGGGGGCGAAGAAGGCGTACCAGAGGTCCACTTCCACGCCCTTGACGCCCAGCTCGGCGAAAGTGGCCACGTTGGGCGCCACCGGGTGGCGCTTGACGCTGCCCACGGCCAGCGCGTTCAGGCGGCCCGAGGCCACATGGCTCTGGGCGATGTGCACCGGCAGGAAGCCGACGTTGATCTCGCCGGCCAGCAGGTCGGTGGTGTAACCGGCGGTGCCACGGTAAGGCACGTGCAGCATGAACAGGCCGGTGCGGACCTTGAACAGTTCCATGGCCATGTGGTGCGGCGTGCCCACGCCGGGCGAGCCGAAGTTGATGGAGCCGGGGCGGGCCTTGGAGGCCTTCACCAGGTCATCCAGCGTCTTGAAGCCGGTCTTGGGGTTGGCCACCAGCATCAGCGTGCCCCAGGCGGCCATGGAAACGGGCGCGAAGTCCTTCACGGGGTCGAACGGCACGTTCTTGTAGAGCTGTGCGGCCATCAGCATGGTGTTGGCGCCCATCAGCAGGGTGTGGCCGTCGCTGGACTTGGCCACCGCGTCGGCGCCGATGTTGCCGCTGGCGCCCGGCTGGTTGACGATGACCACCGGCTGGCCCAGGCGCTCGCTGAGCTTGGGGCCCACGGCGCGGGCGATGGTGTCCATGCCGGTGCCGGCGGTGAACGGCACGATGATGCGCACCGATTGGGTGGGCCAGGTCTGGGCCTGCAGGCCCAGGGCGGTGGCGCCGAGCACGGCGCCGGCGAGCCAGCGGATCAGGGTGTTTTTCATGGATGTCTCCTGGAGTTATGAATACAGAGGTGGCAAAACCGTGGCCTCAGGCCCGGATCTTGAAGACCGTCTCGGCGTTGGTCTGGAAGAAGCGCTTCTTGTCGGCATCGCTGATGCCCATGCCGTCCAGCGCGATGACCTCGTCCACCGCGTGCTGGTAAGGGTAGTCCATGGCGTACAGGACCCGGTCCGCACCCAGGAATTCCTGGCTGAAGCGGATGGCGTGTTCCCAGGCCACGCCGCTGTTGGTGATGTAGAAGTTCTCGCGCAGGTAATCGCTGGGGCTCTTCTTGAGCGGCCTGACACTTTCGTAGCGCTGCGACTTGACGGTGGCGCGGTGCATGTAGTCCAGCCGGTAAGCCCAGAACGGCAGCGCCTCGCCCATGTGACCTATGACCATGCGCAGCTTGGGGAAGCGGTCGAACACGCCCGAGGTGATGATGCGCAGCGCGTGCAGCCCGGTCTCGACGCCGAAGCCGTAGATGGCGCCGTCCAGCCCCGCTTCGAAGAACGGCTCGTACATGCCGCGCGGCAGCGAGTTGGGGTGCAGGTAGATGGGGGCGTCGTGCGCCTCGGCGGCGGCAAAGATGTCCCAGAACTTGGTGTCCGACAGGTACTCGCCCTGGGTGTGGGAGTTGATCACCACCGCATTGATGCCCAGCTGGGTCACGCCACGCTCGATCTCCTTGGCGGCGGCCTGCGGGTCCTGCGGGGCCACGGCCAGCATGCCGGCAAAACGCGTGGGGTGGCGGCGGATGGCGTCGGCCAGGAAGTCGTTGGCGGTGCGCGCGAACGACACGGCCGTGGCCTTGTCCATCACCTGCACGCCGGGCGACGTCAGGGCCAGCACCTGCATGTCGATGCCACATTCGTCCATGTGCTGCAGGCGCAGCGCGTCCAGGTCGGTCAGGCAGCGCATGATGTGCTGCGCGCGGTCGCTGGGGCTGCTCATGTAGAAGCCCATCAGGCCCCGGAAGCCGGCGTCGCAGTCGCTGCGCTCCAGGATGCGGCGGTAGATGTCCAGCATCTCCGGCGGCGCAAAGGCCTCTTCCGTGGCGATGCGGCGGTAGGCGGCCGGTTCGGGCCGGCGCGTGGAAGCGGGGTCGGGCAGCTGCAAGCTTGTCTCCTGAAAACAGTTCTGCCGCGCATGGTAGTTCGCTCGATTTGAGATAACAATACCAATTTTGTGATCTCAGCTTTTCCCAATCGAGACAAATAAACCAGACCGACCATGGACACCCTGGACAACCTGAAAGCCTTCGTGACCAGCGCCGAAAACGGCAGCTTCTCGGGCGCGGCGCGCCAGGCCGGCGTGGTGCCGTCCGTCATCGCCAAGCGGGTGGAGCAGCTGGAATGGCGCATACGCGCGCCGCTGTTCACCCGCAGCACCCGCAAGCTCAGCCTGACCGACGTGGGCGAACGCTACCTGCCCGTGGTGCGCAACCTGCTGCGCGAGATGGACGATGCCCTGGCCGGCATGTCACGCGCCAGCGGCGGGCTGGAGGGCCACATCCGCGTCAAGATTCCCACCACGCTGGGCGTGATACGCCTGAGCGAGCTGCTGAACCGCTTCCTGCGCGAGCAGCCCCTGATCAGCATGGACGTGGTGCTGGCCGACCGCTCGGTGAACCCGCAGGAAGAGGGTTTCGACGTCGCCATCGGCGCGCGGCCCGAGTCCTACGGCCAGGTGCAGGACCACCCGCTGTGCCCCATCAGCCGGCGCCTATGCGCGTCGCCCGAGTACCTGGCGCGCCGGGGCACGCCCACTACCGCCGCCGAACTGACCGCGCACGACTGCCTGGTGTTCGCCACCTCGGGCTCGCGCTGGGAGTTCATCAGCCCGCGCGGGCTGGTGGGTGTGGACCTGCGCCCCAAGCTCAAGAGCAACGACGGCGCCGCGCTGTGCCAGGCCGCGCTGGACGGCCTGGGCATCACCGTGCTGGGCGACTACCTGGTGGCCGAGCCCGTGGCCGCCGGCACCCTGGTGGAGGTGCTGCCCGACCACCGCCTGCCCGACCTGTGGCTCAAGGCCCTGGTGCCCGAAAGCCGCGCCGCCCTGCCCCGCATACAGCGCCTGCTGGCCTGGCTGCGCACCCAGCTTCAGGCCGAGCCGCTGGTGCCGGCCGGGTGAAAGTACACGTAGGGCCAGGCCGTCTCGAAACCGATGCGCCGGTACAGCGAGAGCGCCGGCGTGTTGCTCGCATCCACCTGCAGGAACACGCGGGTGATGCCACGCCGCGCTGCTTCATCCGCCATGGCGCGCATGACCGCGCTGGCCAGGCCCCGCCCGCGCTGATCCAGCGCCGTGCGCATGCCGTGCACGCTGAGCCAGCCGAAACCGTAGGACGCCGCGCCACAGGCCAGCGTGCGCCCGCCCTCGCGCAGGCTGGCAAACAGCGTGCCCTGCGCGCGCGCCAGCGCCTGCGAGCGGCTGGCGCCGTCCACCGGGTCCATGCCCTCGCCCAGAAACATCGCCATCCAGGCCGCGTCGGGCTGCCCGGCCAGTTCCACGCCCGGGTGTCCGGCCAAGGCCGTGAGTGCCGCCAATGGCGCGGTCTGTGTCAGCGTGGGCTGCACGCGCTCAAAGCCACGCGCAGTCAGGTGCGCGTGAGCGGCGGTCCAGCCGGGTGTGTCCGGCAGACGAAAACGCGGCACGAAGCCGTGTGTGCGGTAGGTGCCGGCGATGGCATCCAGCGCCGCCACATCTGTTGCCAGAGCCACCCCATGCGACAGCGGCACCGCGCTGCGCGCCCGGCCCACCGTGCCGCCATCCATGGGCAGCAGCCAGCCGGGCAGCGTTTCCACCCGCTGCGGCGCCACGGCGGCCAGCGTGGCACGCTCTATGGATTCAACGTCCGCCTCGGCCAAGCTCATCAGGCTCATGAGCTGGCGTTGCCCGCCGCGATGCCCCAGCGTGCCAGCGCCGCGTCGTCGCTCACGCGGGCGTCCACCCAGCGCGCGCCCTCGGGCGTGTCTTCCTTCTTCCAGAACGGCGCCTGCGTCTTCAGGTAGTCCATCAGGAACTCGCAGGCCTGGAAACTCTCGCCCCGGTGCGCCGACGTGACCGCCACCAGCACGATCTGCGCCTCCGGCTCCAGGCGGCCCACGCGGTGGATCACCCGCGCGCCGTACATGTCAAAACGCTGGCGGGCCTCGTCCACCATCGCCTCGATGGCCTTCTCCGTCATGCCCGGGTAGTGCTCCAGCTCCAGCGTGCTGACCGACTGCCCATCGTTGCGGTCGCGCACCGTACCCACGAAGGCACACACCGCGCCCACGCGCGGATCACCGGCACGCAGCGCGGCGATTTCGGTGGACAGGTCGAAGTCGTGGGTCTGGATGGAGACGGTGGGAAGCATGGGGGGATTGTGGCATCGGGGAACGGCTGGCGTGGTCGCCAGAAAAACGCCGATATGCTAAAACCACCCACATCGTCCGTGACCCCATGCCACGTTGACGGGCTCATGGGCCCCAAAGCGGCTTCCTTCAACCCCAGGGTTCAACATGAGCACACCCCGAACCTGTGACCGCCTCGCCGCGTCCCACCTGCTGGCCTGTATCGTTGCCTTCGGTGGTTATGCCGCACCGCTCACTGCAGCAGACGCCGCCACGCTGCACAAATGTGTCATCAACGGCAGCGTCACCTACCAGCAATCGCCTTGCCCCTCGACACCGGTGCGCAAGCAGCCCTCGGTGGCAGAACTCAACGCCGTCGAGAAAAGCCGGCGCGCAGCGGCGCCCGCCGCAACCACGCCCACCACCACAGCCCCTCCTGTAGCAACGCCCCCTGTCCCCACCGCCGCAACCAGCGGTTTCCGCTGCGATGGGCGGCAATACTGCTCGCAGATGCGTTCGTGCCAGGAGGCCACCTTCTTCCTGAACCACTGCCCGAACGTGAAGATGGATGGGAACAGGGACGGCATCCCGTGCGAGCAGCAGTGGTGCGGTCGTTAGCCCGGGTTGAGTGCCAGCCGTGCAACCCGACCCCAGCGTCCCGCTTAGAGAAAAAGCACCGGCAGGTCTCCTGACCTGGGGCGCAGCCGTGGCCGGCGCCGCGTCCGCCCTGTGTTTCTGGCTCTGGTACGCCCGCTACCTGCGCATCGATTTCAACGAGCTGGGCCGTTACTACGACCCTGAAGAACAGGTCGTCTACACCGACGCGGCCTTTGTGTGGGGCATTCTGGCGTTGGGGCTGCTGCTGGTCGCCGCCGTGCTGATGGTCATCAGGCACCGGCGGCGCGCCTGAAGGCTAAGCAGCCACCGACACCCCCTCGCACCATGGCGAAAAATGCGCCACCGACGCGGCCAGCCCGTACACCGGCTCCCACCCCAGCTCACGCCCCACCGGTCCCAGGTCTGAGGCCGCCTGCCGCACGTGCGGAAAGCCGGCGAACCCGCCCGCCGGCTCCACCCGGCGCTCCACGCGCAGCGCAGGGTACACGCTGCGCACGGCCTGTTCAAAGTCGTCGAAGCTGTGCAGACGCCCCATGCCCACGGCGTACACGCCCTGTTTCGGGTCGGCGGCGTCCAGCGCGGCCAGGTTGGCGCGTGCGCAGTCGCGGCCGTCCACAAACTCTTCGCCACCGCGCCACACGGTGTAGGGATCGTCGATGACCGATGTTTCACCGCGCGCGGCGGGTGCCACCAGCCGCGCCAGCACCTGGCCGGGCACGGAGGTGCCGGGCCCGGCCCAGGCGCTGATGACGGCGGCGTAGCGCAGGGTGACGGTGCTCAGGCCGTACAGGTCTCGGTAGAGCAAGGCCAGGTGCTCGGCGTGCAGCTTGGTGGCGGCGTAGATGGAACCCGGTCGGTCCGAAATGGCGCGCATGCTGAAGTCGTCGGGCACGGCCGCGCCCTGGAAGCTACCGAAGGTGCTGTAGGCCACGGTGGTGGATCCGGCCATGACAACCCGCTCCAAGCCCGCCTGGCGGGCGCATTCCAGCACGTGGGCCGCGCCCATCACGTTCACGGCAACGCCGCGCACAGGGTGGGCGCGTATGCCGGTGGACAGCATGGCGGCGGTGTGGACGATGCGGCGCACGCCCCTGCCCCGCACCAGCCGCGTCAGGCCGTCGAAGTCCAGCACGTCGGCCGTGACCACCGCCACCCGGGGCGAGTCGACGATGGTGGCAATGGCGGCCGGGCTGGGACTCACGTCCAGCAGGACGACGTCTTCGCCCCGCTCGGCCAGCAGCCGCGCGGTGTGGCAGCCGATGACGCCTGCGCCGGTGATCAGTGTGCTCATCGTCCGGGCCCCGTCACTCGGCCTTGATGCCGAATTCCTTGACCAGCTTGCCGTAGCGTTCGTAGTCGCTGCGGGCCAGGTTGGCCATCTGCGCCGGCGTGCCGCCGACCGGCTCCAGCGCGATGCCCCGCATGCGGGCCATCACGTCGGGCATGCGCAGGATCTCTTCGGCGTGCTGGTTCAGCAGCCGCACCAGATCGGCCGGCAGGTCCTTGGGGCCCATCAGGGCTTGCCAGGCGCCCACCTCCACCCCGGGCAGGCCGGCTTCGGCCGTGGTGGGCACGTTGGGCATGAAGGGCGAGCGCTTGGGGTCGGCCACGGCCAGCGCCGCCAGCTTGCCCGACTGGATGTGGGGCAGCACCGGGCCCAGGGAGGCGTACATCAGCGACATGTGGCCGCCCACCAGATCGGCCACGGCGGGCACGCTGCCCCGGTACGGGATCTGGGTGACCTTGGTGCCGGCCGCCTTGTCGAACACCTCGGCAAGGATGTGCATGGGCGAGCCGTTGCCGGGGCTGGCGTAGCTCTTGATCTTGCCGGCCTTCATGCTGTCCACCAGGCCCTTGACGCTGGCGATGCCGGTGGACGTGGCGACCACGACGAACAGTTGCTGGCTGGCGAGCTGGATGATGGGCGTCAGGTCCTGCGCGGGGTGCACCTGCGCGGCCGGGCTGTCGATCACGTGCGGCGTGATGCCCACGGTGTTGGGCGCCAGCAGCAGGGTGTAGCCGTCCGGCTTGGCCTTGGACACGTAGCTGGTGCCAATGGTGCCGCCGGCGCCGGTGCGGTTTTCCACCAGCACGGTCTGGCCCAGGCGGGTGCTGAGCTTTTCGGCCAGCAGGCGGGCCAGCACGTCGGTGTCGCCCCCGGCGGGGAAGGACACGACGATGGTGATGGGCTTGCTGGGGTAGGCCTGTTGGGCGGCCAGCGGAGCCGACACGGCAAAGGCCAGGGAAGCCATGGCAAGGGCGAAGCGGCGCGAGACTTTCATGAGAACTCCTGAGGATTCGAAGGGGTGGACCTTGTGCACCCCGCCCGCCTTCGGGCAGCCCGGTTTGCACGACGCGGACTGTAGAAACGCGCGCGCTCAGCGTCGATATATAGTTTCACTGTGAGAACCTCGGATGCCACATGAAGCCTTTCGCACCCGTCACCCAGGGCGCCAAGCCCATCGAATCGCTCTACCGGGGGCTGGAGGTGGTGCGGGCCATCGAAGCCGCATCGGCCGCCACCTTCACCGAACTGCAGCAGGAAACCGGCCTGCCCAAGGCCTCGCTCACCCGCATCCTCAAGACGCTGCAGCTGGCGCAGTGGGTGCACCGCAACGAGGTCAGCGGGCGCTACTCCATCCAGCACCAGGCGCGGATTCCGGCCAACCGCAGCTTCCTGCTCACCCGCGCGTCCGAACTGGCTGCCGGCCCGCGCGAGGCGCTGCTGGCCCGCGTGCCCTGGCCCACCGACCTGGGCGTGCGCGACGGCAACGCCATGCTCAGCCTGGACGGCCCCTACGCCGGCAACAGCTTCAGCGCCAACTTCCGCGTGCTGGGCTCGCGCCCGTCCATGCTGCGCTCATCGCTGGGGCGCTGCTACCTCGCCTTCTGCCCCGACGACGAACGTGAAAAGATCGTCAACGGCCTGATGCGCTCGCGCGACCCGGCCGACCTGGCCGGGATACAGCCCGCAGAGCTGAAGCGCCTGGTGAGCCAGGTGCGCGCGCAAGGCTACGCCACGCGCGACGCCCGCCACACCAGCGCCGATTCACCCGAACGTTTCGGCGCCCTGGCCGTGCCACTGCACATGGGCGAACGGGTGGCCGGCGCGCTGTGTATCGTCTGGATGCCCGCCCTGGCCTCTGAAGCGCAGATCGTGCGCGACCACCTGCAGGATCTGCAACGGCTGGCGGCCGAGATCGGGGTGCGCTGGCAAGGCGGGCTGGAAGCCAACCCGTCGCTGCGTTGAGCGTGCTGAAATCTCACACAACCCATGGATGCACCCAAAACCCTATCCGACCCTGGTGAGCAGATCCGTCGCCGTGCACGGCTCATTGAGCCGCACATGCTGACGCTGACCTCACTGGTGGAAACGATGCGCCAAGCCAAAGGGTCTGGCTATGACATCCCGGATTTCGACCCACTGGATGGCGGTACATCAGCACGTGTGCTTTTTCTGCTGGAAGCGCCAGGCCCGAAAGCCATCACCAGTGGTTTCGTGTCCAGAAACAACCCGGATGAAACCGCGAAGAATTTTTACGTGTTGAACCAGGAAGCTGGCATCAACCGCAGTGATGCCATCGTATGGAACGCCGTACCTTGGTACATCGGATCGGCCAGCAAAATTCGCCCCGCCAAACGTTCCGATGTACAGGAAGCACACCAATGGCTCAATGCGCTAGTGGCCCAGCTCACATCCTTGCAATACGTGGTTTTCGTGGGGAAAAAGGCCTTGCATGCACGGGAGGTCGTGCACAGCCTGCGACCGGATATCCGCTCCATGGAGATGCCACACCCCAGCCCGGTATTCGTCAACCGCCACCCGAAAAACCGGGCGCGAATATTGGAGGTTTTGAGCGGTCTGGGCCGTCAGTTGGCCGACACCTGACTCTGCCAATGGCGATCAACCGCCCGTGACTGGCGGGAAAAACGCCACCTCGGCCCCGTCGCGCAGCGGGGTGGATTCGTCGCCCATGGTCTGGTCCACCGCCACACGAACGGCCTTGCCGCGTGCCAGCGCCTGGGCGTAGGCGCCACCACGGGCAATGAGCT
>VFQP010005265.1_pt1 | contig 11428 bp, 8 predicted proteins | sample 3512351 | NCBI WGS metagenome assembly VFQP01 (sample SAMN10412372, study PRJNA504923) | tailings metagenome | isolation source: Relicate 1 Philex TSF1 revegetated site | place: Philippines: Tuba, Benguet | collected 2017-08-29
CCACCGCCGTGGATGTCGAACACCGGGCCCAAGTGCTTTTCCGACATGGCCGAGCATTCGATGTGCCAGCCGGGGCGGCCGGGCTCGGCAATGCCGCACGGTGCCGGCCAAGCGGGTTCACCGGGCTTGGACGGCTTCCACAGCACGAAGTCCATGGGGCCTTTCTTGTAGGGCGCGACCTCGACGCGGGCGCCGGCTTCCATTTCCTCGAGCGAGCGGTTCGAGAGCTTGCCGTAGTCGGGCATGGACGAGACGTCGAAGAGCACGTGCCCCTGTGCGACGTAGGCGTGGCCGCGGGCAACGAGCGCTTCGCAGAGCGCCTTCATCTCCTCAATGTGCTCGGTGGCGCGAGGCTCGACCGATGGAGGCAGCACGCCGAGAGCGGCGATGTCGTCGTGGAACTGCTTCTCGGTGGCGCTCGTGACGCGGCGGATGGCTTCGTTCAGCGGCAGGTTCGGATAGTCCTGCGCGGCGCGCGCGTTGATCTTATCGTCGACGTCCGTGATGTTGCGCACGTAGGTAACGTGCCCCTCGCCATAGATGTGGCGGAGCAGGCGGTAGAGAACGTCGAAGACGATGACCGGCCGGCCGTTGCCGATATGGGCATAGTCGTAAACCGTCGGTCCGCAGACATACATGCGGACATTGGCCGGATCGATCGGCTCGAACGGCTCCTTGCGGCGCGTCAGCGTATTATAAAGCGTGAGCGACACGCGTTCTCTCCTCATCCAGCATCGCACAACGGGCAACCGCCGTGCGCGGACCGATCCTCCGTCCGGCGGTGGCGTTTCTCTGTCTTGTCATGAGGCAAAGAACGAGGCCGCGCGCCAGCCGTGTGTGACTAGCTCGAAATCGTAATAATGCCGCAAATAATGACGGCAGGGTTGCGCAGCGTTCTCATGGCCCGTGTTATGCGGGCGGGGACCGGTTGCGTCAAGCTCTAGGCACTCAAAGACCTTAGCGGAACGTTGCGGGACTGGCCGGGTTTCTCGGGGGTAAGTCGTCCTCCGGGCGAGACGCCGCATTTCTCCCGCATTGACCCCCTATCCGAGGGCTCTCATAGTGCGTTGAACGATGTGAGCATTTCCGGGGCGTGCCCCCGACGATCGATGAGCTGATGAAAATAAGCGGCACAAGCCTCAAGCGGCTCCTTTCCGCGGCGGCAGCCAACGCTAATAAGCGAACACTGCTCGGCGTGCTGGCTGCGGGCGCTCTTGCGCTTTCCGCAGGCGTGCCTGCCCTCGCGCAGAGCTGGTGGCCCTTCGGGGGCAACGAGCAGCCGCGTCAACAGCGGCCGGCTCCCGTGCCGCAGTCGCCTGTTTATCCGGGCGACATGGACGACGGCCCGCCGCCTCCGCCGCAAGGTCAGGGCCAGGGCCAGGGCAAGTGGTCCCAGGGCGCCGGAGCTGCGGGGCGCAATCCAATCTGTCTGGAGCTGGAGCAACGGCTCGCGCAGGAAGGCAAGCGGGGCAGCGAGTCCCGCAATCTCGTGCCAATGGTCGAAAACGAGATGCGGCAAACTGAAGAGGCGTACCGGTCTCAGAAGAAGGAATTGGATCGGGCGGACTGCTACGAATATTTCCTGTTCTCGAAAACACTCCGGCGCACGCGGCGTTGCGTGGATCTCGCAAACCAGGCCGACACTTCGCGCCAGCGGATCGAAGATCTCGAGGTTCAGCTTCAGCAACTTCAGGGTTCGCAGGGACGTTCCTACCAGGACGAGATCGTGCGCGAACTCGCGCGCAACCAATGCGGTGCGAACTATCAGCAGCAGGCCAAGCGGCAGGGCGGCGGCAGCGGTGGGTTCTGGGACGATGAGGAAAGCAGCGGGTCAAGCGGCGGCTCGAACTTCGGCGCACTTCCGTACGCGACCTACCGCACGGTCTGCGTGAGACTCTGCGACGGTTATTATTTCCCGGTCAGCTTCTCGACGTTGCCGAACCATTTCCAGCGTGACGAGGACGTTTGCCACTCCAAGTGCGCATCGCCGGCAGAACTTTACTATCATCAGAATCCCGGTGCGGGCATGGAGCAGGCGGTCAATGCGCGCTCCAACGAACCCTACACCCAGCTCAAGCAGGCCTTCCGCTATCGCAAGGAATATGTGCAGGGCTGCTCGTGCAAAATGGCGGAGTACACCCCCGCTCCGGGGACCATTCCTCCAGGTAGCACTCAGGGCGATGCGGCCGGATGGAGTTCCGAGAACCCTACCGGCTCGACAGCGGGCGGCCAGGCTCCTCCCCCCGCGCAGCAGGCTCCGCCCCCGGCTCAGGGCCAGCAGGGCGGCGAGACGCTCCCCTGGGCCACGCAAGTCCAGTGAATTCCGCGGCTTAATATTTATCCGCGCCGGCCGCGCAGGCGGGCCTCGGCTCTTGATCGGCCGATGAGCGGCAGGAGTGCCTTCAGTTCGGGGCCGGCGTCGCGGCCCGTGAGAGCGAGACGAAGCGGGTGAAACAGCGCCCGACCCTTGAGGCCGGTCGCTTTGGAGACCGCGGACGTCAGAGCGCTCCAGGTGGTTTCATCCCACGGCTCGGCCGGCAGCAATTCAGCCGCCTTCCCCGTGACATCGGGGTTTTCGATCACCGGATCGATTTCGCCCGCGATGACCGTCCACCAGTCGCGGGCGTCGGCGAGGACTGTGACGTTGCCGCGAACCGCCTCCCAGAATGACGCCCCCCCGGTGATGCCAAGGGTGCCGAGCCTGTCGGCGACATCCTCATAAGCGCGCTTGTGCAGGAGCTTGGCGTTGAGCGTCTTCAGCTCTTCGAGGTCGAAGCGGCCGGGCGCGGTCGAGATCTTGCCGAGGTCGAACAGCGCGGCTAGCTCGTCGATGTTGCCGTGCGGCTCGATGGCGTCGGACGTGCCGACGAGCGCGGCGTGGCTCAGGATGGCCATGGGCTCGAGGCCATCCTTGCGGAAGGTCTCGATCGACAGGGTGCCGAGCCGCTTCGACAGCGCGTGACCATCGGCGCCGATCAGCAGGCTGTGGTGGGCGAACGCCGGAGGCTCGGCGCCGAGGGCTTCGAAGATCGAGATCTGCACGCCCGAGTTCGTGACGTGATCCTCGCCTCGGACGATATGAGTGATGCCGAAGTCGACGTCATCGACGACGCTCGTGAACGTATAGAGCGGCGTGCCGTCCTCGCGGATCAGCACTGGATCGGAGAGCGAGCCGATATCGACGGTCTGGTCGCCGCGGATGAGATCGTTCCAGGACACGATGGTGGGTAGCGGGGCGAGGCCGCTTTCGGCGCTGGTGTTGTTCAGGCGGAAGCGCCAGTGGGGGCGGCGCCCTTCAGCCTCCAGTTTCGCCTTGTCGTCATCGGTGAGTTTGAGACCCGCGCGGTCGTAGATCGGCGGCATGCCGCGGCCGAGCTGGCGCTTGCGCTTGCGGTCGAGTTCATCCTCGCTCTCGTAACACGCGTAAAGGCGGCTCGCCGCCTTCAACTGTTCGGCGACTTCGGAATAGCGTGCCATGCGGTCCGACTGGCGCTCCTCACGCTGCCATTCGAAGCCGAGCCAGCGCAGGTCCGTACGGATGCCTTCGGCAAACTCCTCTGTCGAACGTTCGCGGTCCGTGTCGTCGAGCCGCAGAATGAGCTGGCCACCGGCCTTGCGGGCCAAAAGGTAGTTCAGCACAGCGGTCCGGATGTTGCCGATGTGGATCCGGCCCGTGGGGCTCGGGGCGAAGCGGACAGTGGGTTTCATGGGATACTTGGTTCTTCTTTCGGCGTGTCCGGTGATCCGGAGCCAACATGGTCAGGTTCGGCGCCACCCTATCGCCCGGGCGCGAGAACTCAAGAGCATGGCTCGGGCCGCGCCACAGTTCATTGGGCAGGGCTATTGCACGGCGTCCCGGGCTATGACCTTGAACATTTCCGCGGCGTCGACGCGGGCGCGCTCAAGGAATTCGTCGATGCGCGCAGTCTCGGCCGGTGTGAAGGGGGGGATCATGCCCTCCGGGCTCGCGCCGGCGACCGCCTCTATCGTGCCGTGGCGGCTCGAGAGGCCGACGTCGTGAAGAAGCGAGGCGACCTTCGACGTGTTGCCTGCGACCGCGACGAAGGGAAGGCGCGTGAGCAGCGCGTAGCACACTGCATGATAGCGGCCGCAGACCATCGCACGCGCCTGTTGCGTCAACACGTTGAGCAGTTCGTCACGCGTGCGGAGCGCGCCCGCATAGCGCAATGACCAAGGAGATAACGGAAGGGGCCGCGATAGCAGCCGCTTTGCTTCGAAACTCCAGCGGCGGCGGGCGCTGCCCCGGTCTGGCCAAGGGGGCTCGGCACGCATCGTGATCGGAGTGGCGTCGGGCCATTTGTCCGCCAGGGCCAGCAACGCAACGGTTTTGCCTGTGTCGGAGCTGTCGGTCACGAGCACTGTTCCGGAGCCTTGCGCGCGGGGGGCCGCATCGAAGCTCAGCGTGAGATCAGGCACGACCTTGGAGCCGATGTTCGAAGCCGCCAGGAAGGCGGCGCTCTCGCGGTCCCTGAGATAGACGCGCCGGAAAGCGCCCAAGGCCATGGTCACGTCCGGCGGTGTTTCTTCCACGGTCGCATTGATCAGGTAGGCCGGGAGGCCACAAGCCTTCAGGGCGGTTGCCATCTTGGCAATGCGCACGGCGGCTTTCGCCTCGTGGTGGATCGAGCCTTCGCCGTTAACGATTACGAGGTCGAACGCGCGCCGCGCCGCGGGATCAGCAAGCGTCTTCTCGACGGGCTCCCAATCCCACCGCGCGGCTAGATCGATGCCGGCATTCTCCGCCAAGCGTACGGCTTGATCCGTCACCAACGCGGACCCGTGGTGGCCGGACAGAGACGCATCGTTGACGAGGAGGCCCCGGAGGCGGCGCATCTTTTGTCCCATTGGGCAGACGTTCGGACCGCTCTAGCACCGCGCGCTGGCCGTTGTCTTTAGGTGCCTGTGCCACGCGATGACTGCGACGCGGCAATTGCGCCACACTTCGCTGTCGCGGTCGATCGAACGGCCCATCCCGGTGCGACCATTAGGCGATTGGTAAGGTTGCTCGCCTAGCGTCTCAGCCTAGTGCAGTGCTTGGGGCGGGGAAGTCGATGCGCGTAGTTAAGTCTGTTCCTATCGAGGATTTCGAGTTTCGCGGCAGCATCAAGGACAGTGACGTTACCAAGCTCGTCCGAGCTTTCGCAGAAGACCCCCACATCCACGACAACGAGGCCGAGGCGCTGCTTCGGCTCAACCGGAGCTGCCCGATCCAGGGGCCGACGTGGAGCGGCTTCCTCGTCGACGTGATCGCCGATTACATCCTCAACCAGAGCGGCCCGGAAGGCTACATCACCAGCGAAAAAGCCCGCTGGCTGATCTCGAAGCTGTCAAACGACGGCTGGGTCGCCAATCGCGCCGAGCTCGATCTGCTCGTCAGCATTCTCGGCAAGGCGCGCTGGTTCCCGCTGAGCCTCGCGACGTTTTCGCTCGAGCAGGTGGCCGGCGCCGTCATCCACGGTTTTGGCCCGCTGCGGGGACGGCATGGCCCATCGCAGGCACAGGGCGGCATTCCGGGCACCATCGGCGAGTCCGAGATCGCGTTGCTTCGCGTCATCCTCAATGCATTCGGCGGTGATAGCGCGCTTCCGCTGACGAAGCCGGAAGCCGAGATCCTGATGGCCGTGCACCGCGCCGTTGCCGGCCGGCCGCTTCCCGCGTCATGGACGGATCTCTACGCCAAGGCCATGGCGAACATCATCCTCGCCGAGCGCGGTTATACGGTGCCGCCGCGCGTGGTGGCCCTGCGCCCCTATAAGTCTGAGGAGATCCCGGCCTCGATCGACGAGCAGGTGGCTGCGTCTCTCGGCCACCTCCGCTACGACTATCACCTTCAGTCGGTGGAAGAGCGTGCGCTTTCCCGGCTCGAGCGGCAGCGGATCGAAATCGTTACCGGGGAAACCATCGTGCCGGAAGACGCGGGCTGGTTGATGGACCGGCTGCTCACGACGTTCCGGCGGTCTGCGGTCGAAACGGCGGTGCTTGCCCACCTCGACCGGGAATGCCTGATCGGCGACCTGGAAGCTTTGGCGATCGGCCAGGGCGGCAAGGCGGCGTAACCGTAAATCCCTGGCGCGCCCGCGGATTGTCGGCTTATGCAAGCCGGATGTCCGCGGCTCTTATTCGCGCCCCGGCCGCGCGCGGAAAACCTGTCCCAATTCTGTCATGCCCGCCGGTGGTGGCTTTGCCATGCTCCGCACGGACGCCCCTGTTATCGCGGTTTACGGGCTCGCCGGGTTTAGTCTAGAAGAGCCGTACAAAACACCTTCCCGACATTCAGACAGGGCGCCCAGGGATAATGTTCAATAAAATCCTCATTGCCAATCGCGGCGAAATCGCCTGCCGCGTGATCAAGACCGCGCGCAAGATGGGCATCAAGACCGTCGCGGTCTATTCGGATGCCGACCGCGATGCGCTGCATGTCGAGATGGCCGACGAGGCCGTCCACCTCGGTCCGCCCCCCGCGGCCCAGTCCTACCTTCTGATCGACAAGATCGTCGAAGCCTGCAAGGCCACCGGTGCAGAGGCCGTTCATCCCGGCTATGGCTTCCTTTCGGAACGCGAAGCTTTCCCTGTCGCGCTGGCAAAGGCCGGTATCGTCTTCATCGGCCCGAACCCCAAGGCGATTGCCGCCATGGGCGACAAGATCGAAAGCAAGAAGGCGGCAGCGGCCGCCAAGGTCTCGACAGTGCCCGGCTACATGGGTGAGATCTCCGACGAGAAGCATGCCATCAAGATCGCCGATGAGATCGGCTATCCGGTCATGATGAAGGCTTCGGCGGGCGGCGGCGGCAAAGGCATGCGCATCGCCTACAACCGCAAGGAAGTCGAGGAAGGCTTCCCGCTCGCGCGTTCGGAGGCCAAGGCGTCGTTCGGCGACGACCGCATGTTCATCGAGAAGTTCATCGTCGATCCCCGCCATATCGAGATCCAGCTCATCGGCGACAAGCACGGCAACGTCATCTATCTCGGCGAGCGCGAATGCTCGATCCAGCGCCGCAACCAGAAGGTCATCGAGGAAGCCCCGTCGCCGCTTCTCGACGAGAAGACACGCCGCGCCATGGGCGAACAGGCCGTCGCGCTGGCCAAGGCCGTCGGCTACGACTCGGCCGGTACGGTCGAGTTCGTCGCTGGCCAGGACAGGAGCTTCTACTTCCTCGAGATGAACACGCGCCTGCAGGTGGAGCATCCCGTAACCGAGCTCATCACCGGCGTCGACCTCGTCGAGATGATGATCCGGTCGGCGGCGGGCGAAAAGCTGCCGATCAAGCAGTCGGACGTAAAGCTCAATGGCTGGGCCATCGAAAGCCGCGTCTACGCCGAGGACCCGTTCCGCAACTTCCTGCCCTCCATTGGACGTCTCGTTAAATACCGTCCGCCGGACGAAGGCACCAAGGACGGCCTCACGGTGCGCAACGATACCGGCGTCTTCGAAGGCGGCGAGATCTCGATGTACTACGATCCGATGATCGCCAAGCTCGTGACGCACGGGCCAACGCGCATCGCGGCCATCGAAGCGCAGGCCGAGGCGCTCGACGCTTTCTACATCGACGGCATCCAGCACAACGTGCCGTTCGTAACGGCGCTGATGCATCACCCGCGCTGGCGGGAAGGGGCGCTTTCGACGGGCTTCATCGCGGAAGAGTATCCCGAGGGCTTCAAGGGCCGTAAGGCCGAGGGCGAGGAGCGGGCGGTTTTGGTCGCCGTCGCCGCTTCGATCGATCATCTCCACAACATGCGCCGGCGCCAGATCAGCGACCAGATGACCAATGGGGCTGTCCAATTCGCAAAGCGCCGTGTGGTCGAGATCGCCGGAGAGCGGCAAACCATCGAGGTGGGCGGCACGGACGGCAGTCTGTTGCACGTTAGCTTCATCGATGCGCAGGGCGGCACCGAGCAGACTGTCTCGGTCAGCTCGAAGTGGTCGGCCGGCGATCCGGTTTGGCGCGGACAGGTGGGCGGAAGGAACGTTGCGGTTCAGGTCAGGCCGATCTTGAATGGCGCGCAGCTTTCCTATCGGGGCATCCAGGCACCTGTGTACGTCTATACGGAGAATGAGGCGCAGTTCGTGTCTCTGATGCCCATCAAGGCCGCGGCGGACATGTCCAAGTTCCTGCTCTGCCCGATGCCGGGCCTCGTCAAGGCGATCCACACGGCCGAAGGCCAGGAAGTGAAGGCGGGTGACGCACTCGCAGTCGTCGAGGCCATGAAGATGGAAAACATCCTGCGTGCCGAGCGCGATGGCACCGTCAAAAAGGTCAACGCCAAGCCCGGCGACAGCCTGGCTGTCGATGCGGTGATCCTCGAGTTCGCGTGATCCGGCGCCTGACGCGGGATTAGACTCTGGAACGATCGGTCCCCTTTCCGCATATGCGGGGAGGGGACTTTTCTTGCGGGAGGATCGTCGATGGCGAATTCCGTGCGGACGGTGCACGTGAGGATCGAGGGTCGCGTCCAGGGCGTCGGTTATCGTGCCTGGACCCACCGCGCTGCTCTCGAGGCCGGTCTTACCGGTTGGGTGCGCAATCGCCCGGACGGTTCGGTGGAGGCCGTATTCCAGGGCGCGCACGCCGACGTGGCCCGCATGATTGAAGACTGCCGCTCGGGCCCCGACGGCAGTGTGGTTTCGTGCGTTGAAGTGCTTGGGGAGGGCGTCGGCGCCTTCAGGGCGTTCGAAGTGCGCGCCACGGGGTGATCAGCCCGCCGCGGAATCCCGGCCCAGCCGGCTCGCGGCCGCGCGAAGCCCATGAATGATCAACTCGTATGTCTCCTCGTCCCGGGCCTCGGGATAGACCATGTAGACCGGATAGACGAAGCGGCGCGCGCGCTTCGGCTGGCGCAGTCGGCCGCGCGCGAGGTGCGATTTCACGATGCGGGCCGGGAAGTAGGCCGAGGCCTCGTTGTTGAGCAGATAGTCGATGCTGATGGACCCGAGGTCGAGATGAAGACCTGGGCTTGCAAGCTCCGGATACGCTGCGGCGTGGTCCTGTTGGAAATCCGGTCCCCAATCGACGAAGACGTACTCGCTCGCGCGGCGATTGGTCGGTTTCGCGCTCGTGACGAGGACGAATTCCTCATCGAACAGGTGCTCGACGACGTGTCCCGGCGGCTGGATCGGCCGATACATGACCGCGAGATCGAGCGTTCCTTCTATAAGGCGCTGGGTGAGCACGCTCGATGGCGCCGATATCGCGGAGACGGCGATGTCGGGGCTCGTTGCCCGCATCCGCGCGATCCACTTCAGGAGGAAACCTTGCCACAATCCAACCGTCGCGCCGACGGCAAGGTGATCCCGGTGCTGGTCGGACAGGCTCACTTCGAGCTGCGCCCGCTGCCACACGCGGACGAGCGCGAGGGCATGCTTCCTGAACTGCTCGCCGGCTGAGGTGAGGTCGGCTCCTGACTTCGAGCGCTCGAAGAGCGGGCGTCCGAGCAGTTCCTCAAGACCCTTGATGCGCGCGGAAACCGTCGATTGCGTGATGTTGAGCTTCTCCGCAGCTTCGATGAAGCTGCCGGTTTCGGCGACCATCAGAAACGTGCGCGCGAGGTTGATATCCATAAGACGCCTGAGGTCGCGAGAGCGCTCGAGAGCTATCTATCGAAATCTTCGATAGCAGTCACCGGAAATTTCCGTTTGAAGACGAGATTGATTCTGACCACATTGAGGATCGGCTCGACTCGAGTCGGGTCAGATTCGGCTCAGCTCAGCTGGGCGTTCAATGGAAGGACTAACGAAGATGGCTAAAGCTGCTAAGAAGCCTGCTGCTAAGAAGGCTGCTGCCAAGAAGCCTGCGGCAAAGAAGAAGAAGTAACGAGTTTCTGCCACGAGCTCTCGGAGCTGGCCGTTGATTTTTGGTCGCGTCATCCCAGGGGTTCTAATCGCGGTCTGTCTCTCTCCCTTAGCCGGTCACTCGGCGTCGATCACAAATCGAGATGAAAGGGACCACACGGTCACCGTCATCGAGGGAAGTTCCCAAAAAGCCCATGTTCTTAAGCCGAATGCGGTGCTTCAGGGGATTTGCGAGACAGGTTGTTTGATACGGTTGGACGACAGCCGGGAGGATCCCTTCGAGCTTGAAGGCTCGGATGTCACGTCGATCGAAGAAGGGCAGCTCTACGACGACGAGGTGGGGGTGCCGTCAGAGCCTGGTTCAGGATCTGCCGCCCAGCCTTCTCAGCCCAGTTCGCGTCCGTAGTCGAGGCTCGTCGTAGTGAATTGAAACCCGGCCCCGGTTTTCCGCGGGCCGGGTTTTCTGTTTTTGGGGCTAACACCGATCCGACTAGGACACGGAGTGCATGGCGGCCGGCCGTGTCGCGAGGTCGGTTGCGGCCCCGAATACGGTCTCGAAAGTCTGCCTCAGACAAATATCCACATCTTTTATAGATGCCAGGAGACCAAGGTCCGCGAGGCTGGTCACCCCATGGTCGGAGATCCCGCAAGGCACGATACCGTCGTAGTGGGTCAGGTCGGGAGCCACGTTCAAGCTAATGCCGTGGTAGCTCACGCCGCGGCGCAGGCGGATGCCGATGGCGGCGATCTTGCGCTCGAAGCCCCCGGCCCGGCTGTCGGCCACCCAGACGCCGACGCGGCCCTCGCGCACTTCTCCTTTCACTCCGAGCAGTGACAGGGTCTCGATGACCCACTGCTCGAGCGCGGCGACAAAGGCGCGGACGTCGGAGCCGAAGCGACGCTGCACGTCGAGCATCACGTAGGCAATGCGCTGGCCGGGGCCGTGATAGGTGTACTGTCCGCCGCGACCCGTCGTGAAGACCGGCAGGCGGCCGGGCTGCTTGAGATCCGCGAGCCGGGCGCTCGTGCCCGCCGTGTAGAGGGGCGGATGCTCGAGAAGCCAGACCAACTCGGGGGCCTCATTCCGCCGGACGGCTGCGACGTGATTTTCCATGAAAGCGACGGCCGGAAGGTAGTCCACCACTCCGGCGCTCGTGACCCAAGCCGCAACGCTTCTATCGAAATCCATCATGGATAGACGCTATCACCCACCGGGAATGGCTGCAAAACGCCAACGCGGACTTTCGCGGCGCCGGGATCGGAGGCGCGCTCGGAGGGCTCCAATCGCCGCATGGCGGCGATCTTGTGCCGCCTGTTTCGGCTCTGAATTCGGCTGCCCAGATCGAAGTGCCTCAGGGGCTGGTTTCGTGCTTGCCTTATCCGGCGCCCTCTGTTAGTTCGGCGGGCTTCCAGGCGCTCTTGTTCGGCCCAACCGGGTTGGCTATATGGGGCGCTTCGAGCGATGATGCGGTCGTGGCGGAATTGGTAGACGCACTACCTTGAGGTGGTAGCGGGGCAACCCGTGGAAGTTCGAGTCTTCTCGACCGCACCATATTGCTCGTAATGTGTTCGGGCGCTCGTTGCCGGTTTCCGGGCAGGGCGCCCGAGTTGCATCTTGCG
>VFQP010005266.1_pt1 | contig 11428 bp, 12 predicted proteins | sample 3512351 | NCBI WGS metagenome assembly VFQP01 (sample SAMN10412372, study PRJNA504923) | tailings metagenome | isolation source: Relicate 1 Philex TSF1 revegetated site | place: Philippines: Tuba, Benguet | collected 2017-08-29
AGCAGGGCTCACCAGCGCCGTCCGCTCCGCCGCGCCGCTGCCGTGCCGCGCCCTCCAGTCCACCGTGATGGCGCCGGCCGCGTCGTCCGCCCTCCCGCTCGCAGGCAGCACAAAGCAGGACGGCTGGTCGCCGTAGCCCACCAGCGAGCACCCCCGCAGCACCACGCGCAGCGCCGTCGCCGCCTCCTCCACCCGCGTCGCAACGGCCACGCCCCCTGAGGCGGCCAGGGTCGCCTGCCCTTGCGTAGGCAGCGCCTGCGCCCCGCCGGAGGCGGCGTGCGGCGGGATGGGTGGCGGCGCCTCGGCGGCGGCGGAGGAGGGCGGCAGAGGGGAAGGGATGAGGTCCCAGTCCTCATGCGTACTTGAGGACTTGACGTAGCCCAGCTCGACTCGCTGGAAGGAGAGCTTGCGGGCCAGCTGGAGCCAGGGCTGCAGCACGCCGCCCTGCCGCCCGCCCTGCGAAGAATCCGTCGCGCACGCAGGTGCCAGATTAGGCAAGGTGTTTGGCAACGCCAAGAGCCAAGGGATGCCGCATGCCGCATGGCCGCTGCGTTCGTTCGCATTCATGGGCCACCCACGCAGCAAGCCATGGCCACAGACTGCGGCTGCACCAGATGGAAAGCTCAGCACACAGGCAACGTTTCCTGATCGCGGCCCCAGGGTCAGGGCGTAGGGAATCACTGCCGTGCGGCGGGAACGACGCGCCAAAGCCCTAAAGCCCTGACGCATGCGCGCACCTGCGGGCCGGCGTCGCGCGCCTGCTGGCACGTGGCGTAGAAGCTCTGCAGCTGCAGTTGCGCCACGTCAGCGTGGAGGTTGACGTCGCCGCCGCTCGTCGTGGCGTCCAGCTCCAGGGAGGCGAAGGAAGCTGCCGCAAAGCTGCTGCCCCCGCCGCCGCCGCCGGGGCCCGCCGCGCCTGCGCCACAACGCAATGGCTCCCATCCTTTCCCTTCCATGTGCAAGCAGCCCATCCCTGCCCCACGTTTGCACCCCTGGCGGTGAGAACGTCACTGGCAGCCACCGTGTTCGTCGCTCGCCTCACCTGCCACCACCGCCGCCGCCTGCTGCTGCTGCTCCTCCTCAGCGTCGTCCACGAATGTGACGCAGACTGCGTGAAGGCGCAGCTGCAGGTGCGTTGTGAAGGGGGGCGCGCCCGGCTCCTGCGCCTCCGGCCGCCTAGGGTTGGAGCTAGGGTTGGTGGCGCCGTGGCGCGGCGCCGCCGCGGCGCCGCCGTGGCTCTGCTGGGGAGTGGCGGGGGCCTGCTCTGCGGCGGTGCCATGGGCTGCCACCGTCGCCACCACCGCTGCGTCGCCAAGCTGCTGCGACGGGGCCAGGGTTGGGTGCCCTCGGGGCGTGGCGGGCGCGGCGGTGCTAAGCACGCTCAGCGTGACGGCCACGCCCCACCCTTCGCCCCCCTCCTCCTGCATGGCGTCCTCCCGGGCTAGGGCAGCGCTAGGGTTGCCGAGCCGCGCGACGCGCAGCGCCACGGCCACCCTGCCGCCGCCCGCGTCCGGCCCGGCGGCGCTGGCGCTAGGGTTGACGCCAGGGTTGGCGGCGTCGGGCCGGCCCTCTGGCAACCCAGTGCCAAGGGAGGCGCCCTCGCCGGCGCCGGCGCGGGGCGTCGCATCGCCGGCGGCGTCGCCGGCCGGCGGAGGCGGGGAGGGTGCGGAGGCGGGCGACGCTGGCGGGGCGCGCGGGACGCTCGTCACCTGCGGCGGAACACAATCAGGCGGCAGCGCACAGGTGAAACGGTGTTGAGCATAGCGACGACTGCAACGCACACCGCACACCTTGGGACGATGCTGAATCGCAAGTCCTGCCCGAACCGTCCTGAAGAACGAGGTGCAGCGTTGTCCCGGCAGGACCGAAAAGCCCCGAACGCAGCAGAACAACGCCCTCACCTGGGCCACCGTGGAGGTGAAGGCCGCCAGCGTGGACGACCGCAGAAGCACGTCGCCGAGGCCCCCTCACTCCCACCCGGGGCCCCAAAACCCTAACACCCAAGCCCTCACCTGGGCCAGCGTGGAGGAAAAGGCCGCCAGCGTGGACGACCGCAGCAGCACGTCGCCGAGGCCCCCCGGCCGCAACTCCACTTGCGTGTGCGGGAGCGTGCAGTCGAACGCCAGGCGGTTGAGCGCCAGGGACGCGTCCAGCGTCAGCGGGGGCAGCAGCGGCTGCAGTGGCGGCGGCGCCGCGAAGTCGCCCGCCAACCCTAGCGCCAACCCTGGCGCGGCAGGCGGGGCGGCGTGCCCCGGCGCGCCAGCGCTGAACAGCACCTGCATGCCAGACGCGAGTCGACGGCATGACTCCCACAGTGATTCAGGTGCACGTCCGAAGACGCGCCAAGCCCTAAAAGCCCTCCCCCATGCCCCCCGCACCTGCACGCTGCCCACGCTGAGGTGCAGGTGGAGGTACAGCACATGCTGCTCCACCGCCGTCAGCGCCGCCGCCGCCTCCTCCGCCAGGCCCATCACCGCCACACTCTGCGCCCGCCGCCGCAGGCTATTGCTCCCGCCGCCGCCCCGCCCTCCCCACGCCGACGCCACGGACGCCCCGCCGAAGCTGCCGCCGCCGCCACCAAGCAGCCCCCGCGCCCCTCCCGCCACCGCATGACCGGGGTCGAACGTCGCGGCGGACGCCGTGCCGCGCAGCCGCCGGTCGCCGTGATCGGGCCCGGCGGCGGCGGAAGCAGAGGCGGCGGAAGCGGCGGCGGCGAACGCAGAGAGGGACTGCGTGCTGCGGTGTGGCGCGCCGTCGCTGCCGCCGCCGCCGGTGGCAAACGGGCGGGCGAGGGCGGGCGCGGCGGCGTGACTGAACGGCGTGGCGGGCGCGGTGGCGGGCGGCGGCGCCGCCGCCGCCGCCGCGCCCATTGGGGGCATGCCCTTGACGGTAGGGTTTAGCAGGTTGCGGCTGCGGAGGAGCTGCACCCGCATGGAGGACGCCAGCGGCGTGAACTTGTCCGGGGTGGTGAGCGTGACGCGGCCGATGTGCACCTCCACGCATGGTGGCGGGGTGTAGGGTTTTGGGTATGGGGTGGGGGCGGGCGGCGGCGACCCGAACTCCAGCTCCCAGGCGGCTTGGAAGGTGTCGGCGCGGCGGCGGCGCATGGTTGCCGCGGCAGCGGTGGTGTCGCCTAGGGTTGCCTGCCCTAGGGTGGCCTCGGTGGAGGCGGGGCGGGGCGGGGGGCTGGCAGGCGGCGGCGGGCCGCTGCCGCCGGTGGAGCGGGAGCGCGGCGGCGGCGGCGGCAGCAGCGGCTGGGGCGCGGCGGTGGCCACGCCCTCCATGCGAAGCGTGATGCCCTGCAGCTCGAGCTGGATCTGCATGGCGAGGGTTTGGCGAGGCAGGGCTTTGGGTTTCGTGTCCGGGCCCCATGCGCCGCGCAGAGCAAGTCGCGTCATTTCCGGCCCTGTCGCGGCCCGATGCCCTAAAGCCCTGATGCATGGCTCAGTTAAACCCTCACCTGGAGGCCTGGGGGCTTGAAGTGGAGGTACTGCGCCTTGGCCAGCAGCTGCGCCCGAAGCGTGGGCAGCTCGCAGATGGACCGCTGCAGCCGCTCGTCCAGGCTGCCATTGAGCTTGACGCCGGACAAAGCCCTACCTAGGGCCTGCGGCATGCATGCATGCATGCACCACCACATCCTCACGTTTTTCTCCCGCTTTGTCGTCTTGGAGTGCGAAGAAAATCAGAGCGGCAGCGACGAGGCAAAGCCCTAACGCCAGAGCCCTCACCTGCAGCATGCGCGGCTTGTGCTGCACCACCAGCGGCAGCACCGTCAGCATGACGAGCGACGCGCTGCGGGACGCCGCCTGCCCAACCGCCTCGGCGGTACGGATGACCTCCGAGTTGACGCGCAGCAGTACGCTCTCGCTCCGCTCGCTCCGCCTCTCGCTCTTCTCGCCGCCGCCGCCCGCCGCCGCACCCGCACCCACCGCTGGCGGGTCTGGCGCCTCCGCCGGCGGGGCCGCCGGCGCCGGCGCCGGCGACACGAACCGAAAGACAACTGCATGCACCGGCCGCGCCGCCGCGCCCTCGTTGCCGCCGCCGCCGCCGGGCGTCGCCTCGCGGGGCGTGCCGCCCGCAAGCCCTGGCCCGCCGCCGCCGCCGCCGCCGGCAGCGGTGGGCGAGTCCAGGGGATCGGCGTCGGCGCCGCCGGCATGCCAGCTGAGCTCCAAGGCGGTGCTGCGGCGCTGTTGCTGCTGCTGTTGCCGCTGCAGGTGGCTGGGCGTGGCGCTTGCGGAGGGGGCGGAGGGGTAGCCGGCGGCAGAGGCGGAGGCGCGTAGGGCGACCAACCCTAGCTGCGGCCCGGACTCGGTGCGCGTGAGCGTCGCGCCGGCGGGCGGCGTGGCGGCGGCGTGGCGGCTGTGCGAGCGCGTGCGCTGCAGCGCGGCCGTCGCCGGCGTTAGGGCTTGGGCGAGGGCGCCGGGGGGCATGGGCGTGTCGTGCGCGGCGGTGGCGGGGCAGAAGATGGCGCGCTCGGGCGGCGCGAACGGCTGCTCCTGGCACCAGTCGAGCACCTGCGGCGGTTTTTAGGGCATGCACATGGGCAGGGCTTGGGGTGCACAGCATTCCCGCATGCCCACAAGGCGATGCACACCCCGGCCCGCGGTCAAGCCCTAACCGCAAGCCCTAAGCCCTCACCTGCACGTCCGAGACGGTCACGTGCGTGGTCACCTGCCCCGGCGCCGCCGCCAGCTGCACGCACGTGCCCGTGAGCTGCAGGCTCGTCAGCAGCTCCTGCCGCAACCCCTTGACCGCCACGCCAACCGAATGCAGCGCCACCTCAACCGACACATGCATCGCCGGCTGCGGCGGCGGCGGCGCCGCCGCCGTCGCCTCGGGCGCGGTGCCGCCGCCGGGCGCGGGCTCGCCGCCGCCGCCGCCGCCGCCGCCCGCGTCCCCCGCGCCGCCGCCCATGGGCGCCTCCAAGCCCTCATGGACGGGGTTTAGCGGGGTGGCCGACGCCGCGCCACGGCGCTTGCCCGAGGTGGACGCGGCGGCGGAGGCGGCGGCCGGCACCCGTTGCGACGCCGAGCGGTGCAGGATGCGCTGCAGCTGGCGCATGCCGTTAGGGCTCAGCGGGGGCTCAGCGGGCGAGGGGCGGGGCGCGGAAGCGGCGGCGGCGGCGGCGGAGTGGCGGGCGAGGCCGAGGAAGCCGGCGATGCCGGCGACGCCCCACATGACCCAGCTGGAGTTGGCGGTGCCCGCCGCGTGCGACGCCTCGCCTGCGCCAGGGCAAATGCGCGCAGCAGCAACGACGACTGTGAAGCACCTGCTGTGGACGGCGAGGCGGCTGGAACGCAGGGCCAAGGGCAGGAAAAGGAGCAGGTGGGCCAGAGACCAGCGGTGCGCGCGGGCGGGTGCTCTGACTCAACACTGAAGCGCAGCGGCAAGGCTCTACAGCACACTCGTGCCCCGCGCACCTCGCAGCACCTCCTGCGTCAGCTTCTTTCCTTCTCTCTCCGTTAACGCGCTCTTTCCCTTCTCTTTCCTTAATCGCAGGCAGAACCTCACCTCGCAGCATCTCCTGCATCAGCTGCTCGGCGATGGCGCGGAACCGCAGCACGTGCCGCACGTCCAGCTGCGCCTCCAAGCGCTCCAGCTCAGCCGCCGCCGCGTCTGCATCAACCGCCGCCCGCCCGCGCCCGCTGCCGCCGCCCTCCTCCTCCTCCTCCTCCTCCTCGTCGTCTTCGAGTTCGCTGCCCTCATCTGTGCCGCCGCCACCGCCGTCGCTCCCCGCCGCAAGCGCTTCCTCCTCCTCCTCCTCTCCGTCCTCCTCCTCGTCAAACAAGTCGCCGCCGTCGTCCTCCTCCTCCTCTCCCTGCGCCTCTTCGCCTGCCTGCGCCTCCCGACCGCCCGACGCCGGCGCCGACGCCGCAGCAGCGCCACCGCCGCCGCTGCCGCTCTCGCGCCGGCTGCCGCCGCCGGACCCCGTGCCTTGCCGCCGCCGCCCCTCCGCCTCGCCCTCCTCGCCGCCGCCCAAGCCCTCGCTCATGCTGCTCGCAGACCCTGACGGCCGCGCCGCGCCGCCGCCGCCACCCATGCCCGCCGCCGTTGCTTGGGCGGAGGCAGGCCGGCCAGCCGTGGCGGCAGCGGTACCGCGAGCGGCGGTACCTGTACCGCTTGCTGTAGCGCCTGGCTGCATGCCGAGCAGGCGCCGGCGGTACAGCTGCACGTACCGCAGCTGGAGCAGCGCCAGCCGCCGTGCCTGCGATTGCGCACGGCCCAAGCCCATGGTTAGGGCTTGGGGGCTTGGCCAGGGCACAGTCAGCGAGACGCCGGGCGTGCACTCCCACATGGAGGTGATACGCCCGCGTTCTTGCGGCGTCCTCAGCGTGGAACGGCCTGAGCCAGAGCAGACAGCACTCTCCACACGGTGTGGCAAGGAAGGGAAGCAAACGCAGAAGAGCGGCGCACCTGCACGGCCGCCACGGCCGGCGGGGCGCCCTCCTTGAGCCATTGCCGCCTCAGGTCCCGCAGCACGCCGCGCCCCGCGTACCGCCACACCTCTGCCCACGTGCATGCACCGCCCGCAAGCCCCGCACCAGGGTTTTGCGGCGGCGCGGCGCCGCGAAAGCCCTGGAGCGCCGGCGCCGATGGCATGCGCTGCAGCGGCGGCGGCGGCGGCGGCGGCGGCGAGGGCGGCGCGCCGCCTGCCGAGGCCGACGCGAGCGGGCCAGGGCTTGCGTTGGGGTTTGCGCGGCCGGGCATGGGGATGGTGTCTGAGAGCAGCGCCGTGAGGGCGCCTCCCGCGGACGCATACCTGCGAGCCATTTGGTCCCAGTCTGTTTAGGTTTCATTCCAAAAAGCAACAAGAGCAGTCGAAAGGAAGAGACGGGTGGAGGGCCAATTGGAGCGCACCTGGCGCCGAGCCTGGCGGCAGCCAGCGCCGCCGCCGCGGCGCCCTGGTGCTCCGATTGCGCAAACGGCGTGGCGGAGCGCGCCGCGTCCTGCTGCTGCGGCGCACCCACCACCTGCCAGCCGTCGCCGGAGGCGGCGACGGCCGCTGCGTCGTCGCCGGCAGGTCCCGGACGGGCCGCAAGCGCGAGCGGCCCGCTGCCGTGCCCCCGCAAGCCCCCATGCGGGGCGGCCGGGGCGCCGCGGCTGCGGTAAGCGCGCGGCGGGCCGTCAGCGCCGCACCTCGCACCTGCGGACACCACGCAGCGCGCGACATCCAAAGCAGCACCGCATCCGAGCCGCACGTTGCTGCTTTCTCCCCGGGGGCACGGCTGCGCCCCACGTCCTGCGAACCCCAAACATTGGAGAACGGCGCAGGGAAAGGAACGAGGGGCGCGGCCAACGTACCGCTGCTGTCCCGGCCGAGGGGGTGAGACCTCCCATACCGCTTGGCCCACACCCAAACATCAACAAATCCCAACACTGCACACAGGACCATGATAGCGCAGCACCGGCCGCGCACGCACCGCTGCTGTCCCAGCCGCGGGGGCGGTACCGCCCGTACTGCTGCCGCTTGGCCCACACCGCCGCTTGGTCGCTGAGCTGCAGCAGCGCCAACAGCTTGGCGGGGCTCAGCTGAAGCTGCAGTTGCTCTGCGCCCACCAGCACTTCCAGCCGCATGGACGCCTCGCCTGGATTCAGGCAAGGCGAAGGAACGCACACCACGCGAATGCGTGAGCGGTATGCGGGCGCAAACCAGCGCTTCCAGCCTCATGGGCGCCTCGCCTAAACAGGCAGGGCGGACAGGGCAGGGCGTGCGACGGTGCTGCGTGTCGTCGCCGCCACGGGGCGCTGACGCAAGCGCCCGGAGCGCGCAAAGTGTGAGGAGGAGTGCGAAACGCAGAATCGGTGCGAGGGCAGAACGCACAAGTCGTGTGCAGGACTTGCGCAAACACCGCCTCCCGCAGCGCTTTGCGTGACCCGACGCCTTACCTGGCGCGCCGGCCGCCCCCGCGCCGCCGCCCGCACTCGGCCCGTGGTGTACCGACGACGACGTCGACGCCCCCCCGGCCGCCGCGCCAGCGCCGCCGCCGCTGCCGCCACCGCCGGGCGCCCCGCCGGGGTAGGGTTCCGCGCCCTTGTGCACCGCCAGGCGCAGCGCGAAGCTGAGCGGCTGCAGCAGCGCCGCAGAGGGCGGTGGCGCCGGGAACGACGCCGCCTTCGCCCTCCCGCCGCCGCCGCCGCCCGCCGCCTGCTTCTGCTGCTGCTGCTCCTTCGTCGCGCGGCTGCGCAAATACTGCGCTCCCGCCGGCGTCGGCGTCGGCGTCGGCGGGGCGGCGTGCTGCGCGTGCTCTGAGGGGGGCGAAGGGGAAGCTGGCGGGTCCTCGACGCCGTCCACGTAGAAGGTGAGGCCCTGCACGCGCACCTCGCGCTGGATGTGCGCCGCCTGCGTGGGGGGATCAGGGCATGGGAATTAGGGCTTTAGGGTCTGGACGGGAAAACTCGCCACGCCACCTTCCCCCCGGGCCCTGCGCGAGCGATTTCGGGCACGCGCGATCGCACGCATGCGGCAAAGCCCTAGCGCCAAGCCCTGAGTGAGGGCTTACGTGGGCAGCGCGGCGCAGCAGGCGGAAGACGGCGGAGCTGAGGGTGTGGGCGTCAGCCAGCGTCGCCAGGCTCTCGACCCGAAGCCCCAGCACGCACTCCTGCCGCTGCCTCGCAGCGCCGCCGCCGGCCGCGCCGCCGCCATTCGAGGCAGCGGCTGCGGCACCCGCGCCCGTGGCGGCGCCGTCGGCGGGGGCGGGAGAGGTGGCGACGGGCGCGGAGGGGCCGGCGGCGGTTGGCAGTTGGGTGCAGAAGCGCACGTGGAGGTTGGTCAGGCTGAACTGCAGGTTGTTGATGAGGTACGTGACGAGGTACTCGATGATGGACCACCTGCGCGGCGGTGGGTTAGGGTTTAGGGTCTTAAGGCTTTCCCTGCTCTTCCTGCGCGGCATGGCCGCCAGGGTGGAGCGGAGCCCCAGGCCCTACGCCGCAAGCCCTAAAGCCCTCACCTGCCCCAGCCGCTGCGCTTGCTCAGCTTGGCCAGCTCGGCGGCGGCCAGCTCCGCCTGCTTGGCCGCCAGCTCCCTGCGGCAGTTTCCAAGCGCCCACATTGCAGAGCTCACACCTGCACTGCTGCGCTGCCGTGCGCTCCTTCAGCGACCCAGCGCCAAAGGCAGACCCAACGCCCGCCTCTCCTCACGGCCTCGCAGCCGCTGCGCTACCCCACGTCCAGAACACCGCACTGCCGCCCTCTGCCAGAGCTGTGTACTCTCCCAGGATCCCTTTGGCGCCGTCAGGGCTGCACCATGCGTCCGGCGCTGGGTCCGCAACCCACTCCTGAGACCGCCCTCCCGCCCTCTGCCGCAGCTCCCCACTCCCCCCCCCCGTTCTGCACCAGAACTCAGAGCGCCTCCAGGCCTGCTGCGCTTGGCGCGGGGGCCTCACCTGGCCAGGGCGGGGCCCTCGCCCCACTCCTCAGCACCGCACTCCCGCCCTCTGCCGCAGCTCTCCCAAGCTTCCCACCCCGCATTCGGACCTCAGAGCGTCTCCAGGCCTGCTGTTTTTGGCGCGGGCCGCTGCCTCACCTGGCCAGGGCAGGGCCCTCGTCCCACTCATGGTCGTCCCTCGGCGTGGCCAGCAGCTCAATGTCACTGAGCTCGATGGTCAGGGGCGCGTTGGCCACCATCCACCTGCCCCAGGGGATCTGCACGTGGCGTGGCGGAGGCAGGACCGTGTGGGGACCTGCCGCTCCCCTAGCGCTCCCAACCCTAGGGGAGAGGTCGGAGTGCGTGCCCGAAGGGCGCATTGGCCACCATCCACCTGCCCCAGGGGGTCCGTGCGTGCACGTGGGAGGCCAAGGGTACCAGCACTGAGGCTAGACCCGTGCGTGCCACGGGTGACGCCAGGGGCGCCAACCACCTGCCCCATGGGGATGTGCACGTGGCGGCGGTTGTGTACGACTGCACCCCAACCCCCTGGTCCTGCCTTTCATGCCCTGCCCTGCTCGGCAACGGCGTGCCGGCCCTGCCTGCCTCGCTGCTCTGGCCGTGCGCACGCCCTGCAGAACGCCCAGCAGAACCACACGACGCGGCCAGCCGTGCGGCGCAGCGCTGGTGGTGACGGCACGCCCTCTTCGTGCACATTTGCACGCCCTGCTGCCGCTTGCCGCCCCTTCGGCAAACACTCACTGCCCCGGATAGACAGCTGCTCGTCGCAAGGAGGGGACTGGTAGGTGCACGAGCGCGCTGGCATTGTCCCAGCACGCGCAGCCTTGCGGCAGGGACGGCTGCGACACTCTGCGGCGAGCCCCGGGGCGGCCCTGCTGCAGGCGCTGCTGCTACCGGCGCAGATGCGCCGCTGCGCCGCTGAAGAGCACGCCGCGCAGCTGGCACAGCCTCCCCAGCGGTGCATGATGTGGTGCACGCGCCGCCGCCATGGCGTAGGGGGCCAGAGTCAACGCCGGCGGGGCCTCCGCGAGGTGGCGGGGCTGCGGGCCCCACAACGGCCATCGCCGCGTCAGCCTCACCTGCAGCCGGAGGCGCCCCACGCATCCCTGGCGAATGCTGATGGGCAGCTGCAGGTGCTCGAGCGCCTCTGGGCGCAGCCGCACGTTCTCCAGGATGCCCTGGCCTGCGCAGGCACACGCGCATCGCGATGGACGCCATCCCGTCGTCGTGCTGGCGGCCAGCCGTCGGCCGTAGCTTCTCCGCTCGCTTTTGCTGTGGGTGTAGTTTTGGGTCGGTGCTGGTGGGCCGGCCCCTCGCTCGCTCGCGCTGCGGCAGGCCCGCGCGGCTCACCGCTCCACAGCGAGATGCGCAGCTTGTCCTTCTGCACGTCCAGGTAGCGGCCCATCGCGTTCGCGATGGCGTCCGCCACCCACCCCTCGAACATCTCTCTGTGGTTGGAGGAGCCCCTGGCTCCTCCTCCTTGTTACCTGCCGCTCATCTCATGCTGCGCAGCGGGATGATGTGCACCTCGCCGCTCATGTCTCCTTCTCTGCTTGTACTTACCCAGGGCGCGCCCAGGGGTACCCTCGCTTTACCCTCGATCGACCGCCACCGACACCGATCCAATCTTTCGCTGGCGGTGTGCATGTTGCAGGTCACGCGTGAGGACGTCCTCCTCTCTCTCAACAACAAAAACGGGCGTCGTCAGCACCGCCCACCGGTCCCAGCCACACTTGAAGCGCGCGGCCCCAGCTCCAGCTCAGTTGAACTTGATGGAGGGCAGCTGGAACGTGGGCAGCTGCAGCCCGCCCACCGGCTCGCTCTCCTCCAGCAGGTCGCTGCCCATGTAGCGCCACTCGCCCGACTTGGCCTCGCGCTTGAAGCGGCTCACCTCGGTGCGCTCCTGCCGCTTGCCAGACTTGTCCTGCTTGTCCACGTAGTACGCCCTACGCACCACGGCAGGCAGCAGTGCAAGCCTGTATGAGGCTGCAGGCCACCTCATCCGTCCCCCACGCCGCACGGCAGCCACCACCACAGCCCCGC
>VFQP010005267.1_pt1 | contig 11427 bp, 12 predicted proteins | sample 3512351 | NCBI WGS metagenome assembly VFQP01 (sample SAMN10412372, study PRJNA504923) | tailings metagenome | isolation source: Relicate 1 Philex TSF1 revegetated site | place: Philippines: Tuba, Benguet | collected 2017-08-29
GCTACCGGAAGGTTTTCAGCGCAGTGAGTTTTTGTTGGAGCACGGACATATTGATATGATTGTATCTCGTCACATGATGCGTTCAACGTTGGCTAAATTGGTTGCGCAGTTGCTGCATCGTTCTATGCCTGCGGAATGATATGTCATCGATGAAACCTTCGTTAGATTGGTCGGTGTCTGATTGGCTAAGTTTTTTAGAAAATAGACATCAACAGGAAGTGCAGCTTCGTTTGGTAAATGCCAAAGAGGTTGCTGCACGCATGGGTTTATTAACTGTCAATGTACCTGTAGTGACAGTAACAGGTACAAACGGCAAAGGTTCCACAGTCCAGACATTAACGGCAATCTATCAGGCTGCCGGATACCGAGTTGGATGCTATACTTCGCCTCATTTACTGCGTTTTAATGAGCGAATTCGAATTAACCAAACACCTATATCAGATGAGGCATTGTGCGATGCTTTTTGGCAAGTTGAGTTGGCGCGTCAACATACATCACTCACCTATTTTGAAACAGCCACGCTTGCCGCCTTGCTTTACTTCCAAGCCTCTTCTTTAGACGTCATCGTGCTTGAAGTAGGTGTTGGTGGTCGATTAGATGCAACCAATATTATTGACGCCGATGTAGCAGTCATCACCACCGTTGATCTAGACCACCAAGATTATCTAGGGGCAACCACAGAGGCTATTGGTTATGAAAAAGCCGGCATCATGCGTGCAGATAAACATGCTGTGTATGCGGATGATCTACCTCCCCATAGTGTGATTCAAAAAGCGGCTGAATTGAATGTAAAATTGAGCTGCTATGGTAAGTCTTATGGCTTCAAAATAGATGGCGATCGATTGCATTGGATGCGTGAGGGAGATACCCACATTACTACCCTGCCATTGCCTCGTATACATCCGAAAGCGGCTGCAGCAGCATTGATGGTGAGCGATATTCTATCTACTCGTTTGCCTATTACGCAAGCTCACCGTGAGATAGCTATGCAAACAGTGACCATTGCAGGACGATTGGATTGGCATCAAGTAGGAGGGGTATCTATTTTATTCGATGTGGCCCATAATCCCCAAGCGGTGAAACTTCTGGCTGAGACCGTTCAGTCTAGCCAACCTAAGGGACAAGTTCATGCCGTGTTTTCGGCTTTAAAGGATAAACCAATCGCTGAATTAATAGAGCTCATGGCCCCAGTAGTCAAATATTGGTATCCTGCGTTATTATCAGGTAAACGGGCATCAAATGAGGTGGCATTAGCGGCAGCTTTTCGGGAAAAGCTAGGTCATATCCCCGAATGCTACGCTAGTCCAGAAACTGCCTTTCACATCGCTAAACAACAAGCCAAAGCGGGTGATTTAATCGTCGTGTTTGGTTCATTTTTACTGGTTAGTGCAATAATCGAGGAGGTGTTACATGAAACAAGTCCTGTCTGAGCGAAATAAACATCGGTTAATTGGCATGTTGGTGGTGGTTTCTGTGATGATTGTGGTGATGCCTGCTATCATGAAACAATCCAGTCAGCGTTTTGAAGAGAATCTGACCGTTTCCTTAAAATTGCCGCCAAAGCCGATGTTGCCTAAAGTTGCGATTCCAAATTCAAAGACAATGTTTAAAACCGTTAAAGTGGCTAAAGTGGTTGTGCCAGCTGCGCCGACTGTACCGCCCAGCTCTTTGATTGCAAAAGCTGAGCCTTTAGACTCCAAAGCAAGAGCCATACAAAAATCAATCATTGCTAGTGTTGCTCATGAATTTAAACCAACTGCTGCTATCAAACCACAGCAAGCGCAGCAGCGTGATGTCAAAGTAGCTGTTGCTGCTAAAAAAGAAACACCTGTTATGCTAAAGCCTGTTTTTTCTGTCCAAGTAGCCACATTTGTTCAACAGGAAAATGCAAATCATTTGGTGAATCAATTCCGTCGACAAGGGTTTGAGGCTTCGTTCCATAAAATTCATAATGAAAAAGGTGATTTTTATCGCGTGGTAGTGGGGCAGTTGCGTGAGCGTGAAAAAGCATTAGATTTACAGAAAAAAATCGCTTCGAATATGCAATTAAATGGTTTCGTGGTTAAAGTGAGTTAATATGCCCCATGTAAATTGGCTTGATGGTGTTATTTTAATTATTTTAGCTTTATCTATGGTCACAGGATTGGTGCGAGGTTTCATTAAAGAAGCCGTCGCATTGTGTGTGTGGATATTGGCTATTTGGTTTGCTTTGCATGATTTTGGCTTGGTCACAAGCTGGGTTGCCCGTTATAGTCATGATCATACGGTGCAGATTATTCTGGCTGTTTTAGTCATCATCATCGCTACAGTGATTTTGGCAAGTGTCATAAACGGCATATTAAGCTTTATATTGCGTAGTGCAGGTCTAAGTGGAACAGATCGCTTGTTGGGGATGATATTTGGATTTGTACGAGGTGTTTTCATCGTCTCTCTGCTTCTTTTACTCTGTCAGAACACATCGTTTTCTCCGGTAAAAGCATATAGCCAACAATTGATGCTTTATCCATATTTTACACCGATTGTTAATTGGTTATCTGGTTTTACACCAGCGGTTATCCAGCAAATGAAAGTGATTGACGAGCAACAAGATAATAAAAAAGGTAGGTAATTGTTTTTAAAAAAGATTATGTTTTTCTATGTAATCTCTTACCGCTGGTGATATCAGATCATCCGTGTTCTCTTTATTTTGAATACGCTCTTTGATGTTTTCCCGAATATCTGTTGATGAGATGTGATATTGGCCTTCATGCATGAATGTGATGGTACCAAACGCGCTATTTCCGATGTGTTGTATCGTGTTAGCTTGATGTTTTTGTAATAATTTTTTTAACGTTTGGTTGAAAATAGCTTGAATAGGTGGGCGATCAGCGACCAATAAATGACAACGTTTGAGTATGCTTTCCCAATCATGCCAGCGTGGTAATTGAAGAAAATTATCCATGCCAATCAGTAGTGTTAATGAACTTTGCTCGCCATAACGTTCGCGAAAAAATGCGAGTGTGGTCGCCATATAGGAAGGCGTGCTTCGATTTATCTCGCATAGATCGATGCTAAAATGTTGAAAAGGTTCGATCGCAAGGCGTAGCATCGCCAGCCTGTCCTCAACCGAAGCATGAGCCTTTTTATCCAAAACGGGTGATTTACATGGAATAAAAATAACGTCATCAAAGCCATATCGCTCTTGAGCTTTTTTAGCTAGCTCCATATGAGCGCGATGAGGCGGACAGAATGTGCCACCCACAAGAAGTATTTGATGCTTCAGACGATTAGTTTCCATGTTTTGTTTTTGATGGTGTATACTTATTGATATGTATGATAGCAAATAAATTCACAAGGAGTGTAAAATGGCTGAGCAAAAAACCAAATTGCCTGACATCAACGAAATTGCTTCCATGGCAAAAAAATTGTTGGGGGATGTTCAAACGAGTATTCGTGAAATCATTGAGGATTATAAAGCCAAGCATGTTTTGGATGAAGACACCTCGACAACAACATCATCCCCATCTCCAGACATTCATCAGCAACCAATAGAACCCAAGCCTGAAGAGGCTCAGTCAATTAAAACGGTTGACTCAGAAATGGGGGATGCGGGTATCATTAATCCGGATGTAAAGCCTAAAGTTGTTAAAATCAAGACAAAAACTACCAGTAAAGAATAAGGTTTGTTGGTCATTGGCATCTAAATTAAAAGCATAACTGACGTGTGTAGATTTTAACTTGAGTGGTTTCAGTAGATTTGCTCATTGGTTTCATTCAAGTTAAATTTTTGTATAAATTCTGTTTGCTTTTGCTGACACACCTGAATAGCAAATAACTCTGATCGAAGTTTGTGTTTATTTTTAAAAAACTAGTCTATGCTAATAATGTCGTTTGGTGACCAACGGAGAATAAAATGGAAAAAAATAAAAAGCCTGATGGATGCTGTACATCACATCGTTGTGAAATAATAGGTATTATATTTTTAGCGATTGCGACCATACTAACATTATTAACATTTAGCGGAGTTGGTATATTAGGTCTGTTTATCGTGGGATTGGTGTTTTGTATGCACAAACATTTAGGACACAGAAAATGTTGCTGTGGTTGTGATTGTTGTGCTTCAAATTCAAGTTGCGATCTACCGGCTGCTGAAGCAAAAAAAGAACCCACTGTAAGAAAAACTGCTGCCAAAAAGTAGATATCAATCGAAATCTCAAAACCATCCCTGCGCTGCAGGGAGGTTTTTTCATCCAAATGCTGATATTCTAAGTTTCGAAACAAGTCTATTTTAATTGCTTTTATCTAGTTTTGCTGCTGAAAAATTGGGTTAGTGTCTATTTCTTTAGCCAATCCTCTTCGACAAAAATGTATGTTGCGAGTCTCTTTACGAGAAAAGCATCCAACTTAGTTTTTGCAGCTTGATGGAGCTGCTTACCCTCTGATTATTCTACACATTCTAACAAAAGCTCCTTGTCAAATTTTAGCGCCGTAAAACGATGTTTTCTGTAGAACGCCATGAACTTGTCTTTAGCTGAATGAGTCAGCATGGATGCATGAGAGCGCTTGCATAACCTGCATCTACCATATTGCCGCGGTACAAAGTGTTCTCTTGTGCTCATTTATTCAGTGTAAACACCACTCCTTGCACCCTTTGTGCCTTGCTTTCAAGCAAAATCTACAGTTTGTGCAAGAGCTCTATGATGTAAAAAGGTCAGTTTAGTCCTAGGATTGATTGCTCGAAACCTAGCTAGGCATATTCGATTTTCAAGATTCACAAAATACTGTGGTTGCTACTGAACTAGATAAGCCTATTTGAATGAGCTGAAATCAAAGCCACCAAGCAAGCGCTGAAGTCGTATGTCGATGGGAAAAACATCGTCGATTCCCGATCGGATGAACGTATCAAACGATATTTTAGCCCAAAATTAAAACATATCCTATAATTAACTTGAGACGTTGTTAAGGTAGGTTAATATGACAAAAGTAGCTTTTTTCTTTGCTGGAACAAATGACACGGCGCAGGCATATTATGAACGTCATGGTCAGGATTACACAAACTTTGAGCCAGATGATGATTTAATTAAAATCTACTTAGATGGCTGTCAGGTAATAGGAAAAAGTGCACTATATCCGGATCTTGAAACACCCACAAATCTTATTCAAAAGGCGTTTGAACATTCAATAGATGGTCAAGTCGAGCTAGATTTATCTATTTTAAAAAAGGGTTTTGGAAGTTCTGTATTGATATACAAACAGGCAAAAAGAACGAAATTTGCTGATAAATCGATAATATTGCCTGAGGAGACGTCTCTTGTACCAGTTGAGTGTAAGTCAATGGATATTTCTGATAGAAAAATTGAATCCGCTTCCAGCGAACACTCAGCAGCTAATGAATCACATTGTGAACGTATTGACTCATCGAAAGTGGTAGTAGACAGTATTGTGATGACTGGTTTTAGTCGAGGTGCTTGGACAGCAAATCTATTATTACCAAAACTTGACCCGCTTGGGATACCACTCTATTGCATATCTGATCAAGCAGTAACAGGGTGGAGTAGTCAATATTTTGGTCAAAGCAACATAGATTGCTCGTCACTAAAACACTTGCGGCGCTATTTTGGGTTTGTAGGTGATTACCATAAACATACCAGTGCTATTGAGCGAAACTGGTTTTATCAATCATTACCAACACTACCTCAATCTTTGTATGATGCAGGAAGGTTAGTGCTATTATATCTTCCTCATCAAGACCATTTTGAGTCGAATAGAGGCAAGGTGGACGCCAGTCCAACCAATTTAGGTTTTGTTCATAAATTGCGGTCGGATGGAAATCATACGAGACAAGAAAAGGTTTCACCAGTTGCTGCACATTTTTTATCTGCTTTTAAGCAGTGTGTAAATGATGAGGGGCCAGACAAACTTATAGACACAGAGCCTGATAGTGTGGTTGACTGGTATTATCAGCAATTTCAAAACAATCACCGTTACTATTTTACACCCGAAACTTCAAAATTACCTGTGAATGGTATGGATAAAAACGAGAATATCAGTTTGCAAAATGATCCTTGTTATCTCAAAGCTTTGCGCAATTTTATTCAAGATAAACTTAAAGAAATGTTGAATAACAGTGAAGAAATCGATGCAATCAGTCAAGATCAAGCTTGTGCAGTTTATCATTTGTGTGGAGATACGCTATATGATGCTGGGACGAATCAAAGTATTTTATCCAGTCCGTTGATAAAACTCGTTTTAAGTGATGGAGAAGATGCTGATAAAAGAGATGTACTGATTAAAATTATCAAAGAACTTGGACCCATATGTGATTATATGCGCAACGAACGACAATTATTTCAAATTAGAGGATCTAAGCGAGAGCAAGTCTCTAAAGCAATTGATACTTATCGGATTGCTGTATTGGATGCCTGTTATCAATACATCATGTCAACTGAAAAAAATGCACCAAATGTATTTGGGAAGTCACTTGTGCTTGCAGAGACGCAGTTGATTTCAGCGCTTCATGACTATCCATTTATATATTTTTTTATGCAGTTTGTGAGAGAATTGATTTCTAATACCCTTCAATGGGGTGTTTGTTATGCGAAACAAATTAACAACAAAGATTTTTCAAAACTCAAGTTACCATCCTATGCCTCAGCTTATGTTAGGGTTAATGATTCTCAGCATGCAGATGATAATGGTTTATACTATGTAGTAGGAGCCCATGGCGTGAAACTTGACATAGATGTAACGCGATATGATGCACTTGGATTTCCATCTGGCCCATTATCCAAAGAGCAACAAAGTGCGGTATCGATTTTAACTGGATGTTCGCCACAACGCTCTGAAATTACTCATCAAAAGCACCGTTTTTTTGTACCTTCACCACAAGAAATTATAGCGTATGGTGCAGAAAGGGTGATGTGCAATATAAGATCTACTCGTAATCGTGATGAAATAGAATCGAATCAAACAAAAACCAAAGATGAAGAATCTGTTAAGCTCACGCCTGGCAAGACGAATTAATAGCTTCGATTTTACTCGGCTTCTATATGACACGGATCCCTATATGTTATCTTGGGCTAAAGCATGTTGTGATAAACTTTTAAATGGCAAATATGCTGGTTTCCAATAAATTTTTTCAATAACCTCTGATAAATTGCTGTGTTGATTCATCTGGGCCAATCCAAGTTCTACAGCTTTTTGGGCGACAGTCACCGCAACATGTTTTGCTACAGCTTCGGATTGATCAACCGATGGCAATATCGGTAGAAAATTATCCTCTAAGCAGGGTGAGAAGTCGCTGATGGCTTGGGAAACAGCCCAAAGCATGTCTTTGGTTAATCGTTTTGCTTTGACTGCAATTAAGCCAAGACCGATTCCTGGAAAAGCCAATGCATTGTTGCATTGCGCAATCGTCATGATCCTATTTTGATAGTGTACGGTACCAAATGCTGTACCTGTTGCAATTAATGCACGTCCATTTGTCCATTTGATGATATCAACTGGTTGTGCTTCACATCGCTCTGTGGGGTTAGATAAAGGGAATATAATTGGGCGGGTAGCATGCTTAGCCATCGATTCTACTATTTCTTGCGTGAATTGGCCCGGTTGAGCAGAGCATCCGATTAAAATCGTAGGCTTCACTGTTTTGACAACATCTGTTAGGGTCAAGCTAGATGTCTGTGTTGTTCGCAAGCCATTGATCTCAGACAAAGTCCGAGCATACGGTTTTTGAGCCGGCGTTAGTGTCTCGTCATCCTCTACGAGCAAGCCTTGTTTATCAACTAGCCAAAATCGCGCGTAAGCTTCTTCTCGAGACAGTCCCATGCGCATCATGGCATCAACAATTTGATCACTTATTCCTGTGCCGGCTGTACCTGCTCCAAAAACAACAATACGATGATCGATTAATTCGACTTGTGTTACTTTTGAGGCTGCTAGCAATGCAGCTAAAGTGACTGCACCGGTACCTTGGATATCATCATTAAATGTGCACAATTCATTTTCATATCGATCCAGCATTCGTCTAGCATTATCTCGACCAAAATCTTCCCAATGTAAAAACACATTTGGAAATATTTTCTTTATTTGTTGAATAAATTTTTCAATAAATTGATCATATTCTTTGGTATAAACACGATTATGTCTGCAACCTAAATACAGCGGATCTTCTAGTAAAGACTCATTATTGGTTCCAACATCTAAGAAGATAGGTAAAGTTCTTGTTGGGTCAATACCGCCACAAGCGCTGTAAACCATCAGTTTGGCCACAGGAATGTCCATACCACCGATTCCTTGATCACCAATACCCAAAACACCCTCGCCGTCAGTGATGACAATTAAGTCTATTTCAGGGTTGGAGCGATTTTTAAGAATGTCTTCAATACGATCTTGATCGGTGTGTGAAATATATAATCCACGTGCTTGACGATATTCTCGACTAAAAGCCTGAACAGCTATACCTACTGTAGGTGTGTAAATGATAGGAAGTAACGTTCTGATGTGTGCACGAATCAGGGCATAGAATAAAATTTGGTTTTTATCATGAAGATTGTTTAGATAAATGTTTTTTTGCAGGGGGGTGTCATAATGCTCTAGCTGTAATAGCGCACGTTGTAATTGTTCCTCCAAGGATTCAACGCGATGAGGTAATTTCCCTGTTAAATGGAAAATCTCACGTTCTTCCTCGGTAAATGCGGTACCTTTATTTAGCTGAGGTGTTGTCAGCAGACTTTTGCCGGAAAGCGATGTTTCGATGTATTTTTCGTTCGATTTAGAATCAAAGCATACCTGAAATGGGAGCATGGCGAGTATAAAATAAAAAGCAAGAGCCATTACGATATCGAAAGTTCAGCCTTAATACAAGTTTTGATTCGAATTCCTAGATTTTTGGAGATTTTAAATACGTTTGAATACGGTTCTAGAAGTTCGTCATGGACAAAGTGAATCAATCGAACACTAAAAAAGCCAAAGTCTAGCCTTTTAAGATATCTTTCTTTTATTACAAAACTTAATTGATTGATATTTTTCCATTTAGTTGCTATTATGATCTTTTAAGGAGGTCAGTCGATGGTTATCGATCAATCCATAAATAAAACCACTATGAGTGGCTACGTGCAAAAACCGTTAAATCACGCTTTTTTTTGGAGCAAAAATCATCCCGGGGATGTGGCTTTCGCTTCTGGGGCATTGGTGATGGGCCTCGCCCTTGCTTTGATATTTGCCGTAGGCGGAAGCGCTGGTGTTGCTGGCTTATTTCTAGTTTTGCTCGCGAGTGTTTTGTTGTGTGGCAAAGCAGTTTTCCCTGAATCGCATGAGCAAGAAGTAATTTCTATGCCATGATTAGCGTTGATGCTCAATCCTATCGACTATTTCATTTCATCTATTACGTGATATACTGCGCGAAAATATCAATTTTAGGATGATAGAGTTTGAAAACTCTTTTTATTTTACTTAGTTTGCTCGGTTCCGTCTTTGTAGCTACGGCCAGTGATCTGACTGACTATCAATTGAATCCACAAAAACTTGCACAAGCCCTAGCAAGTTGCCCCCAAAAACATCCAACCCATGTCACTTGCGATGAGCTTGCTCAGGTTGGAACTTTGGTTAATCAGTTGGTGATTTCCTTACAAACCAACCCACAAGCTTATGGTTTTTCAATTCTTCAATTGCAAACGATGCTAGCGGAGCAAATTGCTCAGCAACGTCAACAACCATCGCCTCAACTAAAACAGCAAATCGCTCAAAATCAACGCACGCTTCAGGAGCGTTTGGGTGTCATAAGATGGTTGGAGTCACCGAAAAGATCTCGCTAGGAGTAATGTTTCTTTATGAGAATATTAGTTAGTAACGATGATGGTGTGACCGCACGTGGAATCGCCGTTCTCTGCCGTGCTATGGCTACGATAGCAGAAATTGATGTGGTTGCCCCTGACAGAAATCGTAGTGGTGCAAGTAACTCTCTATCAATCTTACGTCCTTTACGCCTGAAGCAATTAGATAATGGTGCCTACAGCGTGGATGGAACGCCGACGGATTGCGTTCATCTGGCTCTAACAGGTTACTTTGACTATACATTTGATGTGGTTGTTTCTGGTATCAATGATGGTGCGAATTTAGGTGATGATATTCTTTATTCGGGCACGGTTGCAGCGGCAATGGAAGCGTCTAATTTAGGCGTACCTGCTATTGCTTTATCCATGGTTGGTGGAGATGTAAGTTACTACGAAACAGCCGCTCATATAGCTATGAAGCTTGTTAGCCATATTCAAAAATACGGCCTACCCGTTGGGACATTATTAAATGTTAATGTTCCTGATGTACCTTTACACCAATTGAAAGGGATTCAGGTCACTCGCATGGGGACGCGCCACAATGCTGAGCCTACTGTTCCAGGTGTTGACCCTCGTGGTACAAAAATTTATTGGATAGGGCGGCAAGGAAGTCAAGCAGACGCAGGTCCTGGCACTGATTTCTATGCTGTTAGTCACGGCTATGTTTCAGTAACGCCACTGCATCTAGACATGACCCACTATAAAGTTTTTGATCAACTTGCTTCATGGGTTCAAGGAGTGGAATTAACATCATGAAATTTTTTTCATATCTTTATGATAAAACGATTTTTTGGTCGGCTCATCGGCACGCTCATTATTATTTGGCCGGTGTTTCATTCACTGAATCATGTTTTTTCCCAATCCCACCGGATGTGATGCTCATCAGCATGGGCTTGGCTTCTCCGCAACGAGCTTGGTATAACGCCTTGATTGCAACTATTTTTTCGGTAGCAGGTGGAATTTTAGGATATTTTATTGGACTTTATGCCATGGATTTGGTGCTACCGTATATTATGAATTCTTCTTTCGCGCCGCAATATTTGAAACTGAAAGATTGGTTGGATCATTGTAGTGTTTGGGTGATCATTTTGGCTGGATTTACACCTTTTCCTTATAAAATTTTCACTATCACAGCCGGTGCGATGCACATTCCATTTGGCTTATTTGTGCTGGGCTCAATTATTGGTCGTGGAACAAGGTTTTATGCTGTGTCCGCTATTTTGTATTATTTTGGTGAGGGTTTGGGGCGTCATTTGCGACGTTATGTTGATGCGATTGGTTGGGTGTTATTGTTGGGCACATTGATAGGTGTAGGTATATACAAATATATCTGAGCTAAAGTGTTCGGTGAGGGAATAAGTGTTGCTTATGAACAAATGGCTTTTATGGGGTATTTTCCTTACACTTTGTGGCTGTGCAGATCGTTATCCTATGGCTCCTGTTGTTGGAGCAAGCTGGAAACATTATGCCTCAACTTCTCGCTATGTGGTACGCCCTGGTGATACATTGTATTCGATCGCTTTTCGTTATGATCGCGATTACCGGCAATTAGCTCGATGGAATCATTTATCTTCGCCTTATATTTTATCGATTGGTCAAACACTGACGTTACAGG
>VFQP010005268.1_pt1 | contig 11426 bp, 10 predicted proteins | sample 3512351 | NCBI WGS metagenome assembly VFQP01 (sample SAMN10412372, study PRJNA504923) | tailings metagenome | isolation source: Relicate 1 Philex TSF1 revegetated site | place: Philippines: Tuba, Benguet | collected 2017-08-29
GCGCGTGGCTGGTGCAGGTTTGGCCGCTACGACCGCCACGCGCACCCCAACGTCAGCGAGACCATGAGGTGAGGTGCCGCGCCCAGCAGTGCGCCAGGCGAGGGCACGTTGAGCTGCACGTCTGGCGCAGCCATCTCTGGCCAGCAGTGCGCTGACGGCTGCTTGCCACGTTGGGGTTGCAGGGTGGGCGCCCGGGGCACCGAGATCTGCGACGTCATCACGCGCGACACCATGCTGTGCGCGGTGGGTGTCCTGACTGACACCACGGTGCAAGCTGCACTGCTGGTGCGCACATCGCGGCGGGCGACGCGGCGCAACCACTCGTGTGGCCGAGTGAGCGAGTGATTGCGCCGCAGGTGCGCGAGCACATGTTTGAGGTGGCCGAGCGCTTCCCTGGCCTCATGGACATCCACTCCAAGCCCAAGATCCCCCTGGCCGCCCACGCCAAGTGCGCCCCGCCCCTCACAGGACCCCTAGCGGCGCCGTGCCAAAGCGCCCGCACCTCTGCGCTCACTCGGCGCGATGTGCTGGGTGTCCCTTGTTGCACCTGGGACCTCGCAGGTACAAGTACCTGGCGCACGTGGACGGGCAGGGTCTGTCGTCGCGGCTGGACCAGCTGCTGCCGCTGGGCTCGCTCATCTTCAAGGAGGAGAGCGGCTACACCACCTACTACCACCACCTGCTCAGGTGAGCAAACACGCCTGGTCATCATAGGCGGCGTCAAGCCCGGCGCACGCCAAGGAGCGTGTCTGTGCGGCGCCGTGGCTGGCCGCGTGCAGGCCGTACGTGCACTACCTTCCGTTCTGGAAGGAGGACCCGCTCGACGTGCTCGAGTCGCTCAAGTGGGCAAAGGCGCGTGCGCGCTGTGAGGAGCACGTGTGCGCATGTGCGCCTGCCAGTGCGGCTGCTGCCACTGCAGGCTCGTCATTTGAGCAAGTGCTCGGGCCGGGGGTGGTGGAGACCAGAGCATTGCCAGCGCTGGCGTGGCCTGAGTGGCGTGGCGCACTTGGTGTGGGTGGGCGCAGGAGCACGACGACGAGGCGCGGCGCATGGGTGAGGCAGCGCAGGCGTTTGCCCACCGCTACCTGTCCAAGCGGGCGCGCACCTGCTACTGGTTCAAGCTCATTTCCGAGTTCGCCCAGCTGCTCACCTACAAGTGAGGAAGACATTGATGACGAGCTGCGGCGCGGTCCTGACGTGCACATCCCGTGATCAACGATGAACCACATGACACGTGGTTCATCGCCTGTCCGCGCAGGCCCGCCAGCGGCGCCGGCGCCATGGGCTTGACGTGGACGCCAGTGGAGCAGTACTTTGAGGAGACGGCCAAGACGTACGAGGGCGGGGCGCGCTTCTCGCCGCACATCGAGCAGTAGCCGGGAGCCAGGAGGCTGTCACCAGCAGCATTCATCACGTTCCCACCAGCGCAACATGATCTGTCGCAAATACTTTGAAGTGTGTGGACCAAGACGCGCCCTCACCGGAGCCGCCCGCAGAGCGATGCGCGGCGCTGCGCAGCGCATAAGCAAGATGACGGCGCGCCTGTGGCGCATCGGGAGCACCACCGCCGCGGAGGCCTCTCCGCACCACGTCCTGACCTGCAATGTGCTGGTGCGCAGTCGCCGTCGTGCAGGCGCGATGGTGCACCGTCGCCGCTGGCGATCGATCACGATCCTCTATGCTCACAAGCTGCGTGCGTGGCTCCTGCTCCCTGCCTGCAGGCGACGGCGGCTGCGGGCGTCCACATCTCATCAGGCCGGCCGTCGCAGCGCAGCAGCAGCAGCACCACCACGCGCCTGCTGCAGTGCGCCAGCATCAGCTCAGACAGGCACCCGCTGCTGCCCTCAGGGTCCAGCGGCCCGCTGCGCCGGCCCGCGCTGGCAGCGGCCGCCGTGGCAGAGCGCAGCAGCAGCACCTACGTGGTGGACGAGGCGCTGGCCAAGAGCCTCCAGAGCAACCCTCAGCTCACGCGCATGATCGAGGACCTCACCTCCAAGCTCACCAAGCTGGTGGCGCCCAACACGCCCGTCGAGCCGCCGCAGCACAAGAAGCGCCCGGCCCGGGAGCTCCGCCGCGTGCGGCCAGAGGCGCCGCGGGACGACATCGACGGCCCGCTCATCAGCGAGGCCATCCAGGCCGCCAAGAAGAGCCCGCCCGGCCCGCCCGTGGCGCTGTCGCCCGACCAAGCGGCGGAGGCAGAGGAGACCTTGGCCAAGCTGGCGCCCCTGGCGCAGGTAGGCGCCACCAAGCTCAGCTCCAGGTCGCTCGTCAAGCTCATCGGCGCGCTCAAGGCCGCGCACCGCGTGCTGCCGCCCAACGTCTTCGCCTCCGAGCCCGGCGCCCGGGCCGTGCTGGCGGCGGCGCTGGACGCGGCGGCGTCCGATGAGGGCCCTCTGTGGCGCGCGCAGGACGTGCCGGCGTGGAGCATGGCGCTGCACGGCAGCACGCCGCTGCGCGCGCACGCGCCGCCCGGCGCGCTGCAGCGGCTGCTCGACTCGGCGCTGCGCTTCTTCGCCACGCCCGCCGGGCAACGGGCCTGGGTTGAGCGCTCGGACGCCGAGCGCGGCGTGCGCGGCGTCACCATCTCCATGACGCTGTGGGCGTTCGCCTCGTGCAGCTGTCACACGGGCGGCGCGCGCGCGCTGGCGCCGCTGGTGGCGGCCGTCACGGCGGCCACCGAGGCGGGCGCCATGCGCTCGGCCAACGCCATGGAGTGGTGCAACACGGTGTGGAGCCTGGCCAAGATGGACGTGCCGTGGAAGGAGGCCGAGCCCGTCTGGCGGCGCGCCTACCTGGCGCTGGGCCCGTCCATCCGCCGGGGCCGCTGCTCGGCGCAGGACATGAGCATGGCCTGGTGGGCGGCGGCGCGCGCGGGCTTTGAGCCGGGCTACAGCCAGCTGGCGGCCACCTGCCGGGAGGAGGACGCCATGAACGTGCTGCTGGCGGCCACGCCCGAGGCGCAGGCCACCGTGCTGTGGGCGTTGGAGCGCACGCGGCCGCGGCTGCAGGCCTTCAAGGAGGGCGAGGGCTGGGCGCGGCTCGAGCCGCTGCGCGAGCGGATGGGCCGCGTGATGGAGCGGCGGCTGCAGGCGGCCAACGCCGAGCGGCAGGGCGGCAAGAAGGCGGCGCAGGGCGTCACCAACCAGGCGCTCCTCACGTCGCTGCTGGCCTGGAGCAGCATGGGCATTGTGCAGTCCGAGGTGCGCACTTGGTTCCGCCGCGCAGGTTTCCCTCGCGCTGCTACTGAGCACGCGTGCTTTTGCCGCGCCTCATCGAGTGGTGCTGCTGTGCACGTCCGCATCGCCACGCGCCGCCACGCTCCTTCCTCTTCAGGTGTACATGGAGGCGCTGCGGCGGCAGCTGCGCACGGCGCCGGGCGCCTCGCCGCGCGCCGCCGCCCGCGCGCCCGCGCCCGAGGTGGCGGAGGCGGAGGCGGGCGAGGAGGCGGGCGGCCCGCTGCCGCCCAGCGGCAACGACGGCGGCGTGGCGGTTGGCGCGTTCGCCGGCCCCCGCAGCACGCGGCTGCGCTGGGGCAGCGACACGGTGTGCGTGCTGCTGGCGTTTGGTCAGACGGTGCCGGGCGTGGCGCGCGGGCTCGAGTGGCGGCTGGAGCAGCTGGCGCTGGAGGGGCTGCTGCCGCCGGGCGCGCTGCCGCCCGAGGGCTGGGGCGCGCCGGCGGCGCCGGCGCTGCCGCTGCTGGCCGACTCTGGCCTCGGCGCGCAGGAGGACGACGCGCAGTGGGAGGGCGACGGCGACGACGACGACGACGAGGGCGGCGGCAGCGGCTCGTACGACGAGGAGGAGGAGGACGACGTGGAGGTCATCGACGGCAGTGCGCCGGCGTCGTCGTCGTCGTCGGCGGCGGCGTCGCAGTCGCCGGTGGGCCCGCCGCGCTCGACCAAGGCGGACCGCAAGCGCAAGCGGGAGGAGAAGAACTTTCGCAGCGCGCCGGCGTGGCTGCAGCTGCTGGACCCGGTGTGGGCGCCGCAGGCGTCGCCGCAGGAGCTCGAGATGCTGCGCTCGGCGCAGCTGGTGGAGGCCAACCAGGCGGCGGTGCGCCTCGCCACCGTGCGCGGCGTGCTGCACCGCGCGCGCGAGCTCGTGTGCGCGCTGCTGCCGGTGCTGGCGCCGCCGCCCGCCGACGGCGCCGACGGCGCCGACGGCGCCGCGCCGCCTGAGCAGCAGCAGCAGCCGGCGCCGCGCGCCACCACGCTCACCGAGCCGCAGACGCTGGCCAACCTGCTCTACGCCTGGACGCTGCTGCTGCCCAGCAGCACCGCCGGCGCGGCGGCCGGCGGCAGCGGCGAGCCAGGGGAGGGGGAGGAGAAGGAGGAGGAGTCGGCGGCGGCGCGCGAGCGGCGCGAGCGCTACCTGGCGGTGGGCGCGGCGGCCTTCGCCGCCTGCGACCGCCTCCGCCCTGGCGACTTCGGCCCTGTGGGGCTCACGCAGCTCTTCACGGCGCACCTCGAGGCCACGGAGCGCGGGCTGCTGCCCGGCTTGCAGGCGCCGGCGCTGCTGCAGGCGGCGCGCGCCGAGTGGGTCAAGTTCACGCAGGACGGCAAGAGGTCCACCATCAGCCGCAGCCACAACCAGGTGGTCAAGCTGCTGCGTGAGTGGGGCTTCGAGGTCGAGGTGGAGGCCAAGGCGCCTGGCGGCGGCGGCGAGGGCGAGGGCGGCGGCGGCGGCAGCGCGCTGGAGCCCATGCTGGTGGACATTTTGGTCACGCGGCTGCCCGGCGGCGCGCCGTGCGGCCTGGCGGTGGAGTTTGACGGCGCGCCGCACTTTTTGGAGCAGCCGCGCCGCGCCTACAACGGCGCGTCGGCGCTGCGGCACGCGCAGCTGCGGCGGCGCGCCCGGGGGCCGCTGCTGCTCAACTACCACGAGTGGGCGCTGCTGCAGCGCCGGCGGCCGCACGACGGCTCGTCGCCGCTCAAGCGCAGCGTGGACCGGCGCAAGCGCGCGCTCATCAAGCACCGCCTGGGGCTGCTGCTGGGCCAGGAGGCGGTGGCGGGCCTGCCGCTCACGGGGCCCGAGCCCAAAAAGCCCAAGAAGCCAAAGGAGGCGAGCAAGGGCAGCGACAGCGGCGAGGGCAACGACAGCGGCGATGAGGGGAGCGCGCCGGCTAAGGCCGCGGGCGCGCAGCAGGAGGCGGTGGCAGCGGCGGCGGCGGTGACGGCGGCGGCGGGCGCGGCGGTGGCGGTGCGGCAGCGGCGGGCGGGCGGTGCGCAGCAGGCGTCGGGCAAGCGCGCCGCCAAGGAGGAGGGAGCGGAGGGGCCGCCGGCGCGGGGCGGGAGGGACGCGGGCGGCGAGGAGCGGGAGGGGCAGCGGGAGTGGGCGGGGCGGCGTGAGTCCCGCGAAGGGGCGCTCGCCAGGGGCCGTTGGGGCGAGCAGGGCGGGGAGGAGCGGCGCGCGGCCTCGCCGCGGCGGGGCACCGTGAAGACCATCTCCGATGAAATGAAGGTGGAGACGGGCGGGCGGGCGGCCTGGGGCAAGGCCGGTGGTGGCGAGAGGCGCAGCAGCTGGGACCAGCGGGGGTCGCAGAGGGGACGCGGGCGCAGCAGCGGCGGCGGCGGCGGCCGGGGGCGCGGCGAGGGGCGTGAGGGCGGCGGCTGGGAGCGCGGCGAGCAGCGCGAGGGCGGCGGCTGGCAGCGTGCTGAGCCGCGTGAGGGTGGTGGTCGCAGCTGGGGCCGCGGCGAGGGGCGCGAGGGCGGCGGCTGGGGGCGCGGCGATGAGCGTGAGGGTGGCGGCCGCAGCTGGGGCCGCGGCGAGGGGCGCGAGGGCGGCGGCGGCAGCTGGCAGCGCGGCGAGGAGCGTGAGGGCGGCGGCGGCTGGGAGCGCGGCGAGGGCCGCGAGGGCCGTGGTGGCGGCTTTGGCCGCAGCGCGGGGCGCGGCAGTAGCAGCTGGGACCGCAGTGGGGGGCGCGGTGGCGGCGGCGCTGGCAGGGGGCGCGAGCGGTCCTCTGGCCCACCGAGGCCTCGGGAGCAGGGTGGTGACGAGTAGCGAACAACCTGCTCTGCCGGGTGTCCGTTTGCACCGCACTCTGGATCGATGCAACACACGTGCCGCTCCTCTACGACTGCCGTGGCAAGTCAGTGGGCGCAAGGGCTCCAGGTGCAGGAGGTGCCCCCCCTAGCGTCTCGAGCACCAGCTGGTCCACCCTGGCCACGCGCGCCTTGTCGTCGTCCGACGTGCAGCACACGTCGCAGCCGTTGCGCAGCATCAGGATCTCGGTGGCCTTGTTGCCCACCTGCCGCGTCGCAGCACCAGGCGCAGCACCAGTGGCACAGCAGGGTGTGGAACGTGCGCGCTGGGCAAGGCCAGCGCCAGCGGATCCGTCCAGCCGGCGCACCTCGAAGGCGTTGGTGAACGAGTCGAAGAAGTCAGAGGAGTGCAGCGGCTCCATCAGGTCCGAGCACATGGACAGCAGCACGTCGCCCATCTCGTGCTGCCCCCGGTCCCTTGACCGCACGTAGGCCGCGGCTGCTGCTTCTGCCAGGCGCGGGTGTGCGTCCAGCGGTGCCCACTCCTCGTCGAGCCATGTGTGCAGCTGCTTGGCCAGCCCTGCGTTGCACACGTTGGTCAACGTGTGGCGGCAGCGAGCTTAGCGGGGCCCCCTGCAGTCTCCCATCCACCGCACGCGTGCGTGCTCCTGCTCTGCCGCTCACACGCGCCCTCGGCCTTGAGCTCCTCCGCGGTCCGCGGCACCGGCAGCATGAACCGCTCAACCTCCACTTCCTCGCTGGCTCTACATCTGAGCTGTGCGTGGCGGGCGCGTGGCGCGAGGTGCGGCCGGTGGTGCAACCCAGGCCGTGCGGGGCGGAAGGGAGCTGGAGCTCTGAGCATCGCCTGCATCGTACGTCTACCCCGCCCCTGCTCCTCTCTCGCCCTGATCCTCCCACGGCCATGGACGTCCGGGCTTTGCTCGGCGATCGAGCGCGCCGCACGCAGCTGCTGTGCGCTTGAGATGCGGGGCAGGTGCCGCCGCAACTTTTCGCTCGCTGCTGGCCACCAGGGGCGTTCAGACGAGTGATCGCGCAGCTTGCGGCGTCCTGATGCAGCTGCCGAAGAAGAAGGCCGTCGCGGTGACGCTGGGCGGCACGGCGTTCGGCGCGGGGTTCCTACAGGAGCTGCTGCACGGTCGCGCGAGCGGCGCGCTGCCCCCGGCCTCCATCTCGGGAGGTGGCGTCCTGACGCTCACCAGCGCTCCGCTCCAGCAGCAGGCAGCATCGGCGGCATCAGCAGCATGGCTGACGCCTCAGGACGAGCAGGAGGAGGCTGAGCAGCAGACGCTCTCGGACGTGTGCAACGAGGCGGCGCCCTGGCTGAGCCACCCGCAGCGCGACGTGCTGGTGACGGTGGCAGCAGGGGGCGTGTCCGGCGCATTGGCAAAGACGGCCATCGCCCCCCTGGCGCGCCTCACCATCCTCTACCAGGTGGGGCCCCGCCTCCCCGGACTCCTGAGGCCGCCGCGCGCGCCACACAGCTGTCGCCGCACGCTGTGCCACACCACACCGTCACAAGCAACACGCTCGCATGCACCTGGTGCGCAGGTGCACGCGCTGCAGCCCGTGGGAGACAGGGCCCCTGGGCTGCTGGCCGCACTGCAGCAGGTGCGACCGCTGACGGCTCTCCCGCTCGCCGCACTCGCCGCACACAGGAGAAGAGCTCCTGCAGCGAAGCGCGAACGGTGACAGCAACAAGCAGCGCGACGCGCGCGTGCGTGCGGCGCACCATGCGGCGCAGGTGGTGCGCCAGGAGGGCGTGGCATCCCTGTGGAAGGGCAACCTGGCCACCATCCTGCACCGCGTGCCCTACTCGGCGGCCAACTTCACCACGTTCGAGCTGACCAAGGCGGCGCTGGAGCCGCACGTGGGCAGCGACGTGCTCCGGCGGCTGCTGGCCGGCGCGGCGGCGGGCCTCGTCGCCTGCACCGTGGTGAGCCGCCCGCAGCGGCACCCTGCCCTCTGCGCGCCCCGTTCGCGCAAAACCATCAAGCCAGCTGTCCAGGGAGGCGCCCCAGCAGGGCGCGGCGGCAGAGTGCATGCATGCTGTGTGTGCCGTGCCCAACCCAACCGCGCAGGCGTACCCGCTGGACCTGGTGCGCACGCGCCTCTCGGCGCAGCGCGACATGCTGCCCAGCACCACGCGCCTCACGGGTGAGCTGGCGCGCGCGCTCGGCGTCACGCCCGACGTCTCCCGCCCCACGCGCCTCGGCGCCGCCGCGCACCCCGCGCCGCCCTCCGCCGCCGCGGCATCGCGGTCCACCGCGTCGGCCCTGCTGGCGTCATGGAGGGCGCGGGCGCGCGGCGGCGGCGGCGCCGCCACGCACCCCGCCGCCGTCGCCGCGCAGACCACCGCCGCGCACGCAGCCCGGCGCGGCGCCGCCGCGGCAGCGGGTGGCGCCGAGCCCAGCGCGGTGGTGGTGTCGCTGCCGCCGTCACTGCGCTCGCCGCGCAACTACCGCGGCATCACGCACGCGTTCCGGTGCATTGTCCGCGAGGAGGGGCTGCGGGGGCTGTACCGGGGGCTGGGCGCCACGCTGGTGCAGGTGACGCCCTCGCTGGCCATCAACTTTTGCCTGTACGATTCGTTCCGGGCCCTCTACCTCCAGCACCGGCAGCAGCAGCACCACCACCACCAGCACTACCCCACGCAACCCTCCTCCTCGTCCCCTGCGGCGGCGCCGCAGCTGCCCCACCTGCAGCAAGGCGCGCCCGTTGGTACCAACCCACGCATGGAGCTGCCGTCGGGAGCGGCGCCGGTGGCGGGCGCGCTGGCAGGGCGCCCAGTGGGGCCGCAAAGCCCTGCCGGCCAGCGCGACGTCGTGGAGCAGCAGCAGGGGGAGGGGGCAAGGGCCACGACTGGTAGCGCGGGGCCCGGGCCGCCGCACCAGCTGGATCTGCCGGGCAGCTTGATGTGCGCGTCTGGCGCCGGGTTCGTCACGTCGACCGTCACCTTCCCGCTGGACGTGGTCCGCAAGCGCATGCAGGTGCGCGGTGCCCTAGGGTTTGACGGCGGGGCGGGGCGTTTGCATCGCTGCGCATGCCGCCGGCGCCGCCCCTGCACCGCGCAGCGGCTCAGTGGTGCACGTGGGTGGTGTGTGCTCGCGTGCGTGGTGTGCACATTGCAGACGCAGCGGGGCGGCACGCCGCTCACGTACTGGTCGGCCTGCCGGCACATCCTGAGGCAGCACGGCCCGGCGGGCTTTTACGCGGGCATCGTGGCCGAGTACGCCAAGGTGGTGCCGGGCATGGCCATCGCCTTCACGCTGTACGAGGGGATACGCAACCTGGGCGGCGTGCAGCACCGGACCTAGCGGCGGCTGCGGTGTGTGTGTGTGTGTGCGCGGCGGGGGGGAGGCCGTGGGGAGGAGCGGTTTCGCCAGGTGTGTTGTAGCGGGGGCAGCGAGGGGAGCCAGGGGCTTGATTGGGAACGGGAACCACAAACTGAGGGCGCTGGGTGTAGACTCGTCTTGTTGTGCCTTCCCATGTAAAGCAGACGTGTTGATGTGAGCGTCGTGCGTGCCTCCGCTCCGATCCATTGAGCGAGAGAGTGAGCGAGTGTGAGCGAGCTGAGGGAGCAGACTGCATGCAGGATATTGATTGTGCGACGCACCTCGCACTTCCTTCCCCCTCGTGTTGTTTTGTTGGGACTCAAGTCGCCTGCCTTTGAGAGGAGGAGTCCTGTTGCACCACAACGCGCACGCGCGTGCCCCTGCAACCCCTTTCCGTTGACGCAAAACAGGCTGCTCTGACGCGCGCTGCTGTGGCACGCAAGCCGTACAGGCATACGAAATGTCCTCACGAGCACGCACGCACGAGCCTTCTACCCGCAAGCAAACGCGTCCGCCACAGCAAGGCAGCCCTATGCGCGTCACCCCGAGGCGCCCCAGAACTCCTGCTTGAGCCTCCACGACCCGCCCGACGACCGCTTGACGTACGACGCCACCTGCCCCAGCAGCTGCCGGAACAGCTGCTCGGGCATGCGCGCCCGGAAGGCCGCCGTCAGCTGCGCGCTGCCAACCTCGCGACCCTCCCCGCCGTGCCGCTCCAGATACGCAACCAGCTCAGCCGCCAGCAACTGAGCCTCCACGCCACCGCCGCCGCCACCACTACCACCGCCGCGCTCCACCACCTCTGCATCGCCGCCGCCGCCTCCCGCCGCGCCGGCCGCCCCCGCAGCCCCCTCGCCGGCCTCACCGCCTGCCAACGGTCGCAGCAGCCCGTCTAGCTGCTGCTGCCGCGCCCGCACCTGCTCCAGCAGAGCGGACGACGACAGGCCCCTGCCGCGCGCCAGCCCAGCGCCCGACGGCGACCCCGCTGCAGCGGCGCCGCCGCCGCCCGCTTGCTGTGCCGCCGCGCCCGCCGCCGGACGCGCCGGCACAGCGTTGATGGCGGCGGCGGCGGGCCGCTGGGCCGCCTGCACCTGGCCAAAGCGCGGCCGCTTGCCCGCCGGGCCCGCTCCTCCTCCTCCGCCGCCGCCGCTGCCGTTGGCAGGCGAGGCCGCCCCGCCGCCGCGCCCTCCGGCGGCGGCCCCGCGGGGGGGCGGGGCGCGGGGCGCGCCGGCCACGCCGTGCCGACCCGTCCAGGTGGGCTGGCTCAGCGGCGCGCGGGACACCTGCACGCCCGCAGCGGTGCGCACGCCAAGAGACAGGAACCGAGCACTCACATTGCTTGTCCTCAGCCCTGGCGCTTTGCCTTGGTCTTCCCCCCCGGGAACCACCCCCTGCCAGTCCCCAATGACACGCATCTCGGCGCGATAGCGAATGGGTTCTCCTCGCCTGGCCCAAAACAGCCCCACCCGCAGACACCCCGTGGCTCACACCTCGGCGCGGGAGCGGCGCAGCGCCTCTGCGGCCCGGTGCGCCACGCGCGCCGCCTCCTGCTCGGCCTGCAGCGCCTCGGGGTCGTTGGCGCCCTCCACGCGGCTGTGGTCCACCAGGCTCCGCAGCCCTGCGGCGCAGCGCCACAAACAGAGGGACACGGCAGGGGACGCAGGACGTCGCACGCGCACGCGCCCATGCTCCGCACACCGCTGAAGCGCCGCTCTCTCACTGCCAACTTCATAAAGAGAGGCGCAGAAAGGGAGCGCGCACCGGCGTCGTCAAACAGCTCCCGGAGAATGCGCGCCTCGGCCCCCGCCGCCGCCCCGCCGTCCTCCTCGCCGCGCCCGTCCTCCGCCGCCACAGCCGCCGCCGCCGCGCCGCCGCCGCCAGGCGCCAGCACCGCATGGCCGGCCAGAACCCGGTCCAAGCCCTCCTCCGCCAGCGCCCCGACCTCCCCCAAGGCCGCCCCGGGAGACGAAGCACGCCGGGCTGCCCCGCTGCCGGCCCGCGCCAAGCTCCCTGCCCGCACCCGGCTGCCGCCGCCCTCCCGTCCTCGCGCCGCCCTCCCACCGCCGCCGCCGCCGCCGCCGCCGCGCTCCCG
>VFQP010005269.1_pt1 | contig 11423 bp, 9 predicted proteins | sample 3512351 | NCBI WGS metagenome assembly VFQP01 (sample SAMN10412372, study PRJNA504923) | tailings metagenome | isolation source: Relicate 1 Philex TSF1 revegetated site | place: Philippines: Tuba, Benguet | collected 2017-08-29
GGAACAAAGAACAACCTGCGTGCCATAAACTATGGTTTCTCTATGATTGCTTATCTTGAGGGCGCTCTTCACGAAAAAACAAATGACACCGTGATTGTTTTAGCGGGTGGCGTTGGCTACGAAGTGCACGTCCCCCTCGGCACTCTCTCGCAACTGCCATCCCTCGGCGAAAAAGTCGCTCTCCGCATCTATACCCAGGTCCGTGAAGATGCGATTACCTTGTTCGGTTTCTCCTCCAAGGAAGAAAAAGCCATGTTCGAAAAGCTCATTAGCGTTAGCGGCATCGGCCCTTCGCTCGGCGTCAAGATCTTGAGCGGCATGCCCGTGGAGAACCTTGTCATCGCCGTCCGCGCGGGCGACATAGCCAGCCTGACGCGCATCCCCGGCGTTGGCAAAAAGACCGCCGAGCGTCTCGTGGTCGAACTGCGCGACAAGATGCAGGATTTCGCCGTCAGCGCCGGCCTCCCCGCCAAAGCCTCCGCCGCCAGCAGCCTCTCGCCACTCGAAACCGATGTCGTCTCGGCCTTAATCAATCTCGGCTCCGCGCCCCCCATCGCTGAGCAGGCCGTCGCCAAGGCCAAAGAAACGGTGAAAGGCGCCGACTTCGAGGCGCTCTTCCGAAAAGCCTTGGAGCTAGTCCGATAAGCGCTACCCTGAACATTCAGGATGGAACGCGGCATCATCTCGGCAAGCGCCTCAAACGAAGAACTCCAATTCGAGGCCAGCCTCCGCCCCCGCAGCCTTGCGGACTTCACCGGCCAAGCGAAAGTCAAAGAGAACCTGGCCATTGCCATTGAAGCCGCCAAGATGCGCGGCGAGGCCATGGACCACGTCCTCCTTTACGGCCCGCCCGGCTTGGGCAAGACCACCTTGGCCACGCTCATTGCCAACGAGCTCGGCGTCGCTTTTGAACAAACAGCCGCGCCTGTGCTCCAAAAGAAGCTTGACCTTACCGGTCTCTTAAGCAACATCCGTCTTCGCCAAGTCTTCTTCGTGGACGAGATCCACCGCCTCGCGCCCGACGTCGAGGAGATGATGTACTCCGCGCTCGAAGACTTTCGCGTTGACATCCTCGTCGGCACCGGCCCTGGGGCCCGCACGCATTCCCTTCCGGTCCCGAAATTCACCGCCGTCGGCGCCACTACACGCCTGGGTAACATCAGCGCCCCACTGCGCGGCCGCTTCGGGCTAGTCTTGCGTCTCGATGTCTACGGCGCGCGGGAGCTCACCGGCATCGTCCAACGCTCCGCGCGCCTCCTTACGCTCGACATCCCAGAAGACGCCGCCCATGAAATCGCCCGCCGCAGCCGAGGCACCCCGCGTATCGCTAACCGCCTCCTCAGGCGCGTCCGGGACTATTCGCAAGTCAAGGCCAAAGGCGAACTTTCCAAGTCCATTGCCGTGGATGCCCTGGATCTCTTAGAAGTCGATCCCCTGGGCCTGGACGAAGTCGACCGCCGCATCATGCTCGCCATCCTCGACAAGTTCGACGGCGGCCCGGTGGGCCTCAACACACTCTCGAGCGCTGTCGACGAAGAAGCCGGCACCATCGAAGAAGTCTACGAGCCCTACCTCATCCAACAAGGCTTCCTCGACAAAACTCCCCGCGGCCGTATGGGCACGGACCGCGCCTTCGACTACTTCCAAGTCCCCAAACGCCGGGGCATCCCCGCACCACCACCTCTCTTTGGTGGTTTAGATTAAGTTGCATTAAGTCATCAATCCGTAACGAAACCGTAAATCTTCTGTAGCGCGGCCTCCCTACTCTAAAGCTGTATGCTTCCCCTACTGAGAACGTTGGCGCTACTCGTGTGCGCACTCTCGCTGCTCCAGGCGCAGGTTGACCGCGCCACGCTATCCGGTACTGTTACCGATCCCTCGGGTGCTCTTCTCTCAGGCGCCAAGGTCCTTGTCGAATCCAGATCAACAGGTTTTCGCCGGGAAACTACTACCAATGACGGCCTCTACCGGCTGTCCGGACTCCCCGTTGGTTCTTTCGACGTCTCGGTTTCATCTGACGGCTTCAACACCCTCCGCTTCGACAGCGTAATCCTCACCGTAGGTCAATCACGTACCCTCGACGCGCAACTTACCTTGGGCGCAGTATCAACTGCCGTCGAAATTTCTGCTTCCACGACGCCCTTGGATCAATCCAACGCCGAAATCGGTACGGCTATCGGGGAAGCGCAGATCAAGAACATTCCTTTGAACGGTCGCCACTGGGCTGCGCTAATGTCGCTTGCTCCCGGTGCAGTAAACGTCGGCGAAGGCAACCAGAACTCCATCCGCTTCTTCGGCCGTCCCCGCGATGACAACAATTGGACCACCGACGGCGTCGATTCCACGGGCATCAAGGACCCCCGCCAGGAAGGTAACATGCGCCTTGTAATGTCCATGGACGCCATCGCAGAATTCCGCGTCAACTCTCTCCCCTTCACGGCTGAAGGTGGCGTCGGTGGTGGCGCTCAAGTCAACCTAGTCACCAAATCCGGCACGAATGAATTCCATGGCTCTGTGTTCGAGTTCTTCCGCAACAGCGCTCTGGATGCCCGCCGCCCCTTCGACGGCGCGAACCCGCCGCCGTTCCGCTTGAATCAATTCGGTGGCAACCTAGGCGGGCCCATCAAGAAAGACAAGACCTTCTTCTTTGCGAACTATGAAGGACTCTTGCAACGCTTGACCATCTCCCGCGCCGACGGCCTTGTTCCCAGCGCCAGCTTTCGTGAACGCACACCCGCCGCGCTGAGGAGTCTTATCAATCTCTATCCCCTTGGAAACGCCCCCGGCGCCAACGCCAACGTAGACCGCTTGATCGCGCAAACCCCCGAGCGCCGCAACGAACATAGCGGCATGGCTCGCATCGACCACCGCCTCACCGAAAAACACAGCCTCTTCTTCCGTTTCGCCATGAGCGACGCGCTCATCAGCCAGATCCGTAACGGCTTGCTCGAAACGCGCGATTCTTACATCCGGCCTACCAACATAACCGCCCAGTGGCAACAGGTCTGGTCTCCCACGCTCTTGAACGAAGCCAAGCTTGGCTTCAATCGTTCCGCGCTTACTCGCAACGACGTGGGACGCATTCCCGAAGGCGTCGCCATCCAAGGCTTCACCTCTACGCAGCCCACCAGCTACATCATCGAAAAGCCCAGCACTTACTCCATCGTGGACAATCTCTCTTGGATTCGCGGCCGTCACACCATCAAGCTCGGCGGCGAAATTCGCCGCATTCACCTGAATGTCGGCAATGGCCCTTCCACGTCCGTCACCTTTGCTAGCCAGGACGCCTTCTTGCGCAATGCCATGGACCGCGTTACCGTCAGTGGTCAGCTAGATACGGTAGGGGTGCGCCGCACCTTCAGTTCCTTATATTTCCAAGACGAGTTCCGGTTGAATTCCGAACTCACCGTTAACCTCGGACTCCGCTATGAAAACTACACGGTTTCAAAAGATGTATACGGCCGAGGTCGCGTCTTTGACATCGTCCGTTGCCAGGGCTTTTGCCCGGCGGGCACCGAGTGGTTCTTTCCCGATAACAACAACATCGCGCCCCGCTTCTCGCTTGCCTGGTCGCCCAAAGCTCTCGGCGGCAAAACGGTCATCCGCACCGGTTACGGCCGCTACTTCGGCCCTGGCCAAAATGACGACGTAACCGCGGCCATCGACAGCTTGCCCGAAAGCTTTTCCCTCACCGCCGCGGACGCGCCAACGCTTTCCTACCCGCCCACGCCTTTCCTCGGCCAACTCCGCAGCCAAGGCCAAACCCCCCGCAGCGTCCAACGGGACCGCAAGGAACCCGAGTCCCATCAATGGACACTCTCTGTCCAACGCGAACTCCCCGGCAGCATGGTTGCTCAAGTCGCCTACGTCGGCAACGTTGGCCGCAACCAGCTTACGCGCACTTACGTAAACACCCTGGATCCCATCACCCGCCGACGCCCACTCACTGCCTTCGGTCAAATCGATGAGAAGCGCTTCGATGGCATCACCAACTTCAACGGTTTGCAATCCTCGCTGACGCGTTCCTTTGCAAAGGGCTGGCTCTTCCAGGCTCAATACATGTGGGGTCATGCCATCAGCGATAGCGCCGGCTCCGGCGAAGGCGGCCAGATCCAGGACGTCGCTTGCCGCGCCTGCGATCGTGGTCCCGCCGATTACGACATCCGCCAAACCTTCACGGCGAACAGCATCTACCAGCTTCCCTGGGCGCGCAACAAGTTCTATGGCGGTTGGGATTTGAGCGGCATCTTAACCGCTCGCACCGGCACACCCCTCACGGTGCTTGTAAACCGCGCCGCCGCCAACGTCCCTTCGGGCCAAACCCAAACGCAACGCGCCAACTACGTCGGTGGCAACGTCTACCTGCCGAATCCCGGCCCGGATGGCTGGTTGAACCCCGCCGCCTTCGCCGCTCCCGCGAATGGCACATACGGCAACGCTGGCCGCAACGTCTTCCGTGGTCCTGGCCTCTGGCAAGCCGACCTCGGCCTCTCGAAGAAGTTCCGCGTCACCGAACGCCTCAACCTCGATTTCCGTGCCGAGGCCTTCAACCTCTTCAATCGCGCTCAATACGGTAATCCCGTGAACAACATCTCCAACTCCACCTTCGGCCGCATCAACGTCACCGCCAATGACGGCGCTACCGGCACGGGTACCTCACGCCAACTCCAATTCATGCTACGCATGAATTTCTAAATGCTGCATCTCATCTCTTTAGCGGTCCTCTTGGCGCAGGTGGACGTGAAGCCCTTACGCGAGACCGCTTCCGAAAAGTACCAGACCGACGATCCGGCGGTCTGGTACAACCGCAAGAATCCCAGCGCTAGCTTCATCTTGGGCACTGTCAAGATGGCTGCGCCCGACGGCGCCATTGCGGTTTATAAGCTCGACGGTTCGCGCCTGATGTCGATTCCCAATGTCGACCGTCCAAACAACATAGATGTCGCCTACGGTCTGAAACTCGGCGCCCGCAAGATCGATGTTGCAATTGCTACCGAACGCAACAAGAGCGCTCTCCGCGTTTTTGAAATCGTTCCCGGGCAAGGCATCAAGGATCTAGCCTCGTTACCCGTCTTCGCCGGCCAGTCCGGCGCCATGGCCCAGCCCATGGGTATCGCCCTTTATACGCGGAAGCGAGATAAGGCTATCTTCGCCATCGTCAGCCGCAAGAATGGCCCCAGCGGCGCCTATCTTTGGCAGTATCTGCTCCGCGACAACGGCCAAGGCCAACTCGTTGCCGAAAAGGTACGTGAGTTCGGCCAGTACAGCAATTCCAAAGAGATCGAATCCGTGGCCATCGATCCGCAACGCGAACACGTCTATTATTCCGACGAAGGCGCTGGCATTCGCAAGTACCATGCGGATCCCACCCATCCCGACGCCGCCCGCGAACTCGCGCTCTTTGCTACAACTGGCTGGAAAGGCGACCGGGAAGGCATCGCCGTCGCGGGCAAGTATGTTGTCGCCACGGATCAGCAACACCCCAACACCGAGTTCCATGTCTTCCATCGCGATTCCCTGAAGGAACTTGGTGTCTTTCGGGTAGGCGCCGACACCACCGACGGCATTGACATCTCCACCAGTCTCAATCTCTTCATCGCCATGAATGACAGCCGCCACAACTTCATCCTGGCCAGTTGGCCCCAAATCCGCGCCGCCTTGAAGCTAAAGCCCTAGCTCAATTCCAACATTGTTACTTCAGGCCGTCGCAGAATCCGGAATCCTCTCAAATTACCGACGCCCACATTCGTGTGGATCCAACGTTTGCCCTCCGGCCAATAATTCAAACCGGCCACAAAGCGCTTGTCTTCCACTGGCGCGAATCGCTCGGCCAGATAGGGCAACCCATTTTGAGCGCCATGCGTGTGGCCACTCAGCATGAGTTTCCACTCGAATGCCCTGACCTCTTCTTTCGTGTCCGGATTGTGCGCCAACAACACGACGGGCGCACCTTGCGGCACAGCGGAGAATGCATCCTTAGCTTGGACTTCATCGCTCCACAAATCCCCCACTCCGGCTAGCCACAGTTCCACTCCGCCTATACGCAGACGCTCTGATCGATTCTGCAAGGAATTTGCCATTCCGTCCGCGAGCACCTGGTCCACTTGTCTGTCGCTGGGTTCGTTCAAATAGTATTCCGCCCACGCTCCCCCATCGTGATTCCCCTTAACTGCATAGGTCGGGAAGCGCGAAGTTAGCATACGGAACAAGTCCGAATACCCTGCCAGATTTTGCCCGTGAACTCGCGTCACATAGTCGCCCGTCAAACAAACAAGGTCCGGCTTCTGCTCCACTGCCAGCCGGAACGCATGCTCGATCATCGCCGCGCTGACATCGCGCGACAAATGCAGATCGCTCAACTGCACCAAGCGAATCGGCTTCGGAAGCTTGCCGCCAAACACTGGCACGCGATGTGTGTTGACCGCCGGCCACCTGGGCTCTAACCAGAAGACATCCGCCGCGCCAGCACCCACCGCAGCCGCGCCCCCCAAAATAATCTTTCGCCGTGAGAACCTCAATCTTTAAGAGTAGATGTTCCTCACCCGCCGCCAGTTGCTAGCTTCTTCCGCCTTCGCCGCAACAAGTGAGGCGGAGGACATCCTGGCGCGCGCCGCAACCTTCGACACCGAAAACTACCTCGCCCTCAAGCCCTTCGTTTGGAATTCCGAAGAGCTCGGCCATCGCAACGGCCGCGAAACCCGGCACCAGAAATACGAAATCAACATGCTCTCCGGGGCCATGTACTGGCGCAAAGTCGAAAGTCAGCACAAGCCGTTGGCAGGCGCCGAAGCCGAGCTCGAAGCCAAGCGCCTGGCGCAACACCTCAAGGAGCCTCGTCCCGCCGATGGCCTTCCGCCCGACAACGGCTGGCGTTTCGAGCGCGCCTTCTACGCCGATCTCCCCCGCCTCCACCGCATCGACAAATTCACCCAGGAATACTGGCAAGGCATTCCCGTCCACCGTCTCCGTTTGAAGCCAATCAAAGACGCCCGCTCACAGCATCCCAACGGCGCCTTCGCCAACTCTTTCGAGATCGACGTCCGCCTCGACAAAACATCGCTCCACTGGGTTCACGCGGAATGGTGCGCCACCCGCAAAGTAGCTTGGACCTTTCGCCAACTCACCCTCGGCCGCCTAAGCATGATCTATTCCAACAACATCGTCTATCGCGCCACCCTCGACAAGAAGGACCATTTCTACTGGACCCTCCAACGCCTCTCAAATCGCGACGGTAGCCCCGGTCCCTGGACCCTCGCCGAGTACGAAACCCAAGCCGGCACATACCGAAACTATCTCCGCTATTTCAACTTCCGCCGCTATGCCTCCGAATCGGAACTGATTGTCCAATGAACGCCACCGATAAAGCCATCCGCCTCGATGCCCTCCTCCGTGGCAAAGGCGCATTTCTTGCCATGAAAGAACACGGCGTCGAACGTGTTCCCGCTGACCTCATGCGCGCCACCTTCCCCTTCACTCGTGAAGATCTTTTCGATCATCTTGCCACTTCCGGTACTCCCTTAGAGGATTTCGCGCGCAGCCACGGCATATCCGTGGAAGTCCAAGGGAGCGAAGTCTACCTTGTTGAGTACGACGAGCGCTTTGGCCCTAACCGAACGAAATTCCCATCTCTCCAGGCCGCGCACGATTGGCTGCGCGACTTCATTCTTCGACACACCTACACAGGCATCGACTTCAAATAAGCGATTACTTCGACCAAGCCACCCTTGTCGCCAAAAGTTCGCAAGTCGCTCTCCAGCTTCTCTAGCAGCCCTTGCCCCATCGGCGTTCGGACCTTTTTGGGATCCGCGCCACGCTGCAACAACAAAAGCAAGGCCTTCCAATTCTGCGTCGCCGCCGCCGTGGCGAGAACGTTGTTCCCAGCGCGATTCGTAGCCTTTATGTCCGCGCCCTTGTCCAACAACATCGTCAATACTTCGGGAGGTGCTGTAATGCCCGTACCCGAAAACCAAACCGGTTCGCCAAACTCCGTCAGCGCATTCGGATTCGCTCCGCGGTCCAGCAACAACTTCACCGGTTCCGCTCCGCTCTTGCCGCTCGCCTGAATCGCCATCGTCAGTGGCAACTCGCCAGTCCCTGCATTCGGGTCCGCTCCCGCCGCCACCAATGCGCGCAATATCTCCAGGTCGCCTGGCGACTTCCGCAGCTGCCGCAGCGCCACTTGTAGGAGCGTCGTGTTGTCTCGCCCCTTTTCGTTTACGTTCGAGCCCTTGGCCAACAGAGCCCGCACTGCGGCCGCGTCGTTCTTTCCAATCGCTGCTTCGATCTCCTTGGCATCCCCACTGCGGAAAAAATTCAGTTGGCCGTTGCTCACCTGATAGGCGGAAAAGGTCCACGCCGTCTGTGCCATCTGCACACCGATGAAGATCATCGGGCTGGCCGCCAGCAGGAATGCCAATACCCGCAATCCGCCGCTTTGCGTTTTCACAAAGAGCGCCACCGCCCCGAGCAACAACAACGCCGGCACGCCAAAGAAAAACACCACCGAGATCGGGCTAGTCTTGGACGGTCCCGCCGCCGCTAAACCCAGCAGGAACATCAGCCCCAGCGCCGCAGCATCCACCAGCACTACCAGCCAAAACAGCACTTTCAGGATCATCGCTTAATCTCTCCGCAATACTCTGGCGCAATCCTATGCCAAAATCGCGCAACGCCGCAAAAAGAATTTACACTTCTTTTTCGTCACTTTCGATACAACCTAGGGTTTAGAAGATCGGACATGCGAAACGCGGCAATTTTGGCGATCCTCACGGCAGTATCTGCTCTGGCCCAGAACCCACCCCTCGCCCCCCTCCGCATCACTCTCCCGCCAGCTCCTATCGGCCTGGATCGCTTCGTACAAAGCCACGAAGCTCTCATTGCATTGGGCAAGGCCCTTTTCTGGGATATGCAAGTCGGCAGTGACGGCGTCACTGCCTGCGCCACCTGCCACTTTCACGCTGGCGCCGACCATCGCATCCAAAATCAACTTTCCGGGCCTGCCGCCACTGTCAACCAGCGACTCACCGCGCAGGACTTTCCCTTCCACCGCCTCTCCAACCCTGCCAACAACAATTCCACCGTCCTGAGCGATAAGCGCCAGGTCGCCGGTTCCATGGGCGTGGTCGCCAAAGCTTTCTTAAACGTCGAGGCTGGCGCACCCGTAGAACAAGGCGCTAACCTCTCCGCCCCTGCGCAGTTCTTGCCAAACGGCATCCTCGTTCGGCAAGCAACGAGCCGTAACACACCTTCCGTCATCAACGCCGTATACAACGCCCGCAACTTCTGGGACGGTCGCGCACTTCCTGCGTTGAGTCTTTCAGTCCTCACGTTGCGGGAAGACCGGCTGATTGCGGAATCCGTTTCCCTGGACAACTCCAGCCTCGCCGCTCAAGCCATTGGCCCGGCCCTAAACGCGACGGAGATGTCCTGGTCTGGTCGCACTTGGCCCGAACTGGGCCGCAAGATTCGCCACCTCCATGCCCTCGCTCGGCAGCGTGTTTCCCCCAGCGATAGCGTTCTCGGCCCGATGGCGAATCCCGACGGCAATGGCCTGCTCCCCGCCTACACCTACGAGTACCTGATCCAGGCCGCTTTCCGTCCGGAATTCTGGGCCTCGCCGGACATTGAGTATGGATACACGCACGCAGACCGCAACTTCGAACTCTTTTGGGGCCTTGCCATCCAGGCCTATGAGTCAACCTTGATTTCCAACGACACTCGCGTCGATCAGTTCCTCGCCGGCCGCACCGAGGCGCTCACTCCATTCGAAGTCATGGGTCTGAATCAGTTCCGCGCTGGCGGCTCGCAATGCCTCAACTGCCACAACGGCCCGGAATCCACAGCTGCGGGTTGGACCGGCTTTCGCCGAGGAGCGGAAGGCTTTTTCCGCATTGGTGTCACCCCCATTGCCGACGACGCCGGCATTGCACTTGGCGCCTTCAAGACTCCCGGCCTCCGCAATATCGAATTCACCGGGCCTTACTTCCACGACGGAGGCCAAGCGACATTGGAGCAGGTACTGGAGTTTTACAATCGCAACGGCGACTTCCCCGCCGGCGGCAATCTCGGTCCTGGCATTGGCAACATCCGCCTCCCCGGCAACAGTCGAAACGCCATCGTGGCTTTCCTGAAAGCCTTCAGCGACGACCGTGTCCGCTTCCAGCGGGCTCCCTTCGATCACCCGTCACTGTGCGTGCCCAACGGCCACGCCGAACTCGCCCCTGGATTGCTAATCCTCGACGACGCGCAACCCGGCTCCGTCGCACTAGACACTTTCGCCCTCATCCCCGAAGTCGGCAAGGAAGGCGCCGCAGCGCCTTTACAAACTTTCGAAGAGCTCCTCCTAGGCATCGGCAACGACGGCTCGCGTGCGCATACGATGACCACTACATGCCAACCATAGGTCACAACGATCCATCCCATAGCGGATTCCGTCAACCTCGTTCAAAAATGCGTGATTGAGTCAGCGGATTCTATTAAGCGCGACTATCAAAGGGCCGCCACGAACCTCGCAAGTCCGGCTTGGAAAAGGGGCCGCCATACTGACATGCATCACACGTCGGGAATCGCCGTTTCCATAAATCGATCAGCCAATCCCCTGCCAACGTGATCGAAGATTCGTGTGAGGCGTAGATGAGCCAATCGCAGTCCTCTGAGAACCAGTAGCCTTCTTCCCCCGTATAGTCGATCTCCATAACGACAACTTCTCGTTCGCAGCCCCATTGTCGAAATTCGCGAAGCTCGAAAACATTGTGGATTCTACGGCCCCTGAGCATATCCTTCACGGCTTGAATCTTCTCGGGTCCAAACCAAGCTTCGTGAAACGACATCCAAGCGAATCGAGCCGGCTCTTCACGCAGCGGCCACCAACATTGCGTATCTACTTTCCACAAGTGCTCCAACCTCCCCCATTGCGCCAACAACTCTTCTGGCCCCAGAACCCTTCGATACAAAACCGGTTCTACACACCGCAGCATCGATTCGTCTACTGCTTCCAAAAAATGTTCAAAGTCAGCTCGCTCCTCAGCCATGGCTGCAACTGCAATTCGAGAATGGGTCAGGCCTACGGTCATGATCGATTCGGCATTCCACCCACTAGCCTTCAGGCTTGCGCGAAACATCTCATATTCAGAGCTAGACGGAGTTACGATTTGCTCTACACGTTCGAGAATTGCTCGCAAGACAAGGTATCTAGGAAAGAGGCGAAACGCGTCATCCGAATACTCGGTTTCATTGTCAGACCTATTACGCCCTCCAGATGCGCAAAGAGCCTTATATTGAGCGGACCAAAATGCAAAACGCTCTTCGCAATACCGCCGCGCGAGCGAATGCAGAGCCAGGCAAGGGTCCATCTTGAGTAGTCTAGCTGGGCAAATGAATCAGGCGACCTGAGGATGACCCAGATCGCCTGTAAGTTATTGAAT
>VFQP010005270.1_pt1 | contig 11421 bp, 5 predicted proteins | sample 3512351 | NCBI WGS metagenome assembly VFQP01 (sample SAMN10412372, study PRJNA504923) | tailings metagenome | isolation source: Relicate 1 Philex TSF1 revegetated site | place: Philippines: Tuba, Benguet | collected 2017-08-29
AAAAGGGCTTTAGCTTTTAGTAGCTTAAAATCGGCTATATAATCGGTAACATTTTTATTGGTTAGTGCCGATATTTTTCTAAACAATTGTACCCTCGACATACCCAATTCCTTACTGAGTTTTTCGACCGACAAAGAGCTATCTTTGATATTTTTTTCAATTAATAATTCAAATTCTACCAAAAATTTACGCTCATTTTTTTGTATTTGGCTGGGGTTGGTTATTTCACTCGAAAAACGACGACGCATTCTGTCACGATTTTCGAGTAATCCTTTGATTTTTTCTTCTAATAATTGTTGATTAAAAGGCTTAGCAATATAGGCATCCGCTCCTGCTTTTGTACCTTCAATTTGGCTTTCCATCTGGCCTTTGGCGGTCAGCAAAATTACAGGAATATGCGAAGTACGAAAATCATTTTTAATTTTTTGGGTTAACGAAAATCCATCCATTTCTGGTAACATTACATCGCTGATTATTAGGTCGGGAATATTTTTGAGAATTTCTTCCCAGCCTTTTTCGGCTGTTTCTACCGCTACGGTGTTGTACGAATTTTCTAGTTTTTTCCGTAAAAACAAATTCAAATCTTGGTTATCTTCTATCAAAACAACGGTGTTGTCGTGCAATTGAAGGGTTTCGGTATCAGCTACCACTTTTGGTTCTAGTACCTCACGCAAATAGGGTTTTTCAACAACCTTTTCGGTGGCCTCAGCATTAGGGCTAGGATTAATGATGGGCAAAATGATTTTGAAAGTTGTGCCTTTTCCTTTCTGTGAATCTACTTCTATTTCTCCTTGATGTAGGCAGACAAACTCGCGAGATAAAGCCAAGCCTAAACCCGTACCCAAAGAAATATTTTGGTTGCCTCGGTAAAACAAATCAAAGGCTCGGTCTTTTTCTTCTTTGCTCATACCAATACCATTATCGGAAATGAGAATTTCTATTTTCTCTATATTTTTCAGTAATGAAATATGAATAGAACCTCCTTCGGGGGTATATTTGAAGGCATTAGAAATAATATTGAAAAAAACCTTATCAAGCTTTTCGGCATCAAACCAAAAAGGTAGTGTTTTGAATGGACAAATAAACTGTAAATCAATATGTTGGGTTTTAGCTTTTAGGTTGAAATCGGTAACGATTTCTTTGACAAAAGCAATCAAGTCACGTTGTTGAAGCTCTAATTCCATTTTGCCAGCGTCTACTTTTCTGAGTTCTAGTAGCTGATCAACCAATCGAAGCAGCCGATTGGCATTTTTATAAATTAACTGAAATGCCTGACGGGTTTCTTTGACATCGCCCGATTTACGGTGTAAAATATCTTCGGTGGGTGTTAGAATAAGGCTCAGGGGTGTCCTAAATTCGTGTGAGATATAGGAATAAAAACGAAGTTTGTCTTCGGTGGCTTGTTTGGCCAACTGCGAAATCCGTTCTATTTCATTTTTTTGAGCCAGAATAGCGTGGTTTTGCTGTTCTAGTATAAGGTTTGATTTTTGTTTTTCTCTTAATAAATAGAATAATACGCCTCCTAAAGAAAGTACCATCAACAAGAAAAAAAGGGTAAGGTATAGGGTATTTCGCTGAAAGGAAAAGATACGAGTTAAGTCCTGAATTTTAGTGACTTGTCGCTTAATATCTTCTTGTTGTTCTTTGATTTTTTGGTGCTGAGCCAGCATAATACTGACATTTTTGGCATCAATTACGGTACTAAATAGCTCATTTTCTTTATGATAAGGCTGTTTTTTCAAAATTTTCATAGCAATTTGGATGGCCTCTTCTCCGCCACTCGGATACAAAATGGTAGCATTTATTTTACCTTTTTGTACCAAATCAAGTCCAAGGTCTTCGCCGACACTTCCATCAACACCAATAATTTTGATTTTCTTTTCTAGTCCTAATTCTTTACAGATTTTGTAGCAGTGGTTGGCACTTCGGTCGTTGTGAAGAAAAATTAAATCAACAGATGTTGGCTTCTTTTTCAGGTAGTCTTTTAGTACAGCCCCCCACTGTTCTTGCGACCAATTTCTATTATAATACTCATCAATGTGTAAGCCAGTATGTTGGTTGATAGCATGCAGAAACCCTGCGTGTCTATCAATAGAAGGAGTACTTGTGGGGCCAAAGCCAATCTCTAAAATATGCCCTTTTCCATTGAGTAATATATTGGCATATTCGCCTGCATTTTTACCCACCAAATAATTGCTAGCCCCCACAAAAGCCGTAAACTGGCTAGAATAGATGCGTCTGTCTACTACTATTACAGGAATACCTTGCTGAAAAGCTTTTTCAATAACAGGTTGTAATATAAGGCTTTCGTTGGGCGAAACGATTATTAAATCTACTTTTTGAGCAATAAAATTCTCTATATCATTGATTTGTGTTTGGTTGTTCCATCGAGCATCTTTGAGGATCATCGACGACTCTGGATAAAAACTCAACTCTCGATTCATACTTTCTACCATTTCTACTCGCCAGCGGTCGTCCATACCACATTGCGAAAACCCGATAGTAAAGGCTGGCTCACTTTTACGATGACAAGCGTTGAGCCATACCAAAACAAATATGGATATTAATATTTGAAAGATTCTTTTCATGAGTTTGTCTTTGTATAATGTATCAAACATGCCATAGATGCCGAGGCTTTATAAAGCGAAAAAGATAAATTGCTACCGCAAATTATCTTAAAGTTATGGAGCAAAATAAAAATATGCTCGATTCTTGAATATTTTATAACACAGAGTAGCACTAGGTTTTTACGGTATTGTACCAATTTTTTACTTTGGCTTGGTACAATACCGTGTATGTCTAGTATAATGCAGTATTATTAGAAGAAGTATTTTGAAAAATAAATAAGCTAATAAGTTGTTATTGAATTTTTGCCAACCAACAGAGTACTTCTTGATGACGATTGAAATACCTTTTTTCATGGAAAAACAAAACTTGGTGAAGCTGTTTCACAGATGTTATTTCCATGTACTTTTTAGTGACCATATTTTCAGTTCCTTTATGGCAATTGTAGTGCCGTCGGTTTTGAGCTGAACTTTGGTATAGTCTTCATTAGGAAAAAATGTATCTGTCAAAACACTAGTACCGTCATCGGCAAATAGCTCGGCAGATGCCACATCAAAAAATACATGAAGCTTTATGGTATTGCTATTGGATAACCTTGGTGCTGTATGAACACTATTGGCAAACTTGTCTGAAAACTGAATTTTTCCCGATTGTGTTCTGTCGCTAAAAAAGGTATTTGTACTTGTATTATAGCCAATGACATAACGCTCACCTTTATTATTGGCTATTTCAATCTCAAGAATACCTTTTGATTGAGGTTTTTCAAAGGATATTTCTATTTCGGACAAAGTTGACTTAAAGCCTAATTGAGGCGTTAAGTCGATAGCCGTTTTTACTTTTTGATTTTTTAGAGAAAAAACCTGCTTGATATTTCTTAGTGACTGTAGCTCTTTGACTGGTACAACCGCCACTCTGTATCCTTGTGGAGTAGCCACTAATTTTAGTTCCCTTGGCAAAGTAGCGGCACCTCGCCACTGTAAGCTAGGTACAAGATTGGCATATTGCCAGTTGTTCATCCAGCCAATTAAAATGCGTCGACCATCTGATTTTGGCACATCCGACCACGTAACGCCAGCATAATTATCTCGCCCGTAGTCGAGCCAAGCCGCATTTCCATTGCTTACCAAAGGTTTGAAATCTTCGTCGAGGTGAAACGTTTTTCCGTCAAAATTTCCTACAAAATATTGTGTTCCAGAACCGCCATTAGGAGCACCAGGATTGATATTAACAATTAAAATCCATTTGGTGGTATTGCCATTTTTGAGTGGGAACAAATCGGCACATTCCCATACCCCGCCATGATTGCCCCATTCTTTGCCAAAACTCCCTGTGTTTACCCAATTTTTAAGGTCGTTTGATACCCAAAATTCATGATGGTCTTGTACAGCCAAAGCCATAACCCATTGCTTTCGGGCTTCATCCCAAATCACTTTTGGGTCTCTAAAATCGGTAGTTCCATTGTTTTTTAGCACAGGATTCCCCACATATTTTGTCCAAGTACGTCCCTTATCATTGCTGTAGGCAATACCCTGATTTTCATAATCCTTTCTACCTGATTTTTCGCCAGCCATATCATGATAGGTAAAAATAGCCACCAAAGGCGGTTGATTATTGATTCCAAAACCACTTGTATTTTTCCAGTCAACCACAGCACTACCCGAAAAGATATAACCTAGCGAGTCGGGATATAGGGCAATAGGGAGGTTTTCCCAGTGAGCCAAATCTTTGCTAACAGCATGCCCCCAGTGCATAGGCCCCCAAACGGTCTTGTCGGGATAATACTGATAAAACAAATGATATTCACCTTCGTAATAAAACATACCATTGGGGTCGTTCATCCAGCCTTTGGCGGGCGAAAAATGATACTGTGGCCGATGTGTTTCATGATAAGTGGCTTGTGGTGTTTCTTGAGCCATAGCGTTTCCTAGCGATAATAATAGAACGAATACAGTGAAAAGACTCTTTCCGAAGGTTTTTGGATACATGGTTTTGGTTTTCATTGTTAATGTTTTGTACAATTGGATAGGTCAAAAGTACAAAGCATTTGTCAATACCTCTTCAAGTTATTATTCGGATACCTTAAATTTTGATACAATATATAAATAATTGATTTTTAGGTGCTTGGTGTAATTTTGTGGTTTTGTGAAAGCGACAAAAGTACAATAATGTTACATTTATTTAGATTTTGATACATCTATTAATAAGCCTCCTAACACCTTTTTGCATTAGCCAGGTCTAAACAACAAGGTGTTAGGATTAAATAGGTACTGTTGTTTTTGTACAAAAATAGTTTATTCAATGAATATTGTATTTTGAAAATGGTTTTCAAAGTGACAGCGTGTCACTTTGATTTTGGATGAATAAACTCTATTTAAGTAGCTTGTAGAATATCCTTGCTCAATGCTAATATATATTCCAGTTAACTGGCGAATAGATTCGGCAGTTAGTAGATTTTCGAAAATGGTCAGTATCGACTATGGTTTTCAAAGTGACAGCGTGTCACTTTGATTTTGGATGAATAAACTCTATTTAAGTAGCTTGTAGAATATCCTTGCTCAATGCTAATATATATTCCAGTTAACTGGCGAATAGATTCGGCAGTTAGTAGATTTTCGAAAATGGTCAGTATCGACTATGGTTTTCAAAGTGACACGCTGTCACTTTGATTTTTGGGTAAATGTATTGAATGAAAGTATTGAGATCTCTGAACATTGGGTTCAAAAAATAATTTTGATACTACGTAGTTTTAGCTCATCGTTTGTCTTTAAGGTGTATATCCCATCGATTATAATTTTGGCAATACAAATCTTTTGAATCTGTATTAATCATTAATCCTATTTTTATGAAAAAAATAAAGCTTATTAGTATCATCTTACTAATGATGAATGTAGCAGGATATGCACAAATAATTCAACGGAATATTTTTGCTAAAAGCTACCAACTCGAAAGCGTTAAAAAGAACCTCATTCCTCAAAAGCAGTGGAATCCTTATCCAAAAACACCCGCAGAGTGGAAAGATGCCGTCCCAGATTCGGTATTAAGGAGTATTATTAAAGACGGTGAAACGAATCTTTCCTACAATTTTGAACCTATTACCGCTACCCTATCTTTAGATTATGTGCGTTCTGGCGACCGTTCAAGGCATGGTAAAATTTCGTATGGCAAACGGAATGCCTTGGTTCAATTGATTCTGGCCGAAAGTATTGAAAATAAGGGCCGCTTTATGGAAGCTATTCTCAATGGTATTTGGTCTATTTGTGAAGAAAGTTATTGGGGCGTTCCTGCTCATATTGGAGGTACAGGTTTGCCAGATGTTACCAATCCTGTCGTAGATTTATTTTCGGCAGAAACTGCTTCTGTAGTAGGTTTAGCAGACTATTTTGTAGGAGACAAACTCGACAAAATCAATCCATTGGTTCGTAAAAGAATTTATCACGAAACCAATGTACGGATATTTGAGCCTTTGCTCAAAAACCCAGAACGATACGGATGGATGAGCAAAACTAAGCCTGTTAATAACTGGAATCCGTGGATTATGTCCAATTGGATTTTGAGTGCTTTGTTATTAGAAAAAGACGAAAATCGTCGTGCCGAAATGGTGTATGGCTCAATGATTGGGCTAGATTCATATCTTAATAGCCTTGGCGATGACGGCGGTTGCGACGAAGGGCCAAGCTACTGGTTTGCGGCAGGAGGGAGTGTCTTCGATTGTTTGGAGTTACTACAAAAAGCCACACACAATACCGTCAATATTTATGACAATGCTTTGATCAAAAATATGGCAAATTACATTTACAAAACCCATATTAGTGGCGACTATTTTGTCAACTTTGCCGATGCCGACCCCACACTTCGCCCCGATGGCCTTATGTTGTACCGTTTTGGTAAAGCCCTTCAAGACGACAAGCTTATTCAGTTTGGTAATTGGGCATTTGCGGCGTATCCAAGTATAAAAACAGAAGGTTATCAACGAATGCGTCGTATTGAAAACCTATTGACTGTCCAAAAAATAGATAAAAACCAGCCTCCTTTTCAGCCTGTCAAAGACGCATGGATTAGCGATATACAAGTACTTACGGCACGTTCTAGCAATGGTTTGTTTTTGGCCACTCATGGAGGGCATAATGACGAAAGCCATAATCATAACGACGTAGGGGATTTTATTATATATCTTGATGGTCAACCTATGATTATAGATGCAGGCCGAGGTAACTATACTGCTCGTACTTTTTCAAAACAACGCTATGAACTTTGGTTTACACGGTCAGAATACCACAATTTACCTATTGTGAATGGAATAGGGCAAAAAGCTGGCCGTAATTATGAGGCTCATCAGGTAAAAGCTATTACCAATGACAAAGAAGCTAGTTTGGCAATGGATATTGCCGCAAGTTATCCTAAAGAAGCAGGGATTACAGTATGGAATCGTTTGGTAAAATTAAATCGCATCAAAAATATAATAGAGCTTAGTGACAACTACGTACTCTCGGCATCACCAACAGCAATGCAACAAGTATTAATGACAATCTGTAATGTCGATTTGTCTCAGCAAGGAAAAATATTACTGAAAGGAAATAACAACGTGCAACTAATCGTTCATTACGACCCCAAAGTATGGACTATCGCAACTGATAAGCCTTCTACTGAGGGTATGGAATACGAGAGTTTCAAAACAAAATGGGGAAGAAATTCTATTACAAGGCTTATTTTTAACAAAACTACGCTCGAAAGTAAAGGGCAATACAAAATATCATTTACAACTGAGTAGGAGAGATTCTTCCCTGTGTTTAAGTCTATATTTAAACCCTCCAATATAATTATGAAAATAGTTAAAACTTTTCTTTTGGTACTAATTGCCCATTGTACTATTGGGCAAATCAATGTTAAGCAAGAATTTGAGTCTGCTGCCAAGCAATATGAAGGCATGCTGGCGGCTCATCCAGATTTAACCAAATTTCCACAGTCGACCAATCCCGATGGCTCGCCGCGTGATATGAAATCAGATTGGTGGTGTAGTGGGTTCTTTGGTGGCTCGCTTTGGTATTTGTATGAATATACCCACGACCCCAAATGGAAAGAAGCCGCCGAACGCTGGACAATGGCTGTAGAAAAAGAACAATACAATACTGGTACACATGATTTGGGCTTTATGTTGTATTGCCCTTTTGGAAATGGCTACCGTCTTACTCAAAATGAAACGTATAAAAATATCATGCTCACGGGGGCAAAATCGTTGGCTACTCGATTTAACCCTCAGGTTGGTTTAATTAAATCATGGAATAAATTTCAGCAAAAATACGATTATCCCGTAATTATTGATAATATGATGAATTTAGAGTTTTTGTTTTGGGCTGCAAAAACTTCGGGCGATAAAAGCCTGTATAATATTAGTGTTACACACGCCGATAATACCTTAAAAAATCATTTTAGAGCCGACAACAGTAGCTATCATGTGATTTGCTATGGGCCAAATGGCGAAGTTTTGGCCAAAAAAACACACCAAGGGGCAGCCGACGAATCGGCATGGGCTCGTGGTCAGGCATGGGGACTTTATGGCTATACGGTTATGTATCGTGAAACCAAAGACCCTAAATATCTAGCCCAAGCTCATAAAATTGCAGCTTTTATTTTGAATAACCCCAACTTACCTGCCGACAAAATTCCGTATTGGGATTATAGCAAACCCAACGAAGAAAGAGATGCTTCGGCTGGAGCAATTACCGCTTCTGCATTATTTGAACTTGCCCAGTATTCAACCGCAAAACAAAAAACATATTATATTCAAAACGCCACTAAAATGCTCGAAACATTATCTAGCCAAGCATTCAAAGCACAGATTGGACAAAACAACCATTTTATTTTGATGCATAGCACTGGCCATAAGCCAGGTAATTCGGAAGTGGATGTACCGCTTGTGTATGCCGACTATTATTATTTGGAGGCATTGCTAAGATATAACCAACTCAAAAAAATAAAAAAATAGCATACCTGATATGATTCTGATTACTGAACAATTGTACGAAGTAAATATGGGTATTCATAAGTGAGGAATGCTATGTTGTAAAATGTTCAGTAATCAGATTGTTAATGATGTAAGCCTTTCAGGTTGAGGAGATTCCCTTCTTAAAATCACAGTGCCAATCCTGATGTAATTTTTATGCCAATAGTAATTTTCCAAGAAATAAGGTTGAAAGGAAGTATTTCGAAAGATATTTTACCACTTATAATTTTACTAAAAAGTGATAATTGTCATTGACGATTAAGAATAAAAATCATTTTAAAATACCTAAACTAATATTTGATTATTTTGAATAATAAAAGATTTAATATGAAAAATAAAGGAAAATAATATTTTTTGTGAAAAATATAGCTAAAAAATTTGGTACGATAATAATCGTGGATTACTTTAGTCCCAATGAATAAGGCATATATAAAATATCTAATACCATTGTGTATTCTCCTACTGGGTTTTAGCGGTCAGCTGACAGCTAATATGCAGAAGGAGCGTGTATTTTATACCCCTATCAAAAGCCTTCAAGAAATTAAATTAGTTGGCAACAACTTTCACCAAGTTCCGACGGCTTCACTCAGCCGAGTTGTTTCATCTGAAAGTAAAGAAAAGTTATTTTACTTTGATGAAGAACAAGAAGAAGACGAAAAAGAAAGTTTTACTTTATATAAAAAGAGTCTAGCCAACAGTAATGTATCCTCAGCTATTTTCTATAGCTGGTATGCTATAGTATCTTTATTCAACACTTCACCAGTCTTACATTTCGGTAAGCATTTTTCGCAGTATCCTCTTAACAAATTATTTATCGTATTCCGTGTCTTCAGAATATGATTTCATGCTACTAAGCGGCAGTTGTGTATTGCCCCCAATATTTCCCATTATAAGTATTTCTCGTAACCAAGTAATAGGCTAGCTACATGAGCTAGAAGCCTTGTTATGCCATTTACTATCTAAAATTTCAATTATTTAATCTATCTCATTAAAGAAAATCATCATGAACAAAATTCTCACCCTTGCGGGTTTGGGTGCACTTTTGTGCCTTGCCAGTTGTGAAACCAAAAAAGAGGAAGAAAAGAAAGAAGATGTCAAACTACTTGTAACCAGTCCAATCCGAAAAGATACAACTGTTACCAATGAATATGTTTGTCAGATTCATGCTATCCAACATATCGAACTAAGAGCATTGGAAAGAGGGTATCTTAAAAAGATTTATGTAGACGAAGGTAAGTTTGTTAAAAAAGGGCAATTGATGTTTGAGATTCAGCCTTTGCAATACCAAGCTGAAGTACAAAAAGCTCAGGCCGAAGTTAATTTGGTAGAAGTAGAATACCGAAATACCAAGCAATTGGCCGATAGTAATATTGTATCTCGCAATGAATTAGCACTGGCAAAAGCAAAATTAGACAAAGCTAAAGCTGAATTAGGCATTGCAAAAGTACACTTAGGTTTTACCGAAATTAGAGCTCCTTTTGATGGTATCATGGACCACTTTCAGGTAAGACTTGGTAGTCTTTTGGAAGAGGGCGACCTACTTACCACTCTGTCGGACAATAGCAAAATGTGGGTTTACTATAATGTACAAGAAGCCGAATATCTTAATTATAAATCGTCAGCTCCTAAAAATAGCCTGATGACAGTAAAATTGTCGATGGCAAATCATCAGTTATTTGAACACCCTGGGGTAGTCGAAACCATCGAAGCCGATTTCAATAACGAAACAGGTAATATTGCCTTCAGAGCAACATTCCCGAATCCTAAAGGACTGTTGCGTCATGGCGAAACAGGTAATATCGAAATGGTTGTACCATTCAAAAATGCTATTATTATTCCGCAAAAAGCCACTTTTGAGGTCTTGGAAAAAAAGTATGTATTTGTAGTTGGAAAAGACAATGTCGTAAGGTCGAAAGAAATTACAGTTAGTGCCGAAATGCCTGATTTGTATATTATTAAAGATGGCCTTACCGAAAACGACAAAATCTTACTTGAGGGTATCCGTAAGGTAAAAGATAATACCAAAATAAGCTACAATTATCAAGACCCTAAACAAGTTCTTGCCAACCTAAAAGTGTACGCTGAATAGTAATAACGATTCAAAATCATAATAATATGTTTAATAAATTCATCAAGAGGCCAGTATTAGCCATCATATTATCGCTCGTTATTATTTTTATGGGCGTACTGGCAATCAAGACACTGCCTACTTCGCAGTTTCCCTCAATTGCTCCTCCGATGGTAATGGTTTCGGCATCTTATCCGGGGGCAAGTGCCAAATCACTGGCCGAATCAGTGATTATTCCTTTGGAACAATCAATCAACGGTGCTTGGGGTATGAAGTACATGACTTCCGATGCTACCAGTGCGGGTGAAGCCAATATTCAAATTGTATTCAACTTGGGAACTGACCCCGACGAGGCTTTAGTACAGGTATCAAACCGTGTACAACAAGTAACCAATAAATTACCTGCTCTTGTACAACGTGAAGGGGTGGTAATTACGCCCATTATGCCAAGTATGTTGATGTACGTTAATTTGTTCAGTAAGGACAAAAACGCCAACATGAAATTTCTTTTTAACTACGCAGGGATTAACATGATTCCTGAATTACAGAGGATTAATGGTGTAGGGCAAGCAAAAATCTTGGGTAGCCGCCAGTACGCTATGCGTGTATGGCTAAACCCCGACCGTATGCGTGCTTACAAGATTTCGCCCGATGAAGTAATGGAAGCCCTCAACGACCAAAGTGTGATTGGTAAAGCTGGACGTATAGGCAGGGGCGACGGTAGCCGTTCGGAGGCTTTAGAGTATGTTTTGGCGTATTCAGATAGATTTAGTAAACCCGAAGAATA
>VFQP010005271.1_pt1 | contig 11420 bp, 17 predicted proteins | sample 3512351 | NCBI WGS metagenome assembly VFQP01 (sample SAMN10412372, study PRJNA504923) | tailings metagenome | isolation source: Relicate 1 Philex TSF1 revegetated site | place: Philippines: Tuba, Benguet | collected 2017-08-29
GCCCGTTTGTTTGCCAGAACCACACATACATGTCTGCTTCGGCGAATCCTTCCGGTGAACCGTTGTGCTCTTCCTATTCGACCCGATCCACCCTGCGACGGGTTTCGCTGTGGTGGTGGTTGGTGGTGATCGTCATGACGATGACGGTCTCCGCCACCACCACTCCGACTCCGACGACCGAACTCACCCCATCGGTTCTGCCAGCAGTGGCGACATCGGATGCTGCACCTCCGCCTGTCTCTCAGAGCAACGTGGATGCGATCGCGCAACCTCTCGTTGCGTCTGTTCCTCCAACCGCACTGACAGCCCCGCCAGTACCAACTTCAGCTGCGACCCGCGCCGCCACAGATTCGACGCTCCAATCTGCAACTGCGCCGGCTGCGGTGGCTGCCAACTCGCTCCCTCACCCCTCGGCGGTCGCGGTGCCAACCGCGGTGACACCGTCTTCAGTGTCCGTTGCTCCCCTTTCTGCCTCAGCGACGCCTTCGATGTCTCCATCATCTTCCTCGCGAAAGCGCAAACGCAGCGACTCAACCAGCCTATCCACCGCCGGCAGCTCTCCGCGCCGCGCCGTGGATGGTTCGCCGGTCACCCTTGCCGGTGCGCCGGTCGCAGGTTCGTTGTTTCCTTTCTACACATACATGCGCAGGTTCCGCTGTCTAACACTTCCCGTGTGTTCGGTATCAGCAGCAGAAACTACCGCAACTCCGCCAGCCGCTGGCATCACCGCCGTCGTTCCGGCTGCCACTACCGGTCCAGGTCTATTCCCTTGTCCTTCCCCCCGCGATCCCACCTCTCCCTCATCTATCTCCGCCTGTGATATTGTGATCTTGTGCAGAGGCGCCCCCCCTCAAATCTCAGCGCTATGGTTACGACGAGGAATCATATCTGGCGGAAGACCCCGTGACCGCGGAGATTTTGGGACGGCGTGAGAGCGCGTTTGCAATCGATGGGCCCCATTTGGGTCGCGGCGTACAGCCGTGTCAGCTTTCTGCCACGCATCAAAGTCGTGTTTGGCAAACGGACGGCCGATGGTTGGCTCCCGCTGTATCATTATCCGAAACATCGGTACGATGTGGAAGTGCGCGATTGGAATGACCTGCCTGAACTCGACGCGTTGGTGGCGCGGATGCGGTTATTGGAATCGGATGTGGATCCGAACCTTGTGATCATCACGCTGTATCCGAACGGGGCATTTTCGATTGACAATCATTTCGACGAGCCACTCGATCTTGATCCGAGCCACGGCATTATCGGCGTCAGCGATGGCGCGACGCGAGTGATGCAGATCCGTCCGCGCAAGGATCCCGCACGCACACACTTGACGCCGACTGCTCGACGCGAGTGGGATTTGAAGCTGAGCGCCGGTCAATGGAACGTATTGAAGACCCAGACAAACGCGCGATACACGCATGGCGTGCACAAAGTGCGTCCCCCAGCAAGCGTGCAATGGCGCACCAGCTCGATTTTCCGCCGTACCCGTTCGTTTTTCCAGCCGCAATCGGACGGCAGTCTCAAGATTCGTCGTAACGGTCACATCAAATCGTATCGACGTAAGCTGAAACTAAACTCTTCAAACCCGCTCAACTTCTCACTGCTCTCCGCCGTTTGTGTGTATGTATGTGTTCAGCCAAATATACGACTGCCAATAAGCTGTACACATGGGAGGAGGCGGTGGCGCTGACCGCACCGCCCAAAGCACCGCCTCGGAAAACAACAGACGTAGCTCGTGTACCGTCGGCTACCACATCTGACGGGGATGACTCGGATGAAGGTGGTGTGGAAGAGGATGAGGAGGAGGAAGAAGAAGCAGAAGAAGCAGAAGAAGCAGAGGACGCATTACGAGTTCAGAAACGTCGCAAACTCCGGAAATCGGCTTCCCCGATGCGAACGACGGCGCCGGTGACGGAGGTCGTACGCTCGACATACCGGTACATTTACTCTTCTTTTGTGTCGGTGTGCACTGCTTTGTCCTCTCATGTGCCTTGCGTTGTGAGCAGGCCGGTGGAACCCGCAGCGGTTGTGTCAACTGATCCCACCATCCGCGCTCTACCACTCTCAGCAGCTGTGCCCAACGCCCCGGATTCGAACGCGACTCCCCCATCCGGAACCGCGGTCACCGATGTTACGCCTTCCAGTGACGCTGGTGCGTTGCCGATTGTATCCGTTGCTGTCGCGCCCGGCGAGGACTCGCCCATTCGCAAACGCCGCAAGCTCAAACGGTTGTCAGATACCAACGATTCCCCATCGTCCTCCGCGGGCACCAACACCAGCACTTCGACAGATGTCGTTCAGGTTACTGCCGTTCCGTTGTCGGCAGCCGATCTGCTGCGGCAGTCAGCGGAGCGCCGTCGACGGTAAAAATTCTCCCTTTCTCTCTGTGTATGTTTTCTAATGGTTTCTGACGTCTGTTTGCGTGCTTTGTATGAGCAGACCAGTCGAGCCAACAACAGGACCAACATCAACTGTGCCGGCTACGACACCTGCAACCACAGCTGCTGTCGCGACGCCACCACAGGACGAGCGGGAACGGCCGCCTCTTCCGCAGTCGGCGCCCGTTGCGTTGGCCTTTGAGGATCCACCCGCCCCGGCATCCACCACTGCAGCGCCTCCTCCTCCGACAGACAGGTCCAACATTCCTTTTCGTTTTTTCGAGGATGCGTTTGTTTGTTGCTGACTCACCCGTGTACGTGTTGTTTGTCTGTTGCAGTGATCTATGCGCGGTGCAGTGCGCCAATACCGGACCGGACTGGGACGGGACCCTGTTGACACCGCCTTGTGGACATATCATTCATCGCGCGTGTCTCTTCAACCGGGCGGTGGGTGCTCTTGCCCTTGAGCACGCCCACTGTCCGCAGTGTCGGGACGGCGACCGCTGGCGGGCGTTTGCTCAGTCTCAGGGAGCCATCATTACCTCAAAAACGCAGAAGGAACAGACCGCTGATGAAGATCACATTCGCGCAGTCGAATTGGCTCAACAAGAGGAGTCACAGGTGCGTGACCCCCTTTTGCCTGTTCTTGTTCACCCACTGATCTGCTCCGGCTTAGGGGGATGACGACGATGTGGAAGCGAATGAACAAACTATCGTGGAGAATCTGCTCCAGCCCGATGTACGGCTTTTGCCGACGCATTGTGGATTTCCGGTGTATTCCTAATACAGTGTGCTTTTATTTTTGCTTGTGCAGCCCACACTCTTTTCTCGTGACGCAACTGCGCCGTTCGAATTTCGCTCTTTGAACGATGTGTCGGGCCTCGCGTCTCTGGCGGAACTCCATTTGCGTGACCATTGGCTGCTGGCCGACGATCGCACCACCTGGTATCGATTAAGCGAACAGCGAATGCTGTGGGAACCAACCGATTCGGTCGAAGTGTTTGCAATGGAAGTGCAACGCATCTTGCGCACCCTTCTGGAGCGGCAAATCGAGCATGCCACGAGTCAAACGACGGTGTTGGAGTTGACGCAGGCCCTGAAGCTTGTGGCCAACGCTGGCAAACTCAACGCGATCGTTAAGCAACTGCGATCGTCACCTGCATTGACTCAACCCGGTCGGCTCGACGGGCAGAATCACTTGTTTCCGACGCGTGATAACACCGTGTATGACGTCCGACGGCGTCTTACACGGCCCCGCCGTCCTACGGACTACTTTACGTGGGCGTCTCCTGCCCGATATCCCTATCGTATGTGGTCCACACGCTCTCTGCACGATTTTACAGGCGTCCTAATTGACTGTGTTGTTTTGGGCACGACAGATCTGGAACGCATTCCGCTTCGACAGCCGGTGTCGGATAGCGATCGACTCGCGCAATGGCGGCAGCGGTACCCCAACCTCATGCCGATTCTTGAGCAAACGTTTGGCACCTCTGTCGATCTGATTCGCGACTTTCAAGTCAGTGGCGGGTACCTGCTCACCGGTGAACGCGGCGGCAAATGCTTTATCATATGGCACGGTTCACCAGACAGTGGCAAATCCACGTGGGCGGAATGGTTTCAGGCGGTTATGCCCCAGCCGGCCTGCATCACCCTCGACCGGACCGCCATCGTGGAGCGCGAAGAACATAGCAAACCGGTGAATCGCGGGGTCACTGATCGTGACCTCGTGCCTTTGTTGGGCCTGCCTCGTGCAGCCTTTGTCCCGGAACTGCAACCGGGAACGGTGCTGCGCGGAAAGGTGCTGCGGCCGCTGGCAGCGCAAGACCGGATGACGATTCGCGCCCCGCTGGCCAAGCGATCGGTCAGTGTTGAGCCCCGCACCAAGATCGTAGCCGATACCAACTTCAAAGTCGCGATCGCCGACGGTGACAAAGGCACGTTCAATCGGCTGTTCCTCGTCATCTTTCCGTTCAATTTCGTGAGCAACCCAAAACACGCCAACGAAAAGCTGCGCAGCAACTCTTTGGCGGGGGATCTGCTCCGTGCACCGCTCCGGGATGAAGCCTTCGCGTTCTTTGTCGACGGGATCTCTGCAATGTACGACAATCACGGCCACATCCCCATTCTGGAGATGTCGGCGACTGGCCGGCGCTTTCGAAATACTTACGTACAACGCGCCGGGAATGCGGTGGGTCGATCGCACGCGCTATCTCGTGCATCTTCGGCTCGTGTTTCTACGTCTTCCTCTTCCAGTGCCCGGGGCCAACACACGGCACGCAATCCTCGCCCTCGGATGGTCGATGAGTCACAGGTCTCGACCTCGCCATCCAAGCGCGTGTCTGTCAACACATTGGCACCGCTGATGGAACAGTGGGCGGCCGAATGCAAAACCAACGGCCGCGTTCACCCCGATGACGCGGATTGGGAGCATACCTCCATGCCGAGTCTTCGCGCCTCGTTCCGTACCTTTGCCGGCTCGCGTGGCTTACAGATGCCGCCCGTGGAGATCAACAACAAAGGTTTGTGGGGAACTTTTTCCAAAATCTTGAGTCACTACTTGCCGATTGTTCCGCCCAGTACGTCTCTTTCTTGCCGTCTGCTGCGCCTGTGTTCGTGGCCCCTTTGTTGACGTAACCCTGCGTGTCCCATACGAACAGACGGCACGCAGCGTGTGACAGGCGAGCGGGTCCTGCTTCCGCTGACGGGCTCTCGCAACAAACGGAAGCGTGATGAATTCGAACGGACGGTTTCGCCGACGACAGCATCTCACGAAGAGAGTGACGATGATTGGGCGCAACCAACGGCTCCGGTGCCCTCCATGCACACGCACGGCGATGAGGAGGATGAAGTACCGCACGCGGTTGCTTCCACAGCGGCCAACTACACAACTAGCGACGGCGACGGCTCTGTGCTCGAGGCGGCGGGTTCTTTCTCCCCAACCCGTGCGGTCTTCCGTTCAGTTCGTCGTTCGAATTCCGAACCGCGGAATCTGCTTGACCGCGCACTTCACCTGCAGCCCTTGTCTTCTTCGTGGTCAGTGCGAACGCACGAAGCGGTCGTGCCACCTCCGACCACCGGTGGACGTCCCACAGTTCTCCGTCCGCCCTCGTTGGCCTGGGACAACCGTCCACGTGCAGCTGTGCCGTCGGCCGTCGGGATTCCCCGAGGCGGACGTCGCCGTTCTCGATCTCACTCCGTGCCTCCCCGCCTTCCTCCAGTTCCGCTGACGCCAAGAAGCCGCCCCGTCGTCTGTTCGCAGATCGACTCGGGCTCATCGTTCTAAACCTGTCTCCGCCACCGAAGTCGTCGCGACTGTTTGTCGCTGCTGCTCTGCACCGGTTTTCTCGCCTGCGCTGTCGCTCCTATCTGCGTTTCCATCCTGCTGCTGTATTATTAGTTTAATCTCGGTTTCGTATTCAGTCACATACACTAAATATATTCAGCAACACTTCTTATCCCCGCACCACCAGCACCACCAGTAGCAGCATGAATAGCCGGCAGCAGCAGCAGCAACGGCCACTGAAGGTGAAGGTGAAGGTGTTTTATTCAATAGCATTCGAGAACAGAGACGGCAGTCGTGAATAAGACTATAACCAGAGCTGAAAATGCTGAGCCCTGCTGCTTGCGCCCACACAGCGCTTGGCGTTTTTCTCTTGGGGGCACACGCTCGAACTGAGCGTTGCTGTGGTGCGAGAAAAAAATAAATGGGCTGTACTGAGGCTGTGAGGCGCGCAGCAGCTGAACCCATACAAACAGTGTCACTGCTGCCACGTCGCTACGCACGAGCAGCCACCACCAGCACGGCGCAGCACGTGATCAATTGTCACGAGCCCTCCGTTGCCGCTGAGACCGCCAACGGAGTCACTGACTGATTGAGCCAGCCCAGCACCTGCCAACCGCGCAACTTCCCCATTAACCATCGCGCCGCACCGCTCCCCGACCCGGCCCATTACACGAAATATATGACAGTCGTAGCGGTTCGACAGCGGTTCGGAGACGGTCGTAGCGGTTCGACAGCGGTTCGGAGGAGCGGCGCACTGGTCCGATTTTTTCACCCGAGTTCAACGAACACATATTTTTTGTACGGGGGCCCATGTCGCTCAAAATTTGCGACACCATCCAACCCACTTTTTCATTCTCCAATCGCACCGACCCATCTCTTCACCTGAACCCCAAACCGTACGTACGTGCGCACGGGATGTCGTCATCTCGTACTCCAACTCATTTGCCGCCGTTACCGCTGCCGCAGCAGCAGCAGCAGCCAGTTCACACCAAACGGTTCGTCTTGGGCGGCCGCGACATCACCGAACAGATCAAGAACGATCCGCTGGCTCAGCGCATCATCGCACAGATCCATGCGCGAACTCGCGGCCGCACCGACTACGTCGTGTCCGATTCCGAGAACGACGCTTCTGCTGATGACGAGAAGGATGAACTCGCTGAATTGGAAGCCGACGAACGGCTGAATCATAGCGACTTTGTCGCGCCCGAAGACGACGATGAAGCGAGCGCGAGCGCGATCGGGTGTGACCAACACAAAGAGCAACAAACGACGTCGCGTTCGTTAGATACGAACAAAATGTGCATCGTGTCGGGAGTAGTAGAGAAACAGACCAGATAAATGCCTTCATATCATCCATAAACCTGCTATCATCTGATTAGAATGGATTCACGCAGAGTCGTCCGTTCTTTCTGAGTTTATGTATGCGCAAACAATACGCAGGAGACCATCACACCACAGCACAGGTCAGCGCTCACACGTCAGCCGCACGCCGCAACCACCACGCAGCAGCGAACGAGTCGTAGGTGCGACGGGATCGTGTCGAGATTGATGTGGGCGAACACCCGTTTGAGCATGTCTCGTGCTCGTCACAGCCTGTCCACCAACGCGTTAACGCACAAGTCTGCGCACGTCATCATCACTGCCAAACCGCTTGTGCACACCATACCGCGTGCGTTTGTTCTGTGTTTTGCCCAACGTACCGCTGCACGCAGGATGGGGATGTAACACACGCGTTAGCCCGAAAGGTTTAATGTAGACACGATACAGCGGCGGCCGGCAGTGATCCATCATCGAACACGGTCGTCTGCGTGACATCATCGAGCGTCAGTCGCTACGATGATGCGGCCGCCCGCGCAACATACGCGCGACAGCGAGGTCGCTGTATCGCGACTACCTGTTGCAGCTACCGGTCCGGCGGGGGCGATGACATCGCGCTGTTCAAAACCCATGACACGTGCATCGCTTTTTTCTCGCACTCAAACCGTGTTGAAAAAACTTGACGACTTGTGTCCGTTCCTAACACATTTTTTTGTGTGTCACAGTGTGTGGCCATTCAGTCATTCATTCAACGAATTCCTTTTGTATCTACCCGTCCAGGATGAAGATCGACTCTTTTCCGAGGAAGGCGGGGAGGCACGGAGGGAGATCGAGAACGGCGACGTCCGCCTCGGGGAATCCCGACGCCCGCTGACGGAGCCAGCGACATCGCGGCCGCGGGCGGCGGACGCGGTGCAATCGTGACAACAGGTCGACCGGTGGTGGCCGACGGCACAGCTGCACGTGGACGGTTGTCCCAGGCCAAGGCGGCTGCGGTTCCTGCTACTGTCACACCAGCCGCTCCTGCCGACAGGACGTGGACCATCACGTTTGGTGAAGTCGCCGAGAATCATGTCGGCATGCAGCAGGTTGGTGGCGGTGATGGTGCTGGTCGGCGGGCTGGTTCACTCGTGTCGAATTGGAGGCGGCGGCAGCCATTGCGGCCGCCAATGGGTTTGTGACCGAATGGGTTGAACTGGAACCCGCGCTGTCGTCGGCGTTGCGCGATGCAACGACGTGTAAGGTGTGTGTGCTCGTGATCCGGCGTGGCATTGTTCTCTTCCTCGCACAGGACGAACTCGCCGCTCTCCAGCAGCATCTGGAAACGGCTCCCGTCGACAAACAGGCGTGGATGTACGGCGGCGTGCGCAACAAACACTCGCAGCACAATCTCTGCTACGCCGATCAGGCGCAGGAACCGGTCATTACCCAAAAGAAAGGCACCGTCGTGGCGTTTGCGACGGTACCTGTATTGCAGTCCATTCGGCGTCAACTCTCTGAGCTGTTGGGGCCGAAAGCCGATCGTCTGATGGCAGAACTCAACGATTACTATGATGTTAGCCGCTGTGGCATCGCGTTCCACGGGGATTCCGAGAGGCGATTGGTCGTCGGTTGTCGGTTTGGTGCCTCCATGCCGCTCCGCTACCAGTGGTTTCACCGGAAAGAACCGGTGGGTGAACCGGCTGCGACCGTGATGCTGGGCGACGGTGATGTGTATGTGATGAGTGACAAAGCCGTCGGTTGGGATTGGAAGCGATCGTCAATTCCGACGTTGCGTCATGCGGCGGGAGCGGACAAGTACATTCGCGTGAAGGCGAAGACGACGAAGCGCAAACGCAAACGTGACCACTGATGCATCTGACGTTGATCTTGTGTTGTCTTTCGTCGTTCGGTGCCTTCCGTTTGAACCGCGCTTTCTTCCCTGTTATCAATATGCTGTGTTTTTTCCGGGTTTGTGTGATGACGATTCATCTCCTTCTTTCTCGATGCTGCAGATGCTTCAACTTCTATCGTTACGTGCAGCGGTTCGACGCCGTAGTGCGATGCGCGGGCGGACCCTTTCGGCGCGAATGGCTTCGACGATTCGCGTGGCTCCGGTGCGAATGGTCTCTCAGTTGGGCGGCGCGCGATTCGATCCGATGGGTATGCCATCCTCCCCTCCAGCTGCGCACGCTCTGATCTCGTTCGCTGCTGCGTGCAGGTGAGAAGAAGACGCCGAGCTCCGGCAGTCTTGGCGCGTCACGCGGTCTGTCAACTGCCAATACCTTACAGCCGAACGAGATCGTTGGATCAGGTTGGTCGTACTTGAACCTGCTGATTTGTGCAGTTCTGACCGTAAGATGTGATGTTTGTCACGTGCGATGTGTAGAGGTGGAACTGTCGGTGAATGGCGCTGTGCGCTCCGATCGTCATCTGTTCGTCAATCCGGCCAAAGAAAATGAGGCTGTCCTTATGCCTGCCATCACCAAAGGCAAATTTGTGATGCTGCACGGTGCCCGCGGGTCAGGCAAAACGACGCGTGTGATGTACATGCGACAGCAGTTACAGCAGCGGGGATTCTGCCCACTTTTTGCGTCACTGCAACGCGGAGTGGTCTTCGATTCCAAAGCGGCGTTTTGGGACTCGTTCAGCACTGTATTACAGTTGTCCAACGCAGAAATCCCGCTCCCCTCTTTGAGAACCGAATCCGATTTCGGAAAACTGTTCTCACTGACCAATCAAAAGTCGGTGTTTGGCGGTCGCCGCCCCATCCTCATCATCGACGAATTCGGTATGAGTTCAGTCGTTCCTCCGTTCCCTCGCCCCATGCTCATCTTCGCCTATCGCTGTGTTGCAGATCTGTTGTATTCGACGCCCGCTCTCGATTCGGTGCTCAACACTCTGCGCGGACTCAAACAGGAACCCGATACCAACTGTCTGCAGGTCCGTTCGCGGTTGCCCTCCCAACTGTTTCTGATCTGCTGTTTTGATGTTTACAGTCGGTCGTCGCCGTTGGTCCGTTCTCGATCCTCAAACTGACGGGTCAAAGCGCGTCACCGTTCAATGTGGCGGATGCAGTCCCGGTACCGGTGTGGACCGTCGATCACGTGCGCGATTTGTTCGGTCAGTATCAGAAACGATACGGAATTCAACTGGACGATGCGATTACCGTCGATGTTCACGGTCGCTCCGCCGGGTACGTGTTCGCGTGCGGCGTTTGTTATCTTCCAGTGCGGCTGATTTGTGTCGTGTTGTTCTGATGTGCCAACTTATAGACACGCGGGTTTGACCGCGCTGTGCCTGAAGCACATGCACGAGCGGTTGGGACGGGGTCATCGTGCGGTTTCGTTCAATGATTGGTTGGTGTACGCCGATATCACTCTGCCCCGAACCCTGACCGCGTGGAAGACGATGCAAAAGATGGTCGACTCGCTGACCGGCGAGATCCCCAGCTTCAACGACGAACGAAAGGCCGACGCTGCAGCCGCTCGTCGTCTCCTCAGTCAACGCTTCCTCCAGTCCAGCGAAGCCATCACCCTCGGCGATCCCAAAGAGGTATGTCTGTCGGTGCAGTCAAAATACGACTCACATTCCCTGTGCGTGACTCGTTCAGGTTCGTTTGGCGGAATATATGACTGCGGAGGGTGCGCTGATGTCAACTGACCCCGACCAGTACCGCCTCAGTTCCCCGCTGATTCGCAATCTGCTGCTTTCGAAGGTCATTTCAGTGGATCGGGATCAGCGCGTTCCATTCGATGCCCCGCCATTGGTCGACGCGGCGAGCGGTCCGGCACGTTACGACATCCCGCGTCTCATCACCGCAGCGATTCCGTTCTTTGATCGCGCCGCACTCGTGCCACCGTATCGCGCGTTCAAACAGTCGCGCGTGCCCGGTGTGCCGGCTCTCAAGCGCGACAGCGACGTTCCGGAAGAGGCGACGTATCATTTTCAACTGTTTGATGTGCTGCGACGTTGGCTTCCCAATTACGCTTCGGTCATCCCGATTGCCAATGTTCCGATCGAGCCCCGCCAATACGCTGCCGCAGCGACCGGTGAAAAGCGGGCGATGAAAGCACAGCGCTGCGATCTGCTGATCGATATTCAGAACCGCCGTCAGGTTATTGAACTCGCGGCGACGCTGCCGCAGGCTGAATTGGTCGACGACTATTTCGTGCGTGTTCCGCGATACGCCGCCGCGCTCAACGCGGTGGATGCGTGGCTCGTGCATTTCACTCGCGCCGACCCGACTGCCGCCGAGCCGTATCAGTGGCCGACGGCTGCGCAGTCAGCAAACGGTCTCCGTGTCATGCACGTGTGGCACGATCTTCATTTCCGCAGCATTCGCATTCACACTGCGCCAAATCAGATCACGGAGCTCGCGCTCAAGGATTAACACTGCTCTTCGACGTTTCTGTCTCTTTTTTTGCGCTGTTAAAGATGCTGTTCAGAGCGTTTGTAAATTATCATTT
>VFQP010005272.1_pt1 | contig 11420 bp, 11 predicted proteins | sample 3512351 | NCBI WGS metagenome assembly VFQP01 (sample SAMN10412372, study PRJNA504923) | tailings metagenome | isolation source: Relicate 1 Philex TSF1 revegetated site | place: Philippines: Tuba, Benguet | collected 2017-08-29
CGCCTTCCGTCTTGCCGCCGGATAGCGCCGGCCTCATGTCGCGGGTACCTAGGAAGGAAGTCGGTCAGTGACCTGACGGCGTCGCGGCATGGCGATCACACCACTTCTGCGATCGCGGCCATGATGCAACCCGCGGCGATTAGCGAGCCGACAACGCGACGCGAACGGAACGCAATCTGACGGCTGTGCGCTATCTCGCTGATGGCAAAATGGTACCTGACGTGTTAGGCAGCCGTATGGCCAAGGAACTGAAAGAAACTGACGATGACGTAGCTGCGCTGACGGTGCGCGTGCCGCGTGCGTTGGTCAGCGACATCGATCATGAGCGGAAGTCTCGGGCTGTGCGGGTGCCGCGCAACACTTGGATTCTGGAGGCTGTCGTTGAGAAGCTAGATCGAGAGAAGCAAGGCCTGCCGAACGGGATCGGCCGGGGAGCGGACCATGGCCAGAAGTGATCTACTTATCTCGCTGGTGAGGGCGGGATCGAGCGGTGACTCCCAAAGCGTGCGCGCTACCGCCGAAGCTATCATCGCCGAAGAAAAAGCGAAGAACCACAATGTGTTGGCGGATCGTTTGACCAAGGCAATGCATGTGAACGGCAATGGCGCCGGTCACAAAGCGCCGGCCGTTCTCGGTGGAGGCTCTAACCGCCACCGGGAATTCCTTCTCGAACTAACACCCCAAAAGAGTATCGAGGATTTGGTGCTATCGGAGCTTAACCGGCGCGCCTGCGACGAACTGGTCGAGGAGCAGCAGCGTGCTTCTGTGCTGCGTGCGCATTCGCTTGAACCGCGCCACCGAGTGCTGCTTTCTGGACCACCTGGCAATGGAAAGACATCGCTGGCCGAGGCGATTGCAGAAGCGCTGGCCCTGCCCTTCTTTGTTGTGCGCTACGAAGCGATGATCGGCAGTTATCTCGGGGAGACGGCGGCCCGTCTCAAACGGGTGTTCGACTACGCGAGAACCACGCCATGCGTTCTGTTCTTCGACGAGTTCGACGCCGTCGGCAAGGAACGGGGCGACGAACACGAAACCGGCGAAATCAAGCGGGTCGTAACCTCGCTGCTGATGCAGATGGACGATCTGCCCAGCTATACAATCGCCGTGGCGGCAACCAACCACAGCGAGCTGCTGGACCGGGCCGTCTGGCGCCGATTCCAGCTCCGGCTGTCGCTGAACGCACCGACGCGGATGGAGCTGACCGCATATTTCGAGCGGTTTGCGGACAGTATGGAACAACCCTTGGGGCGTACCGCCGGCGCCATCGCGAAGGCGCTCGGTGCGATCAGCTATGCCGAGGCGGAGGAATTCTGCCTCGATGTCCGCCGCCGGCATGTCCTGGCCATGGGAGAGGTGCCACTGAAGAAAACCGTCGAGGAGCGGCTAAAGATGTGGGCCGCGCGAACCTCGCCGACTGACCGGGAGGATGCCTCGCATGACCGAATACCCGCTTCTGCCGGTCCCGAAGCCGGGATTTGACAAGCGGCCGAAGGGGGGCGGCGGCGGTGGCAAGCTACAGACCCCATCGCGCGCTAGGCAGCGCGACCGGCTCGGCCCCACCTTTCAGCGGCTCCGCGATGTTTTTGACCGGAACGGCGACCCGCTGAGCCTGCGTGAAGACCCTATTGGCATTGCGCCGGAACGTGCGCTGGTGTTCGAGGTCGCGGGTTCGATCGGCGACTTTAGCGCGGCGGTCGCCCGCATCGGCGGTCTCGATTTTCTGGCCGATGAGGAGATGATCTTCGAGCCGGACGAGGATTTCGGAGTGGCCGAGACCCGCAAGGGGCGTGAGCCGGGTATCCGCGCCGATAAGTCGATCACGGGCCGCCTTTACATGGCCATGCCGGATACGCAGGCACTGCGCGACCTGTTGTCGCTTTGGCGGCGCTTCGAGGCGGGACAGGCCGCGCCGCACGGCTTTGCGCCCTGGTTCGAGATCTTCGAGCACCTGCATACGCTGCGGGCCTGGGGACCGGCAGACCGGATACCCGATGAAACGATCCAGTATCTCGAAGAAGAACTGGTCGCGCAGGGGGCAGATGCCATCGTTCGCGTCGAAGTCGAGCTCTGGTTTGCTGGGACCACTGCCCGGCGCGCGGCGGCGCGGGCTAATTTCGCACGCGCAGTCGCGGCGGCCGAGGGCATGGTCGTCGATCAAGCCGAGATCGCGGAGATCGGCTATATGGGCCGCTTGGTGGACCTGCCGGCGGCGGAAGTCCAGCGGCTGATCGCGCGTGAGGAGGTCAGCCTCGCGATCTGCGACGATGTCATGATGGTGCGGCCGCAATCGACGGTGGAGTTCCCTGTCGCAGCCGATCCGCTTGACGAGGCGTTGCCTGCACCGCCCGGATTTGAAGCACGGCTTCCGCCAGTGGCCGCCTTGTTTGATGCCATGCCAGTACAGAACCATGCGCTGCTTGCCGGCCGCCTGGTCCTGGACGACCCCGACGATTTCGAGGCAATGAGCGTGGTCACAGAGCGCAAGCACGGGACGGAAATGGCGTCGCTGATCCTCCATGGCGACCGCAATCTGGGGGAGGAGCCGCTGTCCCGGCCGATATATCTCCGGCCAGTGCTTTATGCACCGGGCGGGGGCGGCAACGAGCGGCCGCTGCGCGACCGGCTGTTGCTGGACTTAATCTACCGGGCGGTCCTCCGGATGAAGATCGGCGACGATGAGGGCGAAGCGACGGCGCCGGAAGTCTTCATCGTAAATCTCTCACTGGGCGATCCCACCCGTCCCTTCGCCGGGTCAATGAGCCCCTGGGGCCGGCTGCTTGACTATCTAGCGGACAGGTTCGGCATTTTATTTCTGGTGAGTGCCGGCAATGTCACCGAGCCACTCGCCGTCCGGGACTTCGCCGGGTTGATCGACTTCGAGAACGCCTCAGCCGAGGCCCGGGAATTGGCGATCCTTCGAGCACTGGCGGAGCAGCAGGCGGTGCGTACCCTGCTGTCGCCGGCGGAATCGCTGAATGCGGTGACCATCGGTGCCTGGCACGAGGATGCCGCGCCGCCAATCAATGGCGCACCGGTGTTTTCGCCCTTTGCGAGTGAACCAGGCCCCAATATCTCCTCGGCCCTTGGCCTCGGACACCGGAAGGTGGTCAAGCCGGATATCTTCATGCCGGGCGGCCGTGAGCTGGTCCGAGTCGCTACAAACGGGGCAGGCGGCATCAGCCTCCGAAGAGTGCCTCCGGGACGGCTATACGGCTTACGCTGCGCCACACCTGATAGTGGGGGCGACCTCAACCGGGAGGGATTCAGCGCTGGCACCAGCGCCGCGACGGCGTTGGCGACGCGGGCCGCACATCGGATTTTCGATGCGCTCTCCGATCCAGACAACGGCAATCTTCTCGAAGGCGTCGATCCGACTTTCTATGGGGTAATCGTCAAGGCGATGCTGGTGCATCGTGCGCAATGGGGCAGCATCGGCGGGCTGCTCGATCAGACGTGGGAGCCGCAAGGGCAGGGCAGCCATGTCGTACGCCGGGACGGTATCGCCCGGCTGTTGGGTTACGGCCGGCCGGCGGTCCACGAGTCAATGGAATGCGCCGCGAACCGCGCCACGATGATCGGCTACGGGGAGATTCCGGCAGGCGAGCAGGCGGCCCTGTACCGCATCCCCCTGCCGCCCAGCCTAGAGCGCGTGCGCGAACCGCGTGCCCTGACGGTGTCGCTGGCCTGGTTCTCGCCGGTGAACATCCGACATCAGGCCTATCGCCGTGCAAAGCTGGAAGTCGCACCGGACAGTCCGGATACCAGGTTCGGGGTTGCGCGGGTGGCCGGGCAACCGTCGGACAAAGCGGTGCCGCGCGGCTCGCTATTCCATGTTCGCTACGCCGGCGAGCGCGCTGTCGCCTTTGTCGATGGCAGTACACTCGCACTCCGCGTTTTCTGCCGCGAGCAGGGCGGCGCGCTTGACCAGTCGATCCGCTACGGCCTCGCCGTCACCGTTGAGGCGGGCGCGGCCGTCCGGGTTTATGAAGAGGTGCGCCAAGGCCTCGGTATCCGGCCACGGCCCTGACCGCGAAGCCAGAGGCGCCTTAGCGACGGAGCGGTAGGTATGCGCTCCAACCATCCATCTGACCCATTCCATAGGATGACCGCGAGGTCAGCAAAGCAGACCTTCCCATAGATGTCTCATTCTACGGCTACCAGCGGTTCCAACGCTCACTCAGGTTGAAGGAGATACCTGTCAGCCGCGCCGCATTGAACATTCTACGCGCCTTGATCCTCGGGAAGCCTCGTACAGAACCACCAATGGTGACAGGGTGTCGACTGCTAGTCGAGACGAGAAGGCCAATAGGCGAGGCTCTCAGGGGCTGGGAGAGGGTGGAGGGGTGGACAACTGGGCACGCAACTGAGCTTGGATTTAGTGGCGGTTGGGGTCCTGACGCTTCTTCAAAGAACCGTCTCTTTCGAAAGCTGACAGGTGCCGCAGTCGATGAAGCTCGCCTCGGTCGCCCTTTTCCAGTGCATGAAGGAGAGCCAGCACCTCGTCTAGTTGTGCGTGAAGTTCAGAGATCTTCTGGCCGAACTCGCCATCCACTGTCTTCACATACTCCGCCATCGCATCGAGAGTCTTTGTAAGCGCCTCATGGCGCTCCTGAGCGTGTCGACGGGCCCAACCTGGCTCCGGACGCGGACGCCCAAGCCGGTCGTTCATGCTTAGCCATTCCTCAACTGCATCAAGCGTGTTTGCCATCGCTTCCTCGACGGTCTCGCCATCTGACATGCAGCCTTGAAGGTCCGGCACGAAGCCGACGAAGCCGCCCCCATCCTCGGGAGATAGGGGCGAAATGACAATATCGTACTCAGGCTTCATCAGCGGTCTCCCTTGCCCGTCTGGAGAGGTGAGCATCCGTGTAGGTAACCAGGCTTCGAATGTAGAAGGGCTTGATCGGTCGCCTGTAAGGTATGGTCTGGATGCCTTGAAGCACAGGGCTGCTCACCTTCGCGTGTGAGGACTTCGACGGGGGCTCAAAGATCAGTCCGTGTTGTCGAGCGAGCTTCTCCACGTCAGAAATCGCCCAATCGTTCTCCGGATTGGCTCGCATCTGCTCCAAGAGATTGCGTTTTTTCGCCATTCCCCTCCCCGGCCTCTGGCGCACCGTACCTGCCCAACTGCTTAGAGAAAATCCTGCCACAGCAAACGAGCGAATCAGTGAGTCTGACGAGCCACATCTGCCGTCGCGCTCGCTCCGGCCGGAAGGCCCCTCTACCCCTGTGCGCGCTCTTGGTTGAGCCGGAATAGCCGGGCGAGGATCTCATCATCAGTAAGCGCCCCCGCGCGCCACTCTTCGCCCCAGCCGTAGGCGTCGGCGACGGCGGCATCCAAAGCTGCGTGTGCATGAGCGAGCCAGGCGGGGCGCTGGTTGTAGAGGTTGGTGAGGGTGCGCTTCTTCAGCACCGCTGCGGCCTCGTCGGAGACGGGGAGGAGGCGGTCGGGGTAGCCGGGGACGACTTCGGGGACGCGGCGGACCAGATCGGGCGGGTTAAGCCAGGCCTCGCGCAGCTCGTTGAGGCGGGCGGCGGCGTCGGCGATGGCTTTCGCCCGTGGATCCTCGACATAGGCAGCGGCCGGCCGATCGGGGGTCAGGTCTTCGGGGAAGGGAAAGGTCTCGAAGGTAGTGGAGGGGGTGTAGCGGGGCCGGTCCTCGAGTGACGTGCCCATGCGCAGCGCCCATAATTCATGGAAGCGAGAGTGCAAGATTCCGAAGGTGGTGTCGTCCTCGCGGGCGATGGTATCGAGCAGATTAGAGCAGAAGACGGATGCGCTCACCCACGCAAAGATCCGGTGCTTCGAAACAACAGGTGTTACTAGATATCGCGATAGCTTCTTCCGCTTTCCTTCGAAGGCGATCCGCGTCCAACCATGGCGCCACCAGAATTTCCTGTGAACCTCACGCCGCATGCTCGCGCGCTCTGGGCGCACATTGGCTTCCACGTGGGCGAATGGGAGTTCGAACAGGGCACACTCTTCGACTGAGAGGTCCGCCCCAAAGTCGATAATCCACCTGTCCTCCCCGCGTCTTACGAGATCTCTGGCATTCAAGTAGGGCCGTAGTACTAGCGAGTTCTTCTTTCCGTTCGGGTTAGTGGGCGCAGCAAGCCACGCGCGAGCCAGCTCTCCTGAAACATCGAACTCCCCATACTTTTGCCCCCCCTCAAAGCACACAGCCATGTTTTCCTTCAGCCTCGCTGCTGTGGAAAGGTCATGATCTGTCGCCGTAAGGTCGGGATTGATGCTCGCGACGCTTTGGCCGTTTAGCTCCTTTGGGCCGGTACTAATGCCAAAGCACACAAGCGAAACGCGAACCGCGGCGCCATCTACGACCCAGGGTTCGTCCCCCCATGCCGCAAAAATCTCCGTGGTTTGCGACACTCGACGCAGTGTCTCTCTGCTCGCGCCGCCGCGGATGGAGTTAGTTGCAACTAGCCCAGCTCGTGCGAACTTGCCGGCACCGATCCCCTGCCGCGCTAGCTCGAACCAGTAACAAACGAGATCGGCGAAGGGCTCAACTCTACGGTTGAACGCTTGCCGAAGTTGAGAAGTGTATTCCTCCCCCAACACCGAGAGTAATCGCTTTCCCCCCAGGAAAGGTGGGTTGCCGACCACGGCATCCGCTTTGGGCCAGTATGCCGGGGTGCCGTCGGGGGCGAGCACCGCGTCGCGGTTCTCGATCGTCTTGAGGGGGCGGAGGATCGGGTTGCGACCGGCTTCGAAGCCATTGCGCCGCATCCACTGGATCTCTCCAATCCAGACTGACACGCGGGCGAGCTCGGCGGCATACGGGTTCAGTTCGATGCCGCGGACGTTCTCAGGGCCGGTGCGAGGAAAGCCGCGCGGCAGGCCCAGCGCCTCTGCCTCTAGGTTGGCGCGATGTTCGAGGTCCTTTAGCGCCAGCAGGGCGAGGTAGAGGAAGTTGCCGGAGCCACACGCAGGGTCGAGCACGCGAAAGCCCGCGAGGCGTTCGAGGAAGGCGGAGTGAAGCGTCTCGGCATCCTTCTGAGCCTTCGTGCGGGCGGACGGGCTGCGGGCAGCAGCGGCGCGAGCCAAGGCAGCCTCGACATCGGTCTTCGTTGCGGCCCATTCAGCGACCAACGGTTCCACGATGACCGGCCTGACTATCTGCATGATCTTGTCGCGGTCGGTGTAGTGCGCGCCGAGCTGGCTGCGCTTGTCGGGGTCGAGCCCGCGTTCAAACAGGGTGCCGAGGATCGAGGGGTCGATCTCGGACCAGTCGAGCGCGGCGGCACGGGTGAGGTCGTCCAAGTCCTGTGAGTCCAGGGGGAGCGCGACGTCACTGTCAAAGAGCCCACCGTTGAACCACTCCACGCGTTCAAAGCCGACCATTCCCCCGCTGCGCATGGCCGCGAAGAGAGTAGCGGCGTGTGCCTGAAATGTATCGGGCTGCGACCTGGCGGCGGCGATCATTCGGGCGAACATGTTGTTTGGCAGCAGGCCCACGTCCTCTGCGAACATGCAGAAGACTAGGCGATTGACAAAGTGGGCCACAGTCTCGGGGTCATGGCCGCGGGCGCGCAGCCGAAGGGCTAGGGCAGCGAAGGTCGCCGCGGCCTTCTCGGTTAGGCCCTGCCTCGTCTGGCTCGGACGCAGCCGTTCTGGGTCGGTAAAGGCGGCGTGCAGGAGGTCACGGTTGGCAGCGTCGGACAGGTCGTCGAGGGTCAGTTCGTGCACGCGCTGGACGGTATTCGTCCAGTTGGTGTGGATGCGGATTCGATCGGTATCCGAGACGATGAGGAGCGGCGGATTCTCCAGTGCGATGGCGTATTGCAGGAGTTGACCGAAGGCGGCGTCGAGGTTCCTCTTCTTGCGCTTGTATTCCCAGCCGAAGCAGCCCTTGCGCCACACATCAGCCCAGCCGTCGCCGCCGACGGTCTTGGAGATGCCTTTCTCGAACGTAAACCATTCCCCTTTCGGGTCAGCCTTCACGGGATCATCAAGGCCAAGAAGGCGGCACAGGTCGATGAAGTGCGATTGTGCGGCGCTGCGCTCCTTTAGCTCGACCGGCCGCCACTTTGCGATGAACTCCTGTGGCGTCATGCGCCTTCTTCTCCCTCACTAGCCCACGGTCACGTTGACATGGCGATGGGAGAGCAAGCAACCGCTCGGATCACCAAGCGTCAGGGTTCATCGGATCGTCAGCCTCGCGCTGCCAGTCGGCAAGGGAGAAGGCGGCAGGGCCGGGCTCAACCTCTTCAATGCTAGTTTCCGGCGAGGCTGCTGCCTTCGATCTGGCAACGGAGTTCTGCGGCCTTGGCCCACTAAATCCCTCGCCGAGTTCCTCGCCATAATCGAAGAGATCTTCCACGAGTATGGGATGGTCATCTATGGGCGCCGCGAGCGCATTAGGGCGCGTCGGCGCCCTTACTGTACTTGGGTGCAGTTTCCGCACTACCCCCGGTCCAGAAATTGCACTATCCCCCGACGCCTTTTTGCCCACGGACGAGGGTGGTTCAGAAACTGCACTACCCCCCTTCGGCAGGCCCAGGATCGTGTAGCTGTTCGGGATGTTCTCGCGGCGTTCGCTCGTCCGCTTAAAGCGGTGACGTTTCTTGAGGTGGCGGGCCTTTTCGAGGGACTCGATACCCTTGATCACCGCATTTCGGGAACAGCCCGTTTCCCTTTCCAACGCTCCGAGCGAGAGATTGCAGTCACCCGTCTCTTGGTCATGGGTCTTGGCGAGAACGTAGAACACGAGCTTGCCGGTAGGGGTCACCCGCTGATCCCGCATCACGACCGGAACAAGACTGAGCGCCGCTCTGCTCAATGCCGAGCCTCAGAAGCAGCAAGCCGCAGCCACGTATGGACCGCCGTCGATTGACTGAGGCATCGGGCCAAGAGAAGCGGCTGCCGACTGGCTTCCCGCTTCACATAGATCACGAAGGCTCCGTCCTCTCGGGCCAAGAATACCCGACCGAAGTCTTGAAGTGTGGATGGCATAAGAAGTCCCTCGGTTGAGGAACCGAGCCGAGTCCGCTATCTTCGGGAGGCATAACCACGAAGAACACGGCGCCCGCTCGGTTGCCCGGGCGGGCGCTCTCTCAGGCGGCGTCTCGAGCGATGAAGGACTCGAGGTCGGAGCGGCGCCAGCGCGTCATCCCTCCGAACCGGATCGGCGTCGGCAAGTCCCCTCGCTTCGTGAGACGCCACACTGAGGTGATTGAGATTCCGAGGAACAGGGCGACTTCTCCAACAGCAAGGAGTTGCCGCTCTTGAGACTGCATCACGTCGACGGGCATATCTGAGCCTTTCTGATACAACTGGGCTCAACATGGGACCGTCAGCATCGATACGACACGGGTAACAACCACAGCCAACCCGCCCGGTTTTTTCCCTCAGAGGCCGAGAAGCGAGGGCAGAACACTGAAGTTGCGAATGGCAAGGAGTCGTTCCTGCCGGCCTTCTCGCATCTTCTTCCGTGCAGCCTGGCATGGGCCCTTCGTGCCGGCGCCGATCCCCAATGCGTCAAAGGTAGCCTTGACGGCTATCCCATACGGAGTGGGACGCTTCGTCTTCTCACCGTCTCCGCCATACCCGATCGGCTTCCCTAGACCGAGTACGTGAATGTCCGCCACGGCTAGAGCCACCGCGTAGGCCGCGCCGTTGGTCGGCCTGCCGCCATTAGAGCCGGTCGCCGAGCTCTCGAAGTTAACGAGATCGTGCAGTGCCAGGAGGCCAGGCGCTAAGTCTTCGAGTGCATCGATCGCTGTTTGAACCCGATCCGGTATTCCGTCATCACGCTCCTCGTGCGGGCATGCTGCCACATTGATCGCTTCGCGCCAGTTGCGTGGCAAACGAGCCAGAGAATCGACCGCGTTGAGAATAGCTTGGCACCGCTCAACATGTGAAACCCGTTCCGCTTTCGCTAGCGTGGCATTGGCTGTTAGCCGGTCTCCGGTTGGCGTCAGTCGCTCATGGAAGTGCGGGACGAGCAACGGCAGCCGCCGCTTCACCTCCAGCCAGCCTATCGGGAGAAGCGCGCTCTCAAGTTCCGGCGTCACGCTCGCACCAGTTCCACCACGTTTCCACTCTTGCCGGTGGCGTACTTCGCCCAGGCTTCCATGAGGTCCCGCCGACGCTCGAACAGGTCGGACCGCGCATAGGCCCGCTCCACCTTGTCACCGAGCGAGTGGGCGAGCGCTGCCTCGGCTACCTCACGGTCGGCGTGGGCGCTCTCGCTGCACCAATCGCGGAAGGTCGAACGGAAGCCGTGGGTAGTCACGTCCTCGCGCTTCATGCGCTTCATGAGGGCCGCGAACACCGTGTCAGACATGGGTCGGGCGCCGCCGGTTCGGAAAATGCTCGGAAAGATCAGGTCGCCATCCAGACCGCGCACCGCTTCCAGAACGTCGAGCGCCTCACGCGTAAGCGGCACGCGGTGGGTCCGGTGGGTCTTCATGCGCTCGGCCGGGATCTCCCAGACGTCGCCGTTGATCTCTGACCAGCGCGCACCGCGGATCTCGCCCGACCGCCCCGCGGTCAGAATGGCGAACTCCAGCGCGCGGGCGGAGATGCCTTCCCGCTCTCGCAGATCGGCCATGAACGAGGGCAGGTCCCGCCACGGAAGCGAGGCCATGTGCTCCTGCCGATGCTTGACGGCGGGCAGGGCTTTCTTGAGTCCGTTCACCGGGTTCTCCCCGGGGAAGTGGCCGGCGCCCTTCGCCCAATCGAACACAGTTGCTATCCGCTGCTTCACCCTCCGGGCGGTGTCGTGTTTGGTGGCCCAGATCGGGGAGAGAACGCGGAGCACGTCGCCGCTGTCGATCGTCTGAATGGGCCGGTCGCCCAGTGTCGGAAAGACGTAGAGATTGAGCGCGGCAAGCCAGATCTCGCCGTGCCGCTCGCTCCGCCAAGTCGGCAGAAGGTTTGCGTGCACTCGCATGGCTGCCTCACGGAAGGTCAGCGTCTCGCGCTTGCGGAGGGCGTCAGGGTCGCCACCCTGACGGGCCACCTTCCGGAGCTTGCGGGCGCTCTCGCGCGCCTCAGCGAGGGACACGAGGGAGGCCGAGCCAAGCCCAAGCTCCCGCCGCTTGCCGTGCACCACCGTGCGGAGGATCCACGACTTGGCTAGGGTGGGGCCGACGCGGAGATAGAGCCCCTCGCCGTCGCCGTACATCCCCGGTTCCTTGATCGCCTCGACCTTGCGTGCTGTCAGATTGGGCATCTGTCCCCCCATGTACTCGGGAAAGGCTGTCCCGCCTTCCGTCCCGCCACAAACGGTGGGACACAGTGGCACGACGTGAAATCACATGGTATACGGATTTCGCCTAAGTGCCAACAGAGACGGCACGAATTGGCACGTCATGGGAGAAGGTGCGACATGGGTCAGGTAGACTCCTCCGCTACCATCCTACCTTCCCCTCGGATCGCCGCGTGCGCCCAATGACGC
>VFQP010005273.1_pt1 | contig 11418 bp, 12 predicted proteins | sample 3512351 | NCBI WGS metagenome assembly VFQP01 (sample SAMN10412372, study PRJNA504923) | tailings metagenome | isolation source: Relicate 1 Philex TSF1 revegetated site | place: Philippines: Tuba, Benguet | collected 2017-08-29
TCCTTCCAGTTGCCGGTGAGCGCGGGCATGCGCGCGGCGCGTTCGCGGAAGTAGCGGTTGACCACGCCGGAGATCAGGTCGTCGTGGCTGCCCACGTAGTAGTGGATCAGCGTGGGCGCCACACCCAGGTCGCGCGCCAGCCCCACCATGGAGATTTCGCCCAGCGGCTCGGTGCGGGCGATCTCGGTGGCGCGCTCCAGGATCTGCTCGCGCGAGATCTGAGGCGCCAGGGCGCCGTCCGGCGCCTCGCGACGCGGGGGGCGGCCACGGCGGCGGGGCGCCTCGGTCGGCGTTGCCACCTGGCGCGGCGGTTTGGACGGGGAAGCTGGCATCCGGGTAATCCCTTATTAAATTGTGATGCTCTCAATTGTTTAATTGAGACCGTCTAAATTTTAATTCTGCAGAGCATGGCACAGACAGACAAGGGCAAGGTTACCGCAGGACTGCGCGGCGCCGGCTGGGACCCCAAACGCATGGACCGCCCCTACCAGACGCGCCCCTTCAGCCTGCGCACGGCCGACCAGCAGCGCACGCTGGGCCTGCTGTATTCGCAGACCGGCCACGAGAAAACCGTGGTCTGCCTGATGCACCCGCGCGAGTTCAGCGGCACGCCCTATCTGGTGCCCGACATCCTGGACGCCGGCTGCGCCGCCTGGGTGCAGGCACCCCGCAGCATCGGCAGCGACCTGCGGCTGGAACACGAGCTGGCCCTGCTGGACGTGGCAGCCGGCGTGGCGCACCTGCGTTCACTGGGCTTCACCCGCGTGGTGCTGCTGGGCAACTCGGGCGGTGCGGGTCTGTACGCCTTCTACACCCAGCAGGCGCTGCGCGCGCCCGACAAGCGGCTGGCGCGCACCCCGGCCGGCCGGCCGGTGGCACTGGCCGAGGCCGACATGCCACCACCCGACGACATCGTGCTGGTGTCGCCCCATCCCGGCCAGGGCAAGCTGCTGATGGCCGGCATCGACCCTTCGGTGACCGACGAGAACGACCCCTACTCCACCGATGCGTCACTGGACCCGTTCGATGCCGCCAACGGTTTCGTGGCGCCGCCGGCCTCGTCGAACTACACCCCGGCTTTCGTGGAACGCTACCGCGCCGCCCAGCAGGCGCGGGTGGAGCGGCTGGACGCCCACGCCCGCACGCTGCTGGCACACAAGGCCGAGGCCCGCAAACGCCTCAAGGAAGGCGACACCTCGGCCGACACCCGCCGCCGTGCCTCGCACGCCCCCATCTTCCAGATCTGGCGCACCGACGCCGACCTGCGCGCCTGGGACCTGTCGCTGGACCCTTCGGACCGCGTGGTGGGCGGGCTGTGGGGCCGCGACCCGTTCGCCTCCAACTGGGGCAGCGTGGGCTTTGCCCGCATCGTCACACCCGAGTCCTGGCTGTCCACCTGGTCGGGCATCAGTTCGCAGGCCAGCTTCGAGCGCTGCGGTGCCGAGGTGACGCCACCGACGCTGCTCATCGAATACACCGGCGACCAGGCCGCCTTCCCGTCCGACATGGCCGCCATCTTCGACGGCCTGGGCAGCACCTCGAAACGGCACGAAAAGGTGCGCGGCAACCACCACGGCCAGGCACTGGCCGAGGGCGAGCCTTCTGGCCAGGTGGTGGCCGGCCAGATGGTGCAGCAGTGGCTGCGCGCACCGGCACGCGGGTAAACCGATCGCTTTTTCCCGATTTTTTTCACACACACAACGACAGGAGACAACCATGCAACGACGCCAACTTCACCGCCTGGCCCTGGCCGCACTGGCCGCCACCGGCACCCTGGGCTTCCAGGCCCACGCCCAGGCACCCGCCTGGCCGAACAAACCCATCCGCCTGGTGGTGCCCGCCCCCGCCGGCTCGGCACCGGACATCATTGCCCGCCTGATCGGCGAGAAGATCGGCCGCGCTCTCGGCCAGGCCGTGGTGGTGGACAACCGGCCCGGCGCAGGTGGCATCATCGCCATGAACCATGTGAAAGCCGCCCCGGCCGACGGCTACACCTTCGCCTTCGCCCAGGCCGCCGTGGTCACCGTGACGCCCTTCACCTACAAGGAGGCGACCTATGACATGGAGCGCGATTTCGAGACCGTGTCCATGGTGGGCCGCACGCCCATGATGATCGTGGCCAACCTGAACAACCCGGCGCGTTCGCTGGCCGATGTGGTGGCACAGGCCAAGGCCAAACCCGATCAGGTCTCCATCGGCAACCCGACCCGCACCTCCATCCCGCACCTGGCGGCCGAAATGGCCGGCATGAAAGCGGGCGTCAAATTCCAGCAGGTACCTTTCAGCAGCACGCCGGCCGGCGTGCAGGCCGTGGTCGGTGGCGACATCCAGTTCTACATCGACGGCGCCGGCCCGCTGATCCCGCTGGTCAAGGGTGGCAAGGTGCGGCCCATCGCGGTGGCCGCCGACACGGTGATGCCCGGGCTGGAGGACTACCCGCTGGTGAACAAGACCATCCCCGGCCTCAACGTGTTCGGCTGGTTCGGCATCTTCGCGCCCAAAGGCACGCCGGCGGCCATCATCCAGCGCGTGAACGCCGAAGCCAGCCAGGCGCAGCAGCAGCCCGACATGGTGGCGCGCTTCAGCGACTTCGGCACCTACCCCACGCCCGGCTCGGTGGCCGATGCCGCCCGGTACGTGAAGGCCGAAAACGAACAGTTCGGCAGCGTCATCAAGTCGCTGGGACTCAAGGCCGAATGACCCCCACGGAGACACCGTCCATGCTTTCCTCCCTTCCCATGGGTGTGCGCGAACCGCTGCCGGGCGTGGTCTACGCGCCCGAGGCCGACCTGCGCCGCTACGTCGATGCCGGCCTGCTGCGCCACGAAACGCTGGCCGACGCGCTGCGCGCCAGCTTCCGCACCCACGCCGACCGCGTCGCGCTGTGCAGCGTGGAGGCCAGCCACACCTACGGCGAACTCGACGAGCTGACCGACCGCCTGGGCGGTGCCTTCCTGCAACTGGGTCTGCAGCCGCTGGACCGCGTGGTCTTCCAGACCGGCAACTGCATCGAGCTGGTGCTGGCCTTCGTAGCCTGTCTCAAGGCCGGGTTGATTCCGCTGTGCACCCTGGCCGCACACCGCGAGCAGGAGATCGGCTACCTGGGCAACCACGCAGCGGCGCGCATGGCTTTCGTGCAGGGCGACGACCCCAAGTTCGACGACGTGGCTTTCATGGACCGCATGCGCGAGACCGTGCCCAGCCTGCAGTGGATCGTGCAGGGGCGCGGCGCGCGGCGCGACCCGGCCCTGCACCTGCGCGACCTGATCGACGGCATCACGCTGGAAGCGGCTCGCGCGCGGCTGGCACAGGTGCCGGCCGACCCGTTCCAGGTGGCGGTGTTCCAGCTCTCGGGCGGCACCACCGGCGTGCCCAAGATCATCCCGCGCTTTCACAACGAGTACGCCTACAACATGCGCGCCGTGGCCGAGTACCTGGGCTACCGCAGCGACGACGTGCTGTTCATGCCCATGCCCATGGTGCACAACCTGAACATGGGCTGCTGCTGGGGCCCCTTCCTGCTCACCGGCGGCGCCGTGGCCATTGCCTCGGGGCTGACGCCGCAGGCGCTGGGCGAGGTGTTCCGGCGCTTTGAACCCACCTGGACGGCCTTCGCCGGCCCGCTGGTGGAAAAACTGCGCCCGGCCATCGAGTCCGGCCAGTTGCCGCTCACCCGGCTGCGCGGCGTGATCAGCGCCAACGGCGCACCGGTGTTGCGCCAGCTGCTCAAGACCACGATCCACCACATCTTCGGCATGACCGAAGGCGTGATCATGCTGGCGCGCGCCGACGACCCGCAGGAGGTGCAGGACACCATGGTGGGCCATCCGGTGTCCGCGCTGGACCGCGTGAAGATCCTGCGCCCCGGTACCGAGGAAGAGATCACCGAACCCGGCGTGGAGGGCGAATGCGCCTTTGCCGGGCCTTACACCATCCACGGCTACTACGACGCCGCCGAACGCAACGCCCAGACCTTCACCAGCGACGGCTACTACCGCTCGGGCGACCTGATGCTGTTCCGCGACATCGGCGGCAAGCGCTACTACCAGTTCCGCGGCCGCACCAAGGACGTGGTGGACCGCGCCGGCGAAAAGGTGAACTCCGAAGAGGTGGAGCACCTCGTGAGCCAGCACCCGGCCGTGGAAAGCTGCGCCATCGTCGGCATGCCCGACCGCGTCTACGGCGAACGCGTCTGCGCCTTCATCACCCTGCGTCCCGCCGCCACCGCGCCCACCGTGCCCGAGCTCGGCGCCTTCCTTGAAGGCGAAGGCCTGGCCAAGTTCAAGTGGCCCGAACGCATCGAGGTGCTGGCCGAACTGCCGCTCACCAAATCCGGAAAGCTCAGCAAGCCCACGCTCAAGCAGCTCATCACCGACAGGCTGGCCGCTGAACAAGCAACCACCTGACCGCCTTTTCCCTACGTCCAGGAGGAACCCATGACCCCCAACCCGAAAACCATCCCAATCGCCGGCGTGCACCACACCGCCCGCCCCACCTGGAAACTTGCCGAGACCGTGCACTTCTACCGCGACCTGCTGGGCCTGCCGCTGGTGCACGCCATTTCGGCACGCGGCTGGGGGCCGGAAGACCACGCCGACTTCCTGCACTTCTTCTTTGACAGCGGCAACGGCAGCACCATCGCCTTCTTCTATTACATCGGCACCACGCCGCCGGACTTCGCCACCGCGCGCGACGACTACCAGTACCGCGCCAGCCACACCGCCTGGCGCGTGGAAACCCGCGAGCAGCTGCTGGAGTGCCGCGCCAAGGTGGAAGCCGCCGGCATCCCGCTGAAATACCAGATCCGCCACGAGGTCATCGAGTCCATCTACTTCGACGACCCCAACGGCTACGGCCTGGAAGTGACCTGGCAGGTGCGCCCCTTCGAAACGACGGACCGCGAGGACGCGCAGCGCACCCTGGAAGCGGCCATGGCGCTGGAGACCGCCGGCGAGCGCCAGCCGTTCACCGCCATCGACCAGGTCTGGGCCGCCAAGGGCGCGGCACTGTCCGAGGCCTTCGAAGCCGCAGGAGCCTGACCATGCCGGAAGTGTTTGTGCTCGACGTGCCCGAGTTCCACGCCCTGGTGGAAGCCGCCCGCGCCCTGCCCGGCTGCCGGGTGGATGGCCCACGCCTGGGCTACTGGCGCCTGAAAAGCGACCGGCCGCTCAGCTTTCGCCGCAAGGAACTCGGCTTCAAGCCCGCCGTGTGGCACGGCGCCCTGACCGGCGGCCTGGTGGGCGCCATCGGCCGCTTCGACAACGACGAACTCGTGATCGGGGAGACCGCCTCATGAAGATCGCCATCATCGGCGGCGGCCCGTCGGGCCTGTACCTCGCCATCCTGCTCAAGCGCCGCCAGCCCGGCTGGCAGGTGGACGTGGTGGAACAGAACAGCGCCGACGCCACCTTCGGCTTCGGCGTGGTACTGGCCGACTCGGGCCTGAACCGCATCCAGGCGGCCGACGCCGAGGTGTACGAACGCCTGATCGCCCGCATGACCTTCAACGGCGTGCAGACCATCAAGGTGCAGGAACAACCCATCGACCTGAACCACCCGGCCAAGGGTGGCGCCATCGCCCGCATCGACCTGCTGCACGAGCTGCAGGCCATTGCCCGCCGCGTGGGCGTGCAGATCCACTTCGGGCAGCGTGTGGACCACCCCGACGGCCTGGCCGCTCTGGGGCTGGGCGACGCCGACGTAGTGGTGGGTGCCGACGGCGCCAACTCCGTGGTGCGTGGCGCCTTCGAGGCCGAATTCGGCACCACGCGCTCGTCGCTCACCAACCACTTCGCCTGGTACGGCACGCCGCGCGTGTTCGAGAAGACGGCACTGGTGTTCCGCGACTTCGAGGGCGGCAGCTTCATCGCCCACTACTACCCCTATGCCGACAACGCCAGCACCTTCGTGGCCGAATGCGACCACGCCACCTGGCTGCGCTTCGGCATGGACGCCCTGAGCAACGACGAGCGCCAGGCGCTGTTCGAGCGCGTCTTCGCGCCCGAACTGGACGGCGCACCGCTGGTCTCCAACAACTCCAACTGGCGCCAGTTCCCGGTGGTGCAGACCAGCCGCTGGCAACACGGTCGCCACGTGCTGATCGGTGACGCGCAGACCATCGCTCACTTCTCCATCGGATCGGGCACCCGCATCGCCATGGAAGACGCCATCGCCCTGGCCCAGGCGCTCACCGAGCCGGCGGCCGCCGGCCAGCCCGAGCCCACGCCGCTGGAGCGGCTGCAGCGCTTCGCCGCCCGCCACGGCCCCGAAAAAGCCAAGCTGCTCACGGCCTCGCGCAAGTCCTACCTCTGGTACGAACACATCGGCGACTGGATGCGGCGCTACACCCCGCTGGCCTTCGTGCACGCCTTCATGACGCGCACCGGTCGCCTGTCCGAAGACCGGCTGGCGCAAAGCTACCCCGAACTGGTGGCGCAGTGGCGCGAGGCCGGCCTGCTCGCCCCGGCGTCGGAACCGGCCCCGGCCACGCACCCGTCATGAACCCACCCACCGACGCCTACGAGGCCCTGCTCTCGCGCTCGCCGGTGGTCGTGCACAAGCGCGTGCGCTGGGCCGACTGCGACCCCGCCGGCGTGGTCTTCACCGGCAAGTTCAGCGAGTACCTGCTGGTGGCCGTGGGCTACTTCTTCGACGTGCTGGGCAACGGCAACTACGCCCGCTGGGTGCAGTCGCTGGCCGTGGACACGCCCTGCAAGGGCCTGGACCTGACCTTTCACGGCGCCCTGTGGCCGGAAGACGTGTTCCAGATGACCTGCCACGTGGGCGCCATCCGCGAGCACAGCTACGACCTCCACGTGGAAGCCGCACAGGCCGACGGCCGGCGCATCTTCAGTGGCCGCTTCTCGCCCATCTGCATACAGCGCGGCGTGCGCGCACGCGCCCCCATTCCCCCTGCCATGCTGGCCGCGCTGCGTGCGCACCAGCGCGCCCCCATCCCGACACCCGCCCCATGACGAAGCCCATCCGCATCGGCCAGATCGTGCCCAGCTCCAACACCACGATGGAGACCGAAATCCCCGCCATGCTGCGCGCACGCGAGGCCATCCACCCCGAGCGTTTCACCTTTCACGGCTCGCGCATGCGCATGCACAAGGTCACGCCCGAGGAGCTGGCCGCCATGAACCAGCAGGGCTTGCGCTGCGCGGCCGAGCTAGCCGATGCCCGCGTGGACGTGATGAGCACCGCCTGCCTGGTGGCCATCATGGCCCAGGGCCCCGGCTACCACCGCCAGGTGGAGGCCGACTTCGGCCGCATCGTGGCCGAAAACGGAGCCAGCAGCCGCGTCATGACCTCGGCCGGCGCGCTGATACACGGCCTGCACCGCCTGGGCGCGAAGAAGATCGCGCTGATGGCGCCCTACATGCGCCCGCTCACCGACAAGGTGGTGGCCTACATCGAGGCCGAGGGCATCGAGGTGCTCGACAGCCTGTGCTTCGAGATCCCCGACAACCTGGAAGTGGGCCGGCGCGACCCGATGCAACTGCTGGAAGACGTCAAGCGCCTGAAGACCGCCAACGCCGACGTGGTGGTGCTGTCCGCCTGCGTGCAGATGCCGTCGCTGCCGGCGCTGCAGATCGCACAGGACCGCCTGGGCATCCCCGTCACATCCACCGCCGCCTGCACCGTGCGGCAGATGCTGGACCTGCTGGAACTGCCGGCCGGGATACCCGGCTTCGGGGCGGTGCTGGCCTAGGGCACACGGCAGCGGCCCCGGCGGGCCGGGCATACAATTTCCCATCCGATGCGCCCGCGTCGCCGCTGCCCGGCCCCTACATGACCCGCCCCATCCGCTCCCAATACGAAGATTTCATGCGCCACGTGTACACCCACGGGGTGTACAAGGCGGACCGCACCGGCACCGGCACGCGCAGCGTGTTCGGCCACCAGATGCGCTTCGACCTGAACGAGGGCTTTCCGCTGGTGACCACCAAGAAGGTGCACCTCAAGAGCATCATCCAGGAGCTGCTGTGGTTCCTGACCGGGTCGAGCAACAACAACTGGCTGCGTGAGCGCGGCGTCACCATCTGGGACGAGTGGGCCAAGCCCGATGGCGACCTGGGCCCGGTGTACGGCGTGCAGTGGCGCAGCTGGCCCACGCCCGACGGCGGCCACATCGACCAGATTGCCGAGGTGGTCAAGACGCTGAAGACCAACCCGGACTCGCGCCGCATCATCGTGAGCGCGTGGAACGTGGCCGAACTCTCCAAGATGGCGCTGATGCCCTGTCACGCCTTCTTCCAGTTCTACGTGGCCGACGGCAAGCTCAGCTGCCAGCTCTACCAGCGCAGCGCCGACATCTTCCTGGGCGTGCCGTTTAACATCGCCAGCTACGCGCTGCTGACCCACATGCTGGCGCAGCAGTGCGACCTGGCCGTGGGCGACTTCATCTGGACCGGCGGCGACTGCCACATCTACAGCAACCACTTCGAACAGGTGGAGCTGCAGCTGAGCCGCCAGCCCCACCCCTACCCCACCCTGCACATCAAGCGCCGGCCGGACTCCATCTTCGACTACCAGTACGAGGACTTCGAGGTGCTGGACTACCAGCACCACCCGGCCATCAAGGCACCCGTGGCGGTCTGACCCGGGCCGCGCATGCTCACCCGCCGGCAACTGTGGGCGCTGGTCGCACTCACGCTCATGTGGGGCGTGAACTGGCCCATGATGAAGTTCTCGCTGCGCGAGCTCTCGCCGCTGTACTTCCGTGCGCTGACCATGACCGGCGGCACGCTCTGGCTGTGGCTGTTCTTCCAGGCGCGCGGCGTGCGCATGTGGCCGCAGGGCGGCGAATGGCGCAGCGTGGTCACGCTGGGCCTGCCCAATGTGCTGGGCTGGCACACCCTCACCATACTGGGCGTGCGCGAACTGGCCTCGGGCCGCGCAGCGGTGCTGGGCTTCACCATGCCCATCTGGACGGTGCTGCTGGGCGTGGTGTTCTTTGGTGAAAAGCTCACCCGCCGCGTGGCGCTGGCCAGCGCGGCCGCCCTGTCGGCCATTGTTCTGCTGCTGGCCGACGAGCTGGTGTCGCTCTCAGGCCGCCCGGTAGGCATTCTGTGGATGGAAGGCGCCGCGCTGAGCTGGGCCCTGGGCACGCTGATGATGCGCCGCGCCGCCCTGACGCTGCCGGTGGAAGCGCTCACGGTCTGGATGATGGCGCTGTCGTCGCTGGCGCTGTGGGGCATCGCCCTGGCGTTCGAGCCCTGGCCGGTCTGGCACTTCAGCGCGCCCATGTGGGTGAGCCTGTTCTACGGCGTCGTCATCAACTACGGTTTCGCGCAGATCATCTGGTTCGGGCTGGCGCGCCACCTGCCGCCGGCCACCAGCGCCATGAGCATCATGGCCGTGCCGCTGATCGGCACCCTGTCGGCCACGGTGATCGTGGGTGAGCACCCCGCCTGGCCCGACCTGCTGGCCGTGGTGTTCGTGACCACCGCCATTGCCGCCGTGCTGCTGCCGTCGGGCGCGCTGCAGCGCTTTCGGCGCTGATCAGGGGCGCAACGCGGCCACGTCGGGGTGGCGGGCGCGCAATTCGGCCAGCGCCTGGTCCATGCGGCTGCACAGGCGCGGGCCCAACAGCTCCAGCCCACCCGTGTCGCCCGAAGGCGGAATGGGCACCACGCCTGCACACACCTCGCGGCGCGCCAGGTAGTGCCGTATGTCGGGCGGCTCGCTGGCCGGGCGGGCGGCGTAGGCGGCGCTGAAGCGCTCCTGGAACGTGACATGCCCTGAAAAGCAGGCCGCCGCCTGCGAGCCCGGCAGCCAGGCCGCCGGCGTGTCGTCTTCGTACAGGCACAGGGTCAGGGTGGCGCCCGTTGGGTCGAAACCCCGGGCCGCGTCCAGGCTGGGGGTGAACAGCACCGCCAGGTCGTCCACGTCCACCTGGTACTGCGGCAGGTAGCGGTGCTGCTGCACCCAGGCCAGCGCCGCCGTGCGGAACTCGGGCGCACTGATGTCACGGCCCGAATACACCATCTGCACCAGATCCCCACGCGCTGGCCCGGGGCGGCTGAGCCCCGGCAAAAAGGCGTCGCGCTCGGGGGCGGTTTTTGCCGTCATGGACACGGGCGCCAGCACCGGCAGCGCGAACAGCAGCGCGGCCACCGCGTCTGGCCAAGGGCGGCCCCACGATCCGCCCAGGGTGAACAGCAGCGCCAGCGCGGCGTCGCTCAGCAGGAACAGGCCCAACGGGTTGGCGTCCCACAGCCCGGCGGACCATCGGCCACCGGTCTGCCAGGCCAGCCAGATGGCATCCAGCCGCAGCAGCCACAGCAGGCCGGCGGCGGCCATGCCCAGCAGCAGGAAACGCAGGCGGGTGGCGTTGCGGGGCGCGGCGGCCGGTATCAGCGCCACCAGCAGCCCGGCCACCAGGAACGACGGCACGTGCAACACGCCGCCGGCCGCCGGCCACCGGCAGCGGCATCAGGAAATCGGCCAGGGCGCTGCCGCTGCCCCAGATGCCGCGCCAGCCCAGCGCCTGCGCCACCAGCGCCGGCAACACCCAGGCCACCACACCCCACACCAGCAACCGCAGCTTCATGGTTGTGCCCCTTGCGTCTCAGTGTCCCGATCGGCAGTGGCCCATGAGGCGGCCTACTCGCAGATCACGTAGGTTTTGGTCAGTTTTTCCAGCACCTCGAACGAGCCGGTGAAGCCCGCCGGTATGTGGATGGCCTGACCCGGGCCGGCTTCCTGGAAACCGCCCGCATCGCTGTGCACGCGGCAGCGGCCTTCGAGCACGGTGAACACCTCCTGCTCGGTGGGGCCCATGGCAATGCGCCAGTGGCCCACCTCGCTGCGCCACACGCCCGAATAGAGGTTCTTGGCCGCACCCAGCGGGCTTTCGATCGCGTTCCAGGTTTCGCGCTGCGGGTTGCCGGCAATCAGCCGTTCCGGCTTGGGGTGCGACAGCTCGGCCTCACCCGAGACCGGCAGACCGAAGCGGCTCAGGTCCGTCATGGGCTCAGGCCTTGGGCAGGGTCACGCCGTGCTGGCCCTGGTACTTGCCGCCCCGGTCGCGGTAGCTCACGTCGCACACCTCGTCGCTCTCGAAGAACAGCACCTGGGCGCAGCCCTCGCCCGCGTAGATCTTGGCCGGCAGCGGCGTGGTGTTGGAGAACTCCAGCGTCACGTAGCCTTCCCATTCGGGTTCGAACGGGGTCACGTTGACGATGATCCCGCAGCGCGCATAGGTGCTCTTGCCGAGGCAGATGGTGAGCACGTTGCGCGGGATGCGGAAGTACTCCACCGTGCGGGCCAGTGCGAAGCTGTTGGGCGGGATGACGCAGACATCCTTGTTGATGTCCACGAAGCTGTTCTCGTCGAAGTTCTTCGGGTCCACCACCGTGCTGTGGATGTTGGTGAACACCTTGAATTCGGGTGCGCAACGGATGTCGTAGC
>VFQP010005274.1_pt1 | contig 11418 bp, 9 predicted proteins | sample 3512351 | NCBI WGS metagenome assembly VFQP01 (sample SAMN10412372, study PRJNA504923) | tailings metagenome | isolation source: Relicate 1 Philex TSF1 revegetated site | place: Philippines: Tuba, Benguet | collected 2017-08-29
GCCATGGCGGCGCTCAGCGCGGAATACGGCATGACCGGCACACTCGACGTGCTCGAAGGCGAAGCGGGCTTCGGTGCCGCCATGAGCACGACCGTCGACTGGTCGAAGGCGACCGTGGGTCTCGGCGCGCACTACAACATCACGCAGATGACCTTCAAGAACCACGGCTGCTGCGGCCATGCCTTCCCGGCCATCGACGGCGCGCTGCATCTCAAGGCCGAGCACGGCTTCGCACCCGAGACCATCAAGCGCATCCGCGTGGGCGGCTACCGCGCGACGCTGGACGTTGCCGGTGTGCCAAAGGCGACGACGCCGTTCGAGGGCAAGTTCTCGACGCCTTTCCTCGTCGCGAGCGCACTCGTCCACGGCAGCGTGCGCCTCAATGCCTACGAGCCCGAGCGGCTCGCAGACGCGCGCGTGCAGGCACTCTCCGACAAGGTCGAGCTGAAAGTCGATGAGCAGTGCGCGGCGGACTTCCCGAAGCGCCGCTCGGCCAAGGTCGCGATCGAGCTCGCCGATGGCCGCACGCTCGAGCACTATCAGCCGACGCGCAAGGGCGACCCGGACGCGCCGCTCACCGACGCCGATGTCTCGGACAAATTCCTCGAACTTGCCGGCCCTGTGCTCGGCGCCGATGCTGCGAAGCGCCTGCTCGCCGAGCTTTGGGCTGCAGATCAGCCACACACGCTCTATGCTGTTCCCGGAGATGCCCTGCGCAAAGCAGGCTGATCGGGGAGGAACGGCATGAGGCTCAAGGACAAGGTCGCGATCATCACGGGCGCGGCGGCGGGGATGGGCGCGGCGACGGCCCGCCTCTTCGCTCGCGAGGGCGCGATCGTTGTGCTCACGGATGTCGACGACAAGGACGGCCCCGCCGTCGCCGCCGATATCGTGCGCACGAACGGCAATGCACGCTTCGAGAAGCACGATGTGTCGAGCGACACCGACTGGCAGCGCGTCGTCGATGCGACGCTTACCGCCTATGGCCGCATCGACATCCTCATCAACAATGCCGGCGTGAGCGGCTCGATCCCCGATAAGCTCAATCTCGAAATGTGGGACCGGCAGATGTCGATCAACGCGCGCGGCAACTTCCTCGGCCTGCGCGCCGTTATCCCGGTCATGCAGAAGCAGAAGGCCGGCGCGATCGTGAACATCTCATCGATCAGCGGCGTGCTCGGCCAGGACTACGTGCACATGGCCTACAACGCGGCGAAGGGCGCCGTGCGCACCATGACGAAGGCTGCGGCCGTGCAGTACGCCAAGGACGGCATCCGCGTGAACTCCGTGCATCCCGGCTTCATGCCGCCCATGCGCACGTCGAAGCTAACGGCTGACCCGGAGTTGCGCAAACAGTTGATCGCCAGTGTTCCCATGGGCCGCACGGGCGAGATCGAGGAGGTCGCGTACGCGAACCTTTTCCTCGCGTCCGACGAAGCGTCCTACATCACGGGCGTTGAGCTGATGGTGGATGGCGGTTTCACGGCTGTTTAGGTCGGTTGAAATTGGGCATCGAATTCCCCTCCCCCTTGTGGGGAGGGGTTAGGGGTGGGGGGAATCCCTACCGCCAGCGCTCTGCAATCCCCCCTCCTAACCTCCCCCACGAGGGGGGAGGGACTAGGTTGGCCGCAGTGGCGAGCTGAGAGAAACCCTACGCCGCGCAGGCGCTCTTCGCGCGAAGATCGAAACTTCCGCCGACCTTGATCGAGCAGCACGCGTGCTGCTGCTCGAATGGCCGCCCGATAGCCTCGCAGACGCCGATCACGCCTTCAGCGGGGAAGGCGATGCCGTCGAGTCCGGCCATGACCGCATAGGCATCGACGACGCGCTTGTGCATCCCGGGCGGTCGCGCGCAGCCGAGCAGCACGGGCTTACTCGCGAGCCGCTGCCGCGCTTCGAGGAAGATGCGGCCAACATCGTGCGCTGAGGGCGTCACGAACATTCCCGTACGCGCATAGAACGGCATCACGACGACGAGCACGAGGCTGTGGATGCCGTGGCGCGCGCAGATGTCGAGCGCATTGGCCTCGCCCAGAAGGCGGCCGTAGTGCAAACCGATGACGATGTGCGGCACAACTTCCATGCGCGTCGCGCACAGTGCCGCGAGCGTTGCCTCGAAGTCATCAACGCTACGCTCGAGATGATAAACCTCGCGGATGGTCTCCTCAGCACCGATCACATCCATCATGGCGGTATCGACGCCGGCACTTTCCATCAAGCGCGCGCGACGCGCGTCGAGCAGTGCCGAGTGGATCGCGATCTTCAGGTGCGGGAAGTCGCGCTTCAGCTTCTCGATGATGGGGTAATACTTCTCGTACTTGATCTCGTTGCGCCGGTTGGAGCCGCCCGAGAGCAGGAAGCCCTGCAGATCCTGCAGCAGCACGAGATCACGTACTTTCGCGTCGAGCATTTCGGCCGTCGTCGCCGGGATCATCGGCTCCAGGATTTTCGCCTGGCAGTGATCGCAGTCGAGCGCGCACGCACCCGCCGTGACCGAGAAAGCCGGAAAGGAGTTCTTCCCGCAGCCCTGGATCTCCGAGGTGTTGTATTCCTTGAAAGTCGGCGTAGAGAAACGGATCGACGGAAGCCCACCACGCGCCGCGGCAGCGTCCTGCATGGCCGCGACAAGGGCCACGTCGAAATCGGCGTCCTCGAGCGGCTCGATGGAAGCGAGATGGTCGGTCCAGTTCATGGCGCGACCATATTCGCATTCGCGAATATCGAGCAACTCGGTTACTCGAATGATGGAGCAGCGCTTATCCCAAGTTTTCTGTTGACTCTACAAGGGAATCGAGTCCGTCTTCTTGACGAATCATAGCCATATGACCTATATGTTGGGCAGTCACTCCCGTCGGGTGCGCCCGTCGGATAGGTCGCAGCGAAAGCTGCGGCCTTTTATTTTGACCAGCATTCAAATGCGCATCATTGCCTACATAGATGGCTTCAATCTCTACCATGCTATCGACGACTTGCGCCGGCCGGCGCTCAAGTGGGTCGATCTTTGGGCGTTGACAGTCTCCCTGGCCCGCGGTGGCGAGAACGTAACCGAGGTAAACTATTTTTCGGCCTATGCCACGTGGCTCCCAACAGCTCACCAGCGGCACATCGAGTACGTGAAGGGTCTGGAGCACGCCGGTGTGACCTGCCACATGGGTCACTTCAAGAGCAAGTCACGCACCTGCAGGTCATGTGGCGCTCAGTGGATCCAACACGAAGAAAAGGAAACCGACGTTCATATGGCCGCTCGGATCGTGGTCGATGCCTGCGAAGATCGCTACGACCGCGCGATTATCATCACGGCAGACAGCGATCTCGCGCCGGCCCTGAGCATCGTGCGAACGCGTTTCCCAGAGAAGCAACTGTTTGTGGTCGCTCCGCCCGGACGCCACAACCATGCCAGAAGCCTAAAGACGAGGCTCACCCTAACGCCTGGAAGGCTGGCGAGCTGCCTGTTGCCCGCCTCGGCATTAGACCCTTCAACGGGACGCACACTCTTCACCCGTCCGAACAACTATCGCTAGATCGTCGGGCATCTTTGGATCGGATGTCCCGCGATCAGCGCCTCGACCTCCGGCCGGATAGGCCCAACCTTCGGCTCGTCGACGAGCGTCGTCAGCCACGCCGGATCGCGGTCCTCATCATCCACGAGATCGCAGTCGAGACTGGCTAAGACCGCTTGGGCTGAAGCCGGCAGCTCGCCCGCAATAACGTGTCCTGCAAGCAGGCCCCACATACCGGCCCAGAGGCGCGCGGTGGTCCAGGGATTATATCCGCCGCCGCCGAGGATCACGGCGCGTGGCGCCATCGCGACCAGTTTACGACAGGCCCCCCACAGCACGTTGTTCGAGAGCTGCATGCCTGACAGCGGGTCGCCTGCGAGCCCATCCGCGCCGAGCACCACGACGATCGCCTCGGGCTCGGCGCGCCGCGCGAACGGATAGATCAGCCGCTCCAGCACGAGCGCATACTCGCGGTCGTTGGTTCCTCGTGGCACAGGCACATTCAGCGCCCGCCCGCCGCGCGCATCCTCCGGCCGCCCCGTGCCGGGCCAGCGGCCGTCCTCGTGCACGGAGACCGTCCGCACGCGCGGCTCATTCGCGAAGGCCGCCTCGACGCCATCTCCGTGATGAGCGTCGAGATCGACGTGCACCACACGGCTGAGGCCGGCGTCGAGCAACCGCATGACCGCGAATACCGGGTCATTGAGATAGCAGAAGCCCGATGCGCGGCCTGGCATTCCGTGATGCGTGCCGCCCGTCGGATGGAAGGCAACGCCACCACTCAGAACCAGCTCGGCGGCCAGCATGGAGCCGCCCACTGTCGCCCGCGCGCGATCCCAAAGGCCGGGGAAGATGGGGCATTCCATGGTGCCGAGATTGTATTGCTCGCGCATCTCTGCGGTCGCACGGCCGGCAGCGTCCGCCTGCTCAAGCGCGTTCAGATAGGCACGCTCATGAAATCGCTCCAATACCGCCCGACTCGGCAGCTCCGGCACGCGCGTCATACCCGGATCGCGCCAGCCGAGCACCTCGATGAGGTCCTGCACAGCGGCCTGCCGCCCCGTTGCCAGGGGATGGTGACGCCCGAAAGCCGGCCGCCGGAAGATGTCATGCGTGACCAGGAACGGCGGCACTCTGTCCTGCCTCTCGACGGCGTTGTTGCATTCAATTATACGCAGCCTTGAATATGGGGCGGCCGCCGCGGGCAGCGCAACAGGACCGTGGCAGGGGACAGGCCAAGAAGCGCACGGAGTTCAGAAGCATGGCCGACAAGACGCTCGACACGAAGGGGCTCAACTGCCCGCTGCCGATCCTGAAGGCCAAGAAGGCGATCGGCGAGGTGCCGGTCAGCGGCACGCTCGAAGTGCTTGCCACCGACCCGGGCGCGGTCGCCGATTTCCAGGCCTTCTGCCGGCAGACGAAGCATGAGCTGGTCGAGCATTCCGAGGACGCTGGCGTCTATCGCTTCCTCATCCGGCGCACGGCCTGAACTGCTGCGCTGGACGGGCCCACGGCGCCGCTTCATCCTTGCCACGGTCAGCGCGCCGTGGCGCCGGTGCTGCGCGCGGCGGAGCTCAGAGCATGACTAATCTTTTTGAAGCCGCTGGCCTTGAGCAGGGTGCGCCGCGCCCGCTCGCCGACCGCCTGCGCCCGAAGAAACTCGCGGAAGTGGTCGGCCAAGCGCACATCGTCGGCCCCGAAGGCTCGCTGACGCGAATGCTGCGCGCCGGCCGAATGCCGAACCTGATCCTCTGGGGGCCGCCCGGCGTCGGCAAGACGACGATCGCGCGCCTTCTCGCGCAGGAGACGAAGCTCGAATTCGAGCAACTCTCCGCGATCTTTTCGGGCGTGCAGGATCTGCGCAAAGCCTTCGATCGCGCCAAGGCACGCCGCGAGCAGGGCAAGGGCACGCTCCTCTTCATCGACGAGATCCATCGCTTCAATCGCGCGCAGCAGGACGGCTTCCTCCCGCACATGGAGGACGGCACCATCACGCTCGTCGGCGCGACGACAGAGAACCCTTCGTTCGAGCTCAACGGCGCCCTTCTCTCGCGCGCGACGACGCTGGTACTGAACCGCCTCGACGAAACCGCCATGGGCGAACTGATCGAGCGCGTCGAGCACGAGGCCGATCGCAAACTACCGGTCGATGATGATGCACGCTCAGCTCTCATCGGCATGGCCGACGGCGACGGGCGCGCGCTCATCAATCTCTGCGAGGAAGTACTGGCGGCCGTCGCACCCGGCGAGCCGCCGATGACGACCGCGTCTCTCGTGTCGCTCGTGCAGCGCCGCGCACCCCTCTACGACAAGAGCCGCGACGGCCACTACAATCTCATCAGCGCGCTCCACAAGGCCGTGCGCGGCTCCGATCCCGACGCAGCCCTCTACTGGCTCTGCCGAATGCTCGATGGAGGCGAGGACCGGCTCTTCCTCGCGCGCCGCCTCGTGCGCATGGCCATCGAGGACATCGGTCTCGCCGATCCTTCCGCCGTAACACAAGCGCTCGCCGCGAAGGACACCTACGACTTCCTCGGCAGCCCAGAGGGCGAGCTGGCGCTGGCGCAGGCCACGGTCTATTTAGCGACCGCGCCCAAATCAAACGCGGCATATTCCGCGTACAAGGCCGCGATGCGTGCAGCCAAGAACAACGGCTCACTCGCGCCGCCGAAGCATATTCTGAACGCGCCGACGCGGCTGATGGCCGAACAGGGCTACGGCGCCGGCTACGAGTACGATCACGCAACGGAAGAAGGCTTCTCCGGCCAGGACTATTTTCCTGACGAGATGGAGCGCGAGCAATACTACGACCCGCCCGAGCGCGGATTTGAACGCGAGATCAGAAAGCGCCTCGCGTACTGGCAGCGCCTCCGCGACGAAAAATCCGGCCGCTGAGGCAGCCCATCCCGCGAATTGACGCGCGTCAAGGCGGCCGCGCCTCCTCTGTCACATAATCGTCGTCAATGAAGCGCGGCTGGTGCCGCAGCATAATCGACGGGGCGGACGTTCGCGGAGAGAGGGCGAAACCTGTGGCAGTCGACCAGCAAGAGTGCGCGCCGACGGAGGCGAACTGTAGGGCTATTGATCCCATCCGCCTCCTCCACGAAGACAATGCGTTGCGGCTCGATCTCTGCGACCTGCTGGAGCACATCGCCGACAGCCTGCCCGAGAACGCGGCGCCGCAGCTCGCGCAGCTCGCCTCGACGGCGCTCGAGCGCGGCTGGGCCAATCACGTTGCCTTCGAGGAGCAGGCGCTCTTTCCGCTGCTCAGCCGCCACCGTCACAAAAATCCCGACCTTCTGGCAGGCCTCGATCAGCTCGCCCTCGAGCACGCTGCCGACTCGAGCCTCGATCAGGAACTCGTCGATACGCTCGATGATCTCGCGCGCGGCGGCCCACCCGACAATCCCGAGATGGTCGGCTATCTCCTGCGCGCGCACTTCGTGCCCATGCGGCGGCACATCCTGTGGGAGAACGCCTTCCTCATTCCGGCCGCGCGACGCCTGCTTTCGACCGAGGATATCTCGTTGCTGCGCGACTGGATTCGCACGCGCGAGCCGGAAAAGTGCACATGCGGCGCGCTGGAGTAGCTCGCCAACCTACACCTCGTCCTCGGCGACCGCCTCGCTCCACGGATGATTGGGTTCCGTCGCACCCTCGTTGCGACCGCGAGCGCGGCGCACGGCGCCGGCAATCGTGAAGTTGCTTGGATACTCGCTGCGCTCGGCGATCACCGCCTTGTGCTCCGCCGTCAGCGCGTCGATCGTCTTCTGCGGCATGCGCCGATCGATGATGATCGGCGTGACATTGGAGATGTCGAGCCGCGGCTCGTGGAAGGCCTCGTCGAGGTCGAAGCCGAAGTCGGCCGACATCGCGAGAAGCTGGAACACCGCAGGCAGAATGCGCCGCCCGCCACAGCCGCCAATAGCGATCGTTTCACCACCACCGGTCATCACGGCCGGCACGTAGTTGGCAAGCGCGCGGGCGTCGGGCGCAATCGAGTTGGGGCCACCCGGCGTCGGGTCGAACCAGTTGATACCATTGTTCATGAGGATGCCGGTCTTCGGCAGCACGATGCGCGCGCCGAACAGCGTCAGCAGCGTCTGCGTCAGCGTGACCATGTTCCCATCGCGGTCGACGACAGAGATGTGCGTCGTCGACGTCGGCGCGGTCTTCTCACCGGCATCACCCATCACCTTGAAGCGATGCTTCCAGGCTGCCTGCATGGCGGCCGCATAGGCGAGGAAGGTCTTGGCGTTGGGCTTGGTCTCGGGCTTCTTGCGCCGCTTCAAGAGCTCGCGGAACGCGACGGCCAGCGTCGGCCCGCCATTCAGCTCCGGCAGCACATGGATCGTGCGGTCGAGATAGGAGATCGTGAGCGGTTCGCGCTCGGGTGGCGCGACCGCGGCAAGATCCTCCTCCGAGAGATATCCGCCCATGGCCTGGACATCCTCGGCGATCGCGCGCGCGAGCGCCCCCTTGTAGATCACGCCCGCACCATCATCCGCGATCGCCTTCAGTGTCCGCGCGAGGTCGGGACGCGGCAGTCGTGCCATCGGCCGCGGGTCCATGGCCGCCGGCACATAGGGCGGCAGACCACCTGGCAGAAAGGACGCGCGCGCGCCAGAATCCTTCTGGAGATCCTTCATGGCGGCCGTGATGTTGAGGGCCGTGTGCCAATCGACCGGCTGCCCCTCTTCGGCGAGCGTGATCGCCGGCTTGATCAGATCGCGCCAGCGCTTGGTGCCGTAGTGCTTATGCGCGAGGGCGAGCAATGCCGGTTGCGTTGGTGCGATCACCGCCTTGGCGCCGACCGTATTGATGTTGCCTTTGACCATGGGCCAGCCGAACAGATTGCCGGCGTCGACCTGATCCGTCAGCTCGTAATCACTGGGCTTCAGGGCCTTCGGGCTGCGCCCGCCGCCGTCGAAAGTGCGGATCTTTCCAGTCTTCGCCTCATAGACGATCATCGCGCCGACGCCGCCAATGCCGCTCATCCAGGGCTCTGCGACACCGACGGCGAAGGATGCCGCGACGGCCGCGTCCACAGCATGGCCGCCCGCCTTCAGCACCCGCGCGCCTGCTTCCGATGCGATCCTGTTTTGCGTCACCACGATGCCGCCGCGCGAGCGCGCCGCGGGCTTGCGCACGGTGCGCTTGAGCGAAACGTTGGGCGAGAGCGCGCTCGTGGGCTTGGGCATGTCAACGTGACCTTTGCGGTGATGCGTGGGAGGTTCGGGAGGTGGCGCTCAGGCCGCGCCGAGGTGCGCGATAAGGGCGTCGAGTGTCGCGTCAGGCTGCTCGGACATCATGATGTGGCCTGCTCGCGGGAGCGTGATGCTCTTCGCGCCCGGCACGAGCTTTGCGAGCTCCGCCGCTTTGCGTGCCGGCGTCATCACGTCGCCCTCGCCGGAGAGGAACAGCGTCGGACACTGCACTTTCGCTGCCGCCTCGGGGCCGCTCGTCCATGCGTTGCACGCTTCGAGATCGACGGCGAGCGCTCCCTGCTGTCCATGCCCGAGCAACGCCCGCGAGCCGCCGGTCATCCAAAGGCCTGGCGCCGTATTGCCGCCGAGCTTGGCCGGCGGGCTGTGGCACCAGCCGGTCATCATGTCGTAGGCCGCCGACGGGTTCTCGCGCGCGCTTTTCAGCAGGTTCGGATGGACGGGCATCGCCGAGGCAATGCCGAGCAACGCCAGATGCGAGACCTTGGACGGCGCCTTTGCCGCTGTCTCGAGCGCAACGATCGCGCCCATGGAGTGGCCGACCAGCGCGGCCTTGGCGACGCCAGCCGGGGTCAGCAGCGCCTCGACGAAGGAGACGAGATCGGCGATCGACTCGCGCGGCGGCCCTGCCGATCGTCCGTGCCCCGGCAGATCGACGGCCAGAACGGACCAGCCATGCCACGCGAACCAGCGGCTCTGGAGCTGCCAGCAGGTATGATCGAGCCCGGCGCCATGGATGAAAACCATCGCCGGCCGCTCCGGCGCGAACGGGCGCCCGCCGGTGCCGGCATAGACCTCGCGCCCCTCAACTGTCAGCAGCATTCGCGTACCCTTATCTGGCCCCTTCGGGACCGGCCTTTGCAGTCGCGCAGCCTAGCCAGTGCCGGCGCCAAAGCGCAAGCGGTGCGAGCACGGCCTCAGACATGCCTTGACCACGGCCAACTGGCGCGGTTTCTCCCCTCCTGAGACCGACCCATCCTACCCGCGAAAGCGCCGCCCCATGCCATCACGCCGCCTGAGCCTCTCCGATCCGGCGGTCGACCATTCGCCGGCACGCACGGCGGGCGACTGGCTGCGCGCGCCGGTCATCGCGGCGTACGTCGTCCTCTTCGCGGGCATGACCTGGCGATGGATCGCGGGCGTCGCCACCATCCCCTGGGACGCGAAGGCCCACTTCCATCCTCAGGTGCAATTCCTCGCGCAGAGTCTCGCGCGCGACGACTGGCCCTGGTGGAATCCCTATGTCTTCGCCGGCCACCCCCAGATCGCCGATCCGCAATCGATGATCTTCTCGCCGCCGTTCCTGCTGCTGGCACTCCTCAACGGGGACCCGAGCCTCTGGGCCGTCGACATGACGGTACTTGCGACGATGGCCTTCGGCGGCATCGGCATGATCGTCTATTTCCACGATCGCGGCTGGCACTGGGCGGGCGCGCTGATCGCCGCGCTCGTCTTCAGCTTCGGCGCGGCCATGGCGTGGCGGCTCCAGCACTACGGACAGGTGGTGAGCCTCGCCTATCTGCCGTGGCTGCTGCTCTTCCTTGATCGAGCAATTGCGCGGGGCTCCATTGTCAGCGGCGTGCTGGCTGGCATGTTCGCCGCACTCATTGTGCTCGGCCGCGATCAGGTGGCGCTGCTTGCGCTTTACGTCACCGCGGCCTATGCCCTTTGGCGTCTGGCAAGTGACGATGCGCCGGCACGTGCACTCCGCCGCGCGCTGCTGCCGCTGCTCGTCGGTGGCATCGTCGGCATCGCGCTGATTGCCTTGCCGCTTCTGATGACGGCGCTGCTCGCCGCCGAATCCAATCGTCCGTCGATCAGCTTCATCGGCGCTGGACGCGGCTCGCTGCATCCCGCACTGTTACTGACGCTCTTCTCTCCCGACATCTTCGGCGCTGCCGGTGCAGACTACTGGGGGCCACCAAGCTTCACTTGGTTGAATACCGATCTCTTTACCGCTCAGAACGTCGGAATCCTGTACGTCGGCGCGATCCCGCTGCTGCTCGTGCTCACTGGCCTGCTGAGCGGCCAGCTCTGGTCGCGCGAGATCCGCTTTTTCACGATCGCACTTGGGTTGATGCTGCTCTACGCGCTCGGGTGGTACACGCCGGCATTCCGCGTGATGTACACGCTGCTCCCCGGCGTCGATCTCTACCGCCGGCCGGCAGATGCCGTCTTCCTCATCGGCGCCTTGTTTGCCGTGCTCGCGGGCTACTCGGCGCACCGGATCTTCGTCGCGCCATGGGTCAAACCGGGGCACATCCCGATTGCTGTCGTCGCCGCGCTCGTCATGGCAGGAGCCGGTGCCGCGCTTTATTTCGGCTGGCGCTTCGATCGCCTGCCGCGCCTTCCGCAACCCGTGGCAATCGCCGCGGGCATCTTTATTGTTGCTGCCGTCCTGATCGCCTGGGCGCGCTCACGCCTCGTCGTGCAACCAGTCCTCGCAGGGCTCGTGCTGGCAGGCTTCACCGCCGCCGACCTCGGCCTCAACAACGGCAACAACGGCTCATCCGCGCTGCCACCGGCGCATTATGATGTGCTCGATCCGGCGAGCCGCAACGAGACCATCACCTGGCTCAAGGCGCACGTACGCACGAATGCCCTCTACCGCGACCGCGTCGAAATCGTCGGCGTCGGTTTCCATTGGCCGAATGCCAGCATTCCGCATCAGCTCGAGAACACGCTCGGCTACA
>VFQP010005275.1_pt1 | contig 11417 bp, 7 predicted proteins | sample 3512351 | NCBI WGS metagenome assembly VFQP01 (sample SAMN10412372, study PRJNA504923) | tailings metagenome | isolation source: Relicate 1 Philex TSF1 revegetated site | place: Philippines: Tuba, Benguet | collected 2017-08-29
TGAACCTCGACGACTTTGTCGCACGTGTGAACAGTGACCTGATCGGCAAGTACGTGAACATCGCCAGCCGCGCGGCCGGCTTCCTGGTCAAGCGCTTCGACGGCAAGGTCAACGAGGCCGCGCTGGCCAACCCGCTGCTGGAACAGCTGCGCCAGGCCGCGCCGCAGGTAGCTGCGTACTATGAAGGCCGCGAGTACAGCAAGGCCCTGCGCCTGGTGATGGAACTGACCGACACCGTGAACGCGTTTGTCGACACCAACAAGCCGTGGGAGCTGGCCCGGGACGAAAGCAAGCGCGATGCGCTGCATGCCGCCTGCTCGGTCTCGCTCGAGGCGTTCCGCCTGCTGACGGTGTTCCTGAAGCCCGTGGTACCGAACCTGGCCGCCGGCGTGGAAAGCTTCCTGAACGTGGAGCCGTTCGACTGGCGCGCGATCGACAAGCAACTGTCCGCCAACCGTCCGATCCAGGCTTACCAGCACCTGATGACGCGCGTCGACACCAAGCAGATCGACACGCTGCTGGCTGCAAACAAGGACTCGCTGGCCGCCGCCGCGCCCGCCGCAGCTGAAGCCGGTGCCTCCGCGATCGAACCGGTCGCCGACACGATCACGATCGACGATTTCGCGAAGGTAGACCTGCGCGTGGCGAAGATCGTGGAATGCGTCAAGGTGGAAGGATCGAACAAGCTGCTGCAGCTGACGCTGGATCTTGGCGAAGGCCAGACGCGCAATGTGTTCTCGGGTATCCAGTCGGCCTACACGCCGGAGCAACTGGTGGGCAAGCTGACCGTGGTGGTGGCGAACCTGGCACCGCGCAAGATGAAGTTCGGCATGTCCGAAGGCATGGTGCTGGCCGCCTCGGCCGCCGATGAAAAGGCCAACCCGGGCCTGTATATCCTGGAGCCGCATAGCGGCGCGGTGCCGGGCATGCGGATTCGCTAAGCTTCGCGCTGCCTGGTTCCCGTTGCCCCCGTTGTTCCCGTCGTCGGCGATCGCTCTGATCGCCGACAACCTCCTTCAGCTTTTTTCCAGTTTCGCGTAACAGCCATTCTGTCGCTCACCGGTTCGCAGTAGCGTGAATCATGCACTGCCACCTGACAGGAGGATTCACGCGATGATCAAGATAGCGCTCGCCGTTTCCTGTGCCATCAGCCTGCCTTGCCGGTTCGGCAAGTGCGTCGCGGTCTTGCTGCTGGTCGCGCCGGTCTTTGCCATCTTCGTCCAGGTAAATCTGTCACGCTGGTACGCCGCACCGCTTCCGGTTGCCACGGCGGTCGCGCACACCGCATCGGTGCGCCATGGCGCGATGCATCCGCATGGGTTGCATGTGGCGGCAGGCAACAGGCACCGCAGCCAAGGCTAGCCGCCCTGGCGCTTTGACGGATCGTCGCTGCGCGACGTCGTGGTCACGGTGCCGTCATTGTTGAAATGAACGTTGAAGAAAGCCCGGTCGGTGGGGCTTTCGAACCAGCGATAGCCCCAGACCTCTTCCTGCTTGAGCCGGAATGCCTCCACCTTGGTGGGCTTGCCCAGCATGCGGCGGATCTGGTCCTTGTTCATGCCGGGCCGCACCTTGGCGAAGTTCTCGGCGGTCAGCACCTGTTCGATCGACCGCACGGTGCCATCGGCATTGGTGACAACCATCCATGTGGTGGCGCCCTCCGGACCGCGCGGATATTCGAGCCGGCGGCCGCCGTCCGGCTCTTCCCATACGATCTCGGGCTTGCCGGCCTGGCGGCGCACATCGTCCTCAGTGGATTTGCCCGTCTCGATGCCCTTGAACAGCTGGCTGTCGGGCTTCACGCTGTTCCACGTATCGGTTGCCACCGATCTGGCCTTCTTCATGGCTTCGTCAACTTTCTGCTGGTCGCAACCAAACAGGGCAAGCAGGCTGGCAATCAGTCCCATGGCGGCAAGGCGTCTGCGCGACGCGGTATGGAATGTGGTCATCGGCTTCATCGGTGTCGTCACCCCTATCGCTTGATCGCTTCGACCGGATCTCCGGCTGGGGCGCTGGCGCCCTCCACCGCGGCATCGGCTTCGGCCGCGGTGCGCCGGCTCGAACTGCCCGAGAACAGCGTACTCCAGTTATTGAAGCGGCGGTTGAACAGTACCGACAAGCCATTGATCGATCCGCCCTTGGCAATCAGCGACCAGCGTCGCGAGATTGCATAGGTCAGCTTCACCACGTTCGATGCCGATGTCAGGCTCTGCTCGTAGCCGACCGAGATCTTGTCCGTCACCGATTTGCCGATGCTGACCACCTGCTGGTCGTTCAGGCCGGCGGTACTGGGGCCGATCGAGAACTCGTCTATGCCAAAGTGCGACACCACGCTCTTGCCCGCCTTGCCACCAATCATGCCCAGTGCCGCACCGCCCAGCGCGCCACCACTGAGCTGGCGCTGCTGGCTCGATCCCGCGCTTTCCGCACCGTAGCCGAACATCAGCCATGACAGCTTGTCCTCGTCGGGCACATTCGGTTCCGACACCAGCCGCACGCGCGGCAGGCGCACGGTGCCAGTCACCTCGACGCCCGCTTCTACCTCCTGGTTGCGGCGCAATGCGCGGATATTGATGTTCGGGTTATCAACCGGGCCATTGAAGTTGATGATGCCGCGCTCGATGTCGAGCTTGCGGCCGAACGCCTCGTACGTACCGTCAACCACGCGTACCGTGCCGGTGGCCCGCATCGGTGCCAGCGGCTCGCTCTTGATGCCAAGCTGGCCGCCCAGCAGGATATCGGCGCCAGCGCCACGGAAGCGGAAGTTGTCGCCCAGATCGATCAGGATATCGATCAGCGGACTGAAACGGCTGGCCGGCTTGGCCTCGGGCACCACCGGCGTGGCTGCGGTTTTCACTTCGCGCTGGTCGCTCCGGCGCACCACTACCACGTCATCGCCCAGTACCGGCGCGCCGGCCTTCGGCAAATCGAACAGGCCACGGTCCACGCGGAACTTGCCGCGAATCGCGATCTGCTTGTTCTCGTTGGCAATGCCCGCTTCGCCAGAGACGATCAGGGTGCGCTCGGGGCTCGCGAACAGCTGCAGCTTGTCGGCCACGATCCGGCCGGTCAGGTTGGGATCCGTTTCGCCAAGCTTGACCGCACCGGTAGCGGTCAACGTGCCATCGCCGCCGCGAAAGTGCACCTGTTTGAGCTCCACCGTGTTCTGGTCGAGCACCACCTGCACTACGCCATCGGTCAGGCGGATGCCCAGGTCGTAAAGCGTGACGCCGATCCCGCTGCCATTGATCGAGCCGGTCAGCAGCGGGTTGCCCACGGTGCCGGCCAGCTGCAGCGCCGCCGCAAGCTTGCCTTCGAGCGCGTACTGCGGCCCACTGAGCGCTTCCAGCGATTTCAGGCGCGGGATATCGGCCGTCACGGTACCGCCCAGCGTCGAGGCAGGCCCGACCGTCAGCAGGCCCTGCTCGTTGACCAGCCCCGCCGAGGCATCGACCACCAGCTTGCCAATACGCTCGGACGTGGTGCCCCCGCGCAGCGTCACGCGATTGCCGCTGAACTCCGCGCGCAGCGCGGTCTCGCTCAGGCCCAATGTGGTCCAGCCACGGCCGGCATTGACCGAGGCGTCGCCGCTGCGGCGCCGGATCTCGGCAAACCCGGTGGCGGTCTCGGCAAGGTTCAGGTTCCACTGCCCGTCGAGCACCAGGTCGGAACGCACCGGCTGAGTCTCGCCAGTGACCGTCTCCAGCAGCTTGATGATGTTGGCTACTTCGACGCCATTGAAGTTGCCCTGCGTGCGGATCCGGCCGTGATCGAAGTCGAGGCCATCGATGCTCATCGTCGCGCGCTCGAACTGCAGGCGGGTCTGGCCCAGCTTGATGTGCTGGTCCGCCACCATCAGCTGCGTGGGTGCAACCAGTCGTAGCTTAATCGCGCTGCTTTCTTCGAGCGTACGGATCGTACCGTTCCACCCCTGGTCGCCGCGCCATGCGCCCTGCCCCGACAAGGCCAGTTGCAGTTGCCGCCCATGCATCGAGCCGGCGGCCTTGGCATCGAAGGTGTGATTGGCCTGCGTGCCGCTCAGGTTGGCATCCAGCGTGCGGATGGTGGCCTGCGGTCCCTGATAGTCGCGCGCGGCCAGTTGTGCCGACAGCGTGCCGTCAAGCCCGCCGCGCAATTCCACATGGCCACTGGCGCTGGCCACCTTGTGCGGACCGACCACCAGCGACTGCGCGCTGTAGTCGCCCACCACTTCGGGGCGCTTGAGCGTGCCGGTAATCTCGGCATCCAACTTTGCGCGGCCGCCTACGCCGAACTTGAGCCGGTCCAGTTGCGGCGCATCGACATTGACCTTGAGCCGGTCGCCGCGTGCGCCGAAGCTGCCCTTCAGGTTCACCTGGTTGCCAGCCATCAGCAGCGAGGCCTCGCTTGGCAACAGCCGCTCGCCTTCCAGCCGCACCTTGCCGTTGCCGGTCATCGGCAGACCCGCGTACTCGCTTTCGCCCAGCGCGAAGTCCACCGCCACGCGCAGCACCTTGGCCAGCGAACCCCGGGTCGAGAAATCCGCGTTGATGCGGCCCGGTGCCACCTTGGCCAGCCGCGACGGATCGAAGTTGGACAGCTTGCCCTTGAAATCGAATGCCTGGTCGTCCTTGAGTCCGAGCTTGCCGTCGGCGGTCAGCGTGCCGCTACCCAGGCCGGCACGCAGCGCTGCCAGCGTGACTGCGTCTTCATCGATCCGTGCATCGGCAAACAGCTTGATCTCGCCACCAGCCACATCCAGCGCCACGCTCTGGCGGCCCGGCTCCAGCCGCAGGATCACCGGCCCGGACAGGTTGGTCGGCACCAGACCCGTGTGCAGCGCGGCGGCGTCCAGGCGCCGCACATCGAGATCGAATCCGCCACGTCCTTCGCGCAACGTGCCCTGGCCGACCACTTCGGCCCGGCCCGGCAGCGCGATGCGCAGGTCGCGCAATGTCTGGGTCTGCTCGCTCAGTTCCACGCGCGCCTGCACGCTGTGCACCGGCAGGCGCTCCTTGTCGATCGGGCCCGGTTCGAGATTGCGCACCGACACCTCGCCGGCCACCGCCAGCGGATTTGGCGTGGGTGCGACGGGCTTTGGCACCGGCGCCGATGCGGACGCCGCCGACGCTGCCGCGACCGCGCTCGCGGTCGACTCACCGGGCTTGGGTTTGGCAACTTCGGGCGGCGGCGCCACCGCTTCCACCGGGCGCAGTTCCGCATGAACGGTCAGGTTGGCCTGCGGCGCGGTCGGGCTGAACAGGCGCGGGTTGATGCGTTCGCCGTCGACCATCAGGTGCGTGAACGGCACCTTGCCGAACGGCGTCACGTCGGCATTGGCGCGCGCCCGGATGCGGTCGCCATTGGCCTCGAGCTCGGCACGCAACGTCTCGAGCGATCCGCTGGCCGTGGCGGACACCGCGTACGTCTCTTCCTTCCAGCGTCCCTCCAGCAGCGCTTCGGCGGTCAGTGCGAACGGTGTCTTGGCGGCGATCTGCGCATTGGCCTGCAGCTTGCCAAATGGCGTGACGAGCTTGTCCACCACCACGCGGTGGCGCTGGCCATCGCTATGCAGCGCGCCGGACAGGTCCGACAGCACCAGCGGACTCGACGTGGCCGGCGGCCCCTGCAGCACCGAGAGCTCGCCAATCGTCAGTGTGTCGACATCGACCGCCAGCGGCAGCTCCAGCGACGTGGGCATCCTGGCGGGCTCGGTACTCGGCGGCGAAGCCGGTAGCCGTGCGTCGATCTTGCCCAGCTTCAGCCATTCCACATGGAGCCGCGTGGGCGACCATGTCATCGCCCACTTGCCGTCGATACGGTCGATTGTCACGCGCGTGTCGCCGCTGGCGAACACCACATCGTGCAGACGCAATCCGCTGGCCACGGTTCCGCCATCGAACTGGCCCGCCAACATGCCGCCGGACAGCCGCGTGGCCACATTCCAAAGTTGACGCGTGCCGGCTTCGGTGCGCAAGGCCATCACCGCCGTGACCGCAATGGCCAGCAGTAGCACCAGCAGCACGCCGGTCAGCCAGGCCAGCACCTTCCAGATCCTGTGCCGGGGCTTGCGTGGCTGGCGTGGCTCGTGCGGCGTATTGGGATCTTCGCGCGGTACTGGCGGCATGTCGGGCATGTTCATCAGAACGCGACCCCGAGCGAAATATGCGGACGGAACTGGTTCTGCTGGATGCCGTAGGCGATATCGAGCTGCACTGGCCCCACCGGGCTGCGCCAGCGCGCGCCCACGCCCACGCCGTGATAGATCTTGATGCCGTCGAGATTGTTGGTGGCCGTGCCCATGTCCCAGAACACCGCCGCACCCCAATCCGGCTTGAACCAGTACTGGTACTCAAGGCTGCCCGTGCCCAGGTAGCGCGCGGGCAGCACGCTGGCCCCGCTTGGCGTGCCGATCGACTGGTAGCTGTAGCCGCGGATCGAGTCGGTACCGCCCGCGCGGAAGCGCAGCGAAGCCGGAATCAGCGACGGATCGTTTGACGTCATGTTCGCGCCCAGTTCCAGCCGTGCCACGAACAGATCGCGGTTGCCCACCGGCACGTACTGGCGAATGCGTCCGTACATGCGCAGGAACGTGGCATCGCTGAGCACGCCCTTGGCGGCCACGCCGATCTGCGTGTTGATCACGTTGCCGCGGCGCGGGAACACGGGGTTGTCGACGTCGCGGCGTGTCCACGCGAACGCCGGCACCAGCGCCTTGGAAATCTGCGCCGGCTGGCCATACGGAATCAGGTTGTCGTAATAGAAATCGAGCGACAGCGTGGTGTCGTATTTCTCGCGCGAACGCGAACGCTTGAGGCCGGCACGCCAGCTGGTCAGGTCGGTGCTCTCGATATCGATGGTGCGCTCGTAGCTGCCGTAGATACTGTTGCGATAGGTATGCGTATCGGGCGGCATGGCCGTCTCCAGGAACGCATACTGGCGCTTCTGCTCGATGCGGGCCTGCGAATCGAAGACCCAGGCGCGGTTGAAGAGGTTGTAGTACGAATAGCGCCCTTCCACCTGTGCGCCGGTATCGGTCGTGAAGCCCACACCGGAGCTGAGCCGGTGGGTCGGATATTCACGCACCTTGACCCGCACCGGTGCCGTCACGGTCTGCTGCTGCGCGGCAGCCTCCGCCGACGCAGCCGCCGGCGGCTCCTCCAGGTCGACCTGCACGTTCGAGAAATATGGCTGGTTCTGGATCGCCCGTTGCAGTTCCAGCAGCCGCTCCACGCGATACGGCTCGCCTTCGCGCAGCGGATTCACATTGCGGACGATCTGCTCTGGATAGCGGCGCGTACCCTCGATCTCGATCGGCCCCAGCACGTAGGCCGGTCCGCTTTCATATTTGGCCGACAGGTCGGCAGCCTGCTCGTCGGGCTCCACGAGCGCCCGCGACGAGGCCAGTTTCGCGCCGTAGTAGGTATGGCTCTGCAACTGGACCAGTGCGTCTTCCTTGGCCTTGTCCCAGTCTGCCTGGCGGAACGGGTTGCCGACCGGCAGGCCCCACTTCTTGCGCATCTCGGCCACCTGCTCGGGCGACTGGGTGGCGGCGGGGCCGGTCACGTCGACATCCACGCGCCGGATCACGGTCCGGGCACCGGGGTCGACCGTGATCTTCACCACGCGCTGGTCGCCTTCGCCCTCCACAGTGGCCTTGGTCTGCGGATCGAACCAGCCTTCGGTGGACGCGAACTGGCGCACCTGGTCGCCCACGGTCTCCACCATGTACTTGAACTGGTCATCGGAAATATCGGTACGCGTGGTATAGCGCGACAGGTCGAGATGCTCCTCCAGGATGTCCTTGAGCGCCTTGGGCGCGTCGATCTCGACCTTGTAGGCGGCCTTGGCCGCGTGGGCCGGCGTGGCCATCGCGCACAGCACGGCCAGCAGCAGGGTCAACAGTGACGTCAACGGCAAGACCAGACCGGCTGCGCGCGCGAGTCGTCCGACACCGGTGAGGGTGCGCTGCGCCTTGCCTGCGGCGATCTGTCCGGCCATGCGGCCCAAAACAATCGTCATCCGTGCTGGTGGGTCCCGAATCAAGTCGCTATTTGACCACACCACCGGCGGCACAAGGCCATCGCGTCGCCAAAATTCAGGATCCGCGGCCTGCCCGGCGGCAGCTCGCCCCGCCAATACGGTAAAATCCTGCCCCGTTACCCCCAACGCCGCCCAGAGGGCACAGGTTTCGCCATGGCCATGTACGAATCGGATATCACCCAGTTCCTGAAAACGCTCAAGCAGGAGCACCCGTCGCTGGAAGCAGAACAACGCCAGGGCCGTAACCTGCTGTGGGACAAGACGCCGATCGACCTTGACGAACGTGCGCGTGCCGACGCGTCGCGCGTGGCCCAGAAGCCGTACGTTTACTCGTCGGGCAACTGATCGGCGCCGGCCTCCGGACCCACCCAATGCATTCGAGCGATCCGCTGGAGTCCAACCCGCAGGACAAGCTGACGCTGCCCGTGGCGCTGCCCAGCGTGGCGCCATCGGCCGGTAGCGGCGCCAATCCCGCCGATATGGTCGACGGCATGGCGTTTGCGCGCCTGTACGGCGAGCCGCTGTTCAAGCTGCCGCAGGACCTGTATATCCCGCCCGATGCGCTCGAAGTCTTCCTGGAAGCATTCGAAGGCCCGCTCGACCTGCTGCTGTACCTGATCCGCAAGCAGAACTTCAACGTCCTGGACATTCCAATGGCCCAGGTGACGCGTCAGTATCTCTCGTATATCGAGCAGATCCGCAAGACCAACCTTGAGCTGGCGGCTGAATACCTGCTCATGGCGGCGATGCTGATCGAGATCAAGTCACGCATGCTGCTGCCGGTCAAGAAAGCCGACAGCGATGACGAAGCCGAGGATCCGCGCGCCGAACTGGTGCGCCGCCTGCTCGAATACGAGCAGATGAAGCTGGCCGCGCAGCGGCTGGACACCGTGCCGCAACTGGGCCGCGACTTCCTGCGCTCGCAGGTGTTCATCGAACAAAGCATCGCGCCGCGCTTCCCGGACGTGGAAACGCTGGATCTGCAATCGGCCTGGGCCGACGTGCTCAAGCGCGCCAAGCTGAACCAGCACCACAAGATCTCGCGCGAGGAACTGTCGGTGCGCGAGCATATGAGCCAGATCCTGCGCCGGCTGCAACATGCACGGTTCATGGAGTTCAGCGAACTGTTCGAGGATGCGATCCGCTCGGGCAAAGGCGTGCCCGTGGTGGTGGTGAACTTTATCGCCATGCTCGAACTGTCGCGCGAGTCGCTGGTCGAGATCACCCAGGCCGAGCCTTTCGCACCGATTTATGTGCGATTGGCGTACACGCCCGCCTGATCCTTCCACCAGGCGGGACGCTTCACGGGCCGATCAGGCCCGAACCGGCGCGGATGCTCTACAATCCGCCGACAGCCGGCCCATCGACGTCCATAGAGTCCGGCGCATCCGGCGCCATCCCGAATCACGGCAGCCGGGACGCTCCTACCACGACCGCACACCACATTCATGAAAGTCATTTCCTCCATCCAGGAGTTGCGGGACCAGTTGCGCGGCCAGAATCGCGTGGCGTTCGTCCCTACCATGGGCAACCTGCATGAAGGCCACCTGTCGCTGATGCGGCTGGCGCGCCAGCATGGCGACCCCGTGGTGGCGTCGATCTTCGTCAACCGGCTGCAGTTCGGCCCGAACGAGGATTTCGACAAGTACCCGCGTACGCTGCAGGATGACATCGAGAAACTGCAGAGCGAAGGCGTGTACGTGCTGTTTGCGCCAACCGAGCGCGACATGTACCCGGTACCGCAGGAATATCGCGTGGAGCCGCCGCATGACCTCGGCGATATCCTCGAAGGCGAATTCCGCCCCGGATTCTTCAAGGGCGTGTGCACGGTGGTGATGAAGCTGTTCTGCTGCGTGCAACCGCGCGTCGCCGTGTTCGGCAAGAAGGACTACCAGCAACTGATGATCGTGCGCCGCATGGCCAAGCAGTTCGCATTGCCGGTGGACATCATTCCGGCAGAAACCGTGCGCGCCGAGGATGGCCTGGCGCTGTCGTCGCGCAACCGCTACCTTGCCGAAGCCGAGCGCGCCGAAGCGCCGATCCTCTACAAGACGTTGCACGAGGTGCGCGACACCGTGCTGGGCAATGGCAATGTGGACCTGCTGGCGGTCGAGGCCGATGCACTCGCACGCCTGCAGGCACGCGGCTGGCAACCCGACTATGTTTCGATCCGCAAGCGCGACAACCTGCAGCCGCCGACCCGCGAGGAATTCGCGGCTGGCGAGCCGCTGGTGGTGCTGACAGCAGCCAAGCTCGGCAACACACGGCTGATCGACAATCTGGAAATCTGACCCGGGGGAGTCTGCTCCCCGCCGTTCAGGCTCCGTTCAGGAGAGGGGAGAACCTCCACGGCATGGTTCAGTTCAGGCGCGCTTCAGGCGCGCCTTTTCGCGTTCCAGGTGCCGCCGATGGCCGCTGCGGCGTTTCCACCAGATCAACACGCCGGTCACCGCAAAGGCCAGCGGAATCAGTCCGAACACGGTGATGAACGCACGCCCGTACACGCCGAACGCCTCGCCGGTATGCAGCGGGAAAAGCCAGTTGATGAAGGTGTCGCCCGATGGCGCATCGCGCGGATCTCGCGCACCTAGCGGGCGTCCGGTATAGGCGTCCAGCCAGAGCCGCGTGGCGCCGCTGTCAGCCCGGACTTCGCCCTCCTGCCGCAAGCGGATTTCATAGGCGTCGCCGGGCTTGCGGGGCAGGCTGATCCGCGTCACCTGCGCACCGGGAAACTGCTGCTGCGCGGCCGTCATGGCCTGGGCCGGCGTAATGGCATGGGTACCCGCCGCTGGCGTTGCGGACTGGTGCTTCGGGGGCGGGCTGACAGTCATCACCGTGCTGATGATCGGCGTGACCCATTTCGGCAGGTTCAGATACCACCCGGAAAATGCGATGGTGGCCAGAACCGGCGCCACGAAAATACCGCCCGCGCGATGGAAGGTGTAGATGAAGCGCGACCACGATCCCCCGTGCGTGATCCGCACCGACTGCTTGAGCGCCCGCAGCCTGAGCTTGGGCCACCACAGCACCACGCCCATCAGCACCGTGAAGAACAACATCATCCCGGTCACGCCAGTGATGGTCTTGCCCGTATCGCCGGACAGCAGGTAGCGGTGCAGGTGAAACAGGGTCGGCATGATTTGCTGGCGCGAAATGCCGGGTACGCCAAACAGACGCTCTCCCTTCACGGCCAGCGTGATCGGGTCGATCATCACCTGCCGTGAGCGGCCCGGCATGGCCTGCGGGCCCTGGATCGGGTAATAGGCAATGAATACGTCGTGCTCATCGGTCGGCAACATCAGCAGGTTGGGCTTGCCATATTGCGGATCGGCCATCAGCTTGGCCGTCACCGACTCGACCGTGGCGGCGCCCACCGGGATGCGCGTGGCCGAGCT
>VFQP010005276.1_pt1 | contig 11414 bp, 7 predicted proteins | sample 3512351 | NCBI WGS metagenome assembly VFQP01 (sample SAMN10412372, study PRJNA504923) | tailings metagenome | isolation source: Relicate 1 Philex TSF1 revegetated site | place: Philippines: Tuba, Benguet | collected 2017-08-29
CTTGCGTACGCCGTGGCGACGGCGCTGGGTGGGGCGCAGCTGCACGCCAGCTCCGGGTGGCTGAGCAGCTTGTCGTCGGACGACGAGGAGGGCGGGGGCGCACCGGGCGGGGGCGGGCGGGGCGGCGGCGAGGGCGCGGCGGGGGTGCCGACGGCGGCGTACGACTTTGAGGGCCTGATGGCCATGCTGGGGCAGAGCTTGGAGGGGCCGGGGCTGACGCCGGGCGGCAAGTCCTCGGGGTTTGGCGGCGGCATGGTGGGGAGCTTTGGAGGCGGCGGGGGCGAGGTGCCGGGCGCAGGCGTGGACGGGAGCTGGTCGGCCTTTGGGTGAGTCTTGCTTCTGCTTTCTGCCAGATGGGCTCATGCCCTGCGTTTGCGGCGCTTTGCGGTGCTGCGCTCTGCCCGCGAAACAGCAGTGAGGTTGCGTGCACACTGTGTGTGTGCAGGGGCCTGTGGTCGGCGCTGTTTGGAGCGCAGAGCCGCCGCCCGCCGCCGTCGGTGCCGCTGCCGCGCGACATGCGCCCCGTGATCCAGAGCTTTGACATTGTGCTGGACAAGGGAAGCCAGAAGGTGCGCCTTTGGGGGGACGGGAGAGGGCGGAACCTTTGACGCACGGAAACAGGTCGGCATGGCGTGGGGGGCACGTGACACAGTGTGCCGTGCAGGCAGGTTTGCTTGAATCGAGGATTTAGCAGAGGTGCAGAGAGAAAGGTGGAGCTGCACTGCCCCTATTGGACAGCACCCGTTCGACCCACGGTGCCACCCACGGTCCTTCGTTCTTGTTCTTGCGTGGCAGTCACGACGGCGCTTGGTGCGCCGCCCGTCCCTTGCGTGCGGCGCGCGTGACGGTTGCAGGCGGTGGCGGTGCGCCTGTACACGGAGCAGCGGCGCGCAGACCAGCCCATCATGTGGCAGGCGGTGCAGCAGGCCTTCAGCTACTTTTGGACCTACCAGGCAAGCTATCTCTCCAAACCTTTTCCACCCTCACAAGCAGGAGGTTCCGGTGCTCCGGCACGCCCCGGCTTGAGCCCTCACCAGGGCTTGCGCATGCACTAATGGATCCATGAACCCGCGTTGTGCAGGACACGGACGAGCTCGGCGGGGCGCTGGGCGCCGACGGGTCGCAAGCCCCGACCGGGGCTTACGGCGCTGCGCCGCTGCCGCCCATGCCCCGGGCAGCAGGCCTGCCGCCCGCCGGTGCCAGCTCAAGCTCCTCCCTCGCCTCCATTGCCGCCAACCAGCCGCCGCCCCGGGCCCTGGGCGGCCTCTCGGTGTCGCTGGGGCGTGGCAGCGGCGGCGGCGCCAACGCCGCCGCCAACGCCGCCGGCGCCTCCTCCGCCTCGCTGGTGAGGGCTCTGCACCGCATGCAACTCTGCGGCGCCGCCGACGCCCAAGCCCTAGCCGCAAGCCCTGATGAGCCCTAACCCATCCGCAGGCCGCCCAGGCGTACTCCGGCACGGCGGGCAACGACCTAGCCATGGGCGGCATCCTCCAGGTGGCGCCCCGCGCGTCCGCCCGCCCCGGCGCCGCGCCGCCGGCCTCGCAAGCCCCGAACCAGGGCTCGACGCATGGAGGCAGCGCCTCGGGGCTCGCCCGCTCGGTGCACACGCGCAACGCCATCCCCACCTACCTCGCCCAGCACCTGCTGGAGCACAAGGCCAACCAAGACGCGGCGGCAACGGCGGCGGCCAGCGCCGGCAGCAACGCCGACGCCGGCGGCGCCCTCCCGTTCTCACCCGTTAGCGCCGCCGGCGGCGGCAGCGGTCGCGGCGCGCTTGCGGTGGTGGTGGGTGCCTCGCCTCGCAGCACGAGCGGCGGCGGCGCGCCGGTGAACGTGGGGCGCGGGGGCCGGGTCGGGAGCCTGTCGGGGCCGCCGTCACCGCAGCGGGCGGGTGGCGGCGGCATGGGGATGCTGCGTGGCGCGCTGTTTCTGCAGCAGCAGGCAGGCGGGCGGCGGTCGCTGTTTCTCGTGGCGGCGGCGCGGGTGCGGGACGCGGGCGCGGCGGGGGAGGCTGCGCAGCTGGTGCGGGTGGTGGCGGGGTGGCCGGCGGTGGCGGCGGCGCTGGGCGGGGAGGAGGGCCCTAACTCGGGGTCTGGGAGGTGGGGCGGGCTGGGCGGGCAGCAGGGCGGCGCGCGGCGCCGGGGGCGCGGCGCGTCGCCCTCGCCCGCGACCCGCTCGACGGCGTCGTTGGCGCAGGCCGGGGGCTTGGCGCATGGGGGAGGGCTTGCGGCGTCGGTTTCCGCCGCGTCGCTGTCGGCGGCGGCGCTGCAGCAGCGGGGCGAGGGCGGCGGTGTGCGGTCGGGCGGCACGGCGTCGGTGGCCAGCCCTGGCGGCGACGTGTCGAGCAGCGGCGCTAGGGTTACGCTAGGGTTGGGCGTGGGCGCGGCGGCGCCGGCGGGCGCGCAGCAGCAGCAGCAGCCCAACGTGGCATGCGCGTGGTCGACGAGCGACAGCCGGCGGGCGGCGGTGGCGCAGCTGATGCGGCTGGGGCGCAGGCACGGGCACCACGGCGGGGGGTTGGGCGGCGGCGGCGGGCTGGCACTGCCTGGGACGGCGGCGGCGGCGGCGGCGGCGGCGCAGCACGCCGCGTCGCAGGTGCGCTCGCGGCTTTTCTGCTTCTCTTGATTCCTGTCGTCCCACCTTGCTTAGCGCGAGTGAGAAGTCAGCACTGCAAGCGTGGCTGCTGGCGTTGCGTGCGACATGACATCCCACACGCGCACGCGCAGGCCAACACGCCGCGTGCGTCGGTGGACGTGCACTCTTCCTCCTCGGTCGCGCCCTCCTCGGCCAACCCCTCCAACCACCCGCCAACCGCCGCCCAACCGCCAACCGCCGCGCTGGGCGGCGCGGGGTCGGCCAGCTTCCGGCGGCGGGGCGGCGGCAGCGGGCCTGGATCCGGCCCCCCGGTGCCCGCGCTGCAGCTGCCTCAACGCCCACCCGAGGTGAGGAGCGGAACAGTTTGGGCTGGCATTTCTGGCAAGCGAACGCGCGCGCGGCTTTCAACGGTGCTGCATTTGTGTGCGTGCGCATGCCCTGATGCGGGGTCTGGCGCGGGCGCAGGACGCCAGCGGCCACCACCTGAGCAGCCACTCGTCGGCGCCGTCGCCGCACGGGCAGGCGGGCGGCGCGCCGGGCGGCAGGGGCGCCAGCGGCGGCGGCTCTGGCTCTGGCGGCGGTGCCCCGGCAAAGGTGAGTGAGCGCGCTGTTTCTCCCTGCTCGCCCCCATGCCTTGGAGGGCGCCCGACAAGTGAGATGAGGCGAGCCAGCCCACACTGCCCAGATTGAGCGCTGTTTCAAGCGGCAGCGGCGCCCAGTGAGGAGGAACCCTGGCCCTTCCCACAGGCACCGACGTGTCTGCACCCGCGTGCATGCATTCTATCGTCGCCGCCGCCATGACGAAACCGCAGGGCAGCGGAGGCGGCGCTGCCGCACTAGCGAGCCGCAAGCCCTCCCGCGCCGCCGCCCCCGCGCCCCGCTACGGCGCCCACGCCGGCTGCCTCCCGGCCTGCATGGACCCAACCCTCGACGTGCTCCTGCTGCGCCTCCCCGCCTCCGCCATGCCCTCGCCAAGCCCTAACCGCCCGCACCCCGTGCCGCCAGGCGTCGACGGCGCCGTCGTGGTCTGGGCCTGGCGCTACAACCCCGACGCGCTTCCCGCCGAGGAGCTGTTAGGGTTTGGGCGGTGGCTCAGGGCCCATGCGCCGCTGTTCGAGGAGCTCGAGGAGCAGCGGCAGCGGCTGCTGGCGCCGCCGCCGCCGCCGGCGCCGCCGGCCACGCCGGCGCCGCCGCAGCCCAGCACCACCGGCACGCCCGCTCGCGGCGTGATGGACTACCTCTTCACGCGGCCGGCGGCGGCGCCAGTGCTGCCAGCAGGGGGCGCCGTGGCCGGCAGCCCGAGCGTCCCGCACTTGGCGGCGGCGAGCGGGGAGGGCGGAGGGGCGGCGGCGGCGGCGGCGCCGCCGCCGTCGCTGCCGCTGACCACGATGGGGAGCGCGGGGTCGCTGGCCGGGGGAGGGAGCGGTTCGCTGTGGCCGCGGCGGAGCGCCACGCAGGGGCAGGCAGGTGCGTGGTGTCCTCCCTTCCCGTCTGTCTGCACGCGCTGACTTACTGCGTCTTTCCTGACTGCGTCTTTCTCAGCCCTTTTCCCGCTGGCGCTGCGGTGCGTTCCTGCAGGCATGGCGTCGCACATGCAGACGCAGCCCACCACGCCCGCCCGCGAGCTGACCACCACGGAGATCGCGCTGGGTGTCGGGTACGACCCCCACGCGCCGGTGCCGCTCCCCGCGCTCCCCGCCGCGCCCCGCGCGCCCCAGCCCGGCTCGCCGCCCGCCACCTCCTCCAGCGGCCTCGCCGCGCTCTTCAGCTGGGGCGCGTCGTCCTCCTCAACCGCCCCAACCGCCAAGGCCGTCCAACCGCCGCCCAAGCCCGCCTCGGCCGCGACGACCGCCACCGCCACGCCAGTCGTCACGCCGCGGCAGCCGCCCACGGGCAAGCCCCCGTCCGGGGCGCAGCAGCAGCCCGGCAAGCACGTGCACGCGCACATGTCGCTGCAGCAGCAGATTGCGCAGTCGCCGCTGCCGCGCGCGCCGCCGCCGGTGCGGCACAGCGCGCACAGCACGCCGACCAGCGCCACAAAACTCACGCCGCAGCAGCTGCAGCAGCAGCAGCAGCAACAGCTCGCCGCGGCCGGGCAGCAGCCGCCGCAGCCCTCCATGGCGGCGCTAGGGCGTGGGCCCATGGGCATGGGCCCTCACACGGCCACCGGCGCGGCGGCGCAAAACCCGGGCCAGGCGGCGCGGCCCGGCAGCGCCGCTGGCGCGGCAGCAGCGGGCGGCGCGGCGGCGGGGGCCGGCGGCGCGAACCTGTGGGAGGGCCTGGCGCAGTACGTCAACCCCACGCACCTCGTCACGGTGAGGGCGCGGGCGGCGGCGTGCCTCCCGGACGCACCTGGCAGCCTGCGAAGTGCTGTGGATCGTGAGTACGCAGATCTGGCCCCGCCTGGCGTCCATGAGCACGCTTCCTTACCCCGGTTCCTTTCCTTTCCCTTTTCCTTTCCTTTTCCTTTTCCTTTCCAGGCCATCTCGCAGATGGCGTCGCTGAGCAAGGACGCCAGCAAGGACAAGTCGCCCATCCCGCTGCTCAACGACTTTATCGAGATCGGCCCGCAGGCAGAGGCCACGCTCGCCGCGCGCAGGTGAGAGGGCAGGCAGTGGGGGCCTGCGCCTGCCGCGGCCGTCGCGCCGGCTGTCGCTGCGGCCTCACTTCCCTGCCCGCGGCGGCGCTCCTCGCGGCGCTCTGGTGACTCCTTTCAGGCCCCCAACGGAGCTCTGCCTGGCCGGTCCCCACGCTAACCCTTGCGGTGCGCTTGGCCTGCCGCGCGCGCAGGCAGCACGCGCTGCTGATGCAGCAGCAGGGGTGGCGTTCATCGGCGGGCGGCGGCGGCTGGGCGGGCGTGCACGAGATGGGCATCCCGCGCGGCGCCGCCGGCGCCAAGGGCCTGCAGCCGCACCCGGTGAGGGCCCCTCCCTCGCCAGTGTTTGCTCCGTGCAACTCGCTCGCCTCGCAGCCAGCAAGGAGAGAAAGAGGAAAGGCTGAGGCCTTGCGTCCCTGGGGGATTAGGCGCCGAGCGCGCGTGCGGCTGCGCAGCACCGCGCCTTACCGACGCCCGCACTCCCTCCTAACCCTCCTAACCCTAACCATGCCCGCCCGATGCGCAGCACGGCGCCGTGCTGACGCCCGAGGGCTACGTGCTGCTGGACCCCGACCATGCGGCGGCGCTGGCGGCGCCGCTGCCGCCGCCGCACCGCGAGCCCTGGGAGCTGGCGGCGGAGCCCGTCACGGGCATGGCGTGGTGCAGGTGAGCCGAGTGAGGCCGGAGTGGCTCCCAGCCCCGGGGTGCTGCTGTCGGGTAGCTGCATCTTCTCCCTTCGTCGCCGCAGCCTGCCCGCACGCTGGCCGGCCTCTGCGATGTGAGCTGTTCAGGTTCACCTCGCGCAGGCGCAGGGTGGGCGACGTTTGGGGTGCGGTCGCACGTGTTTGGTGGCCGCAGTGCGCTGGGCGCGTGGCTGCCGAGCGGGTGCGGCACGCTGGGCCACATGCTGGGGCACGGGCACGGCGGCGGCGTGCAGGGCTGCGGGCTCACCACGCCGCAGGCGCTGGCCGCCTGGCGCGCCGACGCCATCACGCAGGTGGGCATCTCTGCAGTCTTCTCCAGCCCCCTCTTGTTCAGCCCCCGCTCCAGCCCGTTGCTTGTGCGCGCTTGCCGCAGCTGCCGTGGCACGGAGCGAGTGTTCAGCGAGGAAGAGGGCAGGCCAGTGAGGGAGAATGGAAAGGCGTGGCGGGTGATGATCGCTCGCTCTGCTCTCGGCCGCAGATGCCGGCGTGCCTCGGCGCTGAGCTCCAGGCGAGGCAGCTGTGCGCTGCTGACGCGCACCACGCGGCGCCGCCGGTTCCTCCCTTGCTGCCAGCGTGGGCGGCGTGGGCGGCCAGCCCCTGCGCGTGCCGGTCGTGAGGGCTGCTGCTGATCGCTTCTGCAACGTGATGCTAAGGCGCAATGGAACCTCGCTCCGCAATCACAGCGAGCCAGGTGCGGCGGCCGCAGCGAGATGGCCTCGTCCCCGCGCCGCAGCACCAGAGGGGCCTGATGCACCACGTCCCACAACGTGGCACGGCACGTGCCCACCAGTGTCCAGCGCGCCACGCCGTCCAGGTGGTGCCGCACTGGACGGCCTGCTTGGTCAGGTCTGTGCGAGGACCGGCGGATGCGCGGCGCGCCTCTCGGCGCACGAGGCTCCTGGAGCCAGCACCACATGCCTGTGCACTCTGCAAGCTCCCAGCAACGCAGGGATGGGCGTGGCTCCCGCTCCTAGGCGCCTGCCAGGGCGCTGCTGCGCCGCCGGCCGCTCCGCTCGACGGCTGCGACTCGATCTGTTTGGCGGGCCAGATGCTCCTCACCCATGCTCCTCGGAGCGCTCCCGCGTCGAGCAGAGCACAAAAAGCAAGCAGCGAGAACAATCGCACTCGTCACCGCTAAGCACACACACACATACACACACGCACACGCACGCGGAGCCGTGCTCGCGCTCTGAGGAGTCAGCAGCCCGGCGCCAGAACAGCACGGAACAGAAAGGAGCGGGAGCACGCGCCTTCAGCCAGCCAGACGCCAGCAGGCGAGTGCCGTGGTGCCGTGCTGCACAGGACGGGGAACACACGCTCCCCTGCGTTCCACCTGGTGCCGTTCGAAGATTTGCGCATCGGCGGGCGGCGTGCTCGCTCGCTTCTCTGGCGCTCACTGACTCCCGCCGCTCGCTGACGTGCTCAACGTACTGCGCAGCTCTCACCTCCACTCCCATGGCCTCCTCGACCTCCTCTGACAAGGCATTGCGCATCACGTCGCTGCCGGGCCCCCCGCCCACGCCCACCTCGCTGCTGGACCTGCCCCAGCCGTGGCTGCTGCAGCTGCTCACGTGCAGCGCCCTCGACAGGAGCTCGGAGCTGGTGGCGCTGTTCCGCACCTGCACCTTCTTCCGCGACGGCGTGCTGCGCCACCACACCGCCGAGGCGTGCTTCCACCCACCTGAGGAGCACCTCCCGCGTGCGGTGGAGCGGCTGTGCGCCGTGGCCAGGCGCAGCAACCGGGTCCGCCTCTGCTTTTTCGGCCGGGACGAGGGGCCCCTGCGCACCTGGGAGCGCACCGAGCCGTGCATCACGCACCTGAGGGTGTGCGCCATGGCGGAACTGGGCAGCAGCCAGTCGCTGACCTGCGTCAAGGAGGTCGTGTTCTTCGTGAGTGGCTCGCGCCTCATCGTGATGCCCACTCATCGCTCAGTTGCGTTGCTTCCGCGTGCACCTCCCACAAACCGCGGTGCGCACGCCGCCCGCGCTTGGCCGCCCCTCGCAGGACCTGGAGCAGACGTCGCTGGTGCCGGCGTGGATCAAGGTGCTGTGCCCCAACGTCACCAAGCTGGAGCTGCGGGAGTGCGCCATCTCACCGCAGCCGCTGCACCAGCCCATGCCGCACCAGCACCTGCAGCAGCTGCTGTGGGACCAGGAGGCGCTCGCCCCCCAGGCGCCAACTCTGGGGCAGCACGTGCGCCAGCAGCTGGCGGCCCTGCCCAGCCTCACCTCCCTCACGCTCCCCAACCTGCCGTGGGTTGCACAGGAGGAGGGCGAGCAGCAAGCCGGGCGCCTCATCAGCAGCAGCGTGACGCGGCTGGAGGTGGCGCGCTGGCAGCGTTCACCCCCGCTGGTGGGCAGCGTCCACCTGCGCCGGCTGCCGGCGCAGTTCCCCAACCTCAGGGAGCTGCAGGCGCCTTGCTGCGTCGTGGACGACGAGGGCCTGGGGCTTCTGCGGCAGTTCGCGGCGCACCAGCCGCGCCTGACGGTCGGCGCGTTCTACCTCGGCGTCAGCCACGCGCATGAGCCGTGGCCCTGGCCCGAGGTGGCCGTGCGTGAGCTGGACGTCGCCTCGTTCGCCCGCCTGCCGCTGGACCGCATCCAGGCCTGCCGCTCCCCGGACCTGGTGCGCCCCAGCGCCGACGCCACGGCCGTGGCGCGGGTAGCGCAGGCCGTCAGGCGGTGGGGCGGCTTTGCGTCTTTTGACGACGAGTCGGGAGGGCTCTGCGAGTTCCTCTGGGGCAACCTGCCCGCCCTGGCGGCCACACTGGGGCCCCTGGTCACGGCAGCGCAGTCGGAAGGGCCCGATCGCAACCAGAGCCTCACCATCACCGGCATGCGCGACGTCATTCCGCAGCAGCTGCGGCAGCTGGGCCAGCACCTGCCGCCGTGCGTCACCACGCTCTGCCTGGACGAGTACGCGCTGTCCCCCCACGCCTGGGCCGCCCTGCTGCCCAGCCTGCCCGCCACCGTGGAGGAGCTGGACCTCGGGTACACGGAGCCCTTCATCCCAGAGGCGCAGGTGCTGGCGCTGTGCTGGTCGGCGGTGCGGCCCATCAGGGTCAGGGTGCCGCAGAGGTCGGCGCGCATGTTTCGGCTGGGCCTGACCGAGGAGCAGGTGGAGCGCATCCGCGCCGCGCTGGCGGGCGGCGGTGCGCACGGCGCGGGAATGGTGACGCTCAACGCGTTTGGGTTCTGATCCGAAGGCCCGCACGGCGCGGCGTGCACCATGCGTGGCCCAGGTGCTGGTGGCAGTGCGTTGGGGGGAACCGCGCAGATCTAGAGGCGCTGGGCTGATGGGGTCACAGTTCCCTTGGCTGCCGCCCGCGAACGCTGCTGGTGGGCCTTGGGCCGTGGGCGCTTGCTTGTTGTGTCTGGTGATTGGCGGAGGTCCCTGGCTCGTGCCATTTCGTTTTCTCCTCATGATCAGCCCTCAGGCGAGCGTGCACCGCTTCCGTGCGCGCAGCGTCTGCGTCCCCGGGCGTGCGGCAACGACCCTGCCTGTTGCTGTCGTGCGTACGTACTCACTCTCGCCACCTTCGTTTGCACATGTACACTTGCTCTGCCACGCGGCGCCGGACCTGTTTGGATGTTTGAGAGACTCTACGACGCGGTTTCGTCTTTTCTTTCTTGACGCACCTGCGTCGCCCTCCGTTTTCATCAGAGCGGGGGGGCTTCCTGTCATTCGACGCTGCGGGCGGTGTGCATGCGCTGCCAGGCAGCACGCACACGCCCTTCTTGGCAGTTTTTGAGTTTTTGTTTGCAGCGTGCTGCGTGCGATGGTTTCATCTCTTCCTCTTTTCGCGTGCCTGCCTGCGTTTGCATTTGACTGCTGCGTGCTGGGCATTTGGTGCCGCGTCTGGTCCGGACTTTTGGTGCGTGGCATTGGTGCAAGTGCTGAGGGGCGCTTTGGTCTTTTGCGCGTGCCGTGGACAATGTTGGACGTGGTCACGATTTGGAGAATGCGGCTCTTGGCAGCTGAGATTTGGTTGCAGCGGGGGGCTGGGAGATTCTTACGTTCTTCATTCGCTCGTCTTTGATTGCGTCGGATCTCGCACGTGCCCTCCGCGCTGTGGGGCGGCGCACGCCTTGGGCGGTTGATGCTTGGGTTGGTTAGGCAGCAGTTGGAGTGCGTGGTGCCTTTTGCCTTGATGCGGCTGTTTGTGCGTTGGATCTCTGTGCGTGGTCAAGATCCTGGGCGTGCTGGGTGGACGGTGCGATGTGCGCCCTTAGCAGTCGATGCTCGGTTGCGGCAGGCAACGGTGGGTGCCAGGAGACTTTGCCTGGTTGCGGTTACTGCAAGGACACCGTGCGATCGATGTTTCCTGGGGCGCGTGGAGGTTGGGTGGTACGCCTGGGTGTGTGTGCTACTTGCATGATGGGGCGCTCCTCCGCCGTGGCAAGGCAGCATACCATAGACCGTGCGAGACGTGCACCATAGACAGTCTGTCGGTCGTGTGCGCTGCGTGCTCTGCCCGTGTGTGCAAGTGGTCATGTCACTCTCGACAGCACGGTCCGTCAGCGTGCCGGCCGCGTGCCAGGGCAGGATGTCGCAGTCACGCTGTGCAACATCACGGAGAATCCCACGGACAGCCACACTGCCAGCTGGCCCAGTCGCCCCTTGTCCTTTCTGTGCTCCCCCTCCTGGTCGGGGGTGTGCGCTGGAAGGGCGGGCGGCTGGGCGCGAGCCTCACCAGTTCGCTGGCCTGCTCTTGCGCGGCATGAAAGAGCCGTGTGGGGCGCGCTCCTCGCATCCTACCGCAGAGGGCGCGACGCCTCTCTCGCGCGCGGGGGGGGTGCGGATCACGATCTTTCAGTCGTAACCGGCGCCCGCCGCTCCGCGGCTCATATGGATCCGCGCACGTCGGAGGAGCGAGGAGCGCCTCGCCAAAGCCTTTCTGCATCGGCTCGAGCGCGGCCGCGGCGCGCGCAAACCAATGGTCGCGTTCACAGATGCAATTGGCGCGCACGCCTCGCCTGCCTTCCACTCAGCTCCCACTCAGCCGTCCTGTCGAGCAGGTTCGTACTGGCCACTCACATCAACCGGAGGGAAGCTTCCAAGGCGTGCTGGCAGTTCATGGGGGCCCAGGGGGTTTAAAAGGCCAGGCGCCTGCAGCGATGCACACACCACTCTCGACGGTCCGCACACCGCTGCACGCCTTCAACCTCTAAGACACCAGCTCTCCAGGAAACAGCCCCTGAGCGGCCATCACGACCATGGGACTGCGCGGCCGGTCCACGCGGCGGACGCTGCTCCTGGTGGCGGCTGCTCTCGCCCTCGCCTTGACGCCTTGGGTGACGGCGCACACTGGCGCTGAGGTGCGTGCGTGTGAGGGCTTCTGGCCAGTGCTGGCTGCTGCTGCCAGGCTTCAACGCTGTGCGATGTGCTCACCACCTGGCCTGGCTAATCGTGTGGCGTCTTGCCTTCTGCGTGCTGCCTGCCTGCAGGAGGACCAGCACATCGTGGACGGCAGCAGCGGTGGCCTGGCCCTGCCGCAGCAGGCCGCTGGCGGAGTGGC
>VFQP010005278.1_pt1 | contig 11413 bp, 14 predicted proteins | sample 3512351 | NCBI WGS metagenome assembly VFQP01 (sample SAMN10412372, study PRJNA504923) | tailings metagenome | isolation source: Relicate 1 Philex TSF1 revegetated site | place: Philippines: Tuba, Benguet | collected 2017-08-29
CAGGAGCCTGGTGTGTTCGCTGTGGTCAAGGACGTGTTCCTGCCCTGGTACAACTCCTACCGGTGCGTCGCCCCCGAGGGTTTACGTTTTTCGCATGGCCACTTTAGACTTCGGTCAGGCACGCTGGCTGGCTGATGGCCTCTCGGGCCCGCCTGCCAAGCAACGCGTCGTTCGGACCGTTGCCGTTGTCGTTACGCCCTCTCGCGTGCCGCGGCCGCGCGACGTGGTGGATGCGGCAAGCGGAAGAGCTGTGCCTCGTGCATTTCTTGGTCGCGCAGGTTCATGGCGCAGAGCGTGCTGCGGCTGGAGGCCGAGGCAGGCGTCAAGTTTGAGCCGGCAAAGGTGGACCTGGACCAGGCCAGCAACGTGTTGGACCGGTGGATCGCCGCCGCCTCGCGCAACCTGGTGGCCTACGTCAGGCAGGTGCGCGCTTGCCTTTGGGGCTGGGCGGGGCTGGGGGAATGGAGAGGCTGCTTTGCGCAACGTGGCGGCAGGAAGGGCAGGCAGGTGCGGCCAGGATGGCGGGCTCGGAGGCCCTTACTCGCTGCCGTCAGGCCCAACGAGTTGCGGCGGGAACGCCTGACCGCGCCTCTCCCTGTGCGGTCGCTGACTCGCTCGCTTGGACCTTGCCCCTCGTCCCGCCCCCTGCAGGAGATGGACGCGTACCGCCTGTACACCGTGGTGCCCTTTTTGGTCAAGTTCATCGACAACTTGACCAACATTTACGTGCGGTACAACCGCAAGCGGCTCAAGGGCGGCAAGGGCACCGAGGACTGCCTCTTTGCCATCGCCTCGCTCTTCAACGTGCTGCTCTCAGTCTCCAAGGTGAGCGAGCCTCCTGCCTCGTCTCCGCCGTGTCTTGTCTTGCGCGCTGGCCTTGTAAGACGACCCGCGTGCGCCGCCTGTGCGCGGCCACGCCCGCGTGCCTGAGAACTGGTTCGTTGCTCCTGCCGCCTGCTGCCCCACCACCCTTGTCTGCAGCTCATGGCGCCCTTCACGCCCTTCCTGACGGAGCACATGTACCAGAACCTGGCGCGAGCGCTGCCCGCCGACCAGGTGAGCCGCGCACGTCGGCCAGGGCCGGAGCCAGCGCTACGGCCCGCTGCTGGCTGCACGCACGCCAGACGCTGCAGCAACACTTGTGGCGTCGTGCGCACCGCGCGCGCTTTTCCTTTCCCGCAGGTGGTGCCCAGCGTGCACTTTTGCGACGTGCCGCCGGTGCAGCCCGAGCACCCCGGCGACGCGCGCATCCGCACCAGCGTCAACCGCATGCAGGTGCGCTTGAACAGCGACACCTGCGCGAGCTTCAAGTTCGCAGGCTTCGCGGTAGGTTTTTGCCGGACTCGAGGGGGGTGGCGAGAATGCGGTGTGTGGGGCACTCGGGGCGCAGGCGGTGATTGAGCTGGGGCGCCGCATCCGCGAGCGCAACACCAAGCCCGTCAAGCAGCCGCTCAAGAAGTTCGTGGTTGTGCACCCCGACCAGGAGTTCCTCTCGGACATCCAAGGTGCGCGCTGCTGACACTGCAGCATGCGACCCCCACCTCCGCTCGCCGGTCGTCCCACGCTGAGCGCGACTCGAGGCCGGCCCGCGCACCGCCACTCCGCTCGGCTGCCTGAGCACCTTGCGCGGCGTGCTCGTTGCGCGCGTGCGTGCGCTCCACCGTGGTTGTGAGCAGGCGAGCTGCTCGAGTACGTGACGAGCGAGCTCAACGTGCACGAGGTGGAGTGCTGCGCCGACCCGCTGCAGTACGCCACGCTGCGCGCCGAGCCCGACTTCCAGGTGCGCTGCGTGCTCCCTGCACGGCCGCCTGCGCGCTTTTCCCTCCCTGAGCTCGCTGCGCTGTGGAGGCGCCGCCCGCCCTTGCGCAGTCCGCCTTGGTCTGGATTGTCTTGCTCTGGATTGCTGCGGTGACGCCGCTGCGGTGACGCTGCGGCGACGCCGCTCGTGGCCCTCCCAGTGCTGCCTCTCGCTCAGGGCTGCCGCCGCCCTCACTCGCGCTGTGTGGCTGTGTGACTCACGGTGTGGGCAGCAGAGGCAAAGGAAACTGGGCGGCGCGGGTCGACCCTGTCGTGTGTTCCCGCGTGCACCCTTTTGCCACGCAGGTGCTGGGCAAGCGGCTGGGCGCGGCGGTCAAGGAGGTGAGCGCGGGCATCCGCGCGCTCACCAGCGAGCAGGTGCTGGCGGCGCAGCAGGCGGGCTTCGTCGAGGTGGCCAGGCAACGGCTCGACGTCTCCGAGCTCAAGGTGAGGGGCTCGCGGGCGCACAAGCGACCAGGCCACGGTTTTCTTCCCCTGTGCTCCCTTGCGCTCCGTGGTGCATGGGGTCCGTGCTCAACGTGAGAGGCGCACTCACATGCGCGACTGGCGCCGCCACCGGAGACTCAGCATCCGGATCGCTTCGCACGCTGTGCATGGGCTTGCGTTGCGCTCACGGTGTCCGCACGCGTCTCCCTGGGCACGCCTGTAGCCGCCACTGCGCCCTCCTCCCCATGGCCAGCTGTCGCCGCACCGTCGCGTGCCCTCCAAAGCAACCCCCACAGGGAGGGCTGCTTACCCGCTGCGCCGTCACCGTGCGCTGTCTGGGTCAGTTTACCCTCCCACACCCGCCTTGCCTGACACACTTTCTGCCAGCGTGGCCTTGAGAAGGTCAAGAGGAAGGAAACCGGTGCTGCGGTGGTGGTTCGCCCGCCCGTGGCGCTCACGCCTGATAACTGCGCCGCACACCAACCCCCCCTCTCCGGGAGGGGGCGCGCCTGATACGAAAAGCGGGCGGCGGCGCCCCGCCCCGCCCGTTCCGGAAGGCACGCACAAAGCTTTCTCACTCCCCCGTCAAGCGACCCCCCTGTGCCTTGCTTCGGCAACCTGCCCGCGACCTGCGAACACACACAGTATGCTCACAGTATGCTCTGGCTCGCTTGCCCTTGTGCTGCGGGACATCTGATATGCCCGGTAGCTGGGCTCCGGCCCCGCCGAGGTATCCAAACAGATGCAAATACCACACACACACACACACACACACTGCCATGCCTCAAACGCGCGCGGAAGAACCGGCACTACAGCAGCGCCGCCTTCACGGCCCCCCACCAAAGCAGCCCACTCGCCAACTCCACCACGTCGTTGCTGGCGGCTGGCGGCGCGTGGCGTGGCGGCGGCCGCAGGTCAAGCGGGACTACCGCACGCCCGAGGGCATGTCGGCGAGCGAGGTGGATGCCGACAGCGATGGCGACGTGCTCGTGGTGCTCGACCTGCGCGTGGACTCGTCCATGGTCAGCGCCGGCGTGGCGCGCGAGATTGTCAACAGGTGCGCCTGGCAGGCCAGGCGGCAGGTGCCCAGAGGCGCCTCGCTGCAGTCAACCGGCCAGTGCGGCCGGTGACATCGCGAGCGCGCCGGTGTTACCGAGTTGGCTTCCGGGTCGGCTGCGTCTTCTCACGCACCGGTGTGTGCGCGCGGCCGCGGCCCCCCGCAGGTTCCAGAAGATGCGCAAGCGCGCCGGCGTCACGCCGCTCGACCCCGTCGAGTTCTTCTACCACGCCGGCCCCTGGCAGGGCAACAACATCCAGGCCGCCACCGCCTCCACCTCCACCTCCTCGTCCTCAGCGCCGGCGGCGGCGGCGCAGGCCAACGGCGGCGCGCACACGCCCGTGGCGTCGCTGGCCGCCGAGCACCAAGCCTACTTCGCGTCGGCGCTGGGCGCGCCGCTCCTACCGCTGGCCGACAAGCCACCCTCGGGCGTCGTGCTCGAAACAGAGTGGTGAGTGTTGCCACACGCCCATCGCGCATGGACGCCTGCGCGTCCATTCGCGGCGCGGCTGAACGGTCCAGGCATTCAACGCAGTGGAGGCCTGCAGAGCAAGAGCCTTGTTGTTGTTGGTGGTGGTGCTGGTGGCTCTGTTGTGGCGCAGGGTGTCGGTGGGCAGCGAGGGGCTGGGCTGCACGACCGAGTTCACGGCGGTGCTGGCCACGCGGGGCCTGGCGGTGGACGGCGACGCCGTCGCCAGCACAGCCGGGGGCGGCGCGGAGGCAGCCGAGGCGCTCGGCACCTGGCTGCAGTCCAGGTGAGAGCGCCCGGATGCACTTAGCACGCCGCGTGTGTTTGGTGGGCCGTGTGCGACGACAGGTGGCGCGAACGGGGCGCTGTTGCGATGCTACCTGGGCGCAGGGACCCGGCGGCGTTGCTAGCGGAGGCGGCGGCGGGCGGCGGCGCCGTGGTGGCCAAGGTGGATGGGCACCCGGCCGTCACGCTGCGGCAGGGCGTGCACTTCTTCGTCGGCGCGGCGGCGCGGGCGGCGGCGAGAGCAGCAGCGGCGGCAGGGGCGCCCAGCAAGCAGTGATGCCCCTTGCCCTTGGTGCTGTGCGCCCTCACTTGCGCCTTCTCTCTGCTCTGTCGCCTGTTTCGGCAACTGGCACATGGGCAACCCTTATGCCAAGAGCTCCTCTAGAGGAAAGGCGAGGTGGAAGAGACACACGCCTTCAGCGCCAGGCTGGTGGTGGTGCCTGTCTCCACCGCGGCGCGCGCATCGTCGCGATGGACGAATTTGGGGGGGACGGCTCGGGCGGTGAGGACTACGCCGACGTCAAGAAGGGGGCGTGGACCACAGAGGTGCGGTGAAGCAAAATGCTGCAGCGAGCTCGCTGGGCAGTTGGCAGGTGTTCTGGCATCTTTTCTTGTTGGCAGTTCAAGGGGCGCCACCGGCTCAGCACGCCCTCCCGCGTGCGCCAGGGCGCCAGGGGTGACGGGCAGGTGCAGTGACGCCGCGCTGCACCTCCTGCTGCCGCTGCCGTGGGGCCCCCCTCCGCGCAGGAGGACCGCATTCTGACAGAGCTAATCTCGCTGCACGGAACGCGCAACTGGTCGATCATCGCGGCGGGCATCAAGGGCCGCAGCGGAAAGTCCTGCCGCTTGAGGCGAGTGGCGGCGCGGCTCGCGAGGGGGTGGGGGAGGTGTCGTTGGACAGGGGGGCAACTGCCGCTGCAGCGCTTCGCAGCAGCACGAGATGGCTGCGCTCTCGGGCGCACATGCACCCTGCGCAGGTGGCACAACCAGCTGGACCCCTCTGTGGTCAAGACGCCCTTCACCGAGCTGGAGGACGCCATCATCGTGCGGGTGCGCAATGCGCAGCTGCCATCTGGCGCAGAGGACCACGGCGGCACGAGAGTGCTCGCAGCATGCGCAGCCTCACGGGTGCCCAGGAGGCAGCAGCCCCCTGGACCGCCAGCAAAGACGTGTGGGCGGGGTGGTTGACGCGGCCGTGACTGCAGGCGCACACGCTCAACGGCAACCGCTGGGCGGCCATTGCCAAGCTGCTGCCCGGCCGCACTGACAACGCCGTCAAGAACCACTGGTGCGCCACGGCCGCACTGCCCGCGTCATGGCCCCACTTGCGCTGGGGCCACCGGCCAGGTGGCCCACCGCTCGCACTCCCTCCGGCCCTTGGCCTGCTTGCGGCGACCTTTGCAGGAACGCCACGCTCAAGCGCAAGGTGACGGCCAACTCGCTGCGCAACCGCTACCTCAAGGACGGCATCACGCTGGAGGCCATGCTCGACATGCTGCCCACGCCGCCCGACGCCCAGGCGCTGCAGCCCTTCAACAGCCCCCCGCCAGGTGAGCGCCACCACCACGACGCTTGCCTCCTGCTTGGCCCAGGCAGGCGCCCGCCGCCGCCCTCCCAGAGCTCCGTGCGGCGAAGCGCGACGGCTCGCGCGGTGCGGAATGGCCTGCGAGCAGGCGCGGCGGACGGCGCGGCGGCGGCGGCGGCGGCGGCGGCGGGAGCGGCGGCCGGCGAGGCGCTGAGTCAGGCGACGGGGTCCAGCGCGCCGCGGGCTGGAGGAGGAGGCGGCGGCGGCGGCGATGCGGCCGTGTCACGCAAGGGGAGGGGCGCCGCGGGCAAGTCCGGGTTGGGCGGGCGGCCGGGCAGCGGCGGAGGGGCAGCGGCGCAGCAGCAGCAGGTGAGGGCAGGTTGGGGCGGGTCGCACTGTGTGGCTCGAGCCTCGGGCGTCAGCGCAGTCTCTTGGTGCAGCTTGGCAGGGACGCTGTGCTCGCTGGCTGATGGGACTTGGGAGCGGGGTGCTGCTTTTGTCGTGCGCAGGCCAAGCGTGCGCGGTACGACGGCCCCGGGGCCGGCGGCCGCGACGCCCACCCCGACTCGCTCGGCCCGGACGCCAACGGTGAGCGCCCGCCTGCCCCCGCCCCTACCCCCTCGCGCGCCTCCCCTGAGGCCCCGGAGGCCCTCGGCTCCTGGGTGGCCTGGTCCGGCAGCCAGCCCCGCAGGCCTCCAGGCACCAAGACCGTGCGCGTGTGGGGGCTGAGGGGGGCGCCCGCTCCGCACCCGGCCGCCGCACGGGGGCCCGACGCCCGCGCCCGCCCCGCGCCCGACGCCGCAGGCGCCGGCCTCCCCGCCGGGCTGCGGGCCGGCAGCGCGCCCAGCCTGCTGCAGCACGGCGACGCGCCCGCCGACCTTCTCAACAATCCTCAGATCGCCTCGCTGCTGGCCAGCCTCAGCGCCGCCAACGGCGCCGGCGCCGGCGCTTCGCACGACCGCGCCCCGCCGCCCGCCGCCGCCGGCGACGGCGGAGCCGGCGCCACCGCGCAGGCCAACCTGGCGTCACTGCTGGCCAGCATCAACGCCGCCAACGGCGGCGGCGAGCTGCCGCAGCCGCTGCAGCTGGGCGGCGGCGCGCCGGGCGCCGGGGGCATGACGGCGGCGGCGCTTTCGTCGGTCCTGGCTGGCCTGCAGGGCGCCCCGCAGCCGCAGCAGGGCGGCGCCGTGGGGCAGACGGTGCTGAGCCTGTCGCCGGCGGGCGGGCTGCCGCAGCAGCCCGTCTCGTTGGGCAACGGCGTTCTCCAGGTAAGGCGTGCTGCAGACGCCGCTTGCAGACCGCTTGCTCCTCAGCCTGCAACGGCCCTGCGCGCCCCTGGCCGTGGTGTTGCCGAGCGTGCGAGATCACTCATGCGGTGGCGCCACCCCGTGTTTGTGCCCCGCCTGCTGCGCGCAGCTCCAAGTCAAGGGCCCCACGCCGCCGCCCCAGCAGCAGCAGCACCAGCACCAGCAGCCGTCGGCGCACGATCAGTTTGCGCAGCTCCCTCCCGTCGTGCGCACGTGCCTGATCGAGCTGGCGCACCTCTGCTGCGCCGATGGCGGCGGCGCGCCGTCCGATGCCGCGCTCGCCCTGCCCTCCTCCATGGGCGGCGCGGCGGCCCAGCATGAGGGCCTGGCGGCGGGGCAGCTCAAGCTGCTGCCGCAGACGGGCAGCGGCGCCGCCGCGCTGGGGCTCACGCTGAGCGCGCTGCCGCCTCCGCAGCAGCAGCACCACCACCTGAGCCAGAGCCACCACCACCCGCAGCAGCAGCAGCAGCAGCAAGTCATCATGCTGCCGCCGGAGTGGGCGGGCGGCGGCGGGCTGCAGCTGCAGCACGCACAGCACACGCAGCAGGTGCTTCTCAACGGGCAGCTGGTCAACCTGGTGACGGGCCCGGCGGCGGGCGGCGGCGGCGGCGGTGGGCACCACGCGCTCCACCTCTCCGGCCTGCCCAGGTGAGCGCTTGCGAACTGGGCCGCACGCCCCGCATCGCACGCGCGCCTCTCCTGCTCCGTCCGCCCGCGCTGCGGAACAGCCCCGCCAGTCGCACGCACCGTCCGACTCCCGCCGCCGCCAACCCAGCGCCTGCGCCTCACTGCGCGCGCCTCTCCGCTCCCTGCCCAGGTGGTCCTCTCGCGCGCGCCGCAGACGACTCAGCTTGCACCACGCCCGCGTGCCTTGCCGCCCTTCGCAGGTCCGACAGTACACACGCGCTGCTGCAGAGCTTCCCTCAGCAGCAGCAGCAGCAACACCAGCAGCAGCAGCAGCACATCGTGCTGCAGCCCTCCAACCTAGGCGGCCTGCTGCAGCACGCGCACGGGGGGTCGGGGACCCTCTCCATCGGCCCCAACGGGCAGATCTACGCGTCGCTTCCGCCGCAGCAGGGCGCAACGTCGCTGCAGCTGCTGCAGCAGCACCAGCACCAGCAGCACCACGCGCAGCAGCAGCACCACTTGGCAGGGCTGCTGGGCGGCGGCGGCGGCGGCGGGTTGGTGGGGCTGGGCGGCGGGGGCCAGCTGCAGCGGGCCGAGGGGCCGGCGGGCGGCAGCGGCAGCGCCACGCTGCTGCGGCTGGTGGGCGCGGGCCCCGGCGGCGGCTTGAGCCACGAGATGCAGCAGCAACTGATGCTCAGCGGCCTGGTGGTGCAGCAGCAGCAGTGACCGGATGGCGCGACGGCGTTTCCGTCGTGCTGCGACCGGCGGGCACTGCCCTGGCACGGGCCTGTCTACCTGGAATGTGTTGACGCGAGGGCGAGGCGGGCCCAGCGCCTGTCTTGCCTGTCTTGCCCGCCTGCTGGCGCGCCACGGCTGCCTTCAGCTTCCTCTTGCTCCGGCAGAAGCGTGCACAGCGCGCGCGCGCACACATGGCTTTCAGGGCTTGGCGGGGCTGCTCGTCTCTCCACGGATTGCACGGAGGGCGCGGGCCTCTGGCGTGCACACGGGGCGTTGACTTGGCAGATGTACCAAACGTACAACCGAAACGCGGGGGGGGGGTTGCTTTGTGACCGGAGAGCAGACCTGGCCTTCCACTGCTCTCACGACTGCTGCGGGCGCGGTGCGAGGGACGTTGAGGCACCCCTCATCAACCACAACGCGGCCTGGTCCAGCCCGTTGTGGCGCTGCACAGGCGGGCCCACGGCTCACAAGTGGCCGGCGCGGGTGCCGCCGGTGTTCTTGTCGTTGCATCTCCACCATAACGCCACAAGTGGAAAAACACCAGGCGGACCAGCTCGGTTCTTCCCCCTTTCTTCTTCTCTTGCTGGCTACGGGCTCTGTGGGTCTAGGGGGCCTTTTCTTCTTTGCTTTGTCCCTCCGCCGAAGCTGTGTCTGGAGGCCGCCCTGGGGCCGCTTGAGTGACATAGCACACTTGGCGGGGCTGGCGGGGCTGCGCCGCCCCGCGGCCTGCCTCCCTCCCCCCAAGGCGTACTCCTGCCTCCCTCGACTCTCCATCTCCACTCACTTGGTCGGCGGGGTGCGCGCGCACCATTGAGTCACCTCCCCTGCGGGTGCATGGAGATTGGCCTCTCGGCTCTCTCTTTACCTGTCCCTGTGCCGCCGTGGACTTGACCCTTGTCGTTGTCTAGGCCCCGAGGCCCCGCAAGAAGGTGCCGGCGCGCGCCACCCACCCATGCGCCGCCCGTGCGGGCGCTCTTCTGCCACGGCGCATCTCCCTCGACTCGCACCTCCTGTCGCACGGATGCCGGAGGCCTTGGGAAGCACAAGCCCCAGCTCGGACCCTGCTCGGCGCGCCTGCTGGGGCGTAGCCAGCTGTCGGGCGAGGCCATCCCATCGCTCGATGGGAGCACAGGGGCGTGGTGGTGCTGGTGACCCGCCGCCTCCCCCCCCCGTCCTCTCTCCCTTTGCTGTTTCCATGGTGGTGGGGTTCAGCGTGGCACCTCCACCCTTGGCGGGAGATCGGGAGATGCTCAGCCTGATAGCGGTTCACGCGTCTAGAGCGCTCACTCATGGTGTGGCCCAGGTCACTGACGTGCGGATCCCGCTCGCCAAGTGAGAGAGAGAGAGAGAGAGCTGTCTCCTCATGGGCGTCGCGCCACGTGTGAAGCTGCTGTGGGGGAGTTGGTGCCGCGCCCGTCGCTGCGGCGCCATGGTGCAGGCAGGCAGGCGTGTGCCGCGGCAGGGCATGCGGCGCGCCCTCGCCGCGCCCGCACTCCGCAGCAACAGAGCGCCGCCAGGCTCTGCCCGCGCGCAGGGAGGTGAGACTGCATCCTCTGCTCAGGCGGGCATGCGGGCGCATGTTTCGACGCCCCGGGTCAGCAGGTTGCTGCACGTTGAGCGGGGCTGGCCGCCAGTTGCCGGGTGCATGACAACAACTCATAAACGCGTCCGAGGACGTGACCACCTGACGCCGCACTTGCCACTCAAGCACTGTCGTCCGTTGGGACATGTTTGCCCTCCATTGAGCAGCCGCCCTGCGCTCCCATTTCCCAACCCGGTTGTTCACCATCTCGCAAGACTCGCACGCCCGGACACATTCGCCTGTACAACGCCCTGTCGAACTGCAACAACCGCGGCAGAGACTGAACCGTTTGCAGGTGCAGGCGACATAGGCAAGGCACGCGCTTGTGCCCAGAGGGACCAGGCCGCAGTCGCACACGGCAAGCCGCCCACTCTCTGCACGTGCTCCAGCCTGCAAAGCATCGGAAGCTAGGAGGTGCCGGCGGGGCCCGCCTGCTCGTCGCCGTCGCCGTCCTGCTGCTGCGCGTCGCCCGTCCCCAGCATCTGCGCCGCCTTGCGCTTGGCCCGCTGCGACATGGCCAAGGTGCGGTACGCCGCCATGTCCTCGGGGTGCGCCGCGCCGTATTGGTCCATGAGGCGCTGCACGCGCGCCACCGCCGCGTCCTCCTCCTGCAGGAATCACCGCGCCGCAGCGGTGGACGGGGACCGCGCGCGCCTCAACCACGCATGGCGTGAGTGCGAGGGAGGCAGGCACTGCACGCGCCGCCCGCAGCAGCAGCTACCGCGCCGTTCGCATGGCGAGGCGCAGCCACGGCAGAGCCAGCGGCCTGGCATCGTTGCTGCCCGTCCTCCTCCCCTCACCTCTGTCTTGAGGTGCATGTAGTGCACCTCAATGCCCAGTCTCCTGGCCGACTGCGTCGTCTCGGGGTACGTCGTCGCGCGCCGGTGCACGATGCGCCGCACGCCCGCCGCCTGCAGCAGCCCGTAGCACGTCCTGCGGCAAAGAGGCCGCGCGGCCGGGGGCACGGCACCCTGGCGGAGCGCGCCGCATGAGCGCCGGCGGCGGAGCAGCCGCCTGCTCCGGGCGTCAGGGCGGCCGGGTCGCCCCCAGACCCTCTGGCCCAGGGCGTTCCTCCTCGAGCGGCAGCGCTGGGGCGGCAGGCGGCGGCCTGCCCTCACCACTCGCGCTGCCACACATACGCCCGGCAGGTGGGCCCCGTCGAGGTGTCCAAACAGAAGCAAACCCCATCGCCACCCCCTCCCACCTTCCATGGTGATGCAGGCCGTGCCCTAACCATGCACCATGCCCCCGCACCTGCAGGGCGCCATGGTGATGTAGGCGGTGGTGCCGTCCAGCGGCATGCCCAGCCGAGCCGCCAGGGAGATGGCGTTGGCCTCTGCGTGCACGTCCGACTTCATCGAGGCGCCGTTGAGGTGGAACAGCGGCGAGTTGTTGCCCAGGATGAGCACCTGCGCTTGCGGTGGGCGAGGCGCAGCGGCGGCGGCGTAGGGGCTCGGCAAGGCTTGATGGCAGCTGTGGCGCTGGACACCTGTGAGCTGTTGCCACGCGTTGCGTTGTGTGAAGTGCAGCGGCGCCGGCGGGGGCTCGTTTCCTGTCCTTCGCGCCCTGCCCCTGG
>VFQP010005279.1_pt1 | contig 11410 bp, 8 predicted proteins | sample 3512351 | NCBI WGS metagenome assembly VFQP01 (sample SAMN10412372, study PRJNA504923) | tailings metagenome | isolation source: Relicate 1 Philex TSF1 revegetated site | place: Philippines: Tuba, Benguet | collected 2017-08-29
TCTTTTTTTAGAACGGCATAAAATTCATTTTCTCTGCTTTTTTTGGCTGAGTAATAAATAATAAAAGCAAATACCAATAAAATAGTGGCAGTAATGAGGGTAAATAAAAGGGTGAGTCGTGTTTTGGCTTTCATTATTCAGCTTTCAAAATAAAGCCCATTCCCGATTTGGTATGAATTAGCTTTTTGTCAAAATCTTTATCAATTTTTTTGCGTAAGTAATTGATATACACATCAATAAAATTTGTACCTGTGTCGAAATGGGTATCCCAAACCTTTTCGGCAATCTCAATACGCGACAAAACTCGGTCGGGGTTTTGCATCATATATTCCAAAAGCTTAAATTCTTTGGGTGTTAGGTTAATCTCTGAGCCATTTCTTTTTACCAATTTGGTATGTAGGTTGAGTTCTAAATCGGCAAATTTTAGCAAAAAACCCATAGTATTTTGGTGCGAATGCTGTCGTTTTAGCAAAGCCCTAATCCGTACCAATAGCTCTCGCATTTCAAAAGGTTTTACTAGGTAGTCGTCTGCACCAGCGTCAAAGCCTTCTACTTTATCATCGGTTGTACCCAGTGCCGTAAGAATAAGAATAGGCGTGTCGGGCTGAATTTCACGAATTTGTTTGCATAAATCAAGACCATCTATTTTGGGCAAGATAATATCGGTAAGTATGAGGTCGTACGGATTGTTGAGGGCTAATTTTTTGCCCGATAGCCCATCGTATGCTACCGTTGGTACAAAGCCATGTTCTTCCAAGCCTCTTTGAATAAGCTCGGCTACTCTTTGATCATCTTCAACAATTAGAATTTTCATAGCACAATAGTATACTTATAATCAGTTGTTTGTGTGGGGTTGATACTGTTATAATAACGATTCTAATTGACGAAAAACAGGTATTAAAGATTGGCCTTTTTCAGATAAAGTATATTCAATATGTAAAGGTTTTAGTTTTATCACTACTTTATCGAGCAAGCCTTGCTCTTCTAATTCTTTCAGGGCCACCGCAATCGACTGCTTATTTGAGCCTTCAATTTGGCGTAATAGTGAATTAAAACGTACCGCACCATCGAGGGCAAGACGAAATATTTGAGGCTTCCATTTACCTGAAAGCATCTTTAAAAGTCCTTCTGCTGGACAATGTTCTGTGGTATTTTTTGAGGTCATAATTTTCTGACTAATTGACTGGTGCTTTTAAAGTCTCCAATTTTGTAGCGAAGTTAGCAAGTAATATTCAGAAATAAAGGAGACCGATTGAATGCTAAGAATAATCCTGCTAATAGGTTGTAATGTTATTAAAACAGATAGAATCCATAAAATGTTCCAAGGCTAGACACACAAATACCCTCTTGAACTTTAAATGAACCCAAAGATTATATTAACTGGAGTACTACTTGTCAACTTAGCTTGCCAAGCCCAAACAAAAAAAGAAATGGTAGAAAATAAGAATAATCCACTTTTATGCGACCCCGAAACAGGGATTTGTGAAATGCCAACGGTAGCATCTACAGATAACAATACTTATATAGTGGCACAAAAAAAGCCCATCAAGATTATTTATTTTACCGACCCTATTTGTTCTTCTTGCTGGGGTATTGAGCCTCAACTGCGAAAACTCAAACTTGAATATGGCAATGACCTAGAAATTGATTATCGTATGGGGGGGCTTTTGCCCGATTGGAGCTATAATAATGGCGGTATAAGCAAGCCTTCGGATGTGGCACACCACTGGGACGAAGTAAGCCAATATTATGAGATGCCTATTGATGGCGATGTTTGGCTCGAAAAGCCTTTACATTCTTCGTATCCGCCTTCTATTGCGTTTAAGGCTGCCCAATTGCAGGATATTACAAAGGCTATTAAGTTTTTGAGAAGAATAAGAGAAATGGTTTTTCTAGAAAAAAAGAATATTACATACTGGGAACACCTAAGCGATGCCGCTAGTCAGGTAGGGCTGGATACCATACAGTTGAAAAAAGATTATGAAACCCGTGCTAAAGAGTTATTTCTCCAAGACCTAGCTTTGGCCAAAAAACTTGGTGTACGTGGTTTTCCTACTTTGTATTTTGCCGATAGTTTGAATAATCAACAAGTAATATTTGGTTTTAAACCTTACCGCTTGTTTGAAAATGCTGTTATTAGTACTTATGCTGGTGCTACCAAAGCGAGTTATGATACCTCGTGGGAAGGTTTGTTTGGGGTATATCCAACCTTAACGAGTAAGGAGTTTGCAGAATTGTCGGGGTTATCCAAAAATGAAAGTGAAGTAGTATTAAATAAGCTTGTTTCAGAAAAAAAGCTCACAAAATATGTGACAAAAAACGGAGCTATTTGGAGCATTCGCTAAGCGATATTGTTAGTTTTACAGAACCTTTACCGAACAATTAGTATGTTGTATAAATCTCTTGATAAAAATTAATCATAAAAAAAGCGGTGGATTTTATAATCTACCGCTTTTTTTGCAATAAAGCTGTTTGAACTTTTATAACTAGCGAATAAGCCCGCCAACTAATTGAACCATAAGTTGAAACAGCGTTGATATATCAAAAAACTATACTAAGTCAAAACGATCAAGATTTGTTACTTTTGCCCAAGCAGCAACAAAATCTTTAACGAATTTCTCTTGCGAATCTGCAGAACCATAAACTTCAGCAATAGCTCTAAGTTCAGAGTTTGAGCCAAAGATAAGGTCGGTACGAGTACCTGTCCATTGGAGTTCGCCTGTAAAGCGGTTACGGCCTTCAAATACATCTTGAGCGTCGGAAGAAGCTCTCCAAGTAGTAGTGATGTCGAGTAAGTTTACAAAGAAATCGTTGGTAAGAGAACCCGCACGTTTGGTAAATACACCATGTTTTGAGTGGTCAAAGTTAGTATCAAGTACACGCAATCCACCTACCAATACTGCCATTTCTGGAACATTCAAGGTCAATAATTGTGCTTTGTCAACAAGCATTTCTTCTTCCGACACAGTATATTTTGTTTTTACGTAGTTACGGAAACCGTCGGCGTTTGGCTCAAGAACCGCAAATGATTCTACGTCTGTTTGTTCTTGTGTGGCATCGGTACGACCAGCCGTAAATGGAACAGTAATATCGAAGCCAGCATTTTTGGCAGCTTGCTCAATACCTGCATTTCCAGCCAAAATAATCAAATCGGCAATAGACACCTGTTTGCCACCCGAAGCCGAGCTATTAAATTCTTCTTGAATACTTTCAAGAGTTTGTAATACTTTGGCCAATTGAGCAGGGTTATTAACCGCCCAATCTTTTTGAGGAGCCAAGCGAACACGAGCACCGTTTGCTCCACCACGCTTGTCAGAACCACGGAAAGTAGATGCCGAAGCCCAAGCCGTAGAAACCAACTCAGCAATAGATAGTCCAGAAGCCAATACGTTGGCTTTTAGGGCTGCCGCGTCTTGTTCGTCAATCAACGGATGAGCAACCGCAGGTACAGGGTCTTGCCAAATAAGCTCTTCAGCAGGTACTTCAGGCCCAATATAGCGTACTTTAGGCCCCATGTCGCGGTGAGTTAATTTGAACCACGCACGAGCGAAAGCATCAGCAAACTGGTCAGGATTCTCAAAGAAACGTCTTGATATTGGTTCGTAGATAGGGTCCATTCTCAAGGCGATGTCGGTCGTAAACATGATTGGAGCATGACGTTTTGAAGGGTCATGAGCATCGGGCACGGTGTTGGCACCCATGCCATGCTTAGGAATCCATTGATGAGCTCCAGCAGGGCTTTTGGTCAATTCCCATTCATAACCAAATAGATTCCAAAAATAATTGTTACTCCACTTGGTTGGGGTGGTACTCCAAGCACCTTCCAAGCCACTTGTAATAGTATAGCCTGCGTTACCAGTGCCGTAGGTATTTTTCCAGCCTAATCCTTGTTCTTCAATACTAGCTCCTGCTGGTTCTGGACCAACATATACACTTGGGTCGGCAGCACCGTGTGCTTTTCCAAAAGTATGTCCTCCTGCAATCAACGCTACGGTTTCTTCGTCGTTCATGGCCATACGGGCAAATGTTTCACGAATATCACGAGCTGCTGCAATTGGGTCGGGGTTTCCGTTAGGGCCTTCTGGGTTTACATAAATAAGCCCCATTTGTACTGCTGCAAGCGGGTTTTCCAACTCACGGTCGCCTGAATAACGTTTGTCATCCAACCATTTTCCTTCTACACCCCAATAAATATCTTCTTCTGGCTCCCAAACGTCTTCACGGCCAGCACCAAAACCAAAAGTTTTGAAACCCATTGATTCTAAAGCACAGTTACCTGCCAAAATCATGAGGTCGGCCCAAGAGATTTTTCTACCATATTTTTGTTTAATAGGCCAAAGCAACAAACGAGCTTTGTCGAGGTTACCATTATCTGGCCAGCTATTCAGTGGGGCAAAGCGTTGTGTACCCGCACCAGCTCCACCACGACCGTCGGCAATACGGTATGTACCTGCACTGTGCCATGCCATACGGATAAAGAATGGGCCATAATGGCCATAATCGGCTGGCCACCAGTCTTGCGATGTAGTCATCAAGTCTAAAACATCTTGTTTCAAGGCTGCAAAGTCAAGCGATTTAAACTCTTCTGCATAATTGAAGTCCTCATTCATCGGATTCGATAATGAAGAGTGTTGACGAAGAATATTTAATCTTAACTGATTTGGCCACCAGTCATGGTTTCTTGTACCACCGCCAGCACTTTGTTTAATTGTTGTACCACTCGCTCCATGATTAAATGGGCATTTGGCTTCACCATTAGAGCCATTGTGTGATGCGTGAGAAGATGAATGTTGTTCCATTTTGTAGTTTTTTTTAATTACTTATAATAATAAATATAATTACTAATTGAGTTTTGATAATGTATTAAGCAAATGAGTGGTTAGATGATTGGTTCTCTGTTATTGCTAAACTATCATCGAAAGAATTGCCTATTGTTGTTGAAGATAAACTCTTCGGTCAGATATTTTTTGCTTTATTGCATTAAGTTATAAATAAAAAATCAGAGATTATATATAAATTTTTTAATATTATATTCTCAAAATTACAAGAAGATTTAATATAAGTCAAATCGATAGTTTTTATAATAACATAGTTTTTATCTATATAATACCTTCTGAAAATATCCTCAACATAGCTTTCAACGTTATACAGCTGTGTATCAGTTCGATCTAAAAATATAGCTTATTATTGTTGAAAATGGGTCAATAGTAAACGATAGCATTAGTTGTTGAAAAACTAATAATTATGTTGAAATATAGGGAAGTAAAGAAATGTTTTTGGACGAATAGCCATTAGACACAAAGGGTTTTCAGACTGTAAACAGGTGTACCTTGTGCCTAATGTATGTGTAGTAGGGGGGGGCAATTAAGTTAATCTTGAAAAATTACGGTATAAATCGCCTTTTCTCGAAGGCAATCAATAATCTGATTACTTATTTGTTCTGGGCTGACAGATAAAACTATCCTGATGATTCTGTCGGGGTCGTCCCAATCTATCGTCCATTCTATTACAGAGTCTATTGGGTTAAGACACTTCTTGATATGCCTATTTTGTGCTTTTAATAGCTTTTGAGGCTTTAGCAACAAGATATTGCCTATCAAAGTTGGATTATAGCATATTGTTGTCATAATTACAGTACGTTGTGTGTCTAAATATGAAGGAATAGTGTAATTAACTAGGTCATTTGAGCAAGGATACGTTTTATAAAGCACCAAGTAGATTGGAAGGTGCTTCTCTGGATTTTTTAATATACAACCCTTACTCTAATGGCACGAAGCCCACTAAGCCCCTGCATTTCTTCGAGGGCAAGGTCTTCGAGCGACGCTTCGAGCTGCTTGGTTTCTTGCAAATACTTAATAAAAGGTAAATAGTCGACCAAATCTTTTTTGTGAGAATAGATAAGGGCTATTGTATTGGGCTGAGTGAGCCGCTCGCCTGTGCCGTCTACGTGTACCTTATCGATTCTTTTTTTGGCCATTTGGTATCGTATATTATAAGCACCTTCTACATCAAATCTTTTTTCATCTTCTCTAAAACAAATATCTACTGGATGATTATGAATAAATATTAGTTGGGTAGTATAAAGAGGTTTAGGTAATTTTTCGACCAATTGCTGGGTAATTTTGGCCATAGCTATCATCGACGAAAGCTGCCAGAGGCGAATATCCTTCAAATGAAAGCGTGTAAAAGTTTTTCCTTGAGCAATTGACTGCCCAATATATATGTCGTATTCTATGCCATCGGTACGAAACTTTTCAAAGTAAAAAGGATAATGCTTTTGGATGGTTTTGGTTTCAGCTTCAAGGTACTCATTAAGGCTTATATTGATTTGTTGCATAGAATATTCTAGTTGTTGTCGATTTTGGTAAAATAGTCCTTGCTTATCTTGTAGAGCCTGTAGGTATTCGACAATATCTTCCCGAATGAGGGGTTCTTGTTGAGCAATATGATGGAGGTAATCGGTACTATCGGTATTCAAGAAAAACTCTAAATTACCTTTTTCGCTATTGTCTAGCTTTTCTTCAGCAAGCAATTTTATCCATTTTTTACAAGTAAAGAGTAACTCTTGCATTGTTCTGGAAGTATCTGAATGCGTATAAGACTGCACGGTAGTTAGTACCTCATAGAGGCGTTCTAGCTGATACTGTAAATCTGCTTGTTCGGCGAGGTTTCTTTCTACTGTAGAGTTTCTGATATCGATAGCACCATACAAAGGAAATACCTCACTGAAGCGAATGGGGCTTATGTTTTCGGTAGTATGATTTTTTTTATGGTATAAATAATGCCATGCTATTTCGTTAAATTTCCATTGTACAGTTGGGTGTATGTAAGTAAAGCGTTCTTTGATAATGGTATCTAAAGCGAGATTAAATTTATCTATACGAGATTTGAACAGCTGTGCAATAGGCATAAGCACCGATTCAAGTGCCGACAGTTTTTTTTCGTCGAAGGTATGGCCTTTCCATGTGTGCATACAAATAACGCCCACGGGCTGAGTATCGTAAAAAAGAGGCAACAGAGCTATAGAGCCAACATTAGCCTTTCTGAAAGGCTCGAATGTATCAACGGTTTTTTCGTTATTATCCCAAATATCAGGCGAAAACAAGAATGTTGGCGTGGTTGCATAGGCATCAATCAAGGGGCTATCGTGTACAAGTTGCGAATCCCACACCTGAAGGAGAATACCAGAACCTGTTTGGGTATGACTTTTTACCAATTGATTATTGACCCTACAAAAAGGAAGTAGGTCAAATTCGATGGTATTGTTTTGTAGCAACATTTTCAGTACTTGAATCACTTCATCGTAGCTTTCATTTTCAAGGGTATCGGTAGGTTTCTGGGTAATTTCCTTGATTTGTGCTACAGCCACTTGTGTTGTTACGTCTACCACATTGATAACGGTAATACCTCGCAAAACGAAGAGGTCGAGCGGAAGTTCCTTTTTGAGTATTTCAAAAAAATCTTCTGAATTTAAGTGATTATAGAGTTTGCCAAAATCAAGCTTGGGTAATTCTGTTTGGCAGGTAACCTCAATAAAATCAACGTTTAGGTCGACAGCATAAAAGTGTTGTAACCCTGTTTGGCTGTTGGTATGGGCATAACATTTGGCTGTTTTGACAGGTACTTGAAAATCATATAAACGTTGTAGAATAAGGGCATACATAACATGCAATATTTCGTCTTGCTCCTTGACTTCTGCACCTCCTATTGGTGAATAAGACAAATTGTCCCAATCTTTTTCAAAAAGATCATAGATTAGGTCTGTTCCATAAAAAATAGAAGGCGACATGGGGGGCGATATTCCCCAAACCAAAAGTTTTTCAGGAACTAATGGGGGCGAAAGAAGCGAATAGAGGTATTCCAATAAGGTTTCGTATTGCTGTGCTTCATGAATTGTTATATCATGGCTGGGTATATCGTGTTGGCGGATATAGGTCAAAAGCGAATAATATTGCGATGCCTTATAAGACGACTCTTCGGTAGTAAACTTTTCAAGGTACTTGATAAATGGCCCAAAAGAAAGATTCATTTGAGGCATGGCTTGCATCAATCGATTCTCTGATATTTTTAATATTGTATTTTTCATACAATCTCTATTTTGTGAAGCATAATATAAATATTGTATTTTAGTAACTAGGCGAAAGCGAGATAAAGAACATGATAATTTCCCAAATATAATAACGAGCAGATGTTTTTCAATTTTCCAGTTATGGAATGCCTATTTAATAATGGGCGATGAGCTTTCTTTATTTAATGCCATTTTCCGCCCATTTCCATTAAGAATAGAACACAAAAACAGTTCATTGACACAAGTAATAAATTTATGATGTTCCTTTGCTATTTGTAACGAAATATCGCTAGAAATTTTTTGAATAAACCACCCATACAGCTTTGCGATAAAATGGGCATCTATATCCATCCGATACAGGTTTTCGTGTTGCCCTCTAGCGATATTTCTTGCCAAAAAAGGAAGTAGTTTTTCGTTGGTATATTGTAATAGAATACGGTATGCTGTGTTATAATATTGTTGTATATCGCTCATAAACCTAGGTGTAATGAGCGATAAATGAGCTTCGGTATACTGGAAATAGTAGCGTATTTCGGAAATAGCATTAGGCGAAATATTGGGCCAAATCCTAATATGTTGCTCAATGCTACCTACGAAATGCTTGACTACGTACTCGATGAGTGTACTCTTATTGGTAAAATATTGATACAATGTTTTTTTAGAAATCCCACATTCGGCTGTAATATCATCCATAGTAACAGCCCTAATGCCTTGTTGGCCAAATAGGGTTATTGCTGTTTCGATAATATGGATTTGTTTAGGTTTCATTTATCTTAATTCGCCGATAGCTTTCTTATAGTTTGCTATATTTATTTTGTATTCTACTTTTGCGTCGATATTGTTGGAATAGGCTTGTTGCCAAATTACCTGAGCCTCTAGTACGTCTTTGCCTGTAATAGTTCCTGCTTTGTAGCGGTCGTTGGCCAATCGAAGGTTTTCTTCGGCTTGTTTAATCGAATAGGCCGACAAATCAATTTTTTTGACAGATTGATTAAGCTGTAGCCATGCACTTTGTACCTGAAGATTGATTAACTCTTTTGATTCTTCTAGTTCCCATTGTTTGGCTTGTATTTTTAATTCTTGTTCTTTTACTTTTTTGGCATTTTTGCCCCAGTCAAAAATAGGAATCGAAATATTGAATAAACCAAAATACGAAAGTAATGTGCTACCCCCATCAGTAAAATTGGCGTTTTTTCCTACAGCACTCATGGCTGACAGATATAACCCAACTTGAGGTTTCATATCGGCTTGTATTAATTGTGTTTGGATTTGCTCGATAGCGATTGCTTTTTTGAGTACATTAATTTCAGGGCGATTTTCGGCAATTCCGTCGAGTGGCTGAGCGGCTATTTCATTAAAACTTCCTGCCACCGAATCGTCGATATTAAAGTTGGTATTGTTGGGCTGGCCAATAATTTGAGCAAGGTTAAATTTAGCCAATACCAAACCGTCGTTGGCTTTGGCAATATTTAGCTCGGCTTCGTTGAGGTTTACTTCAACCCTCAGCAAATCGTTTTTATAGGTAAGGCCTGCGTCGACAGCATTCTTGAGTTCGGTACGAAGCTGTAGAAGCATTTCTTGGTATTTGTTGGCCAGAATAACCTTTTCTTTTACTTGTACAATTTGCCAGTAGGCACTTTCTACTGCCAATAGTACGTCTACTTCGGTCATTACCTTTTGGCCTTCCGATATTTCTACAGCTTTGGAAGAGGCATCTTTACCGAGTTTTATTTTGCCCCCTGCATAAATAGGCTGAGTAGCCGACACAGAGCCATTGAGAGAGGCCACTGGTAGTAATTTACTAAGTGGACTGCCAACGTGAAGCCCCAAAATAGAGGCATCAAACGATGGGCGGTCGTTGAGTTGGGTGGCTTCGCTAGCCATTCTAGCTGCCGATATTTGCGATTGTGCTGCCTTCACTTTCTTGTTCTGAGTGAGGGCCATTTCTCGGCAATCTTGAAGAGAAAATGTAGTGGTTTGGGCATCACAGGGTAAAGCCCATCCTGCTATTACCACTATGGCTAATGCTTTACAATACTTGATAAGATTCATCTTATTGCTTTTTGTTTTTATCAAATGCTATTGTTGGTAGGTATATGAGGGGGCATTCTCAACTAACCAAGGTTGTTGACTCCTCATCAATATTTCGCTCTCTACAATGCCCCCAATTACCTGTATTGTACTCGTGTTGTTGTTTAGTGATGCTCTGGCTTATATTGGATTTCTACGGTAGCATCGGCCAAATCTTGGGGTTCTGGCTCAGGTTTTACAAATTTGTAATACAGAACAGGAATAACAAATAAGGTAAGTACCATAGAAATAATAAGACCAAACGCCAATACACTGCCAAGAGGAGCCCAGAGTGGCGACTTGCCTACAATCATTGGCACAACCCCCACGGCGGCGGCGGCCGATGTAAGAAATATAGGTCGCATTCGGCGTTTGGCCGAAGCTAGGGCAGCCGCTTTGATGGTATAGCCGTGTTCGAGGACAAGCTCGTCGGCGTAGTCGACAAGGATAATGCCGTTTCGTACTACAATACCAATAAGACTAATTACTCCCATAAAGGCTGTCATACCGATAGGGTTGTTGGTAACATACAGCCCCAAGAAAGCCCCCAGTAAGCTTAGTGGAAAAGTGGCCAAAATAATAAGGGTTTTTCCGAAGCTTTTGAACTGAAATAATAGTGTAACAAAAATCAAAATTAAACTTACACCCAAGGCTGTGAGCATACCAGGGGTATTTTCGGCATTTGATTCATAGTCGCCACCGTACTGAATACTAATGCCTTCGGGCAAATTAAGCTTTTCAATTTTGGGCTGAACCTCTTTTAAAATATTGGATGCTCGAATACCGTTTTGGGCTTCTGATAAAACCGTAAGCGTTCGGATACCATTGCGGTGAGCAATTACACCTGTATGCCACGAAGGGGTAAGTTCGGCTACTTCGTTTAAGGGTACTTTTCCACCATACATAGTACCCAAATGGATATTGCCAAGGGTATTTATATCTTTGCGGTTGTTGGCATCGAGTCGGAGGAATATGTCTACAGGCTTGTCGCCTTCCCATAGCTGAGATACGGCATAACCTTTTAGCCCAGCTCCTAGGGTTTGGGTAATTACTTGATTAGGAACACCCAAACGAGCCGCAACGTCTTCTTTTATATTGAGACTAATACCCAAATAATCATTTTCATAATCAGAACGCACCCAGTTTGTGCCTTTGGCTTCTTTCAAAATGTGTTCTATTTGTTCGGCTACACGTTTTTGGTCGTTGATATTATTACCAATTACTTTTACAGCAATAGGAGAGCCTTCCTGAAAGCTTAATTGCCGAAACCTT
>VFQP010005280.1_pt1 | contig 11409 bp, 8 predicted proteins | sample 3512351 | NCBI WGS metagenome assembly VFQP01 (sample SAMN10412372, study PRJNA504923) | tailings metagenome | isolation source: Relicate 1 Philex TSF1 revegetated site | place: Philippines: Tuba, Benguet | collected 2017-08-29
ACAGTCGGTCGTTTGAACGTTGAAAACACCGACTTGCAGTTGCTCAACGATCACTACTACTTCAAAGCCAATGGCACTGTGGCTGACCTCTCCAACACTTTGGGTAACAACGGCGGCACTATCAACAATGTGGTGGTGGATGCATCCGGCGTGACTGCAAACGGCTTGCGTTTTGAAGGCAATGCTAACCAGCAGACCTTTATCGGTACCAGTAAGGCTGACGTGTTTGTTGGCAATGGCGGTAACGATACGCTGACTGGCGGCGGCGGTGCAGATACCTTTGTATTCGGCAAAGTGTATGAGCAAGTCGTCACTGGCTCTTCCACCACTGTGCAAACTTACACCAACACGGCGTTTAACCTGACCGGGGTAGACACCATCACTGATTTCACCCGGGGCACCGACAAAATCGAATTGCATCTGGATCAGTACAGCCAACTGGCTGGTTTCAATGCCAGCATGCTGCGTGTGAACAGCACTGGCACTGCACAAGATGCCAATGATTACCTGGTATATAACACCACCACCAAAACTCTCAGCTATGACGCTGACGGTAATGGTAGCGGTGCGAAGGTAGAAATTGCCATCCTGACTGGCGTGAATACATTGTCCACCTCTGACTTTGTGATCGTCTAATCACGATATTGGCGAGCGGCTAACCCCGCTCGCCATATTGGTAAACTGAATTCTTTGTCGTGAAAATGTCGTCGCAAGCTGAATCCATCAAGCAAGTCATGTCTCAACTCTGGCCGCTATGGCGCAAAGTCTGGCTGTTTGGGGTGGTGACTCATCTGCTGATTCTGGTGCCCTCCTGGTACATGCTGGAGGTGTATGACCGCGTCATCAACAGTCGTAATGTCTCAACATTGGTCATGCTGACACTGTTGGCCGCCTTTGCTTACCTGGTGATGGAAGCACTGGAATGGCAGCGCCGCAATGTGTTGCAAGCCGGGGCAAAACGCTTCGAGCAATTATTGCAACAACAGGTATTTGAGCGGGTATTCGCAGCCAAATTGGCCATGCCGATGTTTCCTGCGCAGCAGGTATTTGCCGATTTTTCTACCCTTAAAAATGCCTTGCACTCTTCTGCCTTGCTGGGCCTGATAGATGCGCCTTTTTGCCTCATTTTTTTATGCGCCGTGTTCTGGATTCATCCGGCACTGGGCGTACTCACTTTGTGCGGGCTGGCGATACAACTCGCATTGACCGTGCACAACCAGTCACATGTGGCACCCTTGATGAAGGAAGCCAACCAGCATGCACTGGAATCACAACGTTATTTTGCCAGCATCAGCCGTCATGGTGATGTGATGCATGCCATGCACATGCTGGCCCCCATTGAGCAGCGCTGGTTGCAACATCAGCATGGTTTTTTATGGCAGCAGGCGCAAGCCTCCGAGTTGGCGGGCAAAAGTGCGGCTGCTTCGCGTTGGCTGCAAACCTTGCAAACCAGCCTGATTTTAGGCCTGGCCTGCTATCTGTTTATTGCCGGTGAGCTGTTTAACGGTGGTGCCATGATGATTGTTGCTTCAATTTTAGCCGCACGCGTGCTCACGCCGCTGGTGCAATGTGTGGGGCACTGGAAAACCTACGAGCAAGCCTGGACAGCTTATCAGCGTATCGCCAGCTTGATGGCGAATGCCAGCGCGACTACAGATGGACTGGTGCTGCCACCGCCTACAGGTGAGGTGACTGTAGAGCAACTGAGCTATGCCATACCGCAAGCGGGTAAGTCTTCGGCCGAGGTGTTTATCCGCCAGGTGCAATTCAAATTAAGCGCCGGGCAAGTGCTGATTGTGGCGGGGGCTTCCGCCTCGGGCAAAACGACCCTGGCAAAATTGCTGGTCGGGTTGCTGGCACCTAACAGCGGCCGTGTACGGTTTGATGGGGTGGATGTGCATCGCTGGGACAAAACGCAACTAGGGCCGCACCTGGGGTATCTGGCGCAGGAAGCCGATCTATTTGATGGCCCGATTGTCGACAATATCTGCCGTTTCCAGACACCTGATCGCGAGGCACTGACTGAAGTGCTGACCCTGCTGGGCATGTATGAGTGGGTGCATCAACTGCCAGCGGGGTTAAATACGGTGATTGGCCAGTCTGGCATACCGCTTTCTGGCGGCGAGCGCCAGTTGATTGGCCTGGCACGCGCTTTTTATGGCAAGCCACGTATTGTGGTGCTGGATGAGCCGAATGCCAACCTGGATACCACCACCGAGCGCACCTTGCAGCAGGCGATTGCACACCTGAAGCAGCAAGGTACAACTTTTATCATCATCAGCCATTTGCAACACATTTTAAGCATCGCCGACCTGATGTTGGTGATGTGCCAGGGGCAGATGATCCGTTACGGCAAACCGGCAGAAGTGTTGGCAAGCTTTCAAACAGCGCCTGTACAAACAGATTCAGGAAAGGTGGCACAGTCATGATGCTCACACGCTCACATGCATGGCACCCGCCGCTGTGGTCTTTTATGCAGCCGTTTCGTGGGGCTTTTTTACAAATGGTCTGGCTCAGTTTGCTGACCAATGTGCTGATGCTGGTGCCTACTTTGTATATGTTGCAGTTGTACGACCGGGTCATGCTCAGCCGCAATACGCTGACGCTGGTGGCAATCACAGTGTTAACCGCAGGGTTGTTATTGCTGATGGCAGGTGCGGACTGGTTACGCAGTTTGTATGCGATTAAAACCGGCGTGCAGTTTGACCTCACCTATGGCAAGCAAGTATTTTCAGCCGTATTTGACCCGCGTGCCACACAGCGTCCGCCGCCTGCCGAGTCATTGCAGCAACTCACCGCCATTCGCCAGTTTATGACCGGGCAAGGCTTGTTTGCCTTGCTGGATATCCCCTGGAGCGTGGTCTACATTGTGGTGCTGTTTGCCTTGCATCCGGTGCTGGGGGTGACTGCGCTGGTTTTTTGCCTGGTGCAGTGCGCTGCAGCCTTGTGGAATCAGCATATGACAACACCGCCAGCGCAGGCTGCGCAGGGGGCCAAACAAAGCACTGAGCATTTTTTACAGCAAAAAATCCAGCATTTGCACACCAGCTATGTGCTGGGCATGTTGCAAACCTTGCGCCAGCATTGGCAGGTATTGCTGGCGCAGCAATCGCTGGCAGAAGCCGCCTGGTTAAAAGCCAGTGACCGTAGCCAGTTTGTCAATAAATGGGTGCGCTATACCTTGCAGTCACTCATGCTGGCGATGGCGGCTTGGTTGACCATCCGTGGTGAAATCAGTGTGGGCTCCATGGTGGCGTCGAATGTGCTGATTGCCCGCGCTTTGCATCCGTTCGATGTCATGGTGCACAGCTGGCGCCAGTGGTTGCAGGCGCAGTCGGCTGCGGCAGATTTGCAGGGCTTGTTGAACAGCGCGGCTGTGTCGGCACAAGCAGTGCCACCTGCGATACGCCTGGTGCGGCCCTATCAATTGGAGTTGAGTGCCGTCGGTGTCACTGCTGCTTCGCGCCGCTTATTGCACGAGGTGAGCCTGGCCATTCAACCTGGGCGGTTGCTGTGTGTGATGGGGCCTTCTGGCGCAGGCAAAAGCACTTTGGCACGCTTGCTAGTCGGGGTAGTGTCGCCCACGGCTGGCCACTATCAAATCAATCAATCCACGATTACCGCAGGCAATGCGCGTGCGCTGATGACCAGCGTCGGTTATTTGCCGCAGCAGGTATCTTTGCTTGAAGGCACCATTGCCGAGAATGTGGCCAGATTTAGCGAGTTGGACAGCCAGCATATTTTGCAGGCCTGCCAGCGCGTGGGGTTGCACGAAGCGATTTTGCGTTTACCGCAAGGTTATGACACCCGGCTGGATGAGCAAGGCTTGCCATTGTCTGGTGGACAGCGCCAATTGCTGGGTCTGGCGCGTGCCATTTACAAAGAGCCTGCCTTGCTGGTGCTGGATGAACCGAATGCCAGCCTGGACGAGTTTGGCGAAGCCAGGCTGATGCAGTTGTTGCAAGCCTTAAAAACCCTGAATACCACCATTGTGGTGATCTCGCACCGCTCCGGCATCCTCAAGATTACTGACGACCTATTGGTGCTAAAACGTGGTGAAGTGTTACACCATGGGCCACGTGATGCGGGAATTGTTTACTTAAACCAATTACATGCTGCTTCCAGCAGTGTAGCGACGGAGCCTGCATGACAACAAATCCTATTATTGCTGACAATGTGCATGCCATTGAGTCTTATGCGCATAGCGTTAGCCAAACCCGCAAAGGCGCTGCCATTTTGCTACTGGGCCTGGCTGGTTTTGTGCTGTGGGCGGTGTTTGCACCGCTGGATGAAGGCGTTCCTACCGAAGGCGTCATCAGCGTCGAGACCAATCACAAGGTCGTCCAGCATTTAACTGGCGGTATGGTTAGTGCCTTGCAGGTACATGAAGGGCAGGAGGTACACGCGGGTGATGTGCTGTTTAAACTCGATGCACAAGCCAGCAAGGCGCGTTATGAAGAAGTCTGGCAGCGTTATGCCGGTCTGCGTGCGCAGGAAGACCGTTTGCGTGCTGAGCAAAGTCATCGTGCAGCGATTGATTTTCACCCTGATTTGACCAGTCAGCAGCAGGATCCGTTTGTGCAACAGCACATGCGTAACCAGAGCCAGTTGTTGGCCGCCAGGACTGCGGCGCTGGCGGCCGATATCGCGGCTAAAAGGGAGTCGATCGCCGGATATCAGGCGCTGATTGAAGGTTATCGCGGCGTGTTATCCAGCCATGAATCACAACTGACCTTGCTAGAAGATCAATTGCAAGGCGTGCGTGCATTGACCGCAGAAGGGTATGCGCCGCGCAACCAGCAGAATGACCTTGAGCAGCGCGTGGCTGCGCTGTATGGCGAACGCGCCAATACCCAGGCCAATATGACACGTGCCCAACGTGCAATTCTTGAGTTACAGCAGCAGATTAACCAGCGCAACCAGACCGAGCAAAAAGAAATTGATGCCGACATGGCACAGGTCAAGTTACAGGTAGAGGCCGATGCGCAGAAAGTGCTGGCCTTGCGTCAGGAGCTAGGCCGCACTGAAATCCGTTCCCCGGCATCTGGCCAGGTGGTGGGTTTGCAGGTGCATACGGTAGGCGCGGTGGTCCAGCCTGGTCAAAAGCTCATGGATATTGTGCCATCCGGCGAGGCATTGATTGTCGATGCGCAAATCCCGCCGCATCTGATAGACAAGATACACGTCGGTCAGGCTGCAGATATCCGTTTTTCTACCTTTGCCAACAGCCCGCAATTGCTGGCAGAAGGGCAGTTGAAATCGGTCTCTAAAGACTTGTTGAGCAAGCCGGCCGCCACTGTAGAAGGCAGCCAAAGCTATTATCTGGCGCGCGTGATGCTCACCGATAAAGGCATGCACGCCTTGCAGGGTCGCCAGTTACAGCCTGGCATGCCGGTGCAGGTGGTGATTAAAACCGGCGAACGCACGCTGTGGAATTACCTGATGCATCCGCTCAGCAAACGCCTGGCGGCATCGATGAAGGAAGAGTGATGCGGGCAGCGGTAAAGTTGAAATATGGACTGCAGTTGTGGCTGCTGGTGACAGGCTTGTGTTCGGGGTGGTGGTCGGGATTTGCGGTGTTGCACGCGCAAGAAGACCTGAATGGCCTTTATCAATTGGCGGTGACCAATAATGCTGACTATCGTGCGGCACTGGCGAATACTGAGGCTGAGCGTGAGGAACTGACCAAGGCACGGGCGCTGTTTTATCCCAAGGTGCAACTGGGCCTGACCAAAGGCCGCGGCAATACCGACCGTACGACGCAAACAACGCTGGGCGCGGTGAATACCGAGTTGGATTATTCGCTGGAAAATTACAATCTTTCGGTCAAACAACCGTTGTTTAACCGCGAGACCATGGCGATTTATGGCGGGGCCAAATCGTATGTCAGCGCACAGGAGTCCTTGCTGGAACAGGAAAATGCCAAGCTCATCCTCAAACTGGTGTCGTTGTACCTGGAAACCTTGTATGCGCAAGACCGAGTCAATGTGCAGCAACGCAAGCTGGATGCCGTGAGTCAGCAACTACGTCAGGCTGACCAGCGTTATGTGCATGGCAGCGGCACGGTGGTAGAGGTGAGTGAGGCGCAGTCTAACCTGGATGTGGCAAAGGTTGAGCACATACAGGCAAGTAATGATTTGCTCTCTAACCAGCAGAGCTTGCAGATTTTGACCGGGGCGTCGCAGGGCTTGTCAGCCACCCTGGTGGTGGATGGCCTGCGTGGATTAAATGCCTCGACGCAGTCTTTGGATCACTGGCTGGCATTGGCGCGGCAACATCATCCGGAGTTGGCTGCAGCCTACCAGAATGTGGAAGTCTCCAAAAAAGAGATTGAGAAAAAACAGGCTGGGCATTACCCGACGCTGGACCTGGTCGGTGTGCGTTCATATAGCCAGAACGACAGTAACAATACGCTGGGCTCGCGCTTTGATACCACCACCATTGCCTTGCAAATGAATGTGCCGTTGTTTGCTGGCGGCTATGTCAGTGCCAATGTCCGCCAGAGCGCCAGTCGCCTGACTGCCAGTGAAGAAAGCATGACGGCCAAGTCACGCGAGATTGAGTTCAATGTGCGCAAATATTACCAAAGCCTGCAGGCACAGCAACAATCTATTAGTGCTTATCAACAAGCGGTGCAATCGGCCAGTGTGGCGCTGGATGGCACACAAAAAGGCTTCATGGCCGGGTTTAAAACTAACCACGAAGTGCTGGATGCGCAGCAAAAACTGTTTACTAACCAGTTATCGCTGACCAAGGCTTATTACAGTCTGATCAGCGATTGGGTCAATTTGCAGTTTAGCAGTGGCTTGCTGACGCTGGAGACGCTTAACCGCGTGAGCCAATTATTTACGCTCAACAAATAAGGAATAGACATGAGGTGTGCAAAGGGGATGAAACAGTCTGGGTTTACCTTGCTGGAGTTGCTGGTGGTGATGGTGATTATCGGCTTGCTGGCAGGTTACGTGGGCCCCAAGTATTTTGCCCAGATTGGTAAGTCGGAAACCAAAACGGCCAAGGCACAAATTGAGGCCTTGTCGCGTGCGCTGGATACTTACCGGCTGGATACCGGTCATTACCCGGCGACGGAACAGGGCTTGGCGGCACTGAATCGCAGACCGGATGGTGAAGCTAAATGGCAAGGTCCCTATTTGGCCAAAGGCGTGCCCGCCGACCCCTGGGGCAGGCAGTATCTGTATCGTTATCCCGGTGAGCATAGTGATTACGATGTGTGGAGCCTGGGCAGTGATGGCGCGGCTGGTGGCCAGGATGCTGATAGCGACGTCGGTAACTGGTAGCGTTTTAACCTAAACCGCCATGAAATTTGAATTAAAAGTATTGCAAGGTGCACAGGTCAGTTGGCTGACTGTGGATGCCATGGACCGCCAGGCCGCGCTGCAGCAGGCACAGTTACAGGGCTATGGCGTATTGCAGGTGCGATCGGCGCGGGCACACGGCTGGCCGCAATGGCCACTGAAAACGCAAACGTTTAACCTCAGCCTGTTTAGCCAGGAATTGCTGACGTTGCTGGAATCCGGCCTGAGCCTGATTGAAGCGATTGAAGGCCTGGCTGAAAAAGAGCAGCAGGATCATGCGCGTGCGGTGTTAACCCAGTTGCGCACCGCTCTGTTTGAGGGCTTGCCGCTGTCGCAGGCGCTGGCCTTGCAGCCCAGCGTATTCAGCCAATTGTATATCGCGCTGATCCGCGCCAGTGAGCGCACGGGCGACATGGTACATGCCTTGCGCCGCCATGTGGCTTACCAGTCACAGGTGGAGGCGATTCGTAAAAAGATTATCGCGGCCTCCATTTACCCAGTGTTACTGATTGTGGTGGGCGGCCTGGTCGTGCTGTTTCTGCTCGGCTATGTGGTGCCGCGCTTTAGCACCATTTATGAAAGTGGCGGTGACAACCTGCCCTGGGCCAGCCAGATGCTGTTGCGTTGGGGGCAACTATTGCAAGGACATGGTGAGTGGGTGCTGCTGGCCACTGTGGGCATGGCGGCCACCTTGTGGCTGCTGTTTTCGCGCCCGGCCAGCAAAGCCTGGCTCATGCAGCGCGTGTGGCAAATCCCCAGTTTGGGCGAAGCCTTGCGCATTTACCAGTTGGCGCGGTTTTACCGCACGCTAGGCATGTTGTTACAGGGAGGAATTCCCTTGCTGACGGCCCTAGGCATGGTGCAATCTTTGTTGCCGCAAGAGTTGCAACTGGCTTTGCAGCGCGTGGTTGCCGAGGTGCGTGAAGGCAAGGCTTTATCGGGCGCCATGGAGTCGCATGGCCTGACCACTTCAATCGCCAACCGCATGCTGCGTGTCGGTGAGCGCAGTGGGCAACTAGATGACATGCTGGGTCGTATCGGCGTGTTTTATGACGAAGAAACAGCGCGGCGGGTGGAGTGGCTGAGCAAGCTGCTGGAACCCGCGCTGATGGTACTCATCGGCCTGATTGTCGGGCTGGTGGTGGTGTTGATGTATATGCCGATTTTTGAGCTGGCAGGCGCAATAGAATAGGAAACGCCATCGCATGAATATGCAGGATTTACCACTCACCGGGCAGATGCCGCCGCCACTGGCGACCGCATTATTTCCGCAGGCACGCCAGTTGGCGCAACAAACCGGCCGTCAGCTGATGGAGGTGCTGGAGGAGTTGTCTGGCCTGGCGCCCGATGTGTTTGTGCAAGCACTCGGGCAATGCATGCATTACCCGACGTTAACCGCGCTCGACTTGCATGCCATGCAGCCCATGTTTGAGCTGTTGCGTTTTGCGGATGCCAGCACCTTACATGCGGTATTAATGCAAAAAACTGATCAGTCGTTGCACCCAGATCAATCGTTATACCTCGTGCTGGCTGACCCTTTTGACGAAGCGTTGCAATTACGCTTGCAAAGCATGGTACGCCTGCCGGTACAGTGGTGCCTGGCGCATCGCAATGATATTGCGGCCTGCCTGCAATTTCATGAAACACAAATGCGCGCGATGGACCAGGTGCAACACAGCGACAGCGCGGGCCATGAGGAGGAAGCGCCTGTCGAGGAACTGTCGCTTAAATCCATCAGCGAAGACAGCAGTCCGGTGGTACGTTTTGTACGCTCGACTTTGTACGACGCGCTCAAGGCAGGGGCCAGCGATATCCACCTGGAATCCACCATCCATGGCCTGCGCGTTAAATACCGTATTGATGGTGTGCTGAACGAGGCTGGGGGGCTGAGTGGCGTGATGCAGGCCGAACAAGCCATTTCGCGCATCAAGGTGATGTCTGAGCTCGATATTGCCGAGCGTCGCATTCCGCAGGATGGGCGTTGCAAAGTGCACGCCCTGGGTCGCGAGATAGACCTGCGTGTCTCCATCATGCCCAGCGTAGTTGGTGAGGATGCCGTGTTGCGTGTGCTCGATCGTAAAGCCCTCAGTGAAGCGCAAGGCATCAGCCTGGAGGTGCTGGGCTTCGCCCCGGACTTGCTGGCGCAGATCCGGGCACAGGCAGAAGCCCCTTATGGCATGTTGCTGGTGACCGGGCCCACCGGCAGTGGCAAAACCACCACCCTCTACGGCATGATTTCCGAAATCAACCAGGGCCAGGACAAGATTATCACCATTGAAGACCCGGTCGAATATCAACTGCCAGGCGTGCTGCAAATCCCTGTCAATGAGAAAAAAGGCCTCACCTTTGCGCGCGGTTTGCGCTCTATTTTGCGTCACGACCCGGACAAAATCATGGTCGGTGAAATCCGCGATGGCGAAACAGCGCAGATTGCCGTGCAGTCTGCGCTCACCGGGCATTTGGTACTCACCACCGTGCATGCCAATAACGTGTTTGATGTGATCGGCCGCTTCACCAATATGGGCGTGGATGCTTACAGCTTCGTGTCCGCGGTCAATGTCATCCTGGCGCAGCGGCTCGTACGTGTGATCTGCCCGTTTTGCAAAGTAGATGATGTGCCGGAACCCGTATTGTTAAGCAAGTCAGGGCTAACGATGGAGAGCACGCAACACTACCAGTTTAAAAAAGGCCAGGGCTGCGGCCAGTGCCATGGCAGCGGCTACAAAGGCCGCAAAGGTATTGCCGAATTGCTGCTGTTTGATGACCGCATGCGCGAACTTATCGTTGCTAAAGCGCCTATCAGCCAGATCAAGGCCCTGGCAGCCAGCACGGGGACGCGTGCGATGCGTGATTCTGGCCTGGCGCTGGTGGCCGCAGGCGAAACGACTTTGCAGGAGATTAACCGTGTTACAGCACTCTCCTGACCCGGGCTGGGATTGCCGCCTGGCCGATAGCCGCCGCTGGTGGCAGGCATGGACTGCGCCGGAGTTGCGTCTTGTCATCACTTGCGACGCATTGGAAGTGTTCCAGTTTCAAAGCGCCTGGTGGCCGGGTCGTCGCCCGCAGCTCCTCAGCCATCAACGTTATGCTTTACCAGGCAATGCGCACGATCTCTTGCTGCCAGACGCATTGTGGCAAACCCTGCATGAGGTATTGGCGCCATTGGCAGGCCAGCGCTGGCACGTGGTGGTGGTACTTTCCAACCAGTATGCGCGCTGGCTGGTGTTGCCGTGGCAAGCTGACATCCGCTCGCAGGCTGACCAGGCCGCCTATTACCAACACGGCTTGCAGCAGGCGTTTGCCAACGATGGCCAGGATTGGCAGATTGAGGCGCAGCCGGGGGCGTATGGCCAGCCTACCTTGCTGAATGCACTGCCTGCCTCATTATTGGCAAAGTTGCAGGCCTCACTGGCCGAATATCGTTTGCCCGCTGGCATCATCACTGCCGCGTGGATACTGGCCGCTAACCAGGCTTTGCATACCATGCGTCAGCAGGGCTTTTCAGCTAATGGCTGGATTGTGTGTCGTGAGTCCAGCCACTTAACTGTGGCTTGCCTGATGCAGGGTGAATGGCAGCAGATTCGCCAACTGCCTGTCGACACGCATTGGCGGCAGACCTTGACGCAGTGGTTGTCGCGCGAGCAGGCCATATATCCAGAGCGGGCAGCGTTGCCCATCTTTTTGTCGCCAGCCGAGCCTAGCGGCGCTACACCGCAATCCATGTTGCCGTTTCAGGTAGTGGATTTGTGCAGCAGGCTGGACCAACCATCCCAGCCAGCAACGCAACGGAGGATGGCGTAATGCATGTTCGCTTCAATCACGCGCCCGGTCGCCTGCCAGGGCCCGCGGCCACGTTGGTTGGCCTGATCTTGCTAGGCAGTCTGGCTAGTCTGGCGGTGGTGTATCAACAGTTGACTGAGGAAAACACGGCTTTGCAGCAACAATGGCAAACGCGTTTATCGTTACAGGCAACGAATCAGCAAACCGTGCGTGCACCTGTGGTTAATTCGGCACTGGCGGCGGATATCGTCGAGGCACAGCGACAGATACACACCCCGTGGCTCGCTTTGTTAGGTGACCTCGAGCGTGCCCAGCA
>VFQP010005281.1_pt1 | contig 11409 bp, 6 predicted proteins | sample 3512351 | NCBI WGS metagenome assembly VFQP01 (sample SAMN10412372, study PRJNA504923) | tailings metagenome | isolation source: Relicate 1 Philex TSF1 revegetated site | place: Philippines: Tuba, Benguet | collected 2017-08-29
CAGGTTTGGCTTCGGTTGTATAAGCAAGCTCTTTTTGTGAAGCTAGAATAGTTGTTTCCTTTTGGGGAGTAACCGAAACTTTTGAGGGCAGGTCGCTAGTGAATGAGTTGGTATTGTTGGTAGTATTGCCAGAACTCACACGGATTCGACCTTCAGCGTCGGTGTATACATTTAAGTATTCGTGTCGGTTGGAGTTGCTAGGGCTATTGTTTTCTGTAGGAGTAGCAGGCGTATTGCTTGCTAGTGTAGTTTTTTCAGGATTGCCCGAAGCATCTATTTTATAGTTGCCGTTAATATCCTTTATTACCCTAATATACTTATGTTGTTGGCTAGAATCGGCCGAATTGTATATTTTTTGAGGAGCTGTTTCTACTATCAAAGGTTGGTTGGTTTGAATAGGCAAAACCTTTGGGGCTGATGCTACAGTAGGCGTAGCTTGATAAGCAGTATCTAAAATCATTTTGCCATCTTTCATCTCAAACTTGATGGGCAAATGCTGTCGAAACTCACGAGTAAAATCGCCTTTAGCGCCAGGTTCGTACGATGCCAATACGTATGCAGGGTTGTCCATGGCAATCACCTTAATTTGAATATCGGCTTCTCCATTGGCTAGTAGCTCCAAGTCACGAGCTGCCACAAACGATAAATCCAATACACGACTGTAAGCAAAAGGCCCTCTGTCGTTTACTTTTACCACAACGGTTTTGTTGTTAGTAGTATTGGTAACTTCCAAAATAGTATTGAATGGTAGGGTTCGATGTGCCGCTGTGTATTCTTCACGGCTGTAGGGTTCACCACTTGATGTCATTCGACCATGAAATTTGTCAGCATAATAAGAGGCTCGGCCATAATACTTTTCACCAACTTGAGCTTTTGCTTGACAATTACACCACAACACAACGCCAAATAGTAATACATACTTGAATATCCTCATAGAATTACGGTTTAAATATTTGAAAAAAGTAAACGCTTGATGTGCTTTTGCACGAAAGAATAAGCATACTTTAACAGAAACAAAGAAGCACCACTGAATGTGGGATTACGGTATTATATAGTACGTTCCAAGGGAGGAAAACATTTTACAAAGGTAATAAAAAATTTTATATATCTGACTATCAAAAAATTAGCTTTTGTTTTTTTCTTAATAACAGTATGAAATAGTAGTTTTGAAACATCAATACCAAATTTTATATAAGAAAAAAGGGTACGCTTCAAGCAAGAAGCATACCCTTTTTTATATCATTATTGGCTTGAAAAAGCCAAAATGGAGACTTTCTATCTGTTGGCAATCTCAACATACTCGCGAGGAGTAGCCCCAACATATACTTGACGTGGACGACCGATAGGCTCTTTGTTTGATTTCATTTCTTTCCACTGAGCAATCCAACCTGGCAAACGACCAATCGCAAACATTACTGTAAACATATTGGTAGGAATACCTAAAGCACGGTAAATAATGCCTGAGTAGAAGTCAACGTTTGGATATAACTTGCGTTGAACAAAATACGGGTCGTTAAGAGCTGCATCTTCTAATTTTTTTGCAATTTCCAAAATAGGGTCGTTTACACCTAATTTAGCCAAAACATCGTCTGCTGCTTTTTTGATGATTTTAGCACGAGGGTCGAAGTTTTTGTAAACACGGTGGCCAAAGCCCATCAAACGGAAGCCAGACGTTTTGTCTTTTGCCATAGCAATAAACTTATCTGTATCGCCACCGTCAGCTTTGATAGCTTCTAGCATTTCAATTACCTCTTGGTTGGCACCACCATGAAGAGGCCCCGAAAGGGCATTGATACCTGCCGAAATAGAAGCATATAAACTTGCATGTGACGAACCCACCAAGCGAACTGTAGAAGTAGAACAGTTTTGCTCGTGGTCGGCATGAAGAATCAAGAGCTTGTTCAATGCCGCAGAAACCACAGGGTCAACAGTATAGTCTTCTACTGGCAAAGCAAACATCATTTGTAAGAAGTTTGAACAATAATCCAGCGAATTTTTAGGATAGTTGATTGGGTGTCCTTGAGATTTTTTGTAAGACCAAGTAGCCATTGAAGGCATTTTTGACAACAAACGGATAATGTTAAGCTCGTCAGAACCAGCTTTATCGCCTGTGTAAAAAGCAGACATTGCACATACCATTGCTGATAAAACGCCCATTGGGTGAGCATTTACAGGGAAGCCTTCAAAAATCTTACGCATATCCTCATTGACGATAGTGTGCATTTTGATTTCTGTCTCAAACGAGGCATATTGCTCTGCAGTAGGCAATTCACCATAAATCAAGAGATAAGCAACTTCCAAGAAAGTAGCTTTTTCAGCTAATTCTTCGATAGAGTACCCTCTGTAACGAAGAATTCCTAATTCGCCATCCAAAAATGTGATGGCACTTTTTGTGGCACCTGTATTCTTGTAACCTGAGTCAATTGTGATATAACCTGTCTCGTCACGGAGCTTGGCAATATCAATTGCTTTTTCATCTTCAGTTCCTGTGATAACAGGCAACTGAATGCGTTTATCACCTAATGATAGTTCTGCAAAATCTGACATAACCTATATATTATTTGGCTTAACCTTTTGAAAATTTGTTTTTATTTTGACGAAGCGAAATTACTGAAAATTGCCTTTAGCAAGGCATTCCTCTAGTGTTTCTTTGGTAAATTTAGATACATATATAAATTGTACAATTTTACTAGACCTAATAATGATTCCCAAAAGAATGTTTATGCAAGATAATCACGAAATTTGAAACCTTCATTACCTTTGTTAAAAGTTGTGAAATAAATAATTTTTGCCATAAAAATTCTACGAATAATTAAATAAAACACTGCAAAACTCGTATTGTTGAGGCCAATTATACCTACTTCTTAATTTGATTTATTATAATTTTTGTTTAAAATACCATACTCAAAATTGAATAAAATGCTTATAAACTATCAAAATACCGTAACAGAGCGTTTTTTAAGATACGTTCAGATTGACACACAGTCGAACCCTGCTTCCGAGACTCAGCCTTCTACCGAAAAACAGAAACATTTAAGCCAATTATTGGTGAAAGAATTGCAAGAAATGGGCATTACCGATGCCCAACTCGACGAATATGGCTATGTATATGCCACGATTCCTGCCAATACTACCAAAAATGTACCAGTATTGTGTTTTTGTGCGCACGTTGATACCTCGCCAGATTGTTCGGGACAAGGCGTAAAACCCATTATTCATACCAATTATCAAGGACAAGATTTGATACTACCCGACGACACCACTCAGGTGATTCGCTTAAAAGAACATGTTGACTTGGCTGAGCAAATCGGTAATGATATTATAACTGCTAGTGGCACTACTTTGTTGGGTGCCGATAACAAAGCGGGGGTTGCCGAAATTATGGATGCAGCCTATTATTTAATGACGCATCCGAATATACAACGTGGCAAAGTACGAATATTGTTCACGCCCGATGAAGAAATTGGTAGAGGTACTGCCAAGGTCGACCTTGCCAAACTAGGGGCTGATTATGGTTATACCATTGATGGTGAAACACTTGGCTCGCTGGAAGATGAGACTTTTTCGGCCGATGGCGTTATCATAAAAATTACAGGGGTTAGTCAACATCCGGGATTTGCCAAGGGCAAAATGGAAAGTGCTTTGAAAATTGCAGCTCAAATTGTGGCCAATTTGCCCCAAGAAAAACTTTCGCCCGAAACCACCGAAGGGAAAGAAGGCTTTATTCATCCTGTAGGAATATCGGGGGCGGTAGAACAAGCCGAAGTGTCGTTTATTATCCGTGATTTTACTGATAGTGCTTTGCAGGCTCATGAAGCTATTTTGAAAAATATTATGGACGAGGTACTGCTGTTGTATCCCAACTCGAAGGCTACTTTTGAAGTACACGAGCAATACCGCAATATGAAAGTAATACTCGACCAATACCCCGCTGTTATTCAAAATGCCATTGAGGGTATCGAAAGAAGTGGTATCAAGGCCAAACAAATGAGTATTCGTGGAGGTACAGATGGTTCTCGCTTGTCGTTTATGGGTTTGCCTTGCCCTAATATTTTTGCAGGCGAACATGCTTTTCATGGCAAACATGAATGGGTTTCGGTACAAGACATGGAAAAGGCCGTAGAAACGATTGTTAATATTTGTCGTGTTTGGGAAGAAAAAGCCTAATGAAAAACTTGTTAGCCTTTTTTATGTATTACTCCCGTCAGATTTTGGTATTTTTGGGAAATGAAATTTTAGCCTGCTAGCTCTGTAGCTCAGATAGCAGCGGTGATGAGAATCTATAAGTGACTGATTTTATGATAATATGTATATCAATCGGTCATGTAAAAGTGTTGATTGTCAGAAAGTTTTATTCAACACGCATTATTAATTACCTTTCTTTATGAAAAAACTGTTTCTTCTCGACGCAATGGCGTTGATATATCGAGCCCATTTTGCGTTCCAGAAAACGCCTAGAATCACCTCTAAGGGCTTGAATACAAGTGCTGTATTTGGTTTTACTAATACTTTGCTTGAGATTTTGGCAAAAGAAAAACCAACACACATCGGGGTAGCTTTTGATACGCCTAAGCCAACTTTTCGACATATTCAGTTTGAGGCATACAAGGCTCAGCGACAAGAACAACCCGAAGATATTACTGTGGCTATTCCGTATGTAAAACGCCTTTTAGATGCCATGAATATTCCAAAGCTTATCATGGATGGCTACGAGGCCGACGATGTTATTGGTACTATTGCCAAAAGGGCTGTGCGTGAACACGACGATATAGAGGTGTATATGATGACTCCCGATAAAGATTATGGCCAGTTGGTAGAGGAACGTATCAAAATGTATAAACCTGCCTTTATGGGAAAAGGGGTAGAGGTATTGGGGCCTGCCGAAATTTGTGAACGATGGGGTATCAAAAGTGTTGAGCAAGTGATTGATATTCTTGGCCTTATGGGTGATGCTGTCGATAATATCCCTGGTATTCCTGGCATTGGAGAAAAAACCGCTCAGAAACTTATTGAGGAGTATGGCTCGGTCGAAAACTTGATTGCCAATGTTGATAAACTAAAAGGTAAACAAAAGGAAAATGTAATCAACTTTGCTCAGCAAGGGCTTTTGTCTAAAGAGTTGGCTACAATATTGTGTGAAGTACCAATTGATTTCATCGAAGACGATCTGCGTATGTCGGAAGTGAATAAAGATGCTCTTTCGGCATTATTGGACGAACTGGAGTTTAGAACGCTTCGCAAAAGAATGTTAGGTGAAGACGCCGAGGCTGTTACGCCAAAAGAAGAAACTTCGCCCAAAGCCGCCAAAGCTCAGGCCAGTGGTCAGATGGACTTGTTTGGTAGCTTGGTACAAGAAAAAACCTTGCCTTTGAGCAGTCCAAGCGTTGAGCTTGCAGCCAAAGGCAATATTCATAATACCGTTCATGAATATCACTTAATTAATACGCCCGAACTCAGACAAAACTTAGTGCATTTTCTGAGTATTCAAGATAGCCTTTGTTTTGATACCGAAACCACCAATATCGATGCCGTAGAAGCTGAATTGGTAGGTTTGGCTTTTGCCTATCGTGCTGGCGAAGCATTTTATGTGCCTATTCCCGAAAATAGAGAAGATGCTCAGGCGATTTTGAATGAATTTAAGCCTGTATTTGAAAATGAAAGTATCGAAAAAATAGCTCAAAATATTAAATATGACTTGATGGTTTTGCAGCAATACGGTGTTTCGGTAAAAGGAAAACTCTACGATACTATGCTGGCACATTACCTTATCGAGCCAGACAAACGCCATAATATGGATATTTTGGCAGAAGATTTTTTGAATTATACGCCAGTATCTATTGAAGAACTCATCGGAAAAAAGGGAGCAAAGCAAGGCAATATGCGTGATGTTGACTTTGAAAAAATCAAAGAATATGCTGCCGAAGATGCTGATATTACTCTTCAGTTAAAACAAAAGCTACATCCTATTTTAGCTGAAAGTACAAGTGCCATCAAATTGTTTGAGGAGGTAGAAATGCCCCTTACACAGGTGCTTACCGATATCGAGCTAGAGGGTATTCGTATTGATACCGAGTTTTTGGCAGATATGTCCAAAACCCTTGAAAGCGATATGCGTGTAGTACAAGACCGTGTATTTGAACTGGCTGGAGTTGATTTTAATATTGGTTCGCCCAAACAATTAGGAGAGGTGCTTTTTGAAAAGCTTAAACTAGACCCTAAGGCCAAAAAAACCAAAACAGGGCAATATATGACGGGCGAAGAAATTTTGTCGAAACTCGAAGGTGAACATGAAATTGCTCGTAAGATTTTGGATTTTAGAGAATTACAAAAGCTAAAGTCCACTTATGTTGATGCCCTCCCTTTGCTGATTTCGCCACGAACAGGACGTATTCATACTTCTTTTAATCAGGCCGTGGCTGTAACAGGGCGTTTGTCGAGTACCAATCCCAACTTACAGAATATTCCGATAAGAACCCCTCGTGGGCGTGAAATCAGAAAGGCGTTTATTCCTCGTAATGAAGAGTTTCAGATATTGTCGGCCGATTATTCGCAAATAGAATTGCGTATTATGGCGGCTTTTGCTCAGGACGAATCTATGATAGAGGCTTTTAATCAGGGACGTGACATTCACGCTACTACTGCTGCCAAAGTGTTTAATGTAAGCCTCGACGAAGTAACGCCAGATATGCGTAGAAAAGCCAAAACGGTTAACTTTGGTATTATTTATGGTGTTTCGGCATTTGGATTGTCACAACAAATAGATATTTCTCGTACCGAAGCCAAAGAAATTATAGATAGCTATTGGCGTGAGTTTCCATCTATCAAAAAATACATGGATTCGGCGGTGATCAAAGCTCGTGATATGGGCTATGTCGAAACGGTCTTAGGCAGAAGGCGTTACCTCCGAGATATTAACGCTCAGAATATGGTAGAACGCGGTTTTGCCGAACGGAACGCTATCAATGCTCCTATTCAAGGCTCGGCAGCCGACATGATAAAAGTGGCTATGATAAAGGTGAATAATTTTATCAAAAAAGAAAAACTCAAGTCACGCATGATTTTGACAGTACATGATGAATTGGTTTTTGATGCACATATTTCGGAAATAGACTTGCTCAAAGAAAATGTCAATAACCTTATGATTCATGCTATTGAGTTTCCTGTAAAAATGGAAACTGGTATTGGGCTTGGTGCCAATTGGTTAGAGGCTCACTAATCCGACAATGTCGTAACCTTACAAGTCTTAATTAGGACTTGTAGGATTCAAAAATCAGTATTAACGTACATTAGCAAGCACGAAGATTTGGAAATAACAATGAGTCGATTTTCGAGCTTGTTTAATCATTGATATTTATGTCGAAAAAAGAGGTTGCAGTAGTGATTCCAATGTACAAAGCGGTGCTAAGCAATGGCGAAAGGAGGTCGCTTGAACGCTGTGTCTCAGTATTGAAAAACCACCCTATGATAATCGCAAAACCTGAGCATTTGGATTTGTCGGCTTTGTTGGTACAATATGACAATTTGAGTATTGAAAATTTTCCGTCTATGTATTTTACTGATATTCAGGCGTATAACCGACTGATGATGTCGGCAGAATTTTATCAGCGATTTGTAGATTTTGAATATATTTTAATTTATCAGTTAGATGCCTACATTTTTAGCGATCAATTAACAGAATGGTGTCAAAAAGGGTATGATTATATTGGTGCACCCTGGTTGAGAGATTGGGAGTTTACGTCGCCATTAGACGAAATACGGTTTAATATAAAAAAGAAAATAGCGACAGTTTTGGGACTCACCAAAGAAGACGGTATTACGCCCAAAGAGATTATCTTACAAAATAGCGTAGGCAATGGAGGCTTTTCGCTCAGAAAAGTGAGTGCCTTTTTGAAGGTAATCAACCAGTTTAGGGTCAAAATAGATTATTATTTAGCTCAGAATGGGCATCAATTCAACGAAGATGTATTTTTTGGTATAGAAGTAAACCGCTTTGTTAAGCATATCAAAACTCCCGATTATCGTGAAGCCCTTGCTTTTTCGGTTGAATTTTTTCCGAAACGGTCTATTCAAAAATTGGGGAAATTACCCTTCGGGTGTCATGCTTGGGACGTACACGAGCCTGCATTTTGGGAAGAGAAGTTTAATGAAGCAGAGAAAAAATCGCCTAGTTGTTTGTAATAAGTAAAAAAAGTTATTGAGAACATACCCTCTTGGAGGTAAATACCCTTATCGAAGATGTTTTTTATCTGAATTATTATTCTATTAGCACGTATAAAGAAGCTTTCGGTTTATACTCCTAGACGATATTCGTTAAACATGAGTCTTCCCAATATTTTGGGATAATTTACAATAGAGACCTCTTGTTTGTATTTATTGGAAAAAAAGCACACAACTGTAAGGCATTTATTGACTATTAATCAAACAAGGCGGTCGAAAAACTAATTTCGACCGCCTTGTTTTTGCTAAAAATTCGGGATGACTAATGTTTGTACTGGTATTAAAGACCGTATTTGTCTAGCAAGTAAATCAACGATGCCATCGAAGCAGCCCCCATTTCTAATTCACGTTGGTTAACGGTTTCAAATTTATCATTAGAGGCATGATGGTATTCAAAGTAACGCTGAGGGTCGGGCTTGAAACCAATCAAAACAGTACCTTGTGGAGCAAGAGGGCCAATATCGACACCGCCTCCGCCTTTTTCAATTTCATGTAAGCCATAAGGAGCTAACAGATTTTTGTATCCTTGGATTTTGGCCAAAACGGCTGGTGAACCACCCTGAATACCAAATCCACGAGGGGTAAAACCTCCGTTGTCCGACTCTAAAGCAAAAATATGTTTTTCATTATTTTGTTTGGCCAACTCTGCATATTTGATACCTCCTCGGTTGCCATTCTCTTCATTCATAAACAATACTACACGGATAGTTCTTTTAGGCTTAATACCTAGTTCTTTAAACAACCGCAAAACCTCCATGGATTGTACAATACCTGTACCGTCGTCGTGTGCACCTTGAGCTACATCCCACGAATCGAGGTGGCCACCCACTACGATAATTTCATCAGGTTTTTCAGAGCCTTTTAATTCAGCTACCACGTTGTGAGAAGGGGCATCGTCGAGGGTCTCACAGTTTTGTTTGAAAAAGAATTTAGTAGTAGGGTTTTCTTGTAAGGTTTTGCTCAATAATTCTGCGGCATTAGTACTGATAGCTCCAGCAGGAATCAAAGGTACACCTGTGGCATATTGCATAGACCCCGTGTGTGGGTAATCGTTGAGGGTATTGCTCAATGAACGGATAATACAACCAACAGCACCTACTTTACTGGCTTCGTTAGCGCCGCTTCGGCGTTGGTCGCCAGCTTGGCCATAAGCTTCAAAAGTACTGATTTTGGTAGGGTCCATTGGGCGGTTGAAGAAGATAATCTTTCCTTCACATTTTTCTTTGCCCAAGGCTCGTAATTCTTGGAAGTTTTTCACCTCAATTACTTCTGCCAAAATCCCTTTTTTGGGGGTAGCTATCGAGCCACCTAATGCTAGCAAAGGCACATTGATTTTTTGTTTACCATTCAAAATATACGCTTCTTCTTTTGCTCCACGTTCCCAGTGAGGTACCATTACATCTTGAAGAAATACTTTGTCTGCACCTTCTTGTTCTAAAACGCTTTTGCCCCATTGTACAGCTTTGGCGGCATTGGCCGAGCCAGCCAAACGCCCACCAATATTGGTTGTTAGGTCGCGAAGCCAAGGGTATGATTTTCCATGAGAAAGAGTGGCATCAAAAAACTTTTTGATAGTAACCGAATCAGCATTTTGTGCTTGTGTCTGTGCAAGAGAGGCTGTTAGTAATAATGTTGTGATGAAGGAATACTGTTTTTTCATGAATAAAGGTTTGTTTGATAATTGATGAGTATAAATACAGGGCAAAATGCCAAAATACTACTTAAAAGCGTATCATGGTTGTACTAATTCTGCCATTGTATAAGATTTCAGACCTAATTTAGCACTTTCTGCTAATATTTGTTCTAATCTTTTTATGTCAAAACCATAATCGGTGCCTAGGCGGTTGCTAGCTGATAGGGGGCGGTGGCCAAATAGCATCAGGGCTGTGTTGGTTTTTTGGGCTTTGACCAACGCCCATCGAAGCTCCTGCCAAGTTAGCTGGTTACTCTCGTCGATTAATAGAGCCTCAACTCGTTTTTGTCCCTTAAAATCGTAATAAATTTCGTTTATCTGTTCAATATTTCGGTGGTAACTAAAACCGTAAAGCTTACGTTCTTTGAGCGAAACATCTCGTAATAATACAAAATGCTTGAGTAGAGCAAGGTCTATCCACCAAAATTGAGAACCGCCTGGGTGGGCAAAGGTAATAGGTGAAAAGCCTTGCTTTTTCATGGTAGCTAATGCTGGAAAAATTTCAACTTGCATATACTCGGCCAGTGAGTTTTGCCAAACAAATGGTAGTGAACGAATATGCTGAGCCCCATGACAGCCTATTTCATGGCCATCTTTTTCTAAAATCTTGAGAAGCATTATTTCTCTAGGACTAAGGCTGTCGGGCTGAGTAATATAAAAGGTAGCTTTGGTATGGTATTGCAACAACAAAGGCCGTAATTGAAACCATTCTTCAATAAATCTATCATCAAACGACAAGGCTATGCCTGCTTGCTGGGCTGTATGTGAGGTATTGTTTGTCGTACATTGCGACAGTGTTAGGATAACCCAAACTATAATAATATGTGTTTTCATGGGGCAACAAACTTCATGTTTTTGAGCAAAATAATGATTCAAAATCTGATAGTTAGAACAAAATACTTGAGTATAATTAGCTCGCTATTTTATAAAAAATGATTGAATATCTATAAAATAGGCTGCTGTATAGGACATTGCCTTTTATTATATGATACTTTTTTTTATGAATTTTACAAAAGAAAATACCATACGTTCTATAGTCTGTAAATTAAACTCGCCACTCTGCATACAAAATTCAGCACTCCTTCATTTACCTGTCTGACTACCCCTTTGGCTTGGCCAAATGAATTATTGAATGGTAGTTTGGGCGTTTTAATATTCTCGTAATTTTGTAGTGGGAACTTCATAAAACTTATAAAACATGTTCAAACGACCTGAAATTTTTCAGCAATTTACTAATTTAGTAGTTGCTGAAAGTACCCGTCATGGGGGATTTAGTGAAAAACCCTATACCTCTCTGAACTTAGGGTTGTATAGTGGAGATAGTAAAGAAACCGTCTTAAAAAATCGTCGTCAATTCTATCAAGCATTAGGTATTGGCGAGCGGCGTGTTGCCCATTCGTACCAAACACACAGCGATGAAATAGTGGTGGTAACACGTGGTAAGGCATATCAAGGTTATGATGCCTTGATTACAGCTCGAAAAGGGGTTTTTATTAGTG